>Ga0208079_1000086_pt1 | contig 50788 bp, 52 predicted proteins | sample NGESurdeep092012_5_FD_184474 | JGI IMG/M metagenome (GOLD analysis project Ga0208079, IMG submission 184474) | Arctic peat soil microbial communities from Barrow, Alaska - NGEE Surface sample 210-2 deep-092012 (SPAdes) | ecosystem: Environmental > Terrestrial > Soil > Wetlands > Peat ... | reverse complement strand
ACCTCGTCCGCGTCCTTGTCGACGACAATGTGGCGCCGGACGCCTTGACCTCAGCGGTGACCTGGTCGATGGCGGGTGGGGCGCCTCTTGCCCCGCCTGATCCGTCATCGAGCGCTGGGAGCCGAACTCCCACGCCGGAGCCAGCAGTCAAGGGACGGCCAGCGGCCGAGCGAGGACATAGAGGCCGACCCCGGCACCGGCGTGCCGGCGATCTCCGGGGTCGAGCCGTATTCCGGAGCGGCGCTTGACGGCTGGCGACGGCGTGAAACCGACCGACGGCTCGAACCGGTCACGAAGCGTGCTGTCGCACCGACTCCGATTACGGCGAGCGCCGAACGGCGTCGGCGGCGTGTATCACCCAGAGCACCTGAACGAGCACCAACACGATCATCCCGACGTCGACGAAGCCCAGCAGCGTTTGTGAGGGGTTCACAACTCGAGTGATGAACCCTCTGAGCTGCGGCGATGGCGCCCTTGTCACGAATCCGGTGCCATTGCAGATTCAGAACAGGTGATCAGACCGCCCGGCGCATCGGTCTGCATGCCGACACCCTCTACCGCCTCTGCCGGACGGGGCAGTTCCCCCCGGCAATCCAGATCGGCGGGCGGTGGAGGGTGTCAGTACCCCGACTGGCTCGGTACCTCCATGGCGACGCCACCAGTACCCACGAGCTCGGGACGCCTGTCGGCCTCGATTCCGAGTCGGATCCCGCAGAGCCTCGAAGAGGACCGCCGGATCGTCGGCTGATCTGACCTCAGGAGTCCCAACGACCCAACGTTGGATCCCAATGACCGCCGATGTCTTCGCCCAGCACTGGGTCGAGGAAGGCCTTGACCTTGGACAGCCCTTCGGCGAACGACACTGAGGTCAGGGTCAGGGCATCCTCTCGTGCGATGTTTCGCCATCCCCTTTCCCACGACTCCCGCTCGGGTACCCGGAATTCGCCGGGATGCTCAAGACCTCGCTTGGAAAGCTCGGCGAGAACTGCTTCCCGGAGGTGCCGCCGCTCGAAGGGAACCTGGCACTGGAGTAGGTAGAGGTCGGGGAGATCGCGGTGGCGGGTCGACGGTCTACCGTCGTGCATCTCGAAGGATGCAGCGACCTTGTCCGCCACGACCCGAGGGAACGGCCACGCCGCGTAGGCGATCCGTAGCAGTCCCCGAATGTCGATCGACTCGAAGGGTGGTGCCTCGTCGAGTTCTTCGGGATTCGGGAAGTTCGCACTGACCGACAGGTCCATCTTAAATGCCGAGAGCTGTCGGGCGCCGCAGTAGACGACGACCCGGAACTTCTTCCCGGTCGCAGAACGGAGATCGGATTCCTCTGCGATCTCGAAGCGAAGGAAGTCACCGGCGTCAGTGGAGGCCGCTTCGTAGAGGACCCGCTCGGCCTCTCCCAGCGACTCCCTCGTGGTGAGGTCGATGTCCTTCGACAGTCGAGCCTCGGACAATCGGGCCAACAGGGAAGCTGCCCCCTTCAGCGCCCACGCGCCGTCGGATGCGCCGGGATGCGTGAAGATTCGGTAGAGCAGGCGGTCGAAGCAGAACAGGCGTTGCCGAGTCTGCGGGTCCAGAGCCGGGTTCGCGTGAGCGGCATTCCGTGACTGGGCGAGCAGCGAATTCCGGAACGAGTCGGCGGACTGGCTGCGAGACACTCCGCTGCTCACCCGAGCATCTCCAAGGCCCTGCTCCCACGTCTACCCAGCAGGACCAGGCGCGCGTTCAGATCGTCGATGTCCAGACGATCACGGTTGGCGTCGCCAAGGACCATGCGCATGTGCTCCAAGTCGGCGCCATCGGCGACCATCTCGGCGACGACCCATGCCGGACGGGCGACAGGCATCCCCTCAGCTTGCAACCAGTCCCCCGGCCCCCACTGGCGGACACGGAAGGTGACGTCCTTTCGGCGCAAGCGCCTCGAAGCCTTGACGGCGAACGTATGGCGGTAGGCAGGCAGGTCCCCCAGATCGACGACCTCCAGTGCCGAACGGCCAAAGACCAAAGCATCGGGATCGTTGAGGCGCTCGCCAGAGGTGTGGTCAGGGTCGAGCAGAAGCCAGGCCGCGTAGAGCGCCTCATGGGGATGCTCGGGACCGGCGGCGAAACGGTAGACGCCACGGGCAGGCGAGACGAGTCGGCCATCATCGACAGCTCGACGAAGAGAGGTGTCAGTGACGAGGGTGCGGGCCTGCGCTCGCGTGATGTACCCCTCTTGCCCGTTGGCCGTCTCGGCCAGGTCACGGAGCCGGTTGGTCATGTCCTTAGTGTAACATAACTCACTTATACAGTGTGTTTTGTTACCACTCAAGGCCTTCGGAACGGATCGAAGGGCGAATCCGCCCCTCAGTCGAAGGTGAGCACCGACTCCAGCACGCCAGCCGCCTCCCGGTCCCGCTCCGGCAGGGCGTGGGCGTACCGGTCGAGCGTCATGGTGGCCCGGGCATGACCATGCCGCTCGGCGACGGTCCGGACGTCCACCCCAGCGGCGATCAGGATGGTCACGGAGAAGTGTCGCAGGTCGTGGAACCGGAACGGCCAACGCTGCCCCGGGGCGAGGTCTGACCGGGTCGCCTTCGGCTTCGCCTCCCGCAACCGCTTCAGTGCCGGCTTCTCCATCTGCACGCAGAGCCCGGCAAAGCCGTGGGTCAGCGTGTCCGGGTTGGCCGCCGTGGCGCCGTTGGCGTTATAGCTGAGGACGTAGGGATCCTCCACCAGGGGGGATTCCGCCTCGTCGGAGAGAGCCACCATGTAGTCCCAGCGTCGCCGGAGCACGGTGACGCCGAGCGGTTCCAGCGCCAGGTCCCGGCTCTGATGGGTCTTCGTCGGTCCGGTGTGCTGCTCTCCCCCGGCGACGGTCAGCGATCGTGCGATCCGGACCCGTCCGACCGCGAGGTCGATGTCGGACCATCGGAGAGCGACCAGCTCCCCACGGCGGGCTCCGGTCAGGGCGGCCAGCGCGATCGCCGTGGCGAGGACCGGGTCGTCCTCGTCGGCCGCCTTCATCAGCCCCGAGAGCTGTTCCGGCGTCGGGACGACCATGTCCTTCCGGACCGGCGACGGTGGTGACGCCCGGTCGGTCGGTGCCCGGTCGATCCATCCCCACTTGACCGCTTGGCGACATGCCGCCGACAGGATCGAGTGGTACTTGTGGACCGTCGACGCCGACAGCCCGTCCGCCAGCCAGCCCCGGTAGGCGGCATCGATGGCGTCGGCCTCCAATTTGTCGAGGCGGACATCCCCGAGCGCTGGACGAAGCCGGCCCTCGATCTTCCGGCGGTTCTCGTAGACCGTCCGGGGCCGTTGGCTCACCGCCGTGGCTTCGAGCCACTTGTCGAGCAGCTGGCCGACCGTTGCGCTCGACCGGTTGAACCTGCCCGCCTCCACCTCGGCCACCAGCGCCGACAAGGCCTTGCCCGCGGCCCGCTGCGTCCCGTGGAACGAGCGCGTGGCCTGGCGGGGCTTGCCGCTCTTCGGGTCGCGCCCGATGAAGGCCCGCAGCTCCCAGTGGCCCGGCGACCGCTCGCGCATGGTGCCCGGTTGGTTCTTCGTGCTTGCTGTACCGGCCATGCCCGACACCCTACGCCGTTTCCGGCTTCTGTAGGGCATCTGTAGGGCAGACCCTCTGGCTCCGACCCCGGAAAGTGCCTCTGACCTGGTGGGCGCTAGAGGACTCGAACCTCCGACCTCAGCCGTGTGAAGGCTGCGCTCTAACCAACTGAGCTAAACGCCCGATGACGTCTGCACCCCGAAGGGCACTCCGTTGCGGTCTGTCATGGTAGCCCGCGGCTTCCATGCGAAGGACAAGGGTGGTTCGGTCTCGTCACCATTGTCCACAACGGGGGCTGACCAGCCAGGCAGCCCAGCACTGCGTCATGAAGGCTCCGAGCAATCCACCAGGTCACGAGAGGCTCAGCTCAGGAGCCAGGGAGTCGAATCCCAGAGCCTCTTCGAGTGCCGCGGCTGACCGCAGGACCACCAGGTCGCCGTGTTGAGGTCCGACCAACTGCAAACCGACAGGGACCCCCTCGGTGGTCAACCCGATACACACGGTTGCCGCCGGTGACCGGGTCATGTTGAACGGATAGGTGAACTTGACCCAATTGATGTCAGGGGTGCCATTGATCAGTCCCGAGCCCCCCAGCGCATGGGGCGGGGCAGCCGCCGCCGTGGTCGGAGTGACCAACAGACGTACGTCGCGGAACAGATCCACCATCCGTAGGTTCAACGCGTGGCACGAGTCGTCGGCCCGCACAATATCTAGCGCGCTCTTCGCCGCCGCGCCCTCGATGAGCATGGCCAATATCGGATCAACCCGATCCCATACCGGAGTCCCCATAAAACCAATGTGAGTGCGCAGGTTGTAGGCGCTGGTGAGGGTCAGCCAGTCGTTGAGCGGATCTTCGTCGAATACGACGTCGACCTCGACGATGTCGGCACCCAACGATGCCAACACCCCAACCGCCCGCTCACACATGGCCAATACCTCGGCGTCTACGTCGGCGTACCCGAGTGTCGGCGACCACGCCACCCGGGCCGGGGGTTTCGGGTCGTGCAACGCCGCCGTCCACGATGCCTCCGGACGGGGCAGAGATCGCAGGTCGGTTGGGTCGGGACCCACCGCCACATCAAGGGCGGCAACCACGTCGGTCATTCTGCGGGCCATGGGACCCTTGGTCGAGAGGTTCTGCCAATCGGGAGCACGTCGCCCTCCGGACGGGACTCGACCGAGGGAGGTCTTCATTCCCGAGAGTCCGCAACCGGCTGACGGGATCCGGATGGAGCCGCCACCGTCGGAACCGGTGGCGAGCGGAACCATGCCCGAGGCGATGGCCGCCGCGCTTCCGCCCGAGGAGCCGCCGGTGCTGTGGGCGAGGTTCCACGGATTCAACGTGCGCCCAAACACCGAGTTCACAGTGTCGGCCTTCCATCCGAGCTCGGGGGTGTTGGTCTTCCCTACCACCACACACCCCGCCGCCACCAGCCTCATCACCAGAATCGAGTCGGACGTGGCCGGTGCTTGGCCGGCAAACGCCGGTGAACCGAAAGTGGTCACGTACCCGGCGGCGTCTTCGAGGTCCTTGACCCCGATGGGGATGCCCGCCAGTGGCCCCGGGTCCTTGCCGGCGGCAACCGTCTCGTCGACCACCGCCGCCGCGTCCAGGGCCCGCTCCCCGTCCACGGCGACGAAAGCGTTGAGGGTCGGATTATCGGCATCGATCTGAGCCAGCGCGTGGCCGACCAACTCACGGGCGGAGAGTTCACCCCGCCTCACCTGCCCGGCCAGATTGACAACTGAATCGGTACGGAAGTCCATAAGCGACGGTACCGCCGTGGTGCCCGGACGACAACCGAGTCGGTGGGTATCCGCCAACCTCACCTGCCGGTTCGACAATTCGGCTTGTCCCGAAGCAGTGTTTGCCCATGACTCCACCGTCGCTGAAGCAGATAGTGCTCGATCACGTAGCGCACGCCGTTCCGGCGTGGAAGGACGCGTGGGCACGCTACGCGCCTGACCTTGGCGCCGAATGGAAGTCCGGAGGGGAAGGTACCGGGTTCTCACCCGCACAACTGCATTTTGCCAACGGGGCACGGATTGAGCTGTTGATGCCCCACGACACCACCACCAACGACTTTCTGGCCCGCTTCCTCGAGCGGAACGGGCCCGGCCCTCATCACCTCACCTTCAAAGTCCCCGATCTTCTGGCGGCCCTCGACGCGGTGCGTGATGCCGGATTTGATCCGATTGGGGTGGATCTCCGCGATCCCGGGTGGAAGGAGGCGTTCATCCATCCCAAGCAGGCCACCGGGGTCGTGGTGCAGTTGGCTCAAGCCCTCGTCGACTGGGCCAGTCCCCCACCCGAGGGCTATCCGACCGAGCGGCGCCAGAAAAAGAACGGCGACGGTCCCGTGGCGCCGGCATCGCTTCTGCGGGTCACCCATGCGGTGGCCGATCTCGATGCCGGGATCGATCTGTTCAGCGGGCTGCTCGGAGGACAGGTCGAAGATCGCGGCACCGGTCCCGGTGAACAGTGGATCGATCTCCGCTGGGACGGACCTCTGGCCGTACGACTGGTCGCCCCCACTGACGGCCCCGAGTCCAAAGAGCTCTCCGCGTGGCTGGGCGACCGCACCGGCCGGGTCCACCACCTGCTGCTGGCTGCCGAGGAGCCCGACACTTTGGTCGGTGCTAATCCGGCCCCACCCGACCTTCCCGGCCTGGGGGGCTCGGCTCCCGGCAGCTGCCCCTGGGTGATCGAGCCCGAGGACAATTTCGGATTGCGGCTAGTTGTGGTCCCACGCTGAGCCGCGTCGGTCGGGACCTCTCCGGGCAAGCCGGTATCCTGTGCCCGATGAGCCCGAAGGATCGCGACCTGGACGACTCCACGGCTGACGAAGTGGAAGATGACGAGCCTCTCCACGAGGAGTTCGAGGACGAGGACGGGATCGACCCGGTGGAGGCGCCCACTGGCAAGGCGAAGCGACTGGACCGGGTTCGGGCCAGCGTCCAGTCCGCCAACATCGAACCGGGTCAATCCAACTTCTCGACCAAGTGGGCCATCGACCGCTTGGACGAACGGGAGAAGCGCTTCTCGTTCGCCGCCGCCGGTGGAGCGGCCCTCTTCGGCGTCATCATCTACCTGGCCGAGACCCAAAACCACAACTTTCGATTGGCCAAGGGACAGATCACCCCGCAGACGACGCTGATCGTCGGGCTCATCGCCGCCGGATTGTTGATCGCCGCCACCATTTTGGGCCGCCGGGCCCCAGTCGGATTCGTGGCGTTGTTCACCGGCGCGGCATTCGGAGGATCGTTTCTGTTTTTGGGTTTGCCGTTCTTCGCCCTGGCTGTGTGGTTGTTGTACCGCTCCTACAAAATCCAACGGGAGACGGCGGGCAAACTCCGGGAGGCCGGAGCCGCTCCGAGGACTCGGAAGTCGTCTGCATCGCGCTCGGCTGCCTCACCCCGTCCCTCCACAGCTACCGCCCGCAGGGGGCCCCGGTCCAAAGGCCCGCCCGCACCGACCGGCAACAAGCGATACACCCCCAAACGCCCACCCCTTCCTCCGCCCAAGCCGTCGCGGCGCCAACGCAAAGCCACCGCTTCCGACTGAGTCCGGCCCCGCCCGGCACTAGAAAGCGCTTACGCCGTGCTGGTGACCAATGCCGACCGCAACAGGTCGAGGATCTCCGCCCGCCGACGAACCAATGACCGGGCCGTTGGCTCTTCACCGAGGGCGCGAAGCAACTCGACCTCGGTGAGCATCCCGATGACGGTGGAGTAGATGGCCAAAAGCAGAAGACGGGGCTCGTGACGTCTCATGTGACCCGAATCCATCTCGGCCTCCAGAAACTCCGAAGCACGACTGACCAGAGGCTCCAGCGCCGCCACGAACCGGGTCGCCGCCGGCGGACCAAGTCGTCCCATCTCCCGGACCAGCCCCAACAGCTCAGGCTGTCGGGCCGCCAACCTGAACACCGAACGCACCACGGCCTCAACCTGAACCCATCCGGTGCCGGCGGTGGCCAGAGATCCTTCCAATGCCTCGGACAATTCGATGGCGCTCCGGTCGATCACCGCATCGAGGAGGACTTCCTTGGATGGAAACCAGTAGAGGATTGTCTGTTTGCGCACTTCCAAACCCGCCGCCAGTGCGTCGAGCGAGGTGGCCTCATATCCACGGGTGGCGAACGAGACAAGAGCGGCATCGAGAATACGGGCCGGGGTGCTCGTCTCGTCGGCCATCCCGTTACTGGTGGGCATGGGGCGGGGCCGACCCCTGTCGCGGCCTGTTGCACTCTGGGATGAGGCGCTCGACTTGGTCACTTACCATATGGTAGACAGATCTGGTGACCCGTGTTCGTGGCGCTCTCGCCGGCAAGCGATTCTTTATCACCGGAGCCACCGGATTTCTGGGAACGGCCCTGGTGGAGAGATTGTTGCGCAGTGTTCCCGATTGCGAGGTCGTACTCCTCATCCGACCGACCCGCCGATCGACACCGATGCAGCGGGCCGCCAAGGAGATCCTGAAGAACGATTGTTTCGATCGGCTCCGCCACGAGAGTGGCGATCAGTTCGAGACCCTGGTGACCAGCCGCATGACGGCCGTGGCCGGCGATGTCGGCACCGACGGGCTGGGCCTCGACGAGGATGGACGACGACAGTTGTCGCTCTGCGACATCGTGATCCATTCGGCGGCGTCGGTCAGTTTCGACTCCCCCCTCGATGCCGCGGTCGAGGTCAACTTGCTCGGGCCCTCGAGGGTGGCCGAGGCCATGGTGGCTGCCCGGCAGGCGGCCGCGGCCGAAGGTCGGGTGGGGCCTGTCCATTTCATCCCGGTCTCCACCGCTTACGTGGCCGGAACCCACCAGGGAGAGGCCAAAGAAGAACTGCTCGAGGGCAACCGGTTCAGCCTCGACGTGGCGTGGAAGAGTGAGGTGGACGCGGCCCGGCGCCAACGTGGCGACAGCGAGGCCGAATCCCGCCGGCCCGAGCGGCTACACGCATTCTCGAAGGCGGCCCGCAGCGAGTTGGGCGGGGCCGGGCTCCATCTGTTGGCCGAGCGCGCCGAACGACTTCGCGAAGACTGGGTCAAGAAGCAGCTGGTCGAGATCGGGAAGGTCCGGGCCCAATCACTGGGTTGGCCCGACGCCTATCCCTATACCAAGGCCCTCGGCGAGCGAGCCCTCATCTCCCAGTACGGAGACCTCATTCCCATCGCCATCGTCCGTCCGTCCATCATCGAGTCGGCGTTGGCCGAGCCCCGCCCAGGGTGGATCCGAGGTTTCCGGATGGCGGAGCCGATCATCGTCTCCTACGCCCGCGGCCTGCTGAAGGAATTCCCCGGCGTCCCCGAGGGAGTGACCGACGTCATTCCGGTGGACCTGGTGGTGGCCACCATCATCGCCGTCAGCGGAGAGAGTCTCCTCCACGCCTCCGAGGGACGGCCCTACGAAGGGCCGAGCGTCTACCACGTGGCCTCCGGGGTCCGAAATCCGTTCCACTACGGTCGTTTGGTCGAGCTCATCCGGGAATGGTTCACCGAACATCCCCTCTACGACACCGACGGCCAACCCATTGTGGTACCCGAGTGGTCGTTTCCGGGTCGGGGCCGGGTCCAACATCAGCTGACCCGGGCCAGCAAGGCCATGGACCTGGCCGAAAAGGTGGTCGGGTCGTTGCCCATCCGCGGCCGCCAGGCCGCGTGGATAGCCGCCCTCGAAGAGAAACACCTGCTGGCCGATCGGGCCCTCGGCTACGTCGAGTTGTATGGCGCCTACACCGAGACCGAGGCCCGGTACCGGGTCGACCGTCTGCTGGCGCTATGGGACCGCATGGACGAGGACGACCGCCAGATGTTCTGTCTCGACCCGGCCGCGGTGGACTGGGACCACTATGTCCGCGAGATTCACCTCCCGTCGATCGTCGAACACGCCCGGGTCAGGACCACCCCAGGTAAATCGATACAACCCTCCCGGGCCGATCGAGCCCGCAAGGCCATCCTCTCCCCCGACCGTCACCTGGCCGCCTTCGACCTCGAGAACACCCTCATTGCCTCCAATGTGGTCGACTCCTACGCGTGGCTGGCCTCGCGCCATCTTCCGGCCGGTGAACGGGCGGGGTTCATCGCCGGCCTGGTTCGCAAAGCTCCGTCACTGCTCGCCCTCGACCGGCGCGACCGGGGAGATTTCCTCCGGTCGTTCTATCGACGCTACGAAGACGCCCCGGTGGACCAGCTCCACGACGATGGTTGGGAGCTCTTCCATCATCAGCTGCTGGCCAAGTCGTTTCCGGCGGCCATCGCCCGGGTGCGGAAGCACCGGGCCCTCGGACATCGCACCATCCTCATCACCGGGGCCCTTGATTTCGTGGTGGAGCCACTCCGTCCGCTCTTCGATGAAATCGTCTGCGCCCGCCTGAGCCAAAAGGACGGCCGGTTCACCGGGCGCCTGGCCGAGCTCCCCCCCATCGGTGAAGCCCGGGCCCTGGTACTGGCCGATTACGCCGAAGCCGAGGGTCTCGAGCTGTCCGAGTCGATGGCGTATGCCGATTCGGCCAGCGATCTCCCCATGCTCGAGGCGGTGGGCTTCCCGGTGGCGGTCAACCCCGAGACCAAACTGGCCGCCATCGCCCGTCGGCGTGGTTGGCACGTCGAACATTGGGAGAAGGCCGACGGCGGCGCCCAACCCATGCTTCCCATCGGACCCCTCGACACCCGCGGCGCCGCCAAGCGGGGTCGTACCAGCTCGGCCGCCCTGGCCGGAGCCGCCCGCCGACTGGCCGCCAAGGATGCCCGATGAAAGCCCTGGTATTCGAGCGCAATCTTCCCCGCTTCGCCGCCTCCCGGGTCGCCTCCGTCTTCGGATCGGGTCGGGGCGCGGGAATCGGACCGCTCCAACTGTTGGACGCATTACCCCCTGAAGTCCCGGGCTCCGACTGGTTCCACCTCCGGCCCCTGCTCTCGGGTATCTGCGGGTCTGATCTCGCCACCCTCGATGGCCGGAGCTCCCGGTACTTCGAGGACATCGTGAGCTTCCCCTTCGTCCCCGGCCACGAGGTGGTGGGGGTCCTCGACGACGGAGGCGTGGACTATGCGGGGACAGTGCTCGCCCCCGGAACACGGGCCATCATCGAACCTGTCCTCGGGTGTGCACCCCGCCACATCGTGCCGCCCTGCCCTCAATGCGGGTCCGGTCACTACGGGCTGTGCGGGAACATCGCCTTCGGAGAGATCTCGCCGGGGCTGCAGACGGGCTTCTGCGCCGGTACCGGAGGCGGATGGTCGGCGGCCGGCCTGGTCGCCCACCGCTCCCAACTCCACGCCGTCCCCGACGGGTTCTCCGACGAGGACGCGGTGATCGTCGAGCCGACCGCCTGCGCGGTGCACGCCGCCCTGTCCGGTGACATCCAACCCGGTGACACCGTGGCCGTCGTCGGTGCGGGGACGCTCGGGCTCGCCACCATCGCCGCTCTGCATCATCTGATACGACCCGCCACCTCGTGCACGGTGCTGGCCGGTGCCAAGCACCCCCATCAACGACGGGTAGCCGAGGCAATGGGCGCGGACACAGTCGTCCCTCCCGATCAGCTGGCCCGGGCGGTGCGCCGACAAGCCGGGTCACTGGTACTGGCCGGCCGGCTCACCGGTGGCGCCGACGTGGTCTTCGACTGTGTGGGCTCGTCCGAGTCGTTGACCCAGGCATTGGCCATGGTGCGACCCAGAGGTCGGGTGGTAGTCGTCGGCATGCCGGCCAAGGTGTCGGTGGACCTGGCCCCGTTGTGGCACCGCGAGCTGACCCTGGTCGGCGCTTACGCCTACGGCACCGAGTCGACGACCGGCCCGGGTGGCGAACCTCGACGTACCTTTGAGCTCGCCATCGACCTGGTGACCCAGGCCGGCCTCGGCTCCCTCGTTTCTGCCGCCTATCCACTCGACCGCTACGAAGAGGCTCTCGTCCATGCCGGCGCGGCCGGTCGTCGCGGCGCGGTGAAGGTGGTTTTTGATCTACGCAACCGGAAAGGACACAACCGATGAGCCCCAGGCCCGGATTTGTGCTCGAGGTCGACCGTTCCACGCCACCCACCCTGTATTGGCACGGGGAACGGTTCCGGATGGAGCGCCTGCCCGAGGGGAGTCGGGTGATCTACGCTCCCGAGCCCCTCGACCCGTTGACCGACCCATCGGCGGCTATCCGCCATGCCTTGCGTCACCCGTTGGGCGATAAGGACCCGCTCCCGGCACTGTTGCACCCCGGCATGAAGCTGACCATTGCCTTCGATGACATCTCGCTGCCCCTTCCTCCCATGGAACGACCGGACATCCGTCAACTTGTCATCGAACAGGTTCTCGATATGGCGGCCGAAGCCGGGGTCGACGACGTCGAACTGATTGTCGCCCTGGCCCTCCACCGTCGGATGACCGAGCCCGAGCTCCGCCATGCCCTCGGTGACCGTATCTACGATGCCTTCGCCCCGAACGGGCTGCTCACCCAGCACGACGCCGAAGATCCCGATGCCTTGGTCCACCTGGGTCTCACCGACCAGGGAGAGGATGTCGAGATCAACAAGCGGGCGGCGGAAAGCGACCTGTTGGTCTACGTCAACATCAACCTGGTGGCGATGGACGGGGGGCACAAGAGCGTCGCAACCGGTCTGGCCAGCTACAAGAGCCTCCGCCACCACCACAATCCTCAGACCATGCAACAGAGCCGGTCGTTCATGGACCAGCACAAATCGGAGTTGCACTCGGCTAACTGGCGCATGGGAAAACTCATCGCCGACAGTGGCGTCAACGTGTTCCAAATCGAGACCAACCTCAACAACGACGCGTTCCCTCCGGCCTTCAATTTTCTCCAGAAGCGCGAGTGGGAGTGGGGGGTCAAGGACCGCCTGGCCTACCTGGGTGCATCGAAGGCTCTGGACCGTACCCCGGCCAAGTACGCCCGGCAGATCTTCCACTCGGTGAAGGCGCCTCACCGGATGACGTCGGTTCAGGCCGGTGAAGTCGAGGCTGTCCACGCCGTCACCACCGACAACGTCTGGAAGCAGCAGGGCGTGGTCGTAGAAGGCCAGACCGACATCCTGTCGATGGGACTTCCCTACATCAGCCCCTACAACGTGAACTCGATCCTCAACCCGATTCTGGTGGCATGCCTCGGTCTCGGCTACTTCTTCAACATGTACCGGGGCAAGCCGTTGGTGCGCGAGGGCGGCGTGGTGATCATGAGCCACCCGACCCCGTGGGAGTTCAATCCGGTCCATCACCCGAGCTACATCGACTTCTTCGAACAGGTATTGAGCGAAACAACCGACCCTATCGAGATCGCCAAGGGATTCGAAGAGTCATTCGCCACCGATCCGTGGTACATCCACCTGTACCGGACCGGCCACGCCTATCACGGTGTCCATCCGTTCTACATGTGGTACTGGTGCGCTCACGCCCTTCAACACCTGGGAGCAGTGATCATTGTGGGTGGGGATCCCGCTGCCGTCCACCGTCTCGGCTTCCGGGTCGCCTCGACCATGGCCGACGCGCTCGAGATGGCCAATGACATCGTGGGGACCTCGCCGACCCTCACCCACATCCATACCCCTCCGATTTTCATGTCGGACGTGCAGTGACACCCAAGCACGGGTCGTCAAGATCGCTGCTGAAGACCCGGGCCGTTCGGGCCGACGCCGCGCTCGGCACCAACGGGCACCGGAGGGTCGCGGCCCTGAAGCGCTACTCCCCCACCGGCATCGCCTCTCGCGCCGGCCGTCGGAGATTTCCGTTGGCCGCGCCCAGCTGGCCCGAGAACGTCCCGCGTCCGGCACCCGACCACGACCTGGGCGTCGACTACGACACCACCTGGTCGCGTAAGTATCCGGTGCGGCTGGCCCGGGCCATGGTCCTCGACAATGTGACCCGCCCCCTGGCCCGGGTGATCGCCTCCCCTTTGATCCGGGGTGACGAGTACCTGACCGATGTCGGAGCACCGGTGATCTTCGCGGCCAACCACACCAGCCACATCGATACCCCTCTGTTGATGAGCTGCCTACCGCTGCGTTTCCGGCATCGGACGGTGGTGGCGGCCGCGGCTGACTACTTCTTCGACCGCCGCTGGAAGGCCGGCTTCTTCGCCTTCTCCCTCGCTGCCATTCCCATCGAACGGAACAAGGTCAACCGTCGTTCCGCCCAGCTCGCCACCGATCTCGTCGCCGATGGCTGGAATCTGATCATCTTCCCCGAAGGAGGTCGCTCTCCCGATGGATGGGGTCAGACGTTCCGCGGGGGCGCCGCCTACCTCAGCGTGAAAACCAACCGACCGGTGGTTCCGGTCCATCTCGAGGGTACCGGGAACGTACTGCCCAAGGGGAGCAAAGGGATCCGGCGGACCCGCACGACGGTGACCTTCGGCGCCCCCTTGTGGCCCGAAGAGGGTGAGGACGCCCGTCGTTTCGGACTCCGTATTGAGTCGGCCGTAGCCACCTTGGCCGATGAAACCATCACCGACTGGTGGACGGCCCGGAAACGGGCAGTGATGGGAACCACGCCACCGTTGCAGGGACCCGACGTGGCCAGGTGGCGCCGGTCCTGGGCCCTCCCCGAAACCACCCCGACCCACTCCGGTTCGGATGCGATCGAGTGGCCACGCCGATCCGACTGAAAACGTCAGCGTCGGGGCCGCGGAAGGTGCCGAAGACGGGCCGGCAGCTTCACAGTTCCCGCCCCGGCCAAACGCTCGGTCCGCAGAGCATTCTCTTCTTCATCCTCGAGCCAGATGAGTGGGAGGCGCTCCCCGCGGGCCCCCAAGGCCCAACCCAGCAGCAGGTCGGCCAGCGCCACGTTTCGGGCCAGTACCGGGCCGTGGAGGTAGGTGCCGATGACCCGCCCCCTCCATGCCCCCTCGGTCCCATCCCCGCCTCCGTTGCCCACTCCGGTGATCACTCGAGCCAGCGGTAACGCCCCGGGTCCGATGGTGGTGACCCCGCCATGGTTCTCGAACCCGGTCAAGGGCGGAAGGCCCGAACCGTCCGAGCTCCGGGGGGCGTCGGGTTCTAACGTGGCCACCAACTCGCCCACCGCCCGAAGGTCGGTTCCCTTGCGGGTGGTCACGTCGAGCAGGCCGAGGCCATCGTGAGGCCGATCGGCCGCGTCGGGAAACTCCCGACCCAGCAGTTGAAAACCGGCACATACCCCCAAGATCACTGCGCCATCCTCCACCGACCGCGTCAACGTGCCGTCGGTGATCAGGGTGGACGCCGCCCTCACCTGCGGGCCATCTTCCCCACCGCCGATGCAGTAGATGTCGCCGCGGGGTACCGGTCGGTCGGATGGCGCCTGAACGAGGCTCACATCCAGGCCCCGCCACTTGGCCCGGCGGGCCAGCACCAGGCCGTTTCCTCCATCCCCGTACGTCCCCAGCAGATCGGGGTAGATGACCACCACCGTCAACGGCGAACGCGCCCCCGTCGCCATGCTCACAGTCGGCTCCTCAACTGGGCAAAGGCCGTGTAGTTGCCCAGAAACTCCACCGGCGTCGAGGTGGTTGCCACCGACAACCGGCCGGCGTTCCCGATGGCCATGTCCACTGCCTCGAGCACGTCCGGCACCACCCGGTGGTCCACTTCGGCGTACCGGAGGCGCACGGCCAGATCGCGGCACCGCTCCCCGGTGGCCACCACTGTCCTCCCAATCAGGCGTTCGAAGGGGACATCCCAGAGCCAGCTGGTATCGAAACCGTCGGCAACCCGGGCGTTGATGGAGAGCACCACCGGAGAGGTGGCGTCGCCCGATTCATCGAGCAGGTCGAAAATGGCAGTCCAACCCGCCGGGTTCTTGGCCAGCAACAGCCGGATGTCCCGTCCCTTCCGTTGCACCGTCGAGAAGCGACCGGCCACTTCGTGCAACTTGGACAGTCGCTCCAAGGCGGTGGCGATGGATACGGGCGGTTGACAGTGGGTTCCGACCAACTCCGGTGCGGCCACCGCCACCATGGCCGCATTGGCCCGATTGAACTGGCCGGGCAGCCCGATGACCACCGGAAAACGGCGTCCGTCGGCCAAGGCGAGCACGTCTCCCTCCAACCACGCGAACCGGTCGGGCCGGCCAAATTCGCAGTGATCGCAGTGCCAACTCCCGGACGCTTCAAAGACGATGCGGCCACCGCAGGCGGGACAGCCGACCGCATCGTCACGCCAGACCTGCCCGGCGCCCACCCATCGCACCTCCGGCGCGGTGGATGCCGCCCACACCACCATCGGGTCGTCAGCATTGGCCACCACCACGGTTCGCGAACCGCCATGGCCAACGGGATCGAGACGTCCCAGCACCGATCGCCACCGCTCCACCAGCATCCGGACTTCTGAAATCCTGTCGAGCTGGTCCCGCGACAGGTTGAGGAGCACCACTACCTGGGGGTGGGTGTCCTCGATGAGACGGCCCAGGTACACCTCGTCGACTTCGAGTACCACCGTCCCGACCGGCCGGGTCCCGATGAGGGCGGCTACGTGGCCGGCCGGCATGTTGGCGCCGGTGGTGTTGGTGGCCACTCCCACCGAATCGCCTTCGGACAGGGCCGCCACCAACATCCAGGTGGTGGTGGTCTTCCCGTTGGTACCCGAGACGAGGGCGACGTCGCAGTCCTTGGCCAATACCGCCAGAAGCATGGGGTCGACGGCCAACCCGACCCGCCCACCGATGACGGTACCGCTGCCCCGCCCGAGCAGCCGGGACAACCGGTTGATCCCTGACGCCACCTTGACAGCCACCGAGGGACGAAACGGGAGCCGGCGGGTAGCTGCGGGGTGGAGGCTGGTCACGCCGAGGGCTGCGTGCGGGCCAGTTCCTCACCGGTGGGAATCCGCTGTGCCCGGGACTCCTTCGGCAACAATCCTGAGATCGCACTCATCAGCGTCTCGGTATCAGCCACGGCATCGTGATGGGCGAGGTCGACCGGCGCCCCGACCCGCACGGTGACCATGGGGGGATGACCCAAGGCTGTCATGTTCGGCAACTTGGACGACCGGGGCCATACCTCTTCGGTGCCCCACACCCCGATGGGCACCAGCGGTGCACCGGTCTCCGCGGCCAGGCGCGCGGCGCCGGTCTTGCCGGACAGGATCGGGTCAAAGAATGCATCCCCCCGGGGGATGGTCCCTTGGGGCAACACGATGACAACCTCACCGGCCCGTAGCGCCGCGCTCGCCCGGCTCATCGGATCAGAGGAGCCGCTGCCGCGGTCAACGGCGATGCCACCCAGAACCCGGGCCAGACGGCCGACCACCGGAGCGTCGAAGATCTCCTGTTTGGCCATAAACCGCACGGGACGATTGAGGCGAGCCGCCACCAGGCCGATGGCAGCCACGTCAAAGTAGCTGCGGTGATTGGCGGCCAACAGCACCGGTCCCTCCGTCGGGATGTGATCCACACCATCCACATCGAACCGGGCATAAGGGAATGCCTCGGCCCGGAAGATCAACCGGGCCAGATGGTAGGGCTCCAGGCCCAACAGCGACGGCACCCCCGGTGGGCGGTCCCAGTACTCGAGCGGCCACCGCCGGGCCACGGCGACGATGGCCAATCGGGGATCGGCATTGAGCGGGTGAGGGTGGCCCACGGCGGTCAGGAGCGGCAGGTCGTAAAAGCTGTCCGAGTAGACATGGGAAGCGGCCAGGTCGATGCCGTGGGCATCGGCCCATTGGCGCACCGCATGTCGTTTGCCCGTCCCCCACACAAATCCACCGTCCAACCGACCGGTGTACCGGCCTTCGATCTCTTCGTACCGGGTGGCGATGGTGGCGTCGAAGCCCAGGGTCTCGGCCAGGGGCGTCACCAGATCCGACGGCGATGTGGTGGCGAGCACCAGGGGGCGACCCTGCAGACGGTGCATTTCCAACGCTTCGAGGGCCCACGGTTGTACCAGGTCGACCAGCTGTTCAACCGCCCGTTTGCCGGCCTGGCGGGTGGCGTCGGCCGACCGGTTCCGCATCATCCGGGCCGCGGCCCGGGCCAGGCCCATGAACGGTGCCGACTCACCGAAGCGGTTGTAGAAGCTGTACATGTACCGCTCCCCCGGTACGTGCTGGCCTTCCTTGACCACTCCCTCGGCCGCCAGGGCCTCCTGGATCACCGGTCCGCTGGCCGACCGAAGAAGGGTCCTGTCGAGATCCACGAATACCGCTCCGGAGCCGCGTGACATAGCTCCACGCTACTTCCGCTGCCAACTGTCGCGGTAAGACATCTCGGAGCCTTCGGTTCGGGCGAGCTGCCACCCGGCGTGCACCCGACCCCAGACGCGGCAAAGGGACCGCCGGGGGGATGGCGATCCCTTCGCACTGACACGACAAGGAACGGAGGGGGGTTCCTGATCCCTGTGGTCTGTATCTATTGTGAACAATCTCCGTTCATCTGTCAAACAGTTATTTTAGATATCTACTATCGTGTTTAGAGATGGAACTCCGACACCTCCAGGCACTGGTTGCCATCAGTGACCATGGCACCTTTTCCGGTGCCGCCGATCACCTGGGAACCGTGCAGTCCAACGTGTCATCCCATGTCGCCCGCCTCGAACGCCAGTTATCTGTTCCGTTGATCGACCGGAGCAACGGGCGCTTCACCCAGGAGGGAGAGGTGGTGTTGGCCCGCGCCCGCCGCATCCTCTCCGAAGTGGACGCCCTGGTCTCCGACGTCGCCGCCTGCAAGGACGAAGTCACCGGTACCGTCAGGGTGGGAATGATCGGGACCACCGCCCGATGGCTCGTACCCCACCTGATGAGGTTGACCGCCGAGCGGCATCCCAAACTGGCCCTGGTCATCGTGGAGGGTTCGACCATTGGCCTCGAGCCCCAGTTGGCCACGGGTCAGCTCGATCTGGCCATTCTCAATTTGCCGGTGCCCGGCAAGGACCTCGTGTCCACCCTGCTCTTCGAAGAGGACCTGGTCCTGGTGGTCCCCTCCGGCCACCCGTTGGCCGCAGCTGACCGCCATCTGGTCCTGAGAGATCTGGCAGAGGTGAAGTTGATCCTCCCTCTTCGAGGAACTGCATTTCGTGACGAGTTGGACGCGGCGATCAAACCGTCAGGGATCACGCTGAATCCCTCCGCCCAGATCGATGGGCTCAGGTTGATTGCCTCGTTGACCTTCGAGGGATATGGACCGGCGATTCTGCCCGCCTCGGCCATTCCCACCTATTTGAGGGCCCGGTTCCAGCCCCTCACCGTGGAAGGCCTTCCGCGACGGCGGGTCGGGGTGGCCCAGCGAAGCCGGGGGCTGCCCTCGGCCCCCACCCTGGCGCTTCTCGATCTCCTCCAGACGATCGTGGCCACGTCCGATCTACCCGATGGGCTCCACACCCGAGGCTGAGCAACCGAACCACCATCCGTCGGATCGAGTCGATGGCGGTAGTGTCGCCGTCCATGACCGTCGCCGCATCGACCCTCCCCCCACGCGTCACCACAGGAGGGGGACCGGTCAGCTCTCGGCGGGGCAGGGCCCGATGGCTCGGGGTGGTGCTCATCTGCCTCGCGTTGGCAGGGGCGGGCTGCTCATCCCCGACCATCAGCAGCAATGCCGGCAACGGCCCCCACAACCCTTCCACCCCGGCGAACACTGTGTACTCGAAGGCGGGACCCTACGCGGTGGGAACGGCCCGGGTCACCCTGCCGGACGGCGACCACGCCCAGATCTGGTACCCGGTGGACCCGTCAGACGTCGAGGGCAAGAGCAAGTACACCTACCACGTGAGATCGTGGTTTCCGGCCGCGTTGGCATCCAACCCGGCACTGGCCTTGCTCCCTGACAGCGTGCCCACCGATTCCTACGAGAACGCTCCGGCCGCCACCGACACCGCCGCTACCGGTGACCCGAACAACGCCTTTCCGGTACTCCTGTTCAGCCATGGGTACGGCTCCTATCCCGAGCAGTCGAGCTTCCTCACCGACCACCTCGCCACCTGGGGCTTCGTCATCGCCGCTCCCGACCATCGTTCGCGTGACCTCGGTGCCGTGTTGTCGAACACCGTCACCACCGTCGGCGGGCCCGACCTGGTCGACCTGGACAACATGCTGAGCTTTCTCCATGTCGAGAACAACGACCCCTCGTCGGTGCTCTACGGGGGACTCGACTTTTCCAAGGTGGGGGTGTTCGGCCACTCGGCCGGCGGGGGCACAGCCGTCACCATGGCTGCCAGCAACCCAGCCATCAGAACCTACGTCGCCCTGGCACCGGCGGCCGGTGTCCTACCGTCGACGGCCAAGCCCGGTCTGGTTATGTATGGCAGCAGCGACACGGTTGTCAGTCCGTCGAACGTGCAGCAGCTCTACTCGGGTCTCCCGGCGCCAAAGCGCCTGATCGTCATCACCGCCACCGGGCACAACGTGTTCGATGACATCTGCGAAATCCACAACGGGAATCAACGGCTGGTGGACCTGCTCAAGACCAGCGCGGGATCAAGTGGACCGCTCGGACAAGTGGCCACCTTGGCCGACGATGGGTGCTTCCCACCCGATGTCAGCCCACCCTCGGTGTGGCCCCTCATCGACCAGGCCGTCACTGCTCAGATGCGATACGGGCTCGGCATCGACAAGGCCCCGCGGGGACTCAACTCCGGACTCGACCACGCCTACCCCGGGGTGAGCGCCGACTACTACCAGAAGCTCTAGACCTCGGGCACCCGGGGCTCGCGCCACATGCGCCATAACGGCGGGCTGCCGGGCCGCGAGCGGAACTCCTCGATCACTTCGAATCCGAAGCGGGCGTAGAGGGGAACGTTGCGCTCCTTGGACGACTCGAGGTAGGCGGGCATCCCTTCCTCATCGATCTGGGCCAGCGTGGCCGTCAACAGGGCCGATCCGATGCCGGTGCCCTGGCGGTCGGGTTCGGTGCCCAATGTCGACAGGTACCAGTGGGGCTCCTTGGGGTGCAGCGCGTCGATCTCCGTCAACAGCTGGAGGGCCCGGATCATCCGGGTGCCCATCAAAAATGGGACTGTCGGTAGCAGCTCGAACAATTCCTTGAGTCCCTGACGGTGGCGGCCGGGCGGGCCCCACACCGCCGCACCACCGAAGTCCTCGGTGGTGTACACGTGCCCGAAGTTGAGGTACTGGCGACGGATCAGGGTGGTAAAGAACGAGTGGAGCCCCAAACGACGGCGGCGGTCCCCGCTGAAGACGAAGTTGGACACCGGGTCGTCATCGAACGATCGCACCAGGAGGTCGACCACCGACGGGACATCCGATCGGACGACGGGTTTGACCACTGGGCGAGCCGGGGAAGGTTCCACGCTCTGGGATGGTAGCCGGGGAACTTCTCCTCAATTGGCGCCGGGATCGACGGGGTACCCCGACACCACGGCCAGAGAGCCGCCCTGGCGCCGGAGGACCCGCTGCCACAATCCCTCCGGGTCGGCCGAGACCGGATCATTCGGCTCGGCTTTCACCACGTACCACGATCCCTCCTCGATCTCTTCCTCGAGCTGCCCGGCGTCCCAGCCGGCGTATCCCGAAAACAGCCGCACCCCGATGATCCGGTCGGCGATGGGGTCGGGACCAGCGCCCAGGTCGATGGTCCCGACCGGATGTGCATGGGCGATGATTGGTTTCCAACCATCGGACGCGGACGTCACAGGATCAGCGTCGCCGTCCTCTCCCACCCGGAGCCGGGCAAGGCCGATGACCGCATTGCGGGCCACCGGTCCCCCGGTGAACAGCTCGGCCGGAGGTGTGGCCCAGGGGTGCCACTGCGGAAGCACTTCATCTACACCCACCCCCCCGGGTTTGTTCAGTACCACGCCCAGGACGCCATGATCGCTGTGGTCGAGGACCAGCACCACCCGTCGGGCGAAGTTGGGATCTTCCAGGCGGGGGGACGCCACCACCAGATGGGCGGAGAGTGAATCGGGACGGGGTGCGCCACCGTACGGGTCGAAGGCACGAGGTGAGCTCGAGGACACACCCCAATCATTGTCCACCCGCGCCACAGAGTGGCGCCGAGCTGTCGCTTCGATGAGGCTGGGGCCATGGCACTCGTATCGATCGACCCGGTTCGCCCTCACGTGAGCGTGGTGACCCTCAACCATCCGGACCGGCTCAACTCGATGTCCTTCGCCTTGGTCGGTGATCTCTACGCCGCCTTCGACCAGGTGTCGAACGACAACGAATGCCGAGTGGTGGTCCTCACCGGCGCGGGTCGGGCGTTCTGCTCGGGACTGGAACTCGAACACGCCGGGCTCCCACCCGGCACCGAGGACCTCGGCCGCCACCGGATGGGCATGCGGGCCATGGAGTTCATGGGGGGCATCGTCCCGGCCATGCGCGCCCTACCTCAACCCATCATCGCCGCCATTAAGGGGCCGGCCTACGGCGGGGGGATGTGCCTGTCCCTGGGGGCGGACATCCGCCTGGCCGGCGACTCCGCGGTGTTCTGCGGAGCCGGCATCAGCAACGGGCTCACTGGGGCTGAGCTCGGGGTGAGCTGGCTCCTCCCCAAGGCGGTCGGCACCTCCAACTCGGCGGAGATCCTGCTCACCGGCAAGTTGGTCGACGCCGCCGAGGCGCTCCGTATCGGACTGGTCTCCCGGGTGGTGCCCGACGAAGCGCTCCTCACCACCGCCATCGAGTTGGCCGAGGGAATGTGCGCCTTCAGCCCCTTCGGGCTCTCCCTCACCAAAGAGACCATGTGGGCCTCTCAGGAGGTCTCCAGCCTGCAGGCGGCGGTGGCACTCGAGAACCGAACACAACTCCTCGCCGGGCACACCGGCAACCTCACCGAAGCGTCGGCCGCTTTCCGCGAAAAACGCCGACCCGTCTATACCGAGTAATCACCAACGTGACCAAGGCACGAAGGGGACCGCGGCGACCGGCTCACCGAATGACCAGTCCGGCTGACGGACAACGCCGTGAACACTGGCGATCCGACGGGCAACCCAAGACCCGGTTCCCCGGGCCGGACGAGGCCAATCGGGCATCTCTCCAGCTCCGGTTGGAAGAGGGTGTTGACCTTAACCCCTACCTCTGTGGCTTTTGCGACGGTTGGCACCTGGGCAATCGGCGGGACTGACCGAAGCCAACTGTGCGGCCAGGTCGCACCTCGGGAGCCATTACAATTTCGGGCGTCACTGAACTCGAAGGCCTGGTTACGGACGTCCGATGACCGTCATATCCCCTGACACCGCCGATACCCCCCTCGGCGCCAACTCTCCTGCCTCCGCGGATCGTCTGGTCCGTGGGTTGAGTCTGGCCGTCTTTCTGCAATGGTTCGGCGCCAGCGCCATCATCCCCATGCTCCCCGTATACATCCGCCACCGGGGTGGCACGGACTCCCTGGCCGGGGTGGTGATGGCCGCCTTCTTCGCCGCCGGTGTGCTCTTCCAGTACCCGGCGGGTCGAATTGCCGACCGCCTCGGCCGGCGCCCGGTGCTGCTGGCCGGGCTGGTCATCTATGCCATCGCCAGCTTCGCCTTTCTGGTCCCGATGGGAACCACCATGGACATCGGCCTGCGCGCCCTCCAAGGAATCGGGGCCGGGGCCGCCGAAGTGGCGGCGCTGGCCATGGTGTCGGCCGCGGTGACCGCGGAACGCCGGGGCAAGGCCTTCGCCTCCATCTACGGCGGGCAGGTGGCGGGCATGGCCGTCGGGCCTCTGGCCGGCAGCATCCTCGGCGTCAATTTGATGTGGGTCGTCTTTGTGGCTGCCGGCATCTCCTCGTTGGCCGCCTGCGTCCCCGCTCTCGCCACCGTCGAGGTGCGCACTCCGTTCGATGGCAGTGCCGTGGACGACCTTCGGGCTCGAGCCGGCACCCAGCGAGGCATCCGCCTTTCCCCCGCGCTGATCGGTTCGCTGATGGCTGCCGTGGTGCTCGGCCTCACCTTCGGCGTCTACGAGATCTGCTGGACACTCCTTCTCCGCCTGCGGGGTGCCTCGGGATGGGAGATCGGCCTGTCGTGGACCCTGTTCGCCGTCCCCTTTGTGTTGATGGCCCGACCCAGTGGATGGCTCACCGACCACATGAATCGGAAGCGCCTGGTGTTCGGGGGCCTGATGTTGTCGGTGGTGATGTGCGGGTCGTATCCGTTCCTCCACAGTGTGGCGGCACTGGTGATTCTCGGAGGGTTGGAGGCTGCCGGCATCGCCCTCGTACTCCCCGCCGTGCAGTCACTTCTGGTACAGGCCTCGGATCCCTCCGAATTCGGGCGGGTACAGGGCGTGTTCACCACCAGCCAGACCGCCGCCACTGCGGTGTCGGCCGCCGCCGCCGGCGCACTCTTCGGGGTGGCGGCGTCGGCACCATTTGTCATCGCGGCGTCGATCGGTCTCATGATCACCGTGGTGATCGCCCTGGTGTGGCGTTCGGTGGGCGGGACGGTTGCCCACTGACCGAGCTGTCAACCCAGGCCGGAGTGCATGGACGCCCGCCAGCGCCCGGTGGCCGGAACCGCGCAGAGGGCCGTCCCGGCTCGCACCAACCAGTCGACGGCCTCGGCATCGGAGGATTCGGTCGACAGCCGCGCCACCAGGCCACGGCGGGGGTGATCCTGGGTGACCCGCCATCCCTCGGGAAGGGGAAGTCCCAGATCACGGAGCCTGGCTACCACCCGCGGCCCGGAGCTGTGTTGGAGGCCGACCGCGGTGGGCCTCACCGTCCCATTGGGGGCTCGGGTGCCCGGGGCCCAGGTGGCAAGGGGAACCTTGTGCGGACTCCCGCCGAAGATGGCCAGGGGCCCGGGGGGTGGGGGCTCATCTTCGCGGTTGATGACCGGTCGCAGATTCACCCATCCGGTCCCCGACACCTTGATCTCGGCCAGTCGGGCCAACAAGTCGCCCAAGTCACCGGGCACGAACTCCAACTCTTCGGGACGGGCCCGGGTCACGGTGCCCCTCTCACGTCTGAAGATCGGCGATGCCGTCGGCCAGCAACTCGAGCTCAGCCCTCCATGAGTGCGGGGTCTCGATGGGCCGGACCACAAATTTCGAGAATCCGACGTCGAGAAAGCCTTCCATCAGGTCACGCAGACCGTCGATGCCCACCGGAACCACCGCGGAAGGATCGACCCCGCGGCGTTGAGACGCCATGGCCTGAGCCATCTTCGGTGAAAGCGGGTGATGGGAGTAACCGATGGAGACGCCGAAATGCTCGGGGCTGATGGTGCGACCCTCCTCGTCTGCCACCTCGTAGATCACCGAGGTGGCCTTCGCCACCTCGTCAGGTGTGCACGCTGACGGCAGCCAACCGTCAGCGAACCGCCCGCAGCGACGCAGGGCCGCCGGCGCCATGCCCCCGGTCCAGAACTCGAAGGGCTGCTGGAGCGGTGTAGGTGACACACACACGTCATCAAAATTGGCGGTCTCACCGTGATGGGACACCGTCTCCCCTGTCCACAACCGACGCAGCAACGGGAGCATCTCATCCATCAGCCGGCCCTTGTCGGGACCGGGCACCCCCACCGCTCCCGACTCAGGATGGCGCGGTATCCCAGGGACGAAGGTGGCCAGTAGCCGACCACCCGACAACACATCCAAGGTGGCGAGCTCTTTGGCCAACCGCACCGGGTTTCGCCCCGGTAGCAACAGTGTGGTTCCCAGTTTGAGCCGGGGGTTATGGGCGGCGGCGAAGGCCAGCGCCGTCAACGGTTCGACAGTGGGGGCAGTGAGGATCTCGGGCAACCAGATCGAATCGAATCCGAGCCCGTCGATATCGTCGACAAGGTGGGCGAAGCCATGGTGGTCAGGAAGTGAAAGCGCCCCGACGCCCACCCCGATCCGGACCTTCATGGCCGCTCGAACCGTGGGCCGTCGAACCGGTCCACACTGGCGAAGGACTCCACCGGCTCTCGTCGGAGTCGGGTCGGTTGATGTACCGGGCGCCCGAGGGCCAGCACCCCGGCCACCACCACCTCATCGGGCACGCCCAGCGCGGCTTTCACCGAAGCCTCGTCTCGTACCACCATGGTGGTCATGACGCCGGCCAGCCCCTCGCTACGGGCCGCCAACAGGATGCTCCAGGCGAACGGGTACACCGATGCCCCACCGACCAGTGTGTAGTGATCAACGTCCCGATCCACGGTGGCCAAACGGGTGAGATCGGCCAACAGCACCAACATCACCGGTACCTCATCGAAATGCTCGGCGAACCCGCCGGGGGCAGCCGCGGCTGCCGTGGCGATCTCGGGTGCCTCGGCGATGGCCCGGCGTTCCCGGTCGTTGTCGGTGACCGCCGCCCACGGGGTGAGGCCGGCCTTGACCTGGGCCAGGTACTCGTACCACCCGGGTAGATAGATGTCGCGGAGGGTGCGACGGATGGTGGGATCCTTGACCACCACCACCCGCCAGGCCTGACGGTTCCCGCCGTTGGGCGCAAAGCGCGCGGTGTCGAGAATTCGGAAGATCACCTCGTCGGGTACAGGCGACGATTCGAATTCCCGTACCGCCCCGGTCGTTCGCAGTGCGACGCTGAGTTCCATGGACCCGACGGTAGTGGGGATCGGCGGGTACCCGCCTCATCCCCGCTGGATCGAGCTAGAGAACCTCGAGGATGGCGTCGGCGGCGCTCACCGAAAGACCCGCACCCGGCTCGACCTGCAAGGCGGTAACCACGCCGTCCTCGATGACAGCGGCGTAACGCTGCGAGCGGGAACCGAGACCGAATCCGCTGCCGTCCATTTCGAGGCCGATGGCCTTGGTGAAGTCACCGTTTCCGTCGGCCAGCATCACCACCTTGTCGCCCACCTGTTGGGCATCACCCCACGCACCCATCACGAAGGGGTCGTTCACCGAGATGCACACGATGGAGTCGACACCCTTGGCCTTCAAGTCGTCGTAGCGGATCAGATAGCTGGGAAGGTGGTAGTCCGAGCACGTCGGGGTGAACGCGCCGGGGACGGCAAAGAGCACCACCTTGCCCGCGCCCAGCACATCGGCGGTCTGCACGTGGGTAGGGCCACCGGCTCCGAACGTCATCACCTGCACATCGGGAATGCGATCGCCAACCGAAATGGTCATGGTGTGTCTCCTCGTACTCGCTGACGACCCCGGCGAGCGGTCCCCCGGTCGGGGTTGGCCGTCTCGGTCAGCATACGTGCCATTGTCAGGATCGCTGCCCCCACCACGAACGCCACCACCGAGCCGACCAACAGGGCCACGGTGGTGACGGCCACCAGATCCGGTCGGCCCGAGAACGCCTTCTCGGCGATGAGAAGAGGAACTGTGAATCCGATGCCGGCGATGGCTGCACCCCCGGCGACATGAGCCCATCGGACCCCCTCAGGGAGACGACCCCATCCGAGGCGCACCACCACCAGGCACGCCAGGGTGATGCCACCCAGCTTCCCCACCACCCGGGCCACCACGATCCCCACAAACGCCGCGGTGGCCCCGGGATGGCGAAGGATCGATGAATGGACGGTCACCCCGGCGTTGGCCACCGCGAACAGAGGCAGGACGATGTAGGCGGCGATGGGTGCCAACGCGTGTTCCACACGAGCGGCCGGATCACACCGCAACGGGGAGGGTCGACCGGGGATGAGGACGCCAACCAGCACCCCGGCCAATGCCGGCTCGACCCCGCCGGCGGCCAGAAACACCCACAGGGCCACTCCCCCCACCAGATAGGGCCACGCCGCCGGGTGACCCTGCCGGCGGATAAGGACCATGCCCGCGGTGACCACCGCGACACCAAGCAGGGCGGGCAGGTAGATCCGGCTGGAATAGAAGAGGGCCAGGACCAGCACCGAACCGATGTCATCGGCCACCGCCAGGGTCAATAGCATGAGCCGGAGCCCGGGTGGCACCCGCCGACCCAGCAGCGCCAACGCCCCGAGAGCAAAGGCGATATCGGTGGCCATCGGAATGCCCCATCCCGTCGCCCCCGGTCCCTGGTGAACGATCAGGGCGTAGACCAATCCGGCCCCGGCCATCCCCCCGGCGGCCCCCACCAACGGAACGATGGCCGTCCGCATATCGGCCAGGTCACCATCCCGGCGTTCACGGGCGATTTCGAGGCCGACCACCAGAAAGAAGATCGCCATGAGCCCGCCGTTCACCCACTCCTGCATGGTGGAGAATCCCGCGAACCCGTGACCACCAAGATGGACAGGGTGATCCCAGAGTCGCACGTAGGTGTGGCGCCACGGGCTGTTGGCCCACACCAGTGCGGCCAACGCCGCTCCGGTCAAGACCAGGCCACCGGCCACCTCCGACCGGAACAAGGTCACCAACCCGCTGGCCACCTTCTGTGATCGCAGAAAGGTCAACGCGCGTGCCCCACTGCCTCACGGTACAGCCGACGGCGGTCCCGTGGGATATCTAGAGCGTGGATACCGCGGAGATCACGCTGCCGAACCGGTCGATGGAGGCAAGCTGCTCGTCGCGGGTGTCCCCCGGAAGGCCGACCGTCACCCAACTCACCCCGATGCCGGCCAGCTGCTCGATGGACCCGATCACCGCGTCATCGTCGTCTTCGCCAGCACCGAAGTTCGAGGGGACATCCGGAGCGAACACCACCGTGAGGGGTTGGGTCCGTCCGATCGACTCGGCGTACTCGCTGGCGTACTCCAGCTCGCGGGCCAGGTCGGATGGGGTCACCAGTACCGCGGTCCTGGTGTACTTGGCCAGACCGGGGGGGTTCGGGAACGGGCACCAACCGTCGGCCAACTCGACAGCCCGCCGGATGGCCCGACGGCTGTTGCCCCCGACCCAGATGGGGGGATGGGGCAGTTGGCGAGGTGTGGGGAGCATTGTATTACCGGTGGCCTCGAAGGAGGCGCCGGTCCAGGTCACGCTCTCCCCCGTCCACGCCGCCTTCATGGCCTTGATGGCATCGTCGGTGTTGTCGTTGCGATCAGCGAACGAGGCGCCGAGCGCGGTGAACTCCCCTTCGAGGTAGCCGCTTCCGATCCCGAGGGTGACCCGGCCACCACTCAGCACGTCGAGGGTGGCCACGCCCTTGGCCGCCACGAAGGGGTTCCGGTAGGCGAGGACGAATAGGTTGGTGTGCAGTCGGATCCTCGAAGTGGCGGCGGCGGCAAACGAGAGCGCCACCAAAGGATCGAGGGCGTGGTGTCCTCCATGCGCCAACCATGTGTCACCCGGAAATGGGTGATCGGTGGTGAACACCGCTCCGAAGCCCACCGCCTCCGCGGCCGACGCCAAGTCGCCGATGGCTCCGGGGGACAAAAACACGTCGCCGAGTTCCACCCGGTGAGTCGGGAGTCGATAGGAGATCTGCACGCCCGCCACCGTAACCTCGTCCGACCGGTGGGACCGGCTACTCACCGCCTCCGTCGACGGTGGAGCTCACGATGCGGCCACAACGGCGGCACCAGGCGGCGAGAGAGGAGCGGTCGCTCGGATGCACGAGGCCGCCACACTGCCCACACCGGTGAATAATCGGAGATTGGCTGGTGCCCGGGATCATCAGGCCAACATTCTGACATATAGGCACAGCCAACGTAAGTTACTCACAGTGCCGATGCGACTTCGGATGGCGGTCATGAACATGCACTCCCCCCGTTGCTCATGCCCCGGCGAACTGGGGGCCGGCGATCCAGGCGGGCAGTCGCCGGGCCTTTCCGGTGGCATCAACCGCCCCGTGAACAGTGACCGCGGTGGCACGGGTCACCCCGTCGACGGCCAGGAGGTAACCGATCTGGAATGTGGTCCCGCGCACCTTGCCCACCATCAGATTGATGTCGACCACATCGTCGAATCTGAGAGGCTGCCGGTACTGGACGAACACTTCCAGCACGGCAAAGTCGGTGCCACCCGCCCGGACCTCATCGTAGGGATGGCCCGCGTGGCGCAGGAACTCCACCCGGGCCTCCTCGAGATAGGGCAGATAGGCAGCGTGATGGATGATGCCCATGGCATCCGTCTCGGAGAACCGGGTACGGATGGTGTGGACGAACTGATAGTCGCCGGGATCGGTGGGCGGGATCAGGTCGAGTCTCATGTGATGGACGCTACCGACCAGCCGGCTCGTGGCCGGGCTGGTTCCACTCGATCCATCCCCGCCCGGTCCGCCCGTCTTTGGCGGTGAAGCGGGCCATGGCCCGGGGAAACCGGCTGATGCGGCCATCATCGGCGGTCAACAGCAGCGGGCCGAACGCCAGCGGTTCAATGGCCACCTCGATCCCCCCGGGCTCCACGGCGGCGAAGCCACTTACCGGCATGCCCTCCCTTCCGGCCACCTCGGATACCGACAATGTCCCCACCGGCAGCACGGCACCGTCGGGTGGCTGCACGTAGCCGAAGGCGACCGGGAACCCGGGCATCCGGATGTCGGCGAAGTGCAGCCGGGTGCCGTCGTCGAGACGAACCGCCGCCCAACACCAACCGAACGCCCACCAATCACGCACGCCCCACGAATGGTCGCGTTGACCTTCCCCCCGCACCACGATCCGCTCGGCGCCCACCGACAGTTCGCCGTCCACCAGGCACGGCACTTCGTAGCGGGTGGTGACGTCGTAGTGATACGGGGTTCCATCGGTCGTCCAGGTGAGATCCATGGCCAGCGTGGTGGGTTGGCCAGCGTCGCCGTGATAGCTGGCCGCCGCATCGTCGTGGATGGCCGCCGGCGCGGTGGCCCGCAACGACATCTGCTGAAGCGGATCACCGGCCACACAGCTGATCGAGTGGCCATCCGCATCGATCGACACGCCGGTTCCGGCCAGCGGGGGCAGGTCATAGGAGACAGAAGCCACCATCGGCCGGTCCGGACCGACCACCATGGTCGTCCACCAGGTGACGCCCAGGTTGGGGTAGAACCCGATGCGGGCGTAGCCACCCACCGAACCGTCCTCGGACACGAAGTCGAGGTAGTACGACTCGTTCCACAGTGCCTCGGTGTCGGGGGTGTGAAGTTGCTCGTCGGTGGCGTCAACGACGTGGCGTTTGCGGTCAGGCATGGGTTCTCCCTGGGAGCGTGGCCTCGGCATCGATGTCGATGGCCTGTTGGGCGTGGCGTTGCACGTTGGTGACGAACATGGCATCCCCGCGTTCGGTTCGCTTCACCAGCATCGAGGCTCCAATCCCCATGAGGAGTCCCCCGAAACAGGTCAGGCGGTAGTCGTCTTCGAGTTGGGCGAAGGGGTACTCGTCCACCCCCTGTCCCACCAGTGCCCGGTGATAGGTCATCAGCAGATCGTGCTCATGGATTCGGCGATCGGCCATGGTGAGACTCCCGCCCAAAAAGTAGGAGACATCCGACGCTCCGAGCCCCCAGGACGCGGTCTGCCAATCCACTACCCATGGACGCGGATCACTCGGGCGGAACAACAGGTTGTCGAGGCGGAAATCACCATGGGTGACGGTTCGTGGCCCGGACATGGATTCCAACCATTCACCCAGGACGCCGATGAATCGTTCGCACAGCGCCACATGGGGGGTCTCGAGTTGATCCCCGTAGCGGCCGACGAAGCCGGGAAGCAGGGGCGCCACCAGGGCCACGGTGAACTCATTCGACCCAGGGCCCGACCGGTTGAGCCAGGGCCACGACTCGAACTTCCCCGATTCCCACACCGGACCATGCAACGCCGCCATCTCGCCCAGCGCGGCGGCAGCCACGTCGGGAGCGCATCCCACCAACTGCTCACCTTGGATGCTCTCGGTCACATCCTCGAGGAGGAGGACGAACCAACCGGTGTCGGGATCGTGCCATCCGTAGTAGCCCCGCGGTATCCGGGTCCCGATCAGGTCGGCCACCGTAGCGTAGAAGGACACCTCGACCTCGTAGGCCCGGGTCATGAGACCGGTGGACCGGCTGGTGGCGTCTTCCGAGGCGAACTTGGCGATCAGCGAAGCCGGTCCCGCTCCGGGTGGATCGAAGGTGAGGGTGAGGCGCACCGTATCGGCCATCTGACCCGTGCCCACCGGTTCGGCCGACACCGCCTGCACCGAGGCGGCGGCGGCCAGCCCATCGGCGGCACGCAGCACCGACGTCAGCCACTCCGGGGTCACGTCGACGGGCGCGCGGATCCCGTCGCCGCTCACGTTCACGCCGCCGCCGGGGTCAACGGGAACGGGCCGGATCGGGCCAGTTGGCCCGGCAGAGTCCGACCCAACACCCCGGCCAGCCATCGCGACGTCTCGATCACCCCGTCGAGCTGGATGCCGGTTTCGAAACCCGAGCGCCCGAGGAGATAGACGACGTCCTCGGTGGCGATATTCCCCGACGCCCCGGGGGCGAACGGGCAACCGCCGATCCCACCGACGCTGGCATCGATGGTGTGTGCGCCGGCCATCACCGCGGCCAGGGCATTGGCAAACCCGGTATTTCGGCTGTTGTGGAGGTGGACCCGGACCGGCAACCCCGAACGGGACCCGACCTCTCGTACCAGGGCATCCACTTCGTGGGGCACCGCGGCCCCGATGGTGTCGGCCAGGGCGATCTCCGACGGCCCGGACTCGGCCACCCGCTCCGCCACCTCGCCGACCCAGGCGCGGTCCACGATGCCCTTGTAGGGACAACCGAATGCCGCACCCAGCGTGACAGTGGCGGCCACCCCGGCATCGGCCGCCCGGGCGGCCACCTGTGACCACATGGTGAGGGCTTGGTCGGTGGTCATACCCTGATTCCGCTGGCTGAAGGCGTCGGTCACCAACACCACCACGTTGACCTCGTCCACCGCGGCGGCCAGTGCTCGGTCCAGGCCGCGCTCGTTGAGGACAAGGCCGGCCAGGAGGGTGCCCGGGCGACGATTCACCCCGGCCATCACCGCCTCGGCGTCGGCCATGGTCGGCACCCGCTCGGGATGGACGAAACTCACGGCCTCGACCCGGCGGACGCCGGTCGCCAACGCCCGTTCGATGAGTTCGATTTTGGCTTGGGTGGACACCACCGTCGACTCATCTTGGAGACCGTCCCGGGAAGCGACCTCCACGATCTCCACCGCGTTCATGGATTCACCGTTTCGGTATCGAGATATCGCTGCCGACATCATGGGCCTCGGCCCCCTCGGGCGCCGCCACCTCCACAATCGGTTCGGGCCGGTCGTCGAACTCGGTCCGCAGGGCCCGCGACATCACCGCATGTTGCAGATAGAGAGCCCCGATGTAGGTCAGCTCCAGAATCTCTTCATCACTCAGCTGTCCGCGGAGGGCATCGAACAGACCATCGGGCACCCGACCTCTGTCGAACACCAAGCAATCGGTATAGGCCAACACCAATCGCTCGGTCTCGTCGAAGCAGGAAGCCGCGGTCCAGTGCGGGATGGCGGCAATGACATCGTCGCCGACCTCCAGGGCGCGCAAGGACTTGCAGTGTTGCGAATACACGAACTGGCTTCCGGCCGCCCAGCCGGCACGGGCCTGGGACAGCTCCCGCAGTCTCGCGGCCAGCAGTCGATCGGGGCTCTGGTAGAGACCGAAACCCTGCACCGCATGTTCGAGGACATCGGGGACCAGGGCGAACACCGTCCACCAGTCACCCGGCGATCCGGTGGCGGTTCCCGGCTCGGCCACTGGATCCCTGCCCTCGAACAGGAAGTCGTACATCACGGTGACGATCGGCGCCTCCGCCTCGGCCTTGGGGACCTGACGCAATCGGGGAGCCATCGACTCAGACCATGGTCCGGTCGGCGCCCCGCCTGGGTGCATGCACCACGTCATCCTCGGTCAACGTCTTGGTCCAACAAGCAAACTCGAGGAGAATCCCGTCGGGGTCTTGAAAGTAGACCGACCGGACGAAGACGCCGGGATGAAACTTGTCGGTGATACCCCACTCGCTGTCGTCGTGGTTGGCCACCTCGGTGCAGTCGACCCCGGCGGCCAGCAGCCGATCCCGATAGGCATCAATCTGCTCGGGTGGAACCGAGAAGGCAACGTGGTTCATCGATCCAATGGCGCTGGTCAAACTGCCCTGATCGGGACGAGCGGCCGGCGCCGACACGCCGGGAACCCCGTCGGGGGCATCGGGAAACCAGAAGAAAGCGAGACAGTCTCCCCCGCCACAGTCGAAGAAGAAGTGCTGTCCCATCCCGGCCGGCAGTTCGATCGTCTTGACCAATGGCATTCCCAGCACGTTGGTATAGAACTCGACTGTCCGTTCCATATCGCTGCACACCAGGGCGAGGTGATTGATCCCCCGGAATTCAAACCCATCTTCTGACGACGTCATTGTGTCCTCCCTGGCGACGAAGCTGTGCCTACAAACTAGTGCGGGCCTGACTCACCGGGTCTTCCGGAGATCCCTACCCACCCATATTGCGTACAAATTGGGTCATCTGAGCGGTAAGTCCCGACCAGGTATTTCATTATGAGCCAGTTTTGCATACAATCTCTTCTTGTGCGATCCCTCCAACATTCCGGGCCCCTGGCTGGGATCCGCATCCTCGAACTGGGAAGTTTCATCGCCGGGCCGTTTGCCGGACAACTCCTGGGCGACTATGGAGCCGAGGTGGTGAAGGTGGAGACTCCGGGGTCGGGGGATCCCATGCGCACCTGGGGGGTCACCCACCAGGGAGACGGGCTGTGGTGGCCCGTCATCGCCCGCAACAAGAAATCGGTGACCATCGACCTCCGCACCGAAGCCGGCCGAGATCTGGTGCGACGCCTGGCTTCTCAGGTCGACGTGGTGCTCGAGAATTTTCGTCCCGGCCGGTTGGACGAGTGGGGTCTGGGCTATGAGTCGTTGGCCGTAGGCAACCCGGGGGTGGTGGTGGTGCACGTCTCGGGATTCGGCCAAACAGGTCCCCGGTCAGGTGACGCCGGTTTCGGTTCGATCGGTGAGGCGATGGGTGGCATCCGCGGGACCACGGGTGAGTCGGACCGCCCCCCGGCCCGCTGCGGCATCAGCCTCGGTGATGCGCTGGCCGCGTTGTTCGCGGTGATCGGAACCCTGGCGGCGATCACCGAACGCCAACGCAGCGGGCGCGGCCAAGAGGTCGACGTGGCCATCTACGAAGCGGTGGCCGCTCTGATGGAGTCATCCTTGGCCGACTTCGCCGTTGCCGGGGTATTGCGAGAGCGCACCGGCAGCGTGCTCCCCGGAGTAGCCCCGTCCAACGCCTATCCGACTGCAGACGGGTCTGATGTGCTGATCGCCGGCAACGCCGATTCAGTCTTCGCCCGGCTCTGTTCGGCGATGAACTCCCCGGAACTGGCGATCGACGACCGGTACGCCACTCATGCGGCCCGGGGCGAGCACATGGAAGAGCTCGACACCCTCATCGGGGAATGGAGCTCCACCATGGCCACCGATAACCTACTCGAGCTCCTGTCGTCGCACGGTGTACCGGCCGGGCGGGTTTATACGGCCGCCGACTCACTACAGGATCCGCACTACCTGGCCCGGAACATGGTGATCCAAGCCACCAACCGCGCCGGTGTCACCATGCCCATGACCGGCATCGTGCCCAAGTTCTCGCGCACCCCGGGGGGAATCAGCGATGTCGGGCCACGGCTCGGCGAGCACACCGAGGACATCCTGCGCCAGTTGGGCGGCGTGGACGACACAGAGTGGGCGGCACTCCAATCCAGCGGCATTGTGGGATGACCTCGGGTGAACCGGCCGGGTCCGAACACCGAGTATCCGAAGGCCATGCCGCCCTCGCCTACGACCGGATACGCCAGGCCGTCGTGGAAGGTGCCTATGGGCCCGGTGATCGCCTGGTCGAACAACGGATCAGCGAGGAGTTCTCTCTCTCCCGCACTCCGGTACGGGAGGCACTCCGACGTCTCGAGTCCGAGGGTCTGGTGGTGTTCCGCCGCAACCGGGGGGCAGCCGTCCGGTCCATGTCGGCCGAGGATGTCCGTGACCTCTACGAGCTCCGCGCCCGGCTCGAGTCCTACGCCGCCGAACTGGCCTCCGTCCGGGGTTCGATCGGGTCGTGCGACGCCATGGACGAGGCGGCCGAGCAGTTCGAGCGGCAGGTGGACCGATCCGACGAGGTCGGCATAGCCCGGGATGACCGGGTGAGGGCGCTCAGCGACACCAACAACCGGTTCCACCAGACCATCGTGGCGGCGGCCGGGCACGAACGACTCACCCAGATGCTGGCCGGCGCGGTGGATGTCCCGTTGGTCTTCCGGGCTCTTCGTGGGTTCGAGCGATCCGAGCTGCAGCGTTCAGCGGAGTTCCATCGGATGACCGCCCACGCCATCCGCCGGGGTGAAGGTGCGCGGGCCGGGAGACTCATGTCGGAACACATCCTTCTGGGTCGGGATCGCCTGATGGAAGACCTCGACCAGAATGACGGTGCAGGCCGGGAACGGGAGTGAAAGACTCCCGGCATCAGTAGCACAGCGCTCATAGTCGCCGGACCAACGGAGCCGAGATGCACGATGGCGGCGACCATCCCGAACGACCGGCTCGGATCGGCGCCGTCATGGCCGGGATTGCTGATCTACACCTCGGAACCGATGTGCATGTTCTGCCCGCGACTCCCGCCGAGATCGGCCAACTGACCCGAGTACATGCCCCCGCGTATCTCGAGGAGCTGAAGCGCTTCAGCGCCCAGGGGGGCGGTGAGCTCGATCCCGACACCTACGCCGACCACGCCTCATGGGATGCCGCCTGCCTGGCCGCCGGTGCCGGGATCGCGGCTATTGATGAGCTCGGGCACACTGCCACCGGAGTGGCGTTTGTGGCTGCCCGTCCTCCCGGCCACCATGCGCTCCGTGATCGGTCCATGGGTTTCTGCCTCATCAACAACGTGGCGGTGGCCGCTGCCCACCTCGTCGATCGCGGGGAACGGGTCCTGATCGTCGATTGGGACGTCCACCACGGGAACGGGACCCAGGCCCTCTTCTGGGACGAGCCGAACGTCCTCTACGTCTCCACCCATCAATGGCCGGCGTACCCGGGGACGGGTCGGTCCACCGAGGCCGGCGGTCAGGGGGCCTATGGCCTCACCGTCAATGTGCCGCTTCCCCCCGGAGCTACCGGCGACGTGATCCGTCATGCCCTCGACGAAGTGGCGGCCCCGGTCATCGATTCATTTTCGCCCACCTGGGTGCTGGTGTCGGCCGGGTTCGATGCCCACCGAGCCGACCCGTTAGCCGATTTGGCCCTCTCCGGTCGGGACTTCGCCGACCTCGCCCAGATGGTGGCGGGTTACGCCCCCCGGCCCGGCCGACTCGCACTTTTCCTCGAGGGCGGTTACGACCTGTCCGCGTTGCGCTCCTCGGTTTCGGCTTCGCTGGGCAGCCTCATCGGCGCGCCCAGAGACGGTGGGCATCCGACGTCGGGTGGGCCAGGTCTCGAACACGTAAGACACGCACTGGCACATCGGACAAAAAGCCTCGAACAACTGTCGGACCGAGCGTAAACCGGGTCGGCGGAACCTGAACCGGGCCGGCGGGTCTACCCGGGCAGATCGGCCGCTGCCACCGGGCGCCCGGCGTCGAGTTGGGCCAGCTCCTGCTGGAGTTGGGTGAACAGGTCACTCGCCGTGCCCCGGAAGTGGGCCAGGGCCAGATCCAATCGGAAGTCGAGGTCGCCCGACAGCTTGGGTCCGTAGTGGACAGTGGTGGATGTTTGCCGGTTGGAGACCGAAAATGTCGTCGAGCCCTCACTGTCCGCATGCTGGAAGCCGATCAGCTTGGCGAATATGCCCTCGCGGGTCTGCTTGGCACCCTGGAAGATCACCCGCTTGTTGGTGAGGTACACGGTCCCGGTGTCGATGGCGGTAGGGGTCGGCTCGCCCTGGACGTAGTGACCCCGGTTGGCCCCAACCCGGTAGCGCACGGAGTGGCCCCCAAGGCTGCCGGCGGGGATCGATACCCCGGTAGAGCCGCCCTCGTAGTGACCACTCCCCCGGCGATCTTCCACCAGGGAGGCTCCCGTCACCTTAATGAAGACAGCCTCGCCGGCGGCCAGCATGATGTCGCCGCTGCCGCTGCCGCTGCCGCTGAAACTCTGGGCCAACTCGAGATACTCCGCGTACCCATCACGCCGCCCTTGCCACTGGGCGAGTGCCTCTCGGTACTCCTTCTCCGCCTTCTTGGCTCGATGCTCGTCAAACACCCTCGATACCTCCGTAGGCGGACCGTCGGTTGCTCCCGACACTATGGCCGCCATCAGTGACCAATGGCAGACCAAGGCCGAATGGTTAGTTGGTCGGTTTCTCCGGAGCTTCGGAAGGAACATCCTCGGCCACATGGCGCGCCCGGATGAGCACATCGTCGAACATGGACGCGGTCAGCGTGCCGGTGAAGGTATTCCGTTGGCTCGGGTGATAGGAGCTCAGCAGCACTCTCCCATCCGGCGCCACCGCTTCCGCCCCGTGACCAAACGGGGGCCGCGGCCTGAAGCCGAGTTCGCCGGCCACGATTTGATGGGCGAACTGACCGAGCGCGATGACGACCCGCACGTCAGTGAGCAACGAGAGTTCGCGGCGCAAAAAAGGAAGGCAGGCATCACGTTCGGACGGCGTGGGCTTGTTGGCCGGAGGGGCGCAGCGGACAGCCGCTACCACGAAGGCGCCGGACAAGGTAAGACCATCGTCGACGCCCACACTCTCCGGCTGGTTGGCGAAGCCCGTGCGCCACAGGGCAGCGAACAGCCAGTCGCCGGACCGGTCGCCGGTGAACACCCGGCCGGTGCGATTGGCACCGTGGGCCGCCGGCGCCAAGCCTACGAGCAGGACCCGTGCTGCCGGGTCGCCGAAACCGGGAACCGGACGACCCCAATAGTCCTGGTCCATAAACGAGGCTCGCTTTTCGACAGCCACCTGTTCGCGCCACTTGACCAGACGGGGGCAGCGGCGACAGGCCACGATCTCGTCAGCCAACGAGTCGAGTGCCGAACTGCGGGTGTCGGTCAGGTTCCCGCCACATCGTCGTCATCGGCCGAATCCGAGCCATCGAGATCCCAACCTTGCTCGTCTTGGGGACCGACGCCGGTGTGGCCGGATGGCCCTCCGATGCCGTCGGGGTCGTCGCCACCGCCTTCGAGCGTGGCCATGGCTTCGGGATCGTCGAATTCGACGCCCGCCTCTTCGAGCTCGACCTCGTCCACCTCATGCACGGGATCGATCGACGGATCCCCCTCGACTGGCTCGACGAAGGCCGGGTCGAGACGGTCCGCCTCGTCGAACGCCTCGTCGCCTTGTCCGAATGTCTCGGTACCCTGGGGCTGATCGGGTGACCGTTCATCTGGTGGATTCATCTGAGATTCTCCCTGGTTGTCTCTATTGCTACTCGATCAATGCGAGACCGGCCGTGGCTACCGCCCGACATCGACGACCCAGGACTCGTCGATGTCCTCCGGTCAGGGACGGGCGAACGGAACAGCGTCGGTACCTACGGTAACGGAGAACAGCTGTTTCGATTCATCGACGGAGCGACGTCACGCCATGCGACGACCATTCAACGCGGCTTCGACCACCCGATGGTCGGACGCCGGAGCGCGACGTAGAGAGGAGGTAGGCACTGGAGGAGCCCAGCGGGACGGAACCGGTACCAGCGGGCCAGGAACCGGTCGATTCGGTCGAACAGCCGCTGGTCCCTCGCTGACAGCTCGAGCCCGAACCGTTCCCGAATGCGGGGGTCGAGGGTGCCGATGGCCATGACCCGGGCCGGCCGGACGGCAAAGCCGGGGACGTTCCAGTTCCGGAACCACAGAACCTCTCGGATCATCGCCGAGCTGGTCGGCGTCGGCATCAGTTCGAGGCCGTCGACCACGCTCTCGAAATAACTGGCGAACTCGTCCCGATCAGCCGGGATCATGGTGGCGGGAATACCAAAGAACCGGGCGAAGGTGCACATATCAGCGTACAGAGCGTCGGCTTCTTCGCCCTCCAGCGGTCGGACCCATCTGGCGTGGGCGACCTCCATCACCTCGACAAGGGTGGCCCAGACCCACTGCAGCAGCGACGCATCGTGGGCGGAATAGGCGGAGCCGTCCGGCCATGCCGGGGTGGCCTCGGGCAACTCACCGTTGACGTGGTCATGGAACCGGTAGACCTGGGTTGCCGCCGCCCGGGCCACATCCGGATTGCCCCACACCAGGCGCAGCCCGACATCGGCAGTGGACCATGCCCGGGTGAGTGGCCGGGATTGGAACAGGCTGTGGTGGGTGACCCCGGCGCCCACCTTGGCGTGGGCGACCTCCATCACCAGTGCACGTTGAAGGAGCAGACCGAGAATTGGCTCGGCAGTGAGCCTACGGATGGCGCTCCGTGAGTTGAAACCGGTCGAGTCCTCCGGGTTGAGATGGCCCACGGTCGGCGGCATGACCTGGTCGGCCTGGATGGCTGGCTGGCGCACGTCGTGGTCTCCTCCGTCGTCTCGAGACACTCGCTACAATCTAACTATCGATTGTAGCGAGTGTTGCCAACGGTGACAGATCAGCCGGTAGAGGAAAGGGCTTCGCGGGACACGACCCGGGCGGCACCTAATCCGCAGACCAAGAGTTCTGAATCTCTACGGGGTCGTCGATAGTGGCCGCGCCCGTCGTGGCGCTCAACTTGCTCAAGGCGTTGCCGCCGCGCCCGGCGGAGTCGCTCGACACGGTGCTCGATGCCACAGAACGCTGCCTGGCCCGATACGGCATCCGGCGCACGTCGATGACCGACATCGCCAAGGAGATGAAGGTCGCCCGGACCACCCTGTATCGCCAGATCGACTCGGTGGAAGAGGCGATCACCCTCATCGCCTCGCGTCAGCTCCATCGCTTCCTCGCTGGCCTGGTCGCCCTCGTCGCCGCGCCGGGGGGAGCCGGTCCCGAAACGTTCATCGCCGCCATCGCCGGCGCAGTGAGGTTCGGCCGTTCGAATCCGGTCATGCAGCGGGTGCTCGACCACGAGCCCGACATCGTGGGCGAACTGGTCACCCGCGATCTCGGGTTTTATGCCACCCAGATCGCCGATGCCCTCACTCCGATCGTCGACGTCGCCATGAAGGCCGGGGTGTTGCGACCGGCGGACCCTCACCTCACCGCCGAGTGGCTGGTTCGGGTGGTGGCGGTGCTCCTGGCCATACCGCCGGAGAGTGATCTTGACGAGATGCTCGAGTACGCGTTGCTCCCGGTGCTCCAACCATCCCTCCCCTCCGACGGTCTGTCGCCCAGCCGGCAATGAACGCCATCACCCCCGATCTCTCCACTGTCATCACCGCCCTCTCCACCATCGAGCCGACCACCGGCCTCAGCAATAACCCACAAGAGGCCCAGTTCGCCAAGCAGTTCAGGCCGGCCTTCGTGACGTTCCTCAATTCACTCATTCCCGTAGAACTGCAACTGGCTTCCGCCTCCGGATCCCAATGCCTGATCCTGTTCGAAAACGAGTTGGCCCAGATGGCCGCCAAAGTCAACCTGTAACGTTCTGTTGTTCCAAGAAAGGATCCTCCATTATGCCGAGCGACTATGGGCTCAAGGCCATGAATGCATTACATCGGATTGTGCTGACGGTGAGTTTCGGGCGACTCGGGTGGTCGGCCCTCGGTATGCCAGTGTTGGAATTGACGACCACCGGGCGGAAGTCGGGTGAGCCCCGAAAGGTAATGCTGACCTCGCCCCTTCAGCTGGGTGACACCCTGGCCATCGTGGCGTCTCGAGGAGGCGACGACCGACACCCGGCGTGGTTCCTCAACCTGCGTGACCATCCCGCCGTCACTGTGACCATGAACGGAAAGTCACGACCCATGCAGGCGCGGATCGCAACGCCCGAAGAGAAGGCTGAGTTGTGGCCTCGGCTCACCGCCGACCATAAGAACTACGCCGGCTACCAGAGCAAGACTCAACGGGACATCCCACTCGTGCTCTTGGCGCCCACAAGCTGAGAGTGGTCCGAGCGGCGAGAACCCTCCGGTCCCTTCGCACACAACGGCCCGTGTCAACCTTTGTGAGACAGAACGTTTCAGAAATCACAGTGCCGTGCTCGAATCCTTCTTCAGCTCGTTGATCCACGCCACCTTCGGCGACCCCGGCGGTTCGGGTGCCTTGCACGAACAGTTCGGGATGCCCGCCGATGGCTGTTGCTCCCGCTATCGCTCCCAATGCACGAGAATTGGAAGAGAGGCGGCATAAAAACCGCCTCTCACCAAGTAGGCCGTAGTTACTCTTCTTCGAACTGTGACGTGCTGGAACGACTCACGGCCAATTCCCCAGTGCGCGCCGGATTCCCGGCCACTTGACGTGACGAAGAGGGTATGGCCATACCTATAGTCATGACGGTCAATGAACAACTCTCACTCGCCGAGGCCAAGGCGCATTTGTCTGAAGTCATCGAAGGCGTGGAATCCGAACACCGACGCGTCGTGATCACCAAACACGGACGGCCCAGCGCCGTTGTGTCGGCCGTGGCCGACCTCGAAACGCTCGAAGAGACGCTGGACCTGCTGTCGGACGGAATAGCCATCGGTCCCTCGAGCTCCTCTGCCCGTGACGGGCAGATGCTGGCAATCTTCATGGATCTGAGATATGTATACGAAATGAAATTCACTCGTCCGGTTCGTTTTCTCGCCGCCGGACTTGTCTGTGCGGCGCTCTTCAGCGCCTGCAGCGGCAGCGTCTCAATCGGCAAGGTCGAGGTTTCCCAGAGCGACGTGGAGTCCCAGGTGGCCAGTCAGCTGGGCTCCCTGTGGGTCCAGATCAAACAACCGGCCCCGAAAGTCAGCTGCCCTGGAGGGCTCGAGGCCAAGGTCGGCGTTGCCATCGACTGCACGCTGACGCCACAGGGAGGGACAACGACGTATCCCGTCCACGTGACCGTGACTTCAGTCAACAACAGCACTGCCCACTTTAAGATCAAGGTCGGCCTTGCTGGTGCTGGGGACAAGACAGCGTTCTGCAATGACAACGCCATTCTCGACAAAGCGACGTCCGCAGCCCAACAGCTGTCCGACCTGGTCGCCATCCTCAAGGCCAACCAGAGCACCATCAACGACTTCCAGGCGAAGGCACCGTCAGAGATCGCCGACAGTGCCGGACCGCTCGCCATCGCCGCCAACAACGCCATCGCCTCCGGGGATGCCAGCGCCTTCTCCACCGCAGCGCTCACCGACGCCGGCCACCAGGTCGACGCCTTCTGCGGGCAGAACTCAGACGGATCTCCCATCACCAACGGCTCGACAACCACAACGACGGGCTCCTGACCTCAGATCGCTCAGGGAGCAATCTCGGGTGCCGGTGAAGCAGCGACTCCGTCCCGGCGAACGCATTGCGAAGTCCACGTTGTCAGCACCGAACAGCGCCTCGATGACTCTCAGGTAGGGCGTTTGGCCATCCGGGGTTGGTCCGTGACTACGAGAGAGCCCCTGGTTTTGGCCCGCCGATCCGGCCGGTGGCGATGAGGGCGTTGATCTCCGCATCGGCGATGAATCGGGCGGTGTGGTCCTCGGGGAGCCAGTCGTCGAGGGAAGGTGGCAGGAGAAACGACTGCGTCGGGTCGTGGTGGCGGAAGACCTTGGACCTTCCAGCGAGAACCTTGGCCACCGGAGGCTCACCCTCTGGCCACCTCGAAGAGCACGTCCGCAGCAGGGTCCTTTGCCATGCCCGGAATTCTCGCCGATGCACCAGCAGAACGCGAATCCGATCCAGACCGCATCATTGGCAGGCCCTAACCCACGATCCTGACGTCGATCCTCCATTTTTGCGGACCGACGAGCAGCCGCAACCTGCGGCCGCACATATCACGACGCCAAAGGGCGCTGACCAAATACCGGCGGTGGACGCACAGCCCATCGTTCATACTCAGCATCACAGCCCGAAACGGCCGTCGCGCGAAAACGCCCGTCCCACAAACTGACGGGGATCGGACGCTTTACTTCAATTGTACCCTGACGGACGAACTGCAATCGGGGAATGGCACCCAGCGGAGCCTTCGAGCCCCTTCTCGTTGCAACGCTCTCACTTCGAGCTGCTTGCCTTTACTTGCTGCCTGAGCCTTCCGGGAAGCTGCCCCGGATAATCCCCTGCAATCCGTGCTCAAGAGAAACGATCTTTCTCAAATCTCCTGGCCACCTCCTTCTGGATCCTCCCTTGGAATCCATCTAATTCAACAGCGCCGATCGTCTAGTTGTTCCCATCTCGGGGAATCTGCGCCACTGTCAAAGGCAGGGAGGAGGTGCCCGACCTGACCCGGCCGCGCCTATGCACAACCACTTCGAGCACCCTGCTGTTCAAAGTGAGCCCGCCGGCAGGTTCTGACCCACGCTCCTCGGGGCCGGTTGGGTCGACTGCGCCTTCGATTCGATTCGATGACAACGGACATCAGGAGAATGTGCCCATCACTCATGTGCCTGCGACCGACTCCCACCCGCGTCGCCAACAACGTAGCGGTCAGGGCCCACGTCGAACTTGTCGGCACAACCGATACTGCAGAAGTAGTAGATGACTTCATCATGGCGACGTTGAGCGGCGGCGTGCTCGGGATCGACTTCCATCGAGCAGACCGGGTCGGTGTGCACAGTCCGGCCATATTCGTCTGAAACGGGCCCGGTGTACCCGTGGCCCAATGAGTCAGGAACCGATGCGTCCAGGTGCGCCTCTCGGTCGGAGTCTCGTCGATCTGCGGCAAGACGCGTCGGCTTCGCTTCGAAGCGCATGCGGCAGCGGTCCGAACAGAAGTAGATGCGCTGTCCGTCACGCACTGCCGATGCCGGTGCATTGGCCTTCTCCACCTGCATCCCGCAGACGGGATCGAGGGCATAGCCACCGCCGCCTCCGAGCTTCTCCCGATTGCGATATGCCCAATAGAGCAGGCCGAACAGAGCCAGGAACACGATGTTCAAGAAGGTCGTGTAGTTCCATGAGAGATGGCTCGGCGCAATCTGGGTCGGCCTGGTGGTGGGGACCAATCCGACAATTTGGAAGATGCCTTCCGTGATGAGCCCGGCGGTGGCCATGACTGCCCAGAACAGTGCCAGCATCCGGAGGGTCAGCCGACCTCCGTAGTAGCGGCGATAGATCAGCAGAAGGGGAATTGCGATGAGGTCGGCGAAGATGAAGGAGATCACGCCACCGAAGGAGATGCCACCCTTCCACAGCGCCGCAGCCAGCGGCACGTTGCCGATGGAGCAGACGAAGCTGATGATGGCGATGAACGGTCCGACGATGACGTTCTCGAAGCTCGTCCAGAAGCCGTGGCCGTGGAGGAAGACGGTGTTCCAGAAATGAACGGGAACCATCATGGCCAGGAATCCGGCCACCGTGTAGCCGATGGCCAGCTCTTTTCGCAACATGGTGAGGTCGGCCATCGTGTAGGTGGCGGCATCGGCCCAACCGGACTTGGACTGCAGCTTCTTGCGCCAGGGCTCTTGCTGGAGCGCCGTATTCTCGGTCGGACCGTGCTGATGGTCATGGCCGTCAACGGCGGAGAGTCGCTCTCGTGCCTGCACGACGAGACGGCCCCGTAGCCACAGACTGCCCAACATGGTGAACAGAACGATCATGATAATCCCGCCGATGAACTCGCTGGCCGCGAACTGCCAGCCCATGAGCACGATGAGCACGATGCCGAGCTCGATCACCAGGTTGGTGGAGGCGAACATGAAGACGTTCGCCGAGACGAAGTCTGCTCCCTTCACGAAGAGCGACTTGGACATCGCCGACGCGGCGTACGAGCAGGATGAGGAGACCATGCCGTAAAGGGAGGCCCGGGCCACGGCTGCAGGCCGGTGATTGCCGAGTTTCCGTTGCATGGCTTCGTGACTGACGAAAGCCTGTACCACCCCGGACAGGCCGAAGCCGAGGATCAATGGCCAGAGGGTCTCCCAGAACATGAAGAACCCCTCGCGCAGACTGCGCCCGATGTCGACAACAACGGGCAAGGTTGCAATCGTCATTGGTGTTGCTCCGGTCGTCTGAGAAGGAGCGATCCGCAGACAAAATCCACCAACTCACGACACACCCACGCAAAGCGCCTAACTGGCCCTGTCGCGCATGGCGGATCTCCACCATCCCGATTGCAAGTCGTTGCCTCGATCTGCTTCATGAGCGCACCAATCGAGCAATGGCAGCAGAAGCCTCGCCGATCTTTAGATCGGCCTCTTTACCGCCTGCTTGGACAGCTTCGACCACACAATGCGCCAGATGGTCGTCGAGCAGTTCTATTGCCACCGATTGCAGAGCCTTGGTAGCTGCTGCGATCTGTTCGAGGATGTTGATGCAATAGCGATCTTCATCGACCATCCGCTGGATTCCACAGACTTGGCCTTCGATGCGTCGCAGGCGCTTCTGCACTGCTTCTTTATTGGTGGCGTAGCCAGGCTGTAATTTTGGATTGGATTCCATCAGAATACCCTACCCCTCTAGGGTATAGTTCACAAGCAACACGTGGTTGCTATTGATGCCGCGCAAACTGGGGGTTCTAAGTCCCTGTCCCGTACCGATCTCGGCCGGTGGTCCGATCCACCCCGTTGGCGGCACGGTAGGTGATGACATGACCCGCACGAGCCGGCACCGATGGACTATGCAACATGCGTAACGCATCTCGCGTAGTCCTGGAAACCGTGGCATCAACACCAAACCCATTTCGCTACGGCTCGCCTGTCACCGGGGCGAACTTCACCGGCCGTACAGTCGAGCGCCAGGCGCTTGTCAGCGGGATCAGCGATGGCCTCAACGTGTCGCTCGTCTCCCCCCGCCGCTACGGCAAGACCTCCCTGCTGCTGCAAGCCGAAGGAACCATCATTTGAGCCGGCGCCACCGTCGTGCATGTCAACGTCCTGCGTCGCCCGAACCTGGGCCACTTTGCTGCCGCGCTGGCGACTGGCCTCGCTCAGACCCACGGGCGCCGGCTGCGGCGCGGCGTAGCCGCTGCCAGCGATTTTCGGCGACGGTTCCGGGTCACCCCGGCCGTCGAGCTCGGCGACGACGGCAAGGCCCGATCCTCCTTCGCACCCTCCCTCGACGCCAAGGACGCGGCGTCGGTCCTCGAAGACATCTACCGACTCCTCGCCGAAGGCGACAGACCAGGGGTGCTCGTCCTCGACGAGTTCGACGCCATCGTCGACCTTGGCCCCAAACTGCCGAACGCCTTCAAAGGGTTTGCCGACAGCTACCCGCAGGTGTTGCTCGTCGTCGCCGACAGTCGCCATCACATGATGGAGCAGCTTGTCCACGTGCATGGCGCCCCCCTCTACAGCATGACCCAGCCCATTTCGCTCGGTCCGATCGACCCCGACGCCATGGCCTGTTACCTCATGCGCCGGTCCGCCGCTGGCGGCAAAAAGATGCCTCGTGCGATTGCCGACACCATCATCGAACGCATCGACCTCGCCACCTCCTCCGTACAGCGAGCGATCGCGGCTCTGGTCAATGACGAGTGGGTCACCGACGATGGCGGACTCTGGCATCTCACCGATCCGTTCCAGCCCGATAGGTCCAAGCCGCAGATCCCCGGTAGTCGCCGCTGCACCTCTGATGGTGGATGTCCGTCGAACCGGATCAAGCCCACTCGCCTCGGTGGCGAGAGTGACCGATCGAGGCGTGAGCGGTAGGACCACGTCGGAAATCCGACCGCAACGTTACGACCGCTTGGCCGATCTTCGGGATCTGGTCATCTTGCTCTCCGAGTCCTTGACGCCCAGGGGAGTGGAACAGTGGCTGCACGCCCGGAACAGGCTGCTCGCGGGAGCCGCCCGATCGAAGCACTTCACGAGGGTCGGCTCGAGGAGGTTCATCGGGCGGCACTGGCGTTCATCGACGGCGCCTACGTGTGACCTTGGATCTTGAGCGGACCGTCGCGGCAGAACCGCGACGGTTGCTCTGCGACCGGTTCTGGCATCAGGGTCCGACGCAGCGTCCGCTCGACGAGTTGTCGACCCGGCCCGTATGTTGAGACAGCTCGTCGAGCAACGCCCGTCACGCTAGGTGCTGCAGATCGTGGCCGAAAATCCCAACTGTCCTGACGACCTTAAGGCCCTTTTGACTCTCGCCGAGTAGCACCCCTACCCCACCAGCGATGATGGTCGCTAGCCGTAGAGCCATAGATGACGGGCCCAGTCGGCTGCTCAGTCAGTGCTGGTAATGACGACGCCCGGGGCGCCCCTGACCAGGACCGGGGCGCACAGAACGTTCCGACGAGTAACCCCCCGAGCACGCCGTGGCCGCACCCGGGTCCAGACCTCCCGATGTAAACGCGAAATCGCTGCAATCCACAGGGCTTGTAGCGAAAAACATTCTCGGGGTCTGCCCTGTTCACAGCATTCTTCGATGCCGGAGAGGCGAGGTATCGGTTGCACAGACTTTCTTATGGCCCTGACCAGCCACAACGCGCCGTGCAGGAAGAACGCCCTGCTTCGTCAGGAGGTCTGGAGTCGGCGCTCGGCACACCGGACCGCGGCGGACGCCGAGCCGTCGTTATCGGTGCGCCGTCGTCGGCCTGCCGCTCAATCTCACGGACAATACAGAACCGGTCGATCTGTTGCTCGTCGGTCCGTCGAGCAGTGCGCGATATCTACCGGTGGACGCGCAAGATTGACGGCAAGACCGTCACCCGCCTGCTCACGAAAGAGCAGAAGGAGCGCTACGAGACCTGGTTCGACAGCGCCAGACGGATCCACGCCCTAATTGCCGAGCTCGAAGCACAGTCGCTTCTTATTGCCGAGTCAGCTGAAGACTGGGACGAGCAAGCCTCAGCTCCGAAAACAGGAAGGTTTAATTGCAAGCTGAATGGCTGAATGCTTAGAGTACGTCGCGATGGCGAATGTTCCTGAAGTCCCAGCAAGTCTGACGGTTCAGATGACACGCGATACCGCGGGCGTGATCACGTCGGTGGACGAGGGTATCGTCGACATGCTCGGTTGGCGGCCCGAACAGTTGATCGGGTCGCCTTCGACCAGGTTCATCCACCTCGAGGATCAGCCGAGCGCGATCGCCGCGTGGATGGAGATGATCACCTCGCCGGGCCTGACCTACGTCTGGCGGGGCCGGTACCGTACCGCGAGCGGGTCCTGGAGGTGGGTCGAGACGGTGAACTGTCTCGAGGACTCGGACAGCCCGATCGTATCCAGTTCGATGACGCAAGTGACGGTGAAACAGGCCAGCGTTGAGGAGGAGTTGCGTGCTCGCGAGCAACTGTTGAGCCGGCTGTCGGATGCGCTGCCTGTTTGCGTGTTCCAGGTCGACCTGGCCGGGCATGTCACTTTCACCAACGATCTCCTGCACGCGATCGTGGGCGTGCATCCCGTGGCCACCATCGAAGCCCAGATGTCAACCGTTGTCGCCAACGACCGACCGCTCTTGGATGCCGCGCTCGTCGCGGTGCTTGCCGATCAGCCGGTCGACGACCTCGAGATTCGACTTTGCCACCCGGCCGCAGAACCGTCGCTGGTCGCCGACGCGGAGCGGGTGTGTCTGCTGAGTCTGCGGGCGCTCACGGACGGCGCCGGCGTCGTGAGTGGCGCCGTCGGATGTCTCAGCGACGTGACCGACCGTGTACAGCTTCGCCACGAGCTCGAGGTGAGGGCGTCGGTCGACAAGCTCACGTCATGCTTGAACCGGGCGGCAACGCTCGAACTTCTCGTTCGGACGATCGCCGAGCCCGATGTAACCAGCGAGGGGAACGCCGTCGTCTTCATCGACCTCGATCGGTTCAAGTCGGTGAACGACCAACTCGGTCACGCGGCCGGCGACCGACTTCTGATCGCGGCCGCAGACCATCTCCGTGGCGCCGTGCGGGACCGCGACCACATCGGCTGTTTGGGCGGCGACGAGTTCTTGGTGATCTGTCCGGGGGTCGAGAGCTCAGCTCAGGCGTTGAGCATCGCCAAGCGCATCGCAGCGGCGATGACGGCCACGGTTGACGTCGGTCCCGGCGCGGTCATGCTGCAGGCGAGTATCGGCGTTGCCTGGACCACCGAAGCGCTCGACGCCGACACACTCATCGCACGGGCAGACAGCGCGATGTACGAATCGAAACGTGCAGGTCAACAGGGCGTGGCACTGTTCGCTGAGACCGGCGGCGACACGGATCCGACAGCCTTGCGACAACCGGGGCGCACCCGTCGGCGTGCGGCAATCTGAAAACACGTCCAGTCGGTCCCGACTCGTCGCCCAGCGGGTTCCCGTCAGGCTCGCGTCGCCCCCCGGGGAGGGCCCGGTTCACCATGTCCGTTGTTGACTCTCGATGGCGGGTGGGGCTCCTTTCCATCACCCGACTGAGGTCGGCAAAACCAAGCGATTGACCCCTGAAGACCAGCCGGGTACCTGTGAGGGTGCACAAACCCGAACGCCAGCTTGACCAGGCCCGACGTCTACAGCGAGCCTCTCCGGTCATGGCCCTCTCGCTCCTCTTCCGTCTGGTCCGTCGCACCATCGAGCTTCTTCGGGTTCATCGTCTCAGCGGCATCGAGAAGGATGTCAAGATCATCGTGCTTCGCCATCAGGTCGAGGTCCTGCAACGGCGTTGACCACGCCCCCGGTTCACCTGGGCTGATCGGGCGTTCCTCGCCCCTGCCGGAGCGCTACTCCCCCGCCACCGGTGGTCGTCGCTGCTCGTGACACCGGCGACGGTCCTCCCTGGCAGCGCAGGATCGTCCAGAGGCATTGGAGCTATCCGCATCAAAGACCCGGGCATCCACCGCTTCCCGACAGCCACGTAGAGCTGATCTGTCGACCGGCACGGGAGAACTTTCGCTGGGGATTACTGCGGATCGTCGGCGAACTTCGCAAGCTCGGCGTCACGGTCTCCGCTACGTCCGTTCGCAACGTGCCTCGTCGCCACGGGCTTCCTCCCGCTCGCCGGAGGCAGACCAACTTGGTCGGATTTCCTGCGGTCCCAGGCCAAGAGCATGCAGGCTACCGACTTCACCCCCATCGACGCCGTGACCGGTCAGCGCTACTACGCCCTGTTCGTCATCGTGATCGAGCGTCGTGTCATCCTGTGGGTGCCGAGTAACCCGTCCGAGCAGCTCACGCGACGAGTCGATACTCGTGAACGAGACCGCCGAGCTTGTCGCGCCGTCGCAACTGGACTGGATCCGGATCGCCGATGCGCAGCGGCTTCTTCTCTGCTGCGAACGGTGCCGGTTCGTTGTAGTGATCGAAGAATTCGCTGAGGACCGTTTCGAGCTGGGCGCGATGGAAAACCAACAAGCGGTCGAGGCACTCCCGGCGGACGGTCCCGATGAACCGCTCGGCGAACGCGTTCGCACGAGGGGACCGGATGGGCGTGGCGATGACCCGGATGCCTTCAGTGGCGAACACCCCGTCGAAGCTGGCGGTGAACTTGGCATCTCGGTCCCGGATCAAGAACTTCGCCTGGCGACCCTGCTCGGCCAGGTCGAAGCTCAGATTGCGTGCCTGTTGGGTGACCCACTCCCCCACCGGGTTGACCTGGCGCACAGGCCAGCGTTCCAACCGTGGTCACGGTCGCTTGGCCGACCGCTGCGGCGTACAAGTCGGCAGTAAGCCCGCCGCTTGATGGACGCTGA
>Ga0208079_1000085_pt1 | contig 50862 bp, 36 predicted proteins | sample NGESurdeep092012_5_FD_184474 | JGI IMG/M metagenome (GOLD analysis project Ga0208079, IMG submission 184474) | Arctic peat soil microbial communities from Barrow, Alaska - NGEE Surface sample 210-2 deep-092012 (SPAdes) | ecosystem: Environmental > Terrestrial > Soil > Wetlands > Peat ... | reverse complement strand
ATAAAACAAAAATAAAGATCAACATTGCTGAAATAAAGTTGAATATGACTCCTCCTGTCATTATCAAAAGTCTCTGCCACGATGTTTTAGACCTGAATTCCCATGGTTGTGGTGGCAGTTTCATTTGCTCCTTGTCCATTGATTCATCTATCATTCCGGAAATTTTCACATAGCCTCCCAGAGGGAGCCAACCTATACCATATTCTGTTTCGCCCTTTTTATATTTGAAAAGTGAAAACCACGGATCGAAGAAAAGATAGAACTTTTCGACTCTTGTTTTGAATAATTTTGCCATTGTAAAATGTCCAAATTCATGTATTACTACAAGAATTGAAAGGCTCATTACAAACTGCAGGATTTTAATAAGTATTGTCATCGCTGTTTTTGAAGTTTATTTATATAATTAAGAGCTGTTTCCCTGGCGCTTACATCAGTAGCTTCAAGAAAATCCAAATCAGGGGAAGGGGAATAAAAGCTGTTTTCCATTGTATACTCGACAATTTGCGGCATTTGTGTAAACCCTACCTTATTGTCAAGAAATGCTTTAACAGCAATCTCATTTGCCGCATTCAGGATACACGGCATATTACCGCCTTTGTGGAGAGCTTTATATGCAAGTTTGAGATTTCGAAATTTTTCAATATCCGGATCACTGAATGTCAGGGACTTGCATTCATTAAATTTGAGCCTGGGCAAATCAGATTGCACCCTGTTGGGATAGGTCAGGGCATATAGGATCGGAACCCTCATATCGGGCATACCGAGCTGGGCTTTTACTGACCCATCTGCAAAATGGACCAGAGAATGTATTATAGATTGCGGGTGCACGATTACCGATATCTGTTCAGGGGTAAGATCAAAAAGCCATTTCGCCTCAATCACTTCCAATCCTTTATTCATAAGCGAAGCTGAATCAATTGTGACTTTGCATCCCATATTCCAGTTTGGATGTTTCAGAGCATCACATGGTTTAACTCTCAACAACATCTCTTCGGTAAAGTTCAGGAATGGACCGCCTGAAGCAGTCAGTGTAATTTTTTCGATGGGATTGCCCGACTCACCCACAAGACACTGAAAAATTGCTGAGTGTTCCGAATCGACCGGAATAATAATGCTTCCTGATTCTCTTACAAGTTTGCCAATGATCTCACCTGCAACAACCAGAGTTTCCTTATTTGCAAGAGCAATTCTTTTCCCGGCTTTTATTGCAGCAATGGTCGGCCTTACACCCGAATAGCCAACAATTGAAGCAACCACTACATCTACAGATGATGAAGTAACCACCTGTTCTATCGCCTCATTGCCGGCATAGACCTTTATATCAGTAGTCTGAAGAGCATCCTTTAATTTCAGATAAAGATCAGGATTGGCTATTACAACGGAATCGGGTTGATAAGTATGTGCTTGTTCTATAAGAAGATCTATGTTATTTCCGGCAATCAGGACCTCAACAACAAACAGATCAGGATACCTTGAAATAATATCAAGGGTCTGAGTACCGATTGAACCGGTTGATCCCAACAATGCAATTCTTTCTGGCATACCAGCTGTTCTGACTAGAATAAAATATGTTTCTCAGGATCCAAAGAGCTCCCTTTGTACCAGATCTCAAAATGAAGGTGAGGACCGGAAGTATAGCGTTCACCTGAGTCGCCGACTACTGAAATTGCGTCACCGGCACGAACAAGGTCTCCTGTCTCTTTGAGAAGACTGGCGTTATGTTTATATACAGAAATAATATTATTCGGATGTTGGACCTCAATAACAAATCCGGTTTCCATTGTCCATCCGGTAAAGATAACGGTACCGTCAAGAACAGCCGACACGAGAGCTTTAGGTTTTGTAACAATATCTGTTCCAAAATGTTTTGTTCTCACATCATATTTCCCCGAAACGATCCCTTTGACAGGAGGGAAAAAATGGAGGCTTGCAAGACCAGAAACTGATTGTGATGTTGAGGGTCCAAGTGTGAGATTATAACGCTCTTCATTCTCAACCCTTGCTCTCAAAACAGAATCATCGGATGAGGTATTGAATTTAATCGATTTATAATTCTTTGTAGTATCTTGTTGCATAGATATTTCTGCAGGTGGATTGCCTGATATTATTGCATTCATGTTTTCGAAGTACTTATCCCTCAATTTTAATTCACGGTCGAGAGAATCGAGACGGATTGCACTCATAAGGATATTACGCCGCATAGTAACGTCGGGGTAACCTGGAATAAACTCCCTGAGGTTTGTGAATGAAATCAGAGTGCTGGTGCCCCAGATGATAAACAACAGCAGGAATGTAATCAGAAGGAATGCATTATAGCGGGTAAGTACAATGCGCCAAACCTCTTCAAAGGTATGATCATTTATTACAGAAAATCTGTATTTATCGCGCCAGTTGCTCTTTTTTTTATCGTCCTTAGCCATTTTCTATAACTTGATTGGCATGCAAAGATAATATTCCTGCCTCATCAAATGAGTTAAAGGAATCAAAAATGGGAATTTTTAAATGGTTATATCACCTTTACCTGCTTGTCTTCACTCTGCCAGAGCCCATGCTTTGTGCAAACCGACATCGCGGAGAGGTTCATCGATACTTCAGGCGCCACTATATAAAAATCGATCTCAAAATGAGAAGGCACATTGGCATAGACACCGGCAGTATAACGGGCTTCAGCAAGAAGCGTTTCCCTGTTCCAAAGCTGTATCACGCTTATAAAATGGTCGGCATCATCGGGATGGGGATACTCCTCTCCCAGCTTTACCTTAACTTCAAATTTCTCTCCTTTTTTAACTGTATCAGGACAGAAAATATGCGGCATGTGCCTGTCGAGGTAATCTCGTTTTACCTCTTTATTTTCCTTTTCAATTTCCGTTGCTTTAAATACCCTTGGCATAGTAATTTATTTTCAGTTAATAATATTTCTCAAAAGCCATAACAAAATTCAGGCAATAAATTTGAGAACAAACGTAACAATTAAATGAGTCTACACGACATCAAAGATACTCCTTTGAAATTGCATAAACTGAACATGAAGGTGTAAAAACGCAAGCATCGATATCCTGTGAAGAAAAAACCTCCTTGTAAATAACAAATGCTGCTGAAAAAATAAAGGTTAATTCATTCCTGTTATCTTTTAACTGAACTCCCCAATTATGCTTATGGCTTTTTTCGGCAAACAGATTTTCAATTTTTTTCATGCCCCCAGAATTATGGAAAATATGTGTAAGGGTGCTTAACTATAAGAATATAAAAATGTTATAAATAAAAGAAAAAGAAATTGGAGATATATATCTAGTTTTATCACTTATACCTTTGGGTCATTCTCTAATTTGGAAATGAGTTTTGTAACTTTGTTTAAGTCAAGTACTTCCTGTTATTAAATAATACCGAAATTCTAGAAAAAAATATATCAAATTTTAAATGATTCATTTATTTTTTTAATAGAAATTTTGGTTATAATAATTGCTGCGATTATTCTAACATTAATTTTAAAAACCCATTTTCATCCATTTATAATACATAATGCTAAAAACAACATAATCAGTACATTTATAGAATATTTTTCATGTTTTTTGCTTTTGAATTATCAGTCGCCATTTCATTTGGTAAACTTATTACAAGAACTAAAGTTGTTGAAATTAAGTTCTTGTGCCACAGTTCTTGGAGGCAGAGTGACCGGATGTCAAAGAACAAAACCTAAGACTGGACAACCATCTAGAGAAATTAGAGCAGGTGCATTAATTGCTGATATTTTTCTTGGGTTAGTATGGGTATGTGTTGATTTTGCTACAGGGGCAATTTATAAACCTTGTAATAACAAATAATTTCAATGATATTCTTACCCTTTCTTTATGTAAACTCAAATAAACCTTTTACCTATTTGAGTAAGTATGAAGGAAAGAATGAATTATAAAGCATAGCTCTTACTGTTTATAAATGATATAGTATTTCTATTTTTATTTTTAAAATCATTTCTTTGGTAATTGCGCTTTAAATGCTACATTTGCACCGCAATTATACTGCGGGGTGGAGCAGTGGTAGCTCGTTGGGCTCATAACCCAAAGGTCGGAGGTTCGAATCCTCCCTCCGCTACAAAGAAAAAGCCTTGTTGCGACAGCAACAGGGCTTTATTATTTTCAGACCAACGGTTGTAGAGACGTTGCATGCAACGTCTCTACAAATAACGGAGGGATGGAAATAATAAAGCCCGTAGCCACGCGTCAGCGTGGCAAGGCTTTTTCTTTGTTAAGCACCCCCAGAGGATCACGCGAGTGGAACGAGATGTAATCCTCCCAATAAAAGCCCGTAGCCGCGCGTGGCAAGGTAAAAGCCCCTCATGAAAATAGGGGCTTTTGACTTTCTATGCATATATTGGATCAATGTTTACCAATCCGCCTCAATTTTTCATGTATTGAACTGAAATCATAGTCATGATGCTGACCGGAGTGTTCAAAACCCTTGTATGGTCTTACCCCGATTATGGAATTATTTACACCGTTATCAACCACTTTGTCTACATTTGCGCCTACCACTTTGCAGTTCCTGCTGTAGGGTCCCAGGTATACACTGGCGTCGGTGTAGGTCGCAGCAAAGAAACTGTTCCCGATGAGGTTGATGTTTTCGGCAAAGGTAGTAGTAGTGGGTGGATCAGTGGTGCTATTACCATCCACTCCGTCAATACTAACCCCCACTGCACCGGTACCTGAAAATTTATTATTCAAAATCCTGGCATCGACATTGTTAAGGCTTTGTATGGCCATGCCTCCATTTCGGGTATCGAAATTATTCCCCATCACATCGAACAATTGGGGAAATCCTTCATCCGGGAAAAGGGGCCGGAAGGCATCATTCATATATAAACTGATCACTCCCTGGGGACTTTGGAAATTGTTGCCGGTAATGGTAAAATGTGCCCGTTTGGTCAATGTAAAGTCAGGGATCCACCCCAGCCAGTTCCAACTATCGACACACAGATCATTAAACGATCCCTTTCGAAATTGGTTGTTTTTTATTTTAATCTCTGAGCCAAAACAACTGGCCATCAGGATCTGCATAGCCCCCCCCGTAAACTGGTTGTTTTCAATATTCGCTGAAGATTCCTGATTGAATCCCCATATCCAGGTTCCAAATACGTCGTTTTCCATTTTACAGCGAGTTATTGATATTTCGGCGTCTCCTTTCGTTGGTAGTAAGCCCCATTGATCATCATTAGAAATCATTATAGATGACCATACATTGAACATTGTAGAACTTGAAAAAGGAGAAAAGCCGGTTCCTCCATCATATCCCGCTATAAAGTCAACATTATCTACACTGGTCTTAAATTTCTTGAAGGGAGGAGTGTGATGAACACTAGATTCAGCCAAAAATAAAATGCAATACAGGTCGCCAACAGGGTCAGGTAACGCAACAGCATTGCCATCATTCAGATGGATGGTCATGTCGGTCATAGAGAAATTGCCACCGACAAACTTAAGCAGGGCTGGATATATAGAGTTGCCTGAAAAGACTTCTCCTTGCGGCAGATCAGGTAAATTGGTAATGATGGTCTTTCCTTTTCCGGCCCCGCGAAAAATGCCCTGAAAATCCCAGACTTCAATGAAACCGATTTTGTAGGTACCGGCCGCCAACTGAACTACCGAACCAGGTCCGGCAGCCTTGGCCTTGTCAAATGCATCTAAAATTTTTTTGGTATCATCTTTCCCGTTCGGAAAAACCTTGAACACGGAGCCTGAATACATTACAAAAGTCTTGCTGAGTTGCTGGTCAATGACCTGACTATTGTCGAACATGCCATCCTTTGAACATGAAAAAGCAAGGAAGGACACAAAAAAGAGATAATAATACAGTTTTCTCATAGCTGAAAGTTTTTAGTTAATTCAATAAAGTTCACTTAAAACTTTCATCGCGACATATCAAAATTCCTGTCAGGAATATAAATTTTCGGATAAATAATATAATTTTTCTGTCGGGATAATTCAGAACGAATCAATCAGGTTCCCGGTGTTATCCAGACCTGAGCTTAAGCCTCAATTTACATTTATTTTGTGCTGTCAATCGCTCTCCTGGCCTTCTGGAGATCAGAATAAATAAAATAGACCTTGAAAGGTGTATTATTGTATGCATATTCCAGGACTTTAAGTGCTTCCCTGTTCCTGCCCTGTTTTAATAGACACCGGCCTTTCAAATCCATATATTCATAATAGCTATACGATGAAGATGCCGATCCGATAACTCTGTCAGTGAGGATTAAAGCTTCGAGGGTTCAAAGGAAAGTGCCTGACGGTAATATTTTTCTGCCTTATCTGTCATACCAACCTCTGCGTAAATATCGCCAAGTCTTTTTGATATATATGCTTCAGAATTTCCTTTTTTCATAAGAACTGTCTTGAATTTTTCTACATACCGGTTTCCTTCAATGGAATCATTTTCGGAATATGAAAGCAGTGCCTGCCTTACAATGACAAGCGGATCATCAGGAATATATTTCAGAGCTTTCCTGTAAAGTCTCCTTTCTTTATTGTACTGGCCGGTTTTATGATAGGCAATACCCAATCCCTCCCATGCCGAATTATTCTTCATATATTCCCTTCCCCATCTTCTGTAAAGGGTAAACGTTTTTTCAAATTCAGGGATTGCATTATAATATTGTCCTATCCAGTTGTATATCAATCCGAGCTCGTAGGGAGGTTTAGGCCATTGATCATCCATCTGCTGAAGTTGTTTCAGGTACTTAATATTTTCCACAGGAGCTTCAAAGCTTAGAGCATATGCCCAGCTTGCATATATCTGATTGTTAGTGCTCATCCGGTCCCTTTTATTATAATTTTTAATCAGCAATTTTTTGCTCGCATCAAAGTTACCTGAATGCGCATAGGCGTTCTCAAGTCCAAAAGCAGCATCAATAAAACTCGAGTCGGCAGCTAATGACTTTGAATACCATGATATAGCATTTGAAAAATCTCCCTTTGCCCTGGCTTTGGTTCCATAAATATAATATCTGAGAGCTTCCGGAGAATTCGTGGGAAGGGGGAATCGCCCCAATTCAGGATTATCCTTTATCAATTTAGATATTAAAAGAAAATTTGTCAGTCTTTGTGAAATCGTATCAATAGCCTGGAAAAAATTCTCATCTATAGCTGTTTTGTCCACATTAAATGTTGTAAACACCTCTTTTGTTTTTGTGTCTATCAATTGTGCGTTGATACGAATCTTATCACCGGCTTTATCAATGGTTCCATAGACAAAAAGCTCTGCCATGAGCTTCCGGGATATTCTCCCTGCAATTCCAGTTGAAATTGATGCGTACTCGATGTGTCCGCCAGACTGAAGCAGAGAATTGACTAATTCTTTCTGCCTGATTTTTAATTCTTTATTGTTTGAAAGTGCTGAAATAAGAACCTGTTGAATGCTTTCCTGCCAAAAATTCAGTGTGGAATCATTTGTCATATTCCTGAATGGCATTACCGCTATGGATATTCTTCCCTCTGATGAGACAAGGTCATCAGACCATACAGTTTCGTGCAATATAGTAAAAATCATGTAGCCTGCAATTCCCAGAATTATAATCAGGACCGTGATTCCTGGGAAAGAAAAAATGTATCTCCTCTTAAGATTTTTGAGTGGCATGTACTTATCGGCCTCTATCCGATAAATGATATCAGATGCTTTCCCATTTAAGTCCGTTTTTTTTATATCCCCTGGGGTGCAGCCAAAAAACTCCCGGAAACATTTATTAAAATAGGCCGGACTCCCGAATCCGACTTTGTAAGAAACTTCTGATGCCTTGAATGTCCCATCATTGAGCAATTCCACAGCCCTTCTCAAACGTACCTCACGGATAAACTGACTGACCCTTTTATTTTTAATGGTATAAAGTTTTCGGCCAATCGTGTAAAGGCTCATACCAGATTCACGGGCAAGATCATTTACTCCAAAATTTTCATTTTGAAGGTTTGCGAGCACAATATCAGTCAGCTTCCCGATAAATATCTGATCGCTGTTAAGAGGCTGTGTCATGTAAGAGATTTTTAAAAATAAACTTCACCAGGATAGGCGTCTTTTATCGAAATTCCTAAATTTTACTCATTCCTGCAAATTAATTTGATAATAACCCCTTTTAAAATTACAAAACCTGAAGCCAAATCATTTAAACCAACGAATAAAACCTCTTTCAGCATAATTATACTAAACATGTGTTTGATTAAATCAAGGTTAGATATTTCAAACCTATTGCCTACAAAGGATCAAGCGATTTCTATGTTAATCACAAACAGGACGTAAAAGCACTATTTATAAAATTCAAATTCCCATTCTTTTGGGTATACCCAAATCTCAAAAGGGCTCGTTGAGGTTCTGAGAATATTATTGTCTTTATCTGTAGTGGAAATATTCACTTTATAAAAACCTATATCAGATGATTTTAAATAGCAACTGGCCGATAGATCATTCTGCATTTTATTCGATTCACCGGTTTGCATTTCTCCTTGTGGTACTAATTCACCGTCTATGAATTTATAGGGATAAAACTGATATTTTAAAATAACAAATTTGTCGTTCCCATATAATTTGTCATGTGGAATGTAAATAAGTTTCTGGTTTTCCGTATTTTGATTTCTGACATTCTTTAATTCATATCCCGAATCAGTATTAGAAATTGTATATTTAATGATACGGAGACTTGCGACCTGACCATTCAATTCATGGATCCCCTTTTCGATGCCTGCAAACCCCTTCCCCACCATCAGAACTTTTTTCAGAGAATCCCCCTGGTTTCGGTCAATATAAGATGATATGTCTTTAAAAAACATTTGTGAGGAATCAGGGAAAAACGCATGAGGGAAAATGTTCAATAATTTGTCTTCCGTCTTCAGCTGAAGTATCATTCCCTCGGGTTTTTTATCAACGATGAACGTATAATTTCCCCCTGTAATTACCGGGATAAATGTATCCCTGCAATATTGAGGCTGGCGAAAAGTACTTATGGTATAAAATAAATATTCAACCGGGAATGGTATGACATTGTAATGTCCGATCTCTATGGCAATGTGAAATTTTGGTTCCTCTACGTCATTGTCATTACTATTTTTATTCATGGAACCGTAGTAAAACAGGGGCATGAAATAAACCAGCCCTCCCCCATAGTACTGAAAATCAATCTCTATTCTTCCATATTGAAGTTGCTTAACTTCTTCAGGAATAGCATTGTCTTCGTAGATGCCGGCAGTAAATTCCCTCACCAGGCTCTCGCTGTATTCAATGTTTTTATAGGTGCCTGAATAATCGCTGATTATCCAGTTATCGGTGTTTGTATCTTTTTTACAACTGCCGACTAATCCGGTTATAAGGAGTAGAAGATATGTAAATCGCTTTCCCAATTTTCAAATCTCCTCTATTTCCCATAAATGCAATCCAATTTATCTATTTTGACCGGATAATCTAAACTATTGTATTCATATGTATGTATGGTAGTGCTGCGGTCTTCTGCAGTCCCGCTGTATGAAATGTATGTTTCTTTTATTATATTATTCATGTTGGTAGATTTACCGGGATCACCTTCAGATGCAAAAACCCGGTATGGATTATTTTTGTTATCAAACTCAGAGATCCTCGTGCTTATTAATTTAAAAACCGTACCACTGATGTACAGATCATCCTTTATTATATTGCCGTTCTCATCATACGTGTAATTGTTGTATTGTGTCAACTGCCCTTGTGGGTTGTAAAAATTTAGCTTTACAATTTTATCATTTAGATAATCATAAGTCAGGTAGTAGTTAAGTTTTGGAGTCCCATTGCTTATAGAGTAATTCGATTTCTTTATTAATCTCAGGGCATTATCGTATTCAAATTCCGAATATTGAGATATACTGGCTTTTCTTGGATCGGATTCCAGGGATTGCCCCGGTAACATTGAACAACTAAATGCATTGAAAGAAAAAGCCAGCTCTACTTTGGATAAAGAATTTTGGGCATCATATGAAAATTTCTTATACATGTATGGTTCCGTTGACTCATTAACAAGATAATTACTATTATAAGTTAATCCATGAACCGCCAAATCACCTGAATTGACCTGGCTTAACAATGTATCGCTATAATAAAGATTCGCATTTTTGTCTTCCTTTTTACAGGAGGTCAAACACAGGAATATAAGAATTATTAAAAGTGCATATTTCTTCATGTGTTTAAAATTAGATAATCAAATTCCGGAGATGACCTGACTGGTATTCACCTTTTGTCCGTACATCCAAAATCACTGCACCGGTTGAAATTACTTCCTGAAGATTAACTTTTTTTCCAAAAATCAGTTATAGAAAACTCATATTTTATTCCTTTAAATTAATATCGATCTATAAAGTTCAAATATAATACTTAAAACTCAAGGTCCTTTTATATCATATTCCTGTGTGAAAACTCCCAGACTCTTAAAAAAAATCAAACGGCTGAAGGGACATTGAATGCAACGTTTCCTGGCAGATTCACCCAAAATCACAACAAGGGCAGGGACATTCCATGGACTACTCTGATAATACAATCTTTTGATAAGAGAGGCAATTTTTTATTCGTAAAGGTAACCCTACGATGATATCAGGCAAAAAGAGCCTTCCTTCCTTCATCAAGCTTCAGCCGCTATTTTCATAGAATAACAATTAGTGAATTTAGTTTTTGGCAGTAGTCTGCTTTTTATTATCCGGGAAAAATACCTAAATTCGTTTGGAGATCTCTGCAGAAAAGACATGATCTGAAATGTTATGAAAATCTGGATTGTTTCAGAATTTTATGAATCACCTACCGATACAGTTGGAGGCTATTATGTAAAAGGCGTTGCAGAAAAACTGGCATCGACAAAGAATGTTGAAGTAGTGTTTCCTTCTGACAATTCATTATCAGTCATTGATGATAACAGCAAATTGAAAATCAATCATATTCATAAGTTCGGCTTTAACCGGAAAAATCTGATTACCCGTACAGTTGCACAATTAATCATGTCTCTTCAGTTTTTTGTATTCCTGCTGCCAAAAGTAAAAAAAGATGATATGGTTATAAGTTTTACTCATCCTTCTTTCATGATTTTTGTAAGCATCTGGCTTAAAAAACTGAAAAACACTAAAGTAATTATAATCAACTACGATCTTTTCCCTGAAATCCTTGTTGGAACCGGAATTTCCAAAGGCAATTGGCTGTATCGTATAATTCAGAAAATGTTCGACAAAGCTTATAATAATGCTGACACTATTATATCATTAGGGAGCGAAATGACGCAGATACTTAAAAACAAGGTTTATAATGGCTCTCCGAAGATTTTTACTATACCTAACTGGGCAGATATTGACAATATTTATTTTCAGAAAAAAGAAACAAATGAAATAATTCTGAAATATGGACTCGGGTCGAAAATAGTTTTCTCATACGCCGGAACAATAGGCAGATGCCAGGGAATAGAAAAACTGTTAGATCTTATTGACAGGATTGATCATAATAACAGTATTCACTTTCTGTTTTTCGGGAAAGGAGTTGCAATAAATTCCTTTAAACAGCAAATATCAAAAAACAGAAATCAAAAGTTAATTTCCTATGGAGGTTTTATTGTTACTGAGGACCGGAAGATGTTCATCAATGCCTGCGATGTTGCAATAATATCCTTATTGGATGGCATGACAGGGTTGAACTTCCCAAGTAAAACCTATAATATTCTGGCCTCAGGACATCCAATCTTATTCGTAGGAAAAGAAGATTCTGAACTAGCTGAAATGATAAAAACCTTTGATATTGGTTGGGTGTGCGGCTCTTCTGATGCATTCAGATTTCAGAAAATAATAAATGAGATTTTACATAATCCGGAGGATGTCAGAATTAAAGGTAATACAGCAAGAAAAATAGCCGAAAAATATTTTGCGAAAGAAGATATACTGAAACAATATTATGAAAGTATTACTGATTAAACCCTGGGAGAACAGCTTCAACTGGTATCATTCCCATATGCTGAGTCTTTCATACCTCGCCAGTTATGTTCGTTCATTGGGTCATAAAGTTGAAATAATAGATGCCAGCTTTGAAAGATTAAATCAGGATCAATTAATTAACAGAATCAAGGAAACTCAAGCCGATATTGCCGGGGTAACTTCAATGACTCATGAGATTCCAAAAGCAAGAATAATTTTTAGATCCATTAAATCAATAAACCCTGGGATCCGAACAATTATAGGGGGTCCTCATGCAACTGCCAGGCCCAAAGAGACATTAAAAGAAATACCTGAATTAGATTTTGCGATTGCAGGTGAAGGAGAGAGCCCACTTGAACGGCTTTTACAAACAATTGAGGATCATGACTATAAATACAAGAACATAAAAGGATTGGCATTCAGATCAGGAAATGATGTTATTTATAATGGAAACCAGGATTGTTTTCTTGATTTAAAATCGATTCCTCAACCTGCCGTTGATTTATATTACACCAAAGACTGGTTTAAAAATAATAAAAACAGCGAATACAGAATTTTTGCCAGTCGGGGTTGTCCGTTCCGGTGTGCATACTGCATGCGGGTACTGGGAAATAAAGTCCGCTGGAGAAATTCCGATGATATAATTGAAGAATGGATAAAAGCTGTTCGGTATTATGGGGCTAAAACAGTGTTTTTTCATGATGAGATTTTCCTTTATGACAATCCTGTTACACATGAAATCCTGGATAAAATCATAGAATCGGGAATTCAAAAGGAAGCCAGGTTTATTGCAATGACACATGTAAACCTGATAAATGAAGAAATCCTTCAAAAAGCCAAAGAAGCAAATTGTTACAAAATATGCATAGGGATTGAATCAGGGAATAATGAAATATTAAAACGTATTCATCGTAATTATACGATTGATGAAGCATATAAAGCAGTTCAGAAAATCAAGAAATATCAGATCCGTCCATTTACATTCTATATACTGGGCCATCCCGGCGAAACTCATAAAACCGTCAGAGATACCATACGCTCTGCAGTAAAAATCAATCCATTTGAAATGGGTATGGGCATAATGGTCCCGTATCCTGGTACAGAGATATTTACCTTAGCCAGTGAAAACAAAGATGGCTATGAACTTACTGATGTTGATTGGGATGGCTATAACCGATATGGAAACACTGCGTTGAAATTTAAAAATTTCAGCAGCAGACAATTACTTTACTATCAGATCATTGGGAATCTGTTATTTTATATTATGAATGGCAAAATCATAGGATTGATCAAGTATGTAAGCCCTAAAATCAAAGCCGTGTTCAGGTTGCTACTTGGTAAAAAACTATAATTTAAATGGGAAATTATATAATCAGGGTTATTGTCCCCTGCTACAATTCAGATTTAACTATTGAAAAATGCATTTCATCCATTTTTAAATCAAAGGCAATTGACTTTGAAGTTTATGTTATTGATGATGGTAATAATAACAGACTGGCTTCATTAATAAATCAATATCCTATAAAAGTTATCAGCACTTCAGGTCAGGAAGGAGCCGGACGGGCAAGAAATATCGGGACGCAGGGTTTCACCGGTCAGGCAGTAGTTTTTATAGATTCTGATGTGCAAATTTATGAAGGGACCATAGCTTCACTGTTAAAACCGATAAAAGAAGAATTAGCAGATGCCACAGTTGGCAGTTATTCCAGGCAGCGCAGTTTAAATTTTTATGACGATTACAAAAGCTTCTATCTGGTTAACAAATACAATACAGAAGGCCGGTATCTTATGAATAGTTTCTGGAGTGCCATATGTGCCCTGGATTACATAACATACACAAAAATGAAAGGCTTTAAAGAATGCTATTCCGGAGCTGGTCCTGAAGATATAGACACCGGAGTAGAATTATCACTTCAGGGAGCCAGAATATTATCAGTCCCCCAGGCCATGGGAAAACATCTGTCCTCTCTTAGCTTTATTAAATTACTGAAGAATGATCTCAGAAAGGGAAATGAGGATATCTATATTCATCTGACCAGAAAAGTATCTATCGCCTATAACCGTCATGTTTCAAAGGCTGATATTATTGCAGTATTCCTTGCATGGTGCATACCATTAGTATTTCTTCTTCAAAGCTATATTGGCTTTAAACCTGTACTGATATGTTTCTTATTATATATTATCGTAAGAATGAAGTTTATTAAAAGCACATTTGGAGGAGAAGATTTTTTTTTCCTATTCAGGTCCAGTTTATTAACTTATTTTTTGGATCTGGTTAGGGGATTTGCAGTGATCAGTGGAACATTTCTATTTATCCTGGAGATCCTGAGTTCAGGAGAGTATAAACCATTTACTAAATAAACCTGGAGATTAATATTTTACGAGGATGAAGATAGGTGTTGTCGGAACCGGATATTGGGGCCCTAATATAATAAGGAATTTATTGGCTCTGAACCAGGAACTGGTAATATATGATAATAATAATTCAAATGCTTTATCTGCTTTGGAAAGATTTCCGGAATGTAAGGCTGTCAGCTCATTGGAAGATATTCTTCAAAATCCGGAAATAATTGCAGTTGCCATCGTTGTGCAATTAAGGTTTCATTATCAACTGGTTATCGATTCTCTTTCAGCAGGCAAACACATATTTGTTGAAAAATCATTGTGTTATTCCTCTGAAGAAGCAGAAAATATTCAAATGCATCTGAATGGACAGGTTTTAATGGTTGGCCATACAACTTTATTTACTCCCGGAATAATAAAAATCAAGGAATTCATAACAATGAACAGCATTGGGAAAATAACAGCCATTTCCCTGACCAGAACCCATATGGGACCTATATATCAGGAAATGGATGCAGCAACAGAAGTTGCATCTCATGATATTGCAATATTATTGTTTCTGTTGAATGACTTGCCCACAATAGTCAATGCCTGGGGATCCTCAAGATTAGGGTTGAACTACCAGGACAGCGCTAATATAATCATTGGTTATGAAAATTCCCTGAAACCCATGATCAATGTTCAGTGGACCAGTGTTATAAGAGAAAGAACGATAGTATTGGAAGGAACTTCCGGTACAATTATTTGCAAGACAAATCAAGGGAAAGAAGAATTAACAATATATAATCAACATACGGCATTTGAGTCCATGAAAAATGGAGCTAAACTCCAGGAAATAATGCTCCTGGTAAAGAGCGAAGAAGTAAAACTAAGTGAGACCGAACCGCTTTACGACGAATTACAAAATTTTCTGCATTGTATTGAAAATAATCTCGACCCTCTGACGAACTTTGATTTCAGCAGAAAAGTTGTGTCGGTTTCAGAGGCAATCAGAAAATCAATGAAACTTAATGGTCAAACAGTGAATATATCGTGGTAAAAAGAATTGTCGATATATTATTAAGTCTTGCGTTTGGCATATTATCATTGCCTGTTTGCATAATAATTGGTATCGCCATCAAATTGGAGGACAGAAAGAGTGTTTTTTATTTAAGCCAAAGAATCGGATTAGGTGGAAGAAAATTCAAAATGATAAAATTCAGGACCATGGATCCTGATTATAATACCCTCTCACATGAACAGACAGAACAATTTCAGAAAAATTTCAAACTATCGGATGATAAGAGAATCACAAAAATCGGATATTGGTTACGCAGATACAGTATTGATGAAATTCCTCAGTTTATAAATGTATTGAAAGGAGATATGTCTGTTATTGGTCCAAGACCAAAATTACCGGAAGAGATAGATTTATATCAAAAAGATAAACATGAATTGCTCTCAGCTTTACCGGGAATAACCGGATACTGGCAGGTTCATAGAAAGACAGCCAATTCTGATGAAAATATGAGAAACATGGATCTGTTTTATATAAGAAACAGAAGTATTTCAATGGATATCAAAATAATCTTCCTGACATTTTTAAACCTGATATTTAAAAGGAATTATTAATGAAATTACTGAACACTAATAAAATACAATCCATTTTTACTTTTTTGTTCCTGCAAAATTATAAGCCTTCCTATTTAATTTTCTTTACTACAAACAAATGTGAAGCCAGATGCAAACATTGTTTTTACTGGAAAGAAACAAATCAAAATATTTCTGAGCTTACAAAAGCTGAAATTACAGAATTTGCAAGAAACCTTGGTCCTATGCTCCAAATTACGATTACAGGCGGAAGTCCAGAACTGAGAACCGATTTATATGATATACTTTATGTGTTTATAAAATATTGTGCTCCTCTAAACATTACCCTGTGCAGCAATGGCAATTATCCTGAAATTCTTTACGAAACAGCCAAAAAGTTGTTATCTGATTTTAAAAATCTTCATTTAACTATAGATATTTCACTTGATGGTTTAAACGAAGAACATGATGCAATCAGAGGAATAAATGGTTTATTCAAAAATGTTATTCAATCGTACTCATTATTGAAAGATTTAAAAAATTACTATCCCGATTTCCGGCTTGGATGCGGTCTGGTTGTTTCAGGTATTAATGAAGATACAGCGGTCGAAACAGCAACCTGGGCAATAAACAATCTCCCGATAGATAATTTTACTCCGGTTTTAGTCAGAGGCGAACCGAGGGAAGAAAAAGCTTTAAATGTTCTGCCTGATGTTTTTAAAAATATTGCCGACAGAGTTGAAGATTTGCTGATAAAGGGTGATTTAAAAGGTTATTCGGGATTTAAAAGAGTCATTAATTCTAAAGACATAGTACAAAAGAAGCTTATTTGTAAAATATTTAATGAAAAAAAATCAGTAGTCAGATGCAGTGCCTTGCGGGAAACAGCAGTAGTTTATCCCGATGGAAAGGTTGCCTGCTGCGAATTAAGAAATGAGTCAATCGGAAACCTGAGGGATTTTAATATGAATCTGAAGGATATATGGAAGAATACTGCAGCCAGAAATTTCAGAAATTCTATCAAAGAAAATAAATGCTATTGCTGGCATCAGTGTTTTTTGAGCGCATCAATAATAAAATCTCCTGAAATGTGGCTGAGTTTATTTAAGACTTTCGTTAAGCTGAGTTAATATGGGTAGTAAATCAAAACAATTTTTTATTTTTTCAAATTCCGGAGGATGTCCTCAGAATCAATTAGACGGAGGCAGAATAGTCAGTTATCTGCAAAGCAATAACTATATCTGCACCAATCATATAGCTGATAGTGAGATTATTATCATTAATTCATGTTCCTACAATAACCTTAAGGAGAAACAATCATTTGACAAGACAATAAAAGCATATAATTCAGGCAGCAACAGGAAACTGATCATCTTAACAGGCTGTTTACCAAAGATTGCTCCGCACTTATTAAATGATTTGCCGAAAAATATCAGAATAATTCCGGGAAACGAATTAGAAAAAATTGAAGCTATTATTCCCCCGATAAAGAGCAAATGGGAACAAATACATATTAATTACATACCGAAGCCCTTATTTCAATATTCAAAAGGCTTCAGGCGATTAATCTATAATTTTTTATCATTTATAAGACATACGATACCGCTAAAGGCAGTTTACCACATAGATCATCTTTTTATGTATGATCACACATCAAGGTCTTTTATAGTTGAGATCTGCAAAGGTTGTCTGGGAAGTTGTACCTATTGTGTCATCCGTTATTCCCGGGGTAAACTGAAAAGCCGGCCCGCTGATGAGATTATAAATGAAATCAAAACATGTATTGAAAAAGATGTAAAAGAGATATTACTTACTGCAACTGAATCGGCTGCTTATGGACTTGATATAGGCACAAGTCTTTCAGGTTTATTAAGTCAGATTATTAAATTATTAAAAGATCAGCATCTTTTAATATTTTATGCCAATCCAAGATGGCTGATTAAAGACTGGGATAATCTGAAATTCATTTTTGCGACAGGAAAAATTCATTTTATACATCTGTCATTGAATGGCGGCAGCGATAGTGTTTTAAAACGTATGAAAAGGGGATATACTTTAGAAGAATTTGAGAATCTAATAAGATCAATAAAGCAGTCAAGTCCTAAAACTGTTCTCCAGACACAGGTTATTACCGGTTTCCCGGGAGAAACTGACGATGATTTTGCAACTACGCTAAGCTTCTTCAAAAGAAATTATTTTCATAATGTGCAGGTCCATGCATTCGATTCCAGAAGAGGTGCTGAAGCAGCAACAATGTCAGATCAGATCTCATATGAGGTAAAGCAGAAAAGACGAAGAGTTTTATACCGGCTTACTTTAAAAAGAAAAGTTATATATAATATGAAATACATACTCCGGGGTTTTCAACCGGTCCAATATTGATGAAAATTGTTTTTCCATATGATGGTTACGAAAGTCTGGGCATCGGATACCTAGCTTCCATGGCACTTCAGCATGGATATGAAGTTGATCTGCACCCTTTAAAATTCGGAGACTATATCAGAGGTTATTCACTGCAAACAATTAAGAGTATTGAAAAAGAAAAAAATGCAATTTTAAAGCTCAAACCAGACATTGCTGCATTCTCACTGAATAGTTTTATGGCTGGCTCTTTGATTGAGTTAGCCCGGGCGATCAAAGAAAGTGGCATCAAAACCATAGCAGGCGGACCACACTGTACAGCCGAACCTGTATTAACTGTTGCAACAAATGCATTTAACGGAGTTATTGCCGGCGAGGCTGATAATGTTTTTATTGAAGCAGTTGAAGGAATCTATAGGGATAATCATAATCTGCCATGGCTGTTTACGCCTGTAAACAAAACTGCTGACTATGTTTTTGCAGATGATATTGATCGTCTCCCATTCCCAGCGAAAAAGCTTTTTTACAAAATAAATAGTTTTGAGGCAATTGACTATAAAATAATAACTTCAAGAGGATGCCCCTATAATTGCATTTTTTGTTCCCATTCGAATCCTGCAATAAAATCTACATACAGAAGAAGAAGTATTGATAATATAATCGAAGAATTAGTTTTAGCTAAACAGGAATATAATATAAGATCTGTCTACTTTTTAGATGATGTCTTCACAATTAATGAAGAATGGATAAAGAACTTCATGAAAGTTTACAGACAAAAAATCAACCTTCCTTTTCATGCTATCAGCCATCCAAATAACATTAACGAAGAGATAATAAACTATTTAAAAGATGGCGGGTGTACCACCATAAGATTAGGTGTTCAGACAACAACTGAAAGAATAAAAAGAAGTCTGGGAAGAACAGAAGATAATCAGAAAGTTATTGATGCAATTAATCATTTTAAAAAGAAGCATATTAAAGTTGAAATAGACCATATTGTTAATCTGCCTGGCGAATCTTTAGAAGATGCCAGGGAGAATATAAAATTTTATAATAATACGAGACCAACTTCAATAAAAATTTATTGGCTAATGCCCCTTCCCGGGACACTATGGTTTAATCAATCGGTAGAACAGAATCTGATCACAAATGAACAGGCAGTTAATTTAAAAAACGGGAAGGCTTTTGGGAACCATTCTTACCTATTCTATAACAAATCATTACATCGTCGTGAATGGTTAGGAATTCACTTTTTATTATCCTATTTACCTGTTTTGCCAAAAGCGCTTGTCTCATTATTAATAAAAATCAAGGCTGATAAGCTTTTAAGAATCCCTTCATTTATGCTGATCGTGGGGATTCCAAGATTTCTGAATATGTTTGGAAACTGGGATATGGTAGGAAAAGAACATATCAAACGACTAATGTATACGATCCGTAAATAATCAATAACAACAAGACCAAGAATATGAAAGTTCCATTCTGTGATTTAATCATGCCTCAATGAAGGATTTTGATTTTTAATGAATAAAAAAGGAGATTCCCCTGTTGCTGAAAAATTAGCAGATTATACATTGTCCTTGCCTTGCTTTCCATATATGAGCGAACCACAAACGGAATATGTCTGTAAGGTATTGAGATTACTTATTTAATTGTCATCCAAAAGGATCTCGGAGAACCAAATCTCTTTATTTATGTTTCACTCTCACTACTCAGCTCAGGATGCAGTATTACATAGAGATTATTTCCAGTTTCTTGCCTTCCGTCCGTTCATAAAGATCTTTTGCCATCTCGGCTTTATCCTTGCTGAAGGAAGGATCCATAGAATTAGCTGTCATATATGATTCATATGCTTTATCGTACTTTTTAATGTACATATAGAAATCGCCCTTTGAGTCGTATACGTTCGGATTCTTCGGTTCCAGTTCTATATATTTGTTGAAGGCTTCTTCCGCTTTATCATTCTGTTTTAACGTCAGATACGCATATCCAAGCTGATTGTAGAATGATGCAGGGTGTGCGGCGATTTTAATGGCCTCATTTAAAGTCACAACCATGCCTGTAGAATCGCCTTGCAGTGATTGAAAATACACCAGGCTATTATACGAATTGGGATCATTTGGATACATATCCACTAGCTTTTTACCCAGATCGGTAACATTGGTATGACCCTGTTTCAAACTGGTTAAAGCCTCTTTCAGAAGTTCCTCGGCATCACTGAGTTTAGCTTTGCAATTTATTGCGGCATTCGCATAATCTTCAAAATTATTGGCATCCCGATTCAGAATATAGTAAAAAGCCAGCTGGTAATTAGCCATGAAAAAATCATGATCCTGATTAAGAGCTTTTTTAAATGTCTCAAGTGCTTCTTTCAGTTTAACGTCATCATAGTACTTCATGGCCTGATTATAAAGCGACAATGCTGATTTTGAACTGGTAGTAACCGACATAAATTTATCTTTCGCCGGCTGGGAAAATATCATCGTTCCTGTTAAAAGTAACATGCCTAAAAGAAATATCTTCTTCATCTTTCTGAATTTTTAGTTAATTAAACTTTATTAATAATTAATATTATTTATACCAAGCATAAATTCATTTATAAACTATGTATATAACAAATAAAAACGCATACCGGTTTAATAAATACATTATTGATCTGATTTTTCCTGTTTAAGTGGTAAAAGAGTCCTGAAATTTGTTTTACTTTTACTATAGTTCTAAATAACTTCCTGTGATGAAAAACCTGATATTTACCCTGTTCCTCTCTTTAAGCATAAATCTTTTATCCTACTCAACCGATAATATAAAAAACGAATCCATCAATAATCGCAATCTTCCCTTTGACACGGGCTGGAAATTCCTGCGCGACAGTGTGTCCGGAGCTGAAAAGCCTTCATTTAATGACTCCGCTTGGCGTACCCTGGATCTGCCTCATGACTGGAGTATTGAGAATTTTGCCAATAGTGATAATGAGGATCATATTGGTCCCTTTACCAAAACGAGTGAAGGAGGTGTTTCTACAGGTCATGTAAAAGGTGGCACCGGTTGGTATAGAAAACATTTCACGCCGGATGATTCATACAGGATGAAAAATGTATCTGTTTGCTTCGATGGTGTATATATGATATCCACTGTATGGGTGAACGGAAAAAAGGCAGGAGATCATTTCTATGGGTATACCCCTTTTTCGTTCGACATTTCAGGGCTGCTGATCGCTGGATCCGACAACGTAATTGCTGTTGAGGTAAAAAATCCAGGGAAGAACAGCCGATGGTACAGTGGTTCAGGTATATACCGTCATGTATGGCTCACAATAACCAATCCGCTCAGAGTAGCTGAAAACGGTTTGTATATTACGACAAACTTACTTTCAAAGGATACAGCTCAGATTCATCTTTTAGTTAAGCTTAAAAACAGCGGTCCCAAAAACCATGAAGGAAAGCTTGTAACTTTTATCAGTGATATGGATGACCGGGTTATTGATAAAACAGAGAAATCGCTGGAGATTGAGCAAGATGGAACACTTTCAATTGAACAGTCACTTAAGATAACAAAACCCTCTCTATGGTCGGTTGACAGTCCACACCTGTATCGGGCAACATCCCAGGTTGTGGTAAAAGGGAAGATAATTGACAGTTATTCAGTGCAGTTTGGAGTAAGAACACTTGACTTCAGTGCGGGTAAAGGTTTTCGCCTTAATGGTATTCCACTTGAGCTTAAGGGTGCCTGTATGCATCATGACAATGGTTTGCTTGGCACTGCAGCTTTCGACCGGGCAGAAGAAAGACGGATTGAAATAATGAAAGCCAATGGGTATAATGCCATACGTACAAGCCATAATCCACCTTCGAAACAATTTCTGGAAGCCTGCGACCGGCTCGGAATGCTTGTGATCGATGAAGCTTTTGACATGTGGGAACATCCAAAAAACCCCTCAGATTACAGTAATTATTTTAAAGATAACTGGAAAAATGATCTTCAATCAATGATCCTTCGCGACCGTAACCACCCCAGTGTGATTGCATGGAGCATAGGTAATGAAATTTACGAACGGGCCGATTCTTCAGGGCAGCGTATCGCAAAGCAGCTGGTAAAGGTTGTTAAATCTCTCGACAATTCACGTCCTGTTACCGCAGCAGTTTGTTTATTTTGGGATCATCCAGGCTACAACTGGTCAGCCTCTGAGAAAGCTTTTGCCAGCCTTGACATGGGAGGATATAATTACGAGTGGAAAGAATATGAAAACGATCATAAGAAATTTCCCGATAGAATAATGGCTGGTACAGAGTCATTTCCTATTGAAGCATTTGAAAACTGGCAGCAGGTGGAAAAAGATTCATGGGTTATAGGGGATTTTGTATGGACCGGCATGGATTATCTTGGAGAATCGGGTATCGGCCATGTGTATTATGATAAGAATGCCAGCTTCAGTATGCCCTGGCCCTGGTACAACGCCTGGTGCGGCGATATAGATATTACCGGACAAAAGAAAGCTCAATCTTATTTCAGGGATGTTGTATGGGGAAGAAGTAACCTTGAGATGGCAGTTCATGCACCGGTGCCTGCTGGGAAAAAGGAAGGTATCTCGTTCTGGGGATGGCCGGCTGAATATCAGAGCTGGACCTGGCCCGGACAGGAAGAAGATACATTGCAGGTATCTCTTTATTCAAGTTGCCAGGAAGTACGTCTTGAGTTAAATGGAAAAGTGATTGGTCAAAAACAAACTTCTGATGAAACAAGACTTACCGCAAAATTTGACGTACCATACTCAGCAGGCGAGCTAAAAGCAATAGGGATTATTAATGGGAAGGAAGTTGCAACAAAGGTGTTCAAAACAGCGGGGAAGCCTTCTCACCTGATATTATCAGCAGACAGGACACAGATTAAGGCTGATCGCAACGATCTCGCTTATATTTCAGTTGAAGTAAGGGACAAAGATGAAAACCTTGTCCCGAATACTGATATAATAGTTAAGTTCACAGTATCGGGGGGCGGTGAGTTGCTGGCATCAGGAAATGCTGCACCAGATGATATGCAAAGTTTCCGCAAACCTGAATGCAAGACCTTTAACGGGAAATGTCTGGCTATTATCAGACCCTTGGCAAAAGCAGGTTCAATAAAGGTGAATGCAGAAGCAGCAGGGCTTCCGAATGCTATGATTGAGATCGTTACAAGATGAACACTTCATGACCTTTGTTATTGAGGTTTAATATGGGACCCTGGAAACAAGTTTACCACTATTTCACAAGTTTAAAGTTAATAAAGTCGTAATTCATCTGTAATCTAATTAAAACATTAAATCCAGGAACAAAAAAGCCCGGTACAAAAGTACCGGGCTTTTCTCTTACCTTCTCATTCCACCTCGGCCTCCACCTCGACCTCCACCTCCATGAAATCCACCACGGTATCCGTCTCCAAAACCTCTGTTCACGCTGTATACTACGGTTGGGCCCCAGCCCCATCCATATCCATAATACGGTCCGCCCCAGCCAAAACCTCCATAAAAGAAGCCATCGTATGGCCACCAGTTAGATGAAACTGCATATCTCTGATTTTGCTGGACTAAATCGATTTTAGTCTCCTCCATGTAGTTTATTACTGAATCCTGTACGCCTTCTTCATGAAGTTTTACCAGCTGGTCTGCTTTAAGATTATAAGCCGTGTGCGATTGACTTATTTCATTGATGATATCCTTTGAAGATATTCCATCTTTGCTCATTTGAACGACATCTGGTACTGTGACCAGTTGTGAGGTATTTGGGCGATAAACTACGCAACTTTGCAGAACCGCTATACCCGCAACACTTAAAGTGAACCAGACTGCATTTTTGACATTTAATAATTTTTTCATTTTACTTCCCTCCTCAAATCTGTCTTTTTATATCTTTTAGTCGTTTTAATTTATAAGATAATAATGCAAATTTTGTGCCTGATTGTTGATAACCTGTCAGTTTTTTGTTAATAATGTGTTAATAAACTAAAGAAAGATGACCTTGCTTTTTAACATTCTACACCGTATAAAATCAGCCAAGATCAAGAAAAGTCTGAACTGATTACTTTATTAGTTGTTAAAAGATAAATATCTGACATGAAAAAGATTGTTTTGATTCTCCTCCTTCCAATAATAATTTCAGACATGGCTCAATCTCAGAAATCTCCGACAGTTGTTTCATCAGTTGATCTGAACAGGTATAAGGGCATATGGTATGAGATTGCCCGATTGCCAAATTTTTTCGAAAGAAAATTAAAATGCACATCAGCAACTTATACCCTGCGCGATGACGGAAGAATTACCGTTCTGAATAAAGGAAATTATCTTACCGATCCTAAAAAATCAACATCCTCACAGGGAGTTGCCTGGATACCTGATAAAAACAGTCCGGCAAAGCTTAAAGTACAATTTTTCTGGCCTTTTTCAGGAGATTACTGGATAATGGAGCTTGATAAAGAGTATAGATATGTTCTTGTGGGAGATCCTGCACATAAATACCTCTGGATACTGGCCAGAGAAAAGAAAATGGATGAAAAGACTTATAGCATGCTCCTGGGCAAAGCTGTGGAAAATGGATATGATGTGAAATCGATAATCAGGGTTGAACAGGATTGTGATTAAATCTCATTTGTCATTCAACGGGATATAAACCAACTCAATTCCGTAGTTTTTCCCCAGATTCCTGCTGTATTTCTTATCAACTGCATTGTTCCAGTGTTCCATTATTCCAAGGCTTTTGAGACGTGTTCCGTCATGTTCAGGATCATAAAATGTTTTGGAAGGCGGATTCTCTGCCAGAGCAGCTTCAACGAGGTATTTTTCTGTATAGGCAATATCGGCGAGATCGGGCCACTCCGCTCTTAAAAAGTCAATCCCCACTGCGTCGAGTGCCACTCCGTCCTGTGAAGCAAAAAGGCTTGAACACCACCGGTTATTAAAAGGAGCCATTCTCCATTTATCTTTTAACAATGGAGGTCCATCCTGTGAACGTGCACCATAAAAGCCATCAATCATAAAGAGTATGGTCTTACCACCCAGATCCTTATGCCCCAGGAAATCTGTAAAAGTCATGTATTTATCTTTGCCTTGTCTGTCCTGTTCAAAATTATCATGAGCATTTTTTCTCCAGTTGTGATCGATACTTGTGACTCCGTAAAAATTTTTACCACAAAGAGTAACACCTTGTCCTATATGCCCTTTCAATAATGCCATATTTATTATGTAATCAGCCTCTACTGCACAGGTAGCCAAACCTGTTGCAAGCTTTCCGTTATCAACAGAATAAGGAATTGCCTTTTCAACATAGCTCGATTTTGTACGGCCCTCGCCTCCTTCATTATCAATAAATATGATTTCAGGGAAATCTTTGTGACATTTATAAAAAATGTTATCACCGATAAAGCGGCTGGCATCGAAAATTGTAATATTTTTTTGTGGTACACCTGCATCTTTCGTCAGGCTGGCTATTAAAGCATAAATAAGCTGTGGAGTACCATTTAAACCAGTTGTATCTTTATGGTTTAGAGTATTGTTCTGATTGATCTTTACAGCAATCTTCTGATTTATTGTATAACCACTTGCTATCTTTTTCTTTTCATTATTAAAATTTTTGAAGAGAGCATCCCATGCATTTGCTGCCGTTGATTTCCCGGTAAGCGATTCCAATATATTTTCCAGCATTTTATCTGCCTCATTCTGAGAAGTGCTTTTTTCATCCCACCAGTATTTGTTCGTACCGTCCCATGTTGCAACTTTTGGGTCAAAAACCCAGGCAACACGTCCCGGGAAAATACCGTGTCCGACACCTATGGGTGAATTTGACAAAACGCTGTTAATATCAACAGTACTTGCGTTTAGTTCCAGGGATTTATTGGTGAAAAACAGAAAAGTACATACGATTGCCGCAGCAAAAAATGTGACAGCATAAATGTACCTGGTCTTCATAAAATGAACTTTGGCCTTTTTAAATGCAAAAAGGGAGCCCGAAAATGTAAGCAGATAAATAACAAATGTTGACATAATCGGCGCGGCGGCCCTCATACAGGGATAGGTTGCCCTCTGAGGTTTTGGAATTACCCTGATAAGAAACCAAATAGTTGAAGAGATTCCTAATGCAATAAAGGTTAATTTCGAAAGAGCCGACTTTCCAATCATGTTTCTAAGCTTAAGAAAGAATAGACTGATCACTGCTTTCATACTGTTTTTTTGATAAAGATAACTCTGTTTTTGGATTTTCAGAATGGATTGAAAATAAAAAAGCAGTCCGAAAGACAGACTGCTTTTTAATTCTTTTATGTGCTTCTTTCTATAACTTACTGCTTAAAAACTAAAATTTAAGGGCAATACCAACAGTCAGGTAAGCAACACCATATCCTACTTCAGCGAAAACTGCGATATTGTTACTGAAATAATACCTGGCACCTGCAAACCATGCAAATTGAAGAGTGCTGGCTGACCCTCCAGTAGTATAGGTGTTATCATAATATTTAGTGCTAAAAACATTATACCCTAGTTGCAACCCGGTATAGGTATCAAGTTTATTCACAAGTGGATAATGAAAGCTACCTCTTGCCCCAATTAAAAAGTTTGTAGTTTTCCAATAGGTTGAATATTTAGCAGAGGAGTATCCAATATAACCTCCTACTCCTATTGACCCCTTATCAAGTATCCCATCAGCAACCCCTACTTCCAAAGAGGCCGATAAGGCTGGCATATGGGATGTGTAAAAGCCACCATAATAGGAAGATCCGAACCCAATACCGAGGTTGAGGGCTTTGTCTCCTTTTTTGAAAGTAGATTCCTGGGAAAGCAGTTGTGTGAAAGTGAAGACAACAACTAATAATGACAACAAAAGTTTCTTCATAATTTTTAAGTTTTACGTTAATTTATTATTAAACATCATTTTTCGAGTTTTGTTTACTCTTTTTTGGGAATTCGCGTAAATAAATTTTTATTTTCCTGGTCATTATCAGGAATGTTCATAAAGGTTTTTCTTAATCAACTTTTAAAATCTCTTATTAACCCCCTTGTCTACAATCAATATAATGTAGGAACTACACAACAACTAAAGCAAAGCTAATTTAGGAATTGTATTTCAAGAAAAGAAGCAAGCGCACTTTTTTTTTTACAAGATTTTGACGAATTCTGTAAAAGACAAGACTAAAATAGAAAAACAAGTTCAAATTTAAGCATTTCTGGTCATGCTCCTTTAAACAAAAGAAACATTACAGCTGCAAGAGAAGCTCCTACAAATGGTCCAAGAATCGGTACCCAGGCGTACTTCCAGTCACTATCTCGTTTGCCGGGAATCGGAAGAAGGAAATGCACTATTCTTGGTCCGAGATCACGTGCTGGATTTATAGCATATCCTGTTGGACCTCCAATAGAAAGACCGAGACCCAAAACTACAATAGCCACAGGTAATGCATTCAATGCACCTAAACCCACCTCTGGCTGTGCCATATAAAGTACAGCCAGAGCAAGAACATAAGTTCCAATAGCTTCTGTCATTACATTATACCAGTAGCTTCTGATATTCGGACCTGTAACAAAAACTGCCAGTTTTGAATCTGCATTTTCTGTTGCGTCAAAATGCTTTTTATAGGCCAGCCATACAAGGAAAGCGCCAAACATTGCACCAAGCAACTGAGCGCTAAAATATAGAGGAACCTTAGACCATTCAAATTTATTCGCAATAGCCAGTGCCAGGGTAACAGCAGGATTCAGATGAGCACCACTAATGGGTGCCGCAATTAATATTCCTGTAAAAACTCCAACAGCCCATCCGAAAGATATTACGATCCAGCCGCTATTGTTACCTTTAGTTTTATCAAGAAGTACATTAGCCACAACGCCTCCTCCAAAAACGAGAATAATTGCAGTCCCGAAAAATTCAGCAAAAAATGAATTCATATTATTTAGTTATTAGGCTATTTTTAAAATTACCAGCCAGACTATATTTAATAGTGCCTTGAGTTTTGCCCCCTTCCCCCCTAAAGGGGGGTTATTTTCCTGAATACTAGTGAAATTCTTCTGAATATCACAGTATTAGCTCCCCTTTAGGGGAGATGCCGCGGAGCGGCAGAGGGGCCTCAACTCTGTCACTCTAAACTTAATTTGAGTCATCCGCCCATGCTTTTGCAGCATTTACAGCCCTATGCCACCCTTTAATTAATTGATGAGTTTCACTCTCTTCAATTTGAGGGGAGAAAGTACGATCTATCTGCCATTGTTGCCTTATCTCACTGATATTGCTCCAGTAGTTTACAGCAAGTCCGGCAAGATAAGCGGCACCGAGAGCAGTTGTTTCAGTGATTTTAGGTCTTACAACTTTTGCCTGTAACAAATCGGACTGGAATTGCATAAGCTGATTATTTATGGTAGCTCCACCATCAACACGCAACTCGCGGATATCTATGCCGGAATCCTTTTGCATTGCAAGTAAAACTTCCAATGTCTGATAGGCGATACTATCAAGTGCAGCACGGGCAATATGCGCTGAAGTTGAACCTCTGGTTAAACCCACTATGGTTCCCCTGGCATGCTGATTCCAGTGCGGAGCACCAAGTCCGGCGAAAGCTGGAACAAAATATACTCCATCACTCCCTTTTACTCTGGCAGCAAGTTTCTCTACGTCAACCGACTTTTCTATAATTCCCAATCCATCGCGAAGCCATTGAACAACTGCTCCGCCGATAAAAATACTGCCTTCCAGCGCATATTGTGTATCCTTTCCGATTCTCCAGGCAACAGTAGTGAGAAGTTTACTTTTCGATTCAATAGGCTTATTACCTATATTCATCATCATAAAGCATCCTGTTCCATAGGTGTTTTTAACCATCCCAGGTTCAATACACATCTGCCCGAATAGAGCAGCCTGCTGATCACCTGCTATACCTGCAATGGGAATAGAAGTTGAAAATACACCTTCGGTTTCACCATATTTTTCGCTTGAAGATCTTACCTCAGGAAGCATTGATGACGGGATGTTGAATAATTTCAGCAAATCTTCATCCCAGCTGAGAGTGTGGATATTAAACAACATCGTTCTTGAAGCATTTGACACATCTGTTATATGCAATTTTCCCCGTGTAAGATTCCATATAAGCCATGTATCGATAGTTCCAAATGCCAGTTTTCCCCCTTCTGCAAGTTTCCTGGCATTCTCTACATTATCGAGGATCCACCGGATTTTGGTTGCTGAGAAATAAGCATCAATAATGAGTCCCGTTTTTTGAAGGATCTTCTGGCTCGCGCCGTCATTTTTCAATTTATCGCAAAAATCTGCAGTACGTCTGTCCTGCCATACGATGGCATTATATACTGGCTTGCCGGTTTCCCTGTTCCATACTACTGTAGTCTCACGCTGATTGGTAATACCAAGTGCAGCAATGTTGACACTCTCCAGTCCTGCCTTGGTAATGGCCTCTAGTGCAACACCGGCTTGCGTTGACCAGATTTCATCTGGATTATGTTCAACCCAGCCGGGTTTCGGATAAAACTGCGTAAATTCCTTTTGTGCGGTCACCACCGGAAGTCCATCGTGGTCAAAAACAATCGCACGCGAGCTCGTGGTTCCCTGATCGAGCGCTAAAATGAATTTTTTCATATATTCATTGTTATTAGTTGAATTTCAATCTCCTAAATATAGCTTTTCACCAGCTGGCAATAATTCTCTACCTGTTCTTCTTCCCATTGCCGGTCGTACCCAAGTTCGATTGCCATTAATCCTGCCACCTCGGGAGCAATCTCTGCGCTGGCACGAGCATTGAGAAATAAGGAACGTGTCCTCCTTGCAAGAATATCCTCCAACATTAATGGCATCTCGTTCCTGCATATCCAGAGTATCTCAGCTTTAGTATAGGGTAACCTTTGATCAATAGGCAATCCCAATCCCGGGTTTTCAGATATAATCTTTTCAATATCAATGGAATGATCTCCATATATATGTAACCTTTCCGAATTGTCATTTTCAGTGCGCTTGATTAGCTTCAGATACGAGGTAACGCATGTAGCCTTGTTTAAAAACCCTGCTTTAATCGCCCTGTCTATAGTCTCTTCTGCCATCCGCCTGTAGGTTGTCCATTTTCCGCCAATAATAGTCAGAAGTCCGGAAGGAGATAGAGTAATTTTATGCCTGCGCGAAACCTCTTTTGTCGATCCGGGATTATCAGGATTCGCAGCGAGAGGTCGCAATCCTGCGAAGATGCAGAGTATATCTTCCCTTCGGGGAGATTTAACAAGATATTTTTCAGCTGTCTGTAATATGAAGTTGATTTCCTTATCAAGCGCAACAGGCTCTAAACTAATCATATCCAATGGAGTATCGGTAGTTCCAACAACCACTTCATCATACCATGGAATAGCAAACAGAACTCTTCCGTCATCCGTTTTTGGGATCATTATTGCCGAGTCGCTCCGAAGGAATGATTTATCGAGGACAATATGTACGCCCTGACTTGGCCTGATTGTGGCCTTTGATTCAGGATTGTCCATCCTTGCTACTTCATCTGCGAAGACTCCCGTGGCGTTTATAACCAGTTTTGTCTTAAGATTAAACTCCTCTCCGGAAGAAATATCCGTAGCACTTACTCCATTTATTCTGCCGTTCGTATCCTTTAAAAGGTTTGTAACTTTAAAATAATTAAGTACAATACCTCCTCTCTCTGCACATGATTCCGCCAGAGCGAATGCCATACGTGAATCATCAAATTGTCCATCGTGGTAAACAACACCACCTTTCAATCCTTTTGGATTCAGTAACGGTAATCGGGCAAGTGTCTCTGTCCGGTTTATAAAATATGACTTCCCCATACTCAGGCGGCCGGCCAGCAGATCATAAAACTTAAGCCCTACAGTATACATCAGAGCATCCCAGAGGGTATAAATAGGAATAACAAATTCCTGGTTGAATGTAAGATGGGGTGCGTTTTTCAGCAATAATCCTCGCTCATGCAAAGCCTCCATGACAAGGAAAAGATCGCCTTGAGCCATATACCGGACGCCGCCGTGAACCAGTTTTGTACTTCGCGATGAAGTAGCTTTTGCAAAATCAGATTGTTCCAGTAATAACGTTTTATATCCGCGTGAGGCTCCATCCAGAGCAACTCCCAGACCAGTAGCACCGCCTCCGATAACAATAATATCCCAAACTGTTTCTGATTGTTTTTTTAATTCTGCAATTAATTTCCGGCGGTCCATAAGTGATCTGATTTTGATAATAATTATACGGAGAAAAATCCAGATTACAAATAAATTTTGGGTACCATAGATCTCCCCTCCTTTTGAAGGAGGGGTGGCCGCAGGCCGGGGTGGTTGATTACAAGTTGAATTTGTATTATATTATGGTTACAGTTAACTTATAAGAAGCTATCTTAATATCCCTTTTATATGCGACGGATCTCTAGCTGACATACCATGGTCTGATAATATAATCAGGTTAATTCTCTTTGCCTCAGGCAATTTTGAAAGTTTCGTCCTAAGCACTCCCATAAGACTATCAAGCCTCTCAACAATTTTTCCTGTTTGAGGTGAGACCGGTCCGAAAGAATGGCTGGTAGCATCGGGTTCATCAAAGTAGAGAGTAACAAGTCCAGGTCGTTTTTCAGGAGGATAACCCAGCCACTTAATGACAGTATCTATCCTGGCTTCAAAAGTTACCGTCTCATCATATTTTTTCCAGTAAGTCGGGTGAATTCCGCCAACAGGTGCTTCCGATCCAACCCAAAAGAAAGAAGCCGAGCGGATACCCTGTTTTTCTGCTGTCACCCATATGGGTTCTCCACCATAAAAGGCAGGGTTTTCAACTGCAGTCCTGTCACCCATTCTGTAAAATAGTCCAAGATCGGGAGCTGAAAAACTGTTATTGATCAAGCCATGATGATCGGGATAAAGTCCAGTAGCAATTGAATAATGATTTGGAAATGTCACTGTCGGGAAAGATGAAAACATCCTGTCAGCTTTTACTCCATCTTTCGCCAGCTTATTCAGGTTTGGTGTATTATAAATTTTACTGTAATCCCATCTGAAAGCATCGAGTGAAACCAGCAGGACATAGTTCTTTAATGGTTTCCTGCTATCTTTCCTGAACCCGGGTAAAACGATCAATAATGCAAGTAAAATTGCAATTGTAATATTTGATGAATTTCTGATATTTTTCAACAGAACGTTGTTATTAATAGCCGATTTTCGCTACATAATTCTTAATGTTTAAAGAGGGTCAAAGATACATCAAAAAGAAAATAATAACTTTGAGATAAACCAAAATTACTGATAGTATTGACACAACATAAATCACCCATGTCTCATAATGAACTCACCCCCCATCCCCCTCTCTAATTCTTAAAGAGGAGGTGTAACGCACACTGTATCATAAAGTGTTCCCCCTCTTTACGAAGTAGAGAGGGGGAACACAAAGGGGTGAGTACATTAGATTTAAAAGTAGAAAAGGGGATTAAAAGGGTGAATACATGTAAATACTAATATCAGATGATTCATTTCAAAATAACTTATCAAATACAAATTCGATGAAAAAACTAATCATTACAATAACATTTCTCCTTTTGACAATTATATCACTGCAGGCACAACCCCGTCATAAAACCTTAATAATTATCGATATCCAGGATTTCTATTTCCCTGGCGGAAAGTCTGCTCTTGTTGCTCCTGAAAAAGCAGCTGCGAATGCGGCTTTGCTTCTTTCTGATTTCAGAAGAAAAAATCTGATTGTTATACATGTCCGTCATAATTCGGAACCCGGAGGAAAAATAAATGATATTGTTAAGCCATTGCCATCGGAGAAAATTATTTCAAAAGACGCAATAAATTGTTTTGTAGGAACTGATCTCCTTGATTTTCTGAGGAATAATAAAACAGATACTCTTGTTATTTGCGGAATGCAAACCCATATGTGTGTGGAAGCAGCAACCAGGGCTGCAAGCGATTATGGATTCAAATGCATACTTATCCACGATGCCTGTGCAACAAAAGATCTGAAATTCGGAGATAAAATAATTAAAGCTGAGGATGTTCATTATTCAACTCTGAGCACCCTGAAAAATTACGCCGAAGTAATAAGTACTGATGAATATTTAAATCATTACAAAAAACAGATAAAATAGTGCCTTTTGATTTCTTCCTTTGTGTTACTTTGTGTTCTACTTTGTGATACTTTGTGGTTAAATGAGTTATTTTCAGAACTTCAGGCATGCCGGAGTTTTAAGTTTATAATCATCCTTATATTCCGGAATTCCTGTCTTTTCATTAATTCTAAAAAGTGATATATCCCCCGATTTTTGATTGGCAACCAGGAGATATTTACCTGAAGGATCGATCACAAAGTTCCTGGGCCAGTTGCCACCACATGGAATTCGTCCTGCCAGAGTCAGTTTTCCGTCGGAACCTACGCTGAATACGACAATTGTATTTTCACCCCTGTTGGAACCATAGAGGTATTTCTCACCCTTCCCCAGGTGAATATCTGCGCATGCACTTTCTCCTATAAAACCATCACCAAGTGTTGTTAATGTCTGTATTGGTCTGAGACCTCCATTCATGTTTACATCAAAGACTAAAATAGTCGAATTAAGTTCACAGATAACATACATTTTCGTTCCTGCAGAGTTGAATACAAAATGTCGTGGCCCGGCCCCGGCAGGAAGATCAACTATACCGTTTTCAATTTGTTTTAGGTGGCCGGAAACCGCATCAAAGTTGTAAATTACAATCCTGTCTAATCCAAGGTCCGTCAAGTATACCTTTTTGTCAGCAGGATCAAATGAGATCATATGGGGATGGGAAACTTTTCCATTAATGGCCGGAAATGATATTGTGTCAGTTACAATATCAGGCAATCCCTTTTCATCAAGTTTTACCACGGCAATGGAAGAGCTTGAATAACTCGCAAAAAATAAGAAATCTTCTTTAGGAGAGAGAGATATAAAACAAGGTCCACCAGACGGTACAACCAGTTCCTTAACTTTTTCAACGGCGCCTGTTTCATCGGTATATCTTAAAGCAGTCACTCCTCCACCTTTGACGCCATTGAATATCATAGCTTCATCTGCAGCATAGATCAGCTTCTTCTCTTTTGAAACACAGAAATATGAAGGGTTTGGTCCGGCATCTGCTTCTGACAATAGTTTGAAAGAGCCAGCTTCAGGTCTAAGATCGAAGATATACAAACCTTTATGACCAGTTTCTGTATATGTTCCGGCAAATAACCGGATTGGTTTATTTTTACATGATGTTGATAACAACATGATTAAAAAAATTGCAAAAAATGCATAGAGACATTTCTTCATAATAAAGATTTTTATAAACCGTAAAGATCGCAAAGAAAATGTAATTAAATGGAGCTTTTGACAGATACAAGACTTTAAGTACAAATAATCTCACCTCATTTTGAAGGAGGGGTGGCCACTTACGATAATCGTCAGTGGCCGGGGTGGTTGATTGTAAACCACTTTTATTCTAAGATTATATATTTTATCAGATAAATAATCAACCACCTCCCCACGCCTTTGGCGTGGTACTCCTCCTTCAAAAGGAGGGGAGAATTCTGTATTTTACTACTAATCTGGACATTGTAAAACACAGTCGTCCTTTACACTTCAAAACTATCGCATTCCCTGTACGCCTGAATAACGCGGACTTCTCCTTCTTTCCCCTTTTCATGCATTCCATGTTCCATACAAAGGACGCCATCGTATTTACGGGTGTAGATATATTTGAACACATTTTTAAAGTTTATCTCACCTGTAGTAGGCTCATTCCTCCCCGGATTATCTCCAAGATGGAAGGCAGCAATCTCGCTCCATGCAGCCTCAATATTGGGTATCAGGTTTCCTTCTGTTATCTGTTGATGATAAATATCGTCGACAATTTTACAAACCGGTCTGTTAACTGCCCTGCAAATCGAGTAGGCCTGTGGTATTCCGGTCAGGAATAATCCGGGATGATCATGAAGTGTATTCAGCGGTTCAAGAACAATTGTTAATCCCGCCGGTTCCATAATGTCGCAACAATATCGGAGGTTATCGATTACATTCGCCGTCTGAAAATCTCTATGGAGCCGTTCATCGTATCTTCCTGGTACAACAAGCGCCCATTTTACGCCTGTTCTCTTAGCTACTTCAACCCCTTCTTTCATTTTGTTAACCAGCATTTCACGTGTTTCCGGCTTATTGAGAACAAATGCGGTGACAGCAAAATCGGCATAGAGCACAAACGGACCAAGTTCCATTTCCAGCCGATGCATTTCATTGGCGATCTTAACCTGATCTTCAACAGGCCGGCCCATTAGTCCGTTATCGAACATAGCTCTAAAGCCCATATCGTAACAGAATTTTATGTTATCGATAAGGTCATTACCTGCATGTTCATGAAACATTCCGATACTCGGAGCATATTTCAATTTGAAAGGAGCAATAGCATCGGCAGCTTTTTGTTGTTTCAGAAATGTGGCGGTACCAAAAACTGCAGGAGCAGCTAAAATAGCGGCTCCTGTAGCAGTGGCTTTTTTTAAGAAGTTTCTCCTCGAATGATCCATATAATCAACTTTGAGAAATATTTTTATTTTGTTGCTGGTTCCGGAACAAAAGCCAGTCCGGCTATTGGTATAGTTTTGTCTACATCAACCGGCCCCAAGGCAAATACCTTTGGACCAAGTTTGAGGTCGGAGTTCATCAATTCTTCATAAGTTACTTCTTTACCCGTATAAGCAGATATACGACCCATAATAGCATTCATTGTTGATATTGCTGTGTTTTCTGCCTCATTTATAGGTTTACCCGTACGAATAGCTGTAACCAGATCAATATGCTCCTGAACATAAGGGTCAACACTTACACTGTCTGTTGGCTTACCATCTTTGTCAAGCGGATATTTATATTTCCAAACTTCGGTTCCGGCAAGATCAAGGATTGAGTTCCTGCAGTTTGTCGAGCCTTTTGATCCCTGTATCCTTTCGGAAACATTATTTACACAACCATTAATCTGACGACACATACTATGGAAGTGAATTCCATTTTCAAATGTGAAATCAACGCTGAAATTATCATATTGGTTACCAGTTACCCGGCGGAGTCTCGATCCGAATCCGACTGCTTTAACAGGATGCGTTCCTGTAAACCAGTCCATAACATCAAGATTATGAACATGCTGTTCTACTATATGATCGCCCGAAAGCCATGTCCAGTTAACCCAGTCACGGATCATATATTCCATTTCGCTCCATTTTGCATTTGGATCGCGGTGCCACAGCTTCCCTCCGTTCCACCAGACATTACCACCAACTATATCACCTATTGATCCCTGGGCTACCTGTTGCCATGTGGCAATATAGTCGCGCTGGTGACGACGCTGTGTTCCTGTGACTATGCATAATTCCATCCCTTTTGCTTTCTGAGCTGTGGCCATTACTGATCTTGCTCCAACAGGGTCAACACAAACAGGTTTTTCTGCAAAAACATGTTTCTTAGCCTGTATTGCAGCTGCAAGATGATCGGGACGAAAGAAAGGAGGTGTAGCAAGAATAACCAGGTCAACACCTGCATCAAGAACTTTCTGATATGCATCGAAGCCCACGAAACATTTATCAAGGGGGACATCCTGACCTTTTTGTTTTTTAATCTCCTCTCTGCAGGAATCTACCTTATCCTGGAAAGTGTCACCTAAAGCTACAATCTGAAGGTTAGGGCCGGCACTCAAAAAATTAATTGCAGCACCTGTTCCACGACCTCCGCAACCAATGACTCCTGCTTTAAGAACGGGACCGTCAGGTGCCTGATCAAGCATTGCCTGAATTGGAATAACTTTTTTTGTTTCCCTGGCACAACTTGTTATAATAGAAGGTACTATCACTCCTGCTACTCCGACAGTTGCTGCTTTGCCAAGAAAATTTCGTCTTGAAATACCTGAGTTTTTCATGTTCGATTAGGTTTATGACTACTGATAAAAAATTAACAGTGTAAATTAGTTTTGGAATGTAATCAAATATAAATATAGGCTTTTTAATAAGCAAATAATTGGCTCCATTTAATGTTTTTTAACTTAATCTGACAGCATAACTGCAGGTATAAAAGATTATATCACGAAATAGTCATGAAAGGAATACATGATTGTATTTTTTACTACTTTTCGACGTGAATTATCCATGATTTTTCCGAAGGGTGTCAGAAGAGCCCTTAGTGAGCCTTCGTGATTACCTTTGTGTCCCTTTGTGGTAAAAACAATTCATTAAACACAAAGGATCACAAAGTAGAACACAAAGTAACACAAAGGGAAAAAAGAACTGTTAGTATCATTACAGATACTCTTAACAAAAATGAAAATACAGTATAGGAAAAGAAACTCAAGATCAATGGGATACTCTATTAAGAACATATTTTTTAAAAACCTTTTGTATTCTATATTACTGTCTTTCCTGTTATACAGTTGCAGTAATAAACCAAATGGCGATATCACCATTTCTGAACTTTCTCCTCATATTGAACCTGATTATTCCAATATCACTATTCCACCTAATATTGCTCCCCTGAACTTTATGATTAAAGAAAATGGGAAAGCTTATTATATAAAATTCTCAACAGAAAACAGAACAGAAATTGAACTCTCCTCCGGCAACGGGAAAATTCAGATCTCTGAGAGGAAGTGGAAAAAAATGCTACAAACCAATTCAGGGAAGAACATTAATATTGATATATTTTCAAGGGATAACGAGGGTAAATGGTTAAAATATAAAACTATTACTAACAGAATCGCCACTGAACCCATTGATCCATATCTCTATTACAGAATATTGTATCCGGGATACGAGAGTTGGGCAGAGCTGAGCATTAATCGCCGGAGTCTCGAAAGCTTCAAATCAAAAGCATTGATAGAAAACAGCGCCGTCGATGAGAATTGCGTTAACTGCCACTCATTCAATAACGGGAAATCGGATGATTTTCTTTTTCATATGAGAGGCACCATGGGAGGAACCTATTTCTATTCCCAGGGGAAATTCAGAAAGATAAATCTCAAAACAAAAGAGATGAAAAATGGCGCAGTTTATCCCAGATGGCATCCATCGGGCAAATTTGTAGCCTTTTCTTCCAATAAGATTATCCAGCGTTTTCACGCTGCAGATAATAAAAAGGTTGAAGTCAGCGATCTCGAATCATCCCTGGTACTTTATGACGTTGAAAAAAACGAAATAATGGACATCCCCTTGACAGATAAAGATAAGTCGATGGATACATACCCCGAATGGTCGCCTGACGGTAAATATCTGTATTTCTGCCGTGCTGTCCAGATAGGTGAAAAGTATGATTTTAAAGAGATAAAGTATAATTTGTGCCGTGTCGCTTTTGATATTGATAAGAGAATATTCGGTGATGTAGAACTGGTTTTTGATGCTGCCCAAATAAATAAAAGTATTGCATTCCCAAGGATCTCGCCAAATGGGAAATTTCTTGTAGTGACTCTCTTTGATTATGGTTGTTTTCCTATCTGGCACAAAGAGGCTGACCTGTACTCAATTGACCTCTCAGACTTTAAAGCTGACCGGCTCGATCTGAACAGCGATTACAGCGATAGCTACCACTCATGGTCTTCTAACGGCAAATGGCTGATATTCAGCAGTAAAAGAGGTGATGGGCTAACAGCGCGGCCATATATTTCCTACATGGAAGAAAATGGAACTTCAGATAAACCATTTATTCTCCCACAGAAGGATCCGGAATTTTATCAGGGGTTTCTGAAAAGTTTCAATATACCTGAATTTTCAACAGAAAAAATTGATATGAACCCCGGAGAGATACGGAAGCTTGCAAAATCTCCGGCAACTCAGGCTAAATGGGTAAAAGATGAATCAAAGTAAGACAAAATTTGTAACTCTCTTATCCTGGTTACCTTACCTGGTATTCTTTGCCGGCTCGCTCATATATTTTGCATTTTTTGCCAACTACCTGTTTTTTTACCAGGAAAAATCTTCTTTATTCATCTTTTCTTATGACTTCCTGCTGGAAAATCTTCACCAACCGGGAGGATTTCTTGTCTGGCTTGGAAAATTTTTCTCAACATTCTATTTCCATCCTATTGCAGGAGCAGCAATTCTTTCTTCAATCCTGACCCTGATTACAATCTCCATATCAGAGATCATTCAAGCTTTAACTGGAAAAAAAGCCAGGTTTTTCTCTATTATAATAGGTGCTATTTTCTTCTATATGCACACAGATTACCGTTTTTTATTATTCAACAGTCTGGGGCTTTTACTTCAACTGTGTTTCTTCCTGCTTGTAATTAAATACCTGACCCACCTTAAAGGGTGGGGAGCAGTTATCCTGGTTCCTTTATGTTTCTATCTTACTGGTGGTTTTACCTGGGTTTTTCTTTTGCTCACAACACTTTATTTTGTATTTGATAGAGTAAATAAAGGATGGATCAGAATTATTGCATTGTGTTTCATCAGTTTCATTACTTTATATTTATCTAAGGAGTTTCTGTTTTTTCAGTCAGGAAAGACACTCATGACATTTCCTTTCACTGATTCTAATACCGGATCACAAAAAATTCTTTTTCTTTCAGTTTCAGTAATGATCTCCATTCTTCCTGTTCTGGCAAAAATAAAAAGCAGGATGCCAGAGAAGCTCAGGTTATCCGAATTTGCGCTTATTCTTATTGGATCGACATTTATAGTAATAGTACTTGTTATCATTGGATTCCGACGCTTTGATAATAAAACAAAACAGTACTTCTATGTTGAGAAACTGTTTTATGAGGATAAATTTGATGAAGTTATCGCATTCAATACAGCTAACCCCCCCACTAATTCCCTGACCATCTATCTGAATAACATTGCACTTTGTGAAACTGATAAGTTAGATGATCAGTTGTTTCACTTTCTGCAGAGTCCTGATGGGAAGACTCTCTTCCTGAAATGGGAAATGGTAGGTGAGATACTTAACCGCGGTGGTTACTTTTATTACACCATCGGAATGATCAATGAAGCACACCGCTGGGCTTTTGAGAATATGGTGATGAAAGGGCTTTCACCCGAAGGACTGAAAATGCTTATCAGGACCGACCTGATAAATGGAAATTATAAAGTTGCATCCGGTTACATAAACATCTTAAAGAAAACTCTCTTTTACAGGGTAGATGCAAAGAAATTTGAAAAACTTCTTTCGTCAGAAACTGTTTTTAATTCCGACCTTGATCTAAGTAAGAAGAGACAGACCAGGATTGAAAATGATTTTTTCTCCATAACTGATAATCCATATATTAATCTGGAAATGATCTTGTCAACCGATTCGATGAACAGGAAAGCGTTTGAGTATAAGATGGCATATATGTTACTGAAGAAAAACTATAAAGGAATTGCACATGAGCTTCCTGAGTTTGAGAAATTAGGATTTAACCGATTACCGGTAAATATTGAAGAAGCTGCTTTGGCTCTGACTGTTTCAAACAAAGGGAAGTTGCCTGAAATGGGACATCTTCAGATCAGCAAAAACACCGAACAAAGGTGGAATCAGTATCTTGGCGTTCTTCAACAGTACAGGAATGATGTTAAGACTGCTGAACCTGCATTAAGAAGACGATTCGGGGATACTTTCTGGTATTATGTTTTCTTTAGATAGTTATGGTGCCTTAATAAGATTAACGTGTACCTGGCGTATTATTCAATAGCTTTTGAATGATTGACAACATTTCCAGTTCTTTTTTGTCAAGCTTCCTTATCTTATTTTGTTCATTTAATAAGGCAGATGATGCTTTGAGGTCACTTTTGTAACCAGTCTGGTCACCCAATTGATATCTTATCCTTGATCTTTGAAAATAGTATGCATATTTACCCTGATCAATACGAATAGCATTATTGACATCATCCAACGCTTTTTGCAGATTGCCTGATTCCTGAAAAGTAAGACTCCTGTTGAAAAACATTGTTGCATTCTCAGGAAAATTATTAATAATAGTTGTATATGCATCAACTGCTTCCTTCCAATTCTTCGACAAACTAAAATAAAGTGCTTCCTTGCCCAATACAGAATAACTAATTGGCCATGTTTTTAAGTAATTTTCATATTCAATGTACGCGCCCTTAAGATTACCAATCTGCTCCATGATTTCTGCACGATGAATCAGCAACAGAGCATCCTGAGGGTTTTTCTTTATTTCATCCCCCAACAGTAAAATTGCTTTGTCAAAACTATCCTTCCCTCTATCGGGAGATGAAGTATTCTTTAAGAAAAATCCTCTTTCCAGGTAACATTTATAGTTTTCAGGATCAACTGATACCGCCTTTTCATAATCGGCTTTTGCAGCCTGTATATCTCCTTTCATCATAAATAAATTCGCCCGTGAAAGATAAAAATTCGCCTCATCGGGATATCTGTCAATGATTCCATTCAAGAGATCAAGTGCCGGCCCGAATTGCTGGATATTCTGATATGAAACAGCTAAGTTATAGGAAATCAAAGTATTATCAGGCTGAAGCTCCTGCATCTTTTTAAAATAGGGTATTGCCTTATTCCATTCCCCCATCTTTTGATACGTTGCTGAAATTAAATCATATCCGTTATAAATATTCGCATTTGATTTTAATACATATAAACCATCCTTCAATGCTCCATCATAATCATCCATAAGCAACTGCAATTCGCCACGCTTTATATAAAGCGACTTGTCCTCAGGATTCTGCCGGATCTGCTTCTCAATAATCCCTTTTGCAATCATTCTGTCACGTATATCATTTGTCGACCTCGCCTGCCCTAAAATTATATTCAGCATTAACCTGTTTTTGTAAGCGTCAAAAAAAGTACTATCTGTTTTAATTGCCTTATCAATATTCACCATGGCGTTTTTATACTCTTTGGAAGTAATGTTTAACGAGGCTGACCTGGTATAATACATGGCATTCTGGGAAAAGTCATCAGTCATTTTCCTGAGATTATTGTACTTATCGCTGAAAAATTCAGGAATATTAGCGGCTCTTTTTTCTAGCGTCAGATTTTCGAGAAAGACCGGAGGTGAATCATTACCGTTCTCATCTATATGAGTAAGATATAATTGAGTATAAGGTCCTTTGATTTTTGAAGAAAAAACAAGCCATTTGCTGTTGGGCGACCATGAATGCCAGGAATTCATATTTTTTGTATTGCAGTTCATTAAACGTGGTGTCCCTCCACTGGCAGGCATTATATATAGTTTACTGTCGTGCTGCAATAACATATAGTTTTCAGACTGGCAAAACACTATCCACTTACCATCAGGTGAATACCGCGCAAAGAAGTTGCTTTTACCATTATTGGAAGCACCTTTTACAGGCACGGCAAGCCCACCCATACCTTCATTAAACTGAAGACGGTACAAGTCAAACTTAAATGGTTTATGCTTTGTAACGAATTCATCAGCATCCTCTAAATTCAGCAATATACTTTTTGAATTATCAATTTTAGAAGACATGTACCTGTTGGCCCTGGTAAACATTATTTCACGGTTATCGGGTGACCAGTTAGGATTACTTTGAACATATTGCCTGTCGGAAGCACCCGGAAGCGCATAAAACTTCTTTGCATCCCTGTCATAAACAGCAATGATCCCTTTGATCGGGAAAAACAATTGTGAATACGCCAGGTTATCCACAGCTACAAAGACGGAACGGTCCTTCACTGTGGATAGGACGTATTTACCATCGGAGGAGATCTGAGATAGTAAACCATATGTAACTACTCCATCTTCTTTTTTGTAATCATCCCATGTGATTATTTTATCAAAAGTCAGATGAATAGTGTCCTTAATAGGGGCAATGACGTATGATCCTTTGTCATTGGCATAATCAATATCCATAGCCAGAAGTCCGTTTCCTGAAAATGAATGGCAATTTGCACAAACAGGTATATTGTCCAGTATCTTATGTGGTTTCCCACCGTTAATACTGCCTAAATACCATTCTATTTCACGTACATTCTTTACAGCATAACTAAATGGCAGTGGGACGGCTCTGTAAAAAACTGAAGCGCCGACGGAATCCTTTGAGAAGGAAAAGGAAATTCTGCCGGATGAATATTTGGCACCAAGAATGCCCTTGTGTTCACCAATGATTGTGACGGAAACCGGATTTGTTGCGGAAGCAGTTTTTATATTTGACCAGGTTGCTGAATCGGGCCTCCATGCCGATGCTTCTACGATTTTGCTATATAACTCTTTTCCACTTTGAGTTAAGAACCGGATGTGCCAATGAGCCGATGTTTTCAACGTGTCTTTCCACAAAAATTCAGGCGCTGGAAATTCAGGAGGGAAAATTGTACCTCCCAATGGATAATCTATAGCTATCCCTGCCGGGTGAATCTTGTTTTTTTCTATATTTTGAAACTGATCATTAACATGCATATTATTGCAGGAGCATATAAAAAAAGTCAAAAAAGAAATGATCAGCGGGTTTTGGAACAGATGTTGATCATGAAAGTTAATTATTCTGAGATATTTAGACATAATTCATCGGGTTGTGAAATGATCAGATAATCAAAACCTGGTAAAACAGGGTCTTCTATGCATTATTCAGTTTTGCACTATTTCTGAAGGCAAATTAAAACAAGTTTATCGATATTACAAAATCATCCATCATCGGTTTTGAAATAGATAGTCTTACTTACACTTTGTGAATAAAAAAAGCAGGCAGAAGCCCGGAAGCTCTGCCTGCCAAATAAAGAAAATTAAATAATATTAATAACCCGGGTTCTGAATAAGCTTGGTGTTTTTATTCATTTCATTCCTGTAAATCGGGAAGAAATAACACTTATTAGAAGCATCCCATGATCTTGTTTCTTCAACCAAAAGTGTGTTGGAATAAATCGGAGCGCCCCAGGTAGAACCATCAGGTTTACGATAATTTCCTGCAGCCGGAGTTACATACTTCACATCAACACGATGCATAGGATGATATGCATCAGGACCGATTACCCAGCGACGGACATCCCAGAAGCGATGATTTTCAAATGCAAGCTCAACACGACGTTCGTGCCTTACGGCTGTACGTAATGCAGCCTGTGATTGACCTGATGCTATACCTGGCTGCCCTGCCCTTGTACGAATCATGTTGATAGTAGTTGTGGCGTCCGCTAGATCACTTCCCGTATTCTCTTCAATACAAGCTTCTGCATAGTTCAAAAGAACTTCAGCATAACGTATGTGACGGAAAGGAATATCCTGCTTTACATATTGCGGGTCGAGTGTAGGATCAATATACTTCCGAAGATAGTAACCGCTCCTTCCACCGTTCCAGTTCTCGATCGACCCCTGACGGGTATCGACACCGGGGATAAGCTGTTTGGTACCAGCCAGATCAGAATAAACATGGCCTACCTGAAGTCTATCCCATGGGTCAATACCCTGAACATCAACAGGACGTTTTCTCCATGGAACACCTTCATACAGAATGGAAGCATAGAAACGAGCGTCACGTTTAGCATAAGGATTTGCGATCTCAGCAGGCTTGGTCCAGTCGAAAGCGGTACCATCCTTCATTTCGTATTGATCAACCATATCCCCGACAGGAGTATTGTTACCCCAGTTGTGGTAGCCATTTGGTCCGCAGTACTCAGCCGGATTGTAATCTGACCAGCTTGCTCCTGTCTTGAGTGTAAAATACTGAAGAAGGATGTCTTCTGTCTCATAACCGTAAGACAGGAAATAATTGACAAAAGTCTGGGCAATAGAATCACCCGGGGCAGGAGTTGCATGATAGAGGCCAAATTGATTCAGATCTATTACTGCTTTTGCAGCAGCTTTAGCAACACCCCAACGGGAAGCCTGTGATCCGGTAGTATAACCTAACAGTTCAGGATTTGCATATCCTGGGGCATAGGTTGTGGTGTTATGCAGATCGCTGGCAGCATAAAGCAGTGTTCTTGCTTTAAGAGCAAGAGCAGCTCCTTTTGTTGCATGGCCTCTCATATCACCTGTAAATGATGCAGGAAGCATTGTTGTAGCAGTGTCGAGCTGACTTGTGATATAGTTGATACATTCCTCATAAGTATTCCTTGCAATATCATAACTCTGGCCTAACCCGTAAGGTTTGGTTATAATAGGCACACCACCATACATGGCAACCAAGTAATGATAGGTATAAGCCCTCAGGAAATAAACTTCGCCAATAGTACGGGTTTTTGTTGCATCATCAGGAAATACAACAGTTTTTACTTTTGAGAAAAACAGGTTGCAAGCCCTGACATTTGAATAAAGTTGGTTCCAGAGAAGATGGTATGAATCCTGAGAAGATCCATTCGACTCCCAACCAGTGATATTATCCTGGGTAACAACACATTTGTCGAAGTCGAAAACACCCCAGTCGGGAGTAAAAGATGTTTCATCAACATAATCAGTAAGCCGCGTAATACAGAAAGGATAACCTATTGCATTCTCATAGCATTGATTGACAAAAGCCGCAGTAAGATTAGGATCTATCCATACAGAAGCATCGGAATAAGCTCCAAGTGGTGTCGTATTTAGAAAGTCCTTTTTACATGAAGTAGCAATTCCTATTAAAGAAACTACACTTAGTATAAATAACAATTTTCTCATATTACTTTAATTTTTAGAAGGTTAAAGTTGCTCCAAAGTTCACAATCCTATTAAGAGGGTAAGATGTACCCTGATCTTCTTCAGGATCTATTTCTTTAAGCTTGCTCAGAGTTAACAGGTTCTGTCCGCTGACATATACGCGAATCTTCTCAACACCAATTTTCTTAAGAAGACTGGTTGGTAAAGTATATCCGATTTCAGCACTTTTCAGGCGAACATAGTCGGTAGAGAATTCCCAGAATGTACTGCGGTTGCCACCTGGTGACCAGTATTCATTACTGCGGTTAAATACGCGTGGCCAGCTCGCGGTTGTGTTTTCAGGTGTCCAGCGATTCTTTACCCATGACTCATAATAGTTGCCTATATCACCTGATTCAGGATTAAGATAGGCGATTGCACCGGCTGCTCCCTGGAATAAAATACTTACATCGAATTGCTTATATGTTAAGACTGCATTAAAGCCGCCAATAAATGTTGGCATGCCGGTTTTATAGTCCCTGACCATGTCGAGTCCGTCAATTTTACCATCATTGTTCACATCCTTAAATATCAGGTCGCCAGGTTGTGCTCCTGCCCAATGAGGATATGCTGCTATAGCATCGGCATCTTTGAAAACCCCAATTGCCACATAAGATTTCTGAGCATTCATAGGCTTGCCTTCTGTTTTCTGGTAATCAGGTATACCGGGGGTATCATAATTGAAAACAACCTTGTTTTTTGCGAAACTGCCGTTCAGAGATAGGTTATAACCGAAATCTCCTTTATTACCTTGATAAGATATAACAGCTTCAAATCCCTCATTCTGGACCTTTCCGATGTTCTGAGGAGGAAGGGTCATACCTGTACTCCCAGGGATAACAGCAGATGCCTGCCATAGGATGTCCGTACGCAGGTTATAGAACACGTCGGCGTTAATGGTCAGCTTTTTATTCAGCAGGTTTGCATCAAACCCTATGTTAGACTGGTTAGCTACTTCCCATGTTACATCGGGATTAGGAACCACGTTTTCGTACAGCATTTTGTTGTTGACACCTTGTCCGAATACATAGTTTTGACCATTGAAGCTATAGGTTGAAAGGTACTGATACTCCTGCAGGGCTCCATTGTAATAAACCCTGTCATTACCTGTCTGGCCCCAGGAAGCGCGTAGTTTAAAGTCATTAATGAAAGAGATGTTATTTTTCCAGAAGTCCTCGTCAGAAATACGCCATCCAGCCGATACTCCGGGGAAGAATCCGTATTGTTTGCCTGGTTTGAACATATAGGAACCATCATACCTCATTAAAAGCTCTATCAGATATTTTTGACCAAAGTCGTAGTTTATGCGGCCAAAGTAGCTCTCACGGGCATTCTGGTTGGCATAGCCATCGTTCGACATATTTATGTCAGCAGCACCGGCAAATATCTGAGGGATAGCGGCTGTAACAAAATTCTTTCTGTATTCGTTCCCGTAGTTATTCTGGCCATATTGGCTTTCAGTACCTGCCAGCAATTTAACATGATGTTTATCAGCTATGGTTGTTTCATATGTGGCATAGGCGTTAAAGGTTTTTTTGCCACCCTCCTGCCACCATTCGGTAAGGTCAGGAGCAGCATATCCTCTCGTATTTTTTATAAGTACAGGTAAACCATCTGAACCTTTTGTAATTCCATCCCAGGAATAGAGATACCATGGAGTATCGAATTTCTTGCGGAAATCGAAAGTTTTATCATACGAACCATTGGCTTGTAAAGATAATCCTTTCACCCATGGGATAGTAATATTAAGTCTCAGGTTACTCTCCATATTATAGAGACGGTCCCTGTCAAATCCTGTAGCGCTGGTAACTGTTACAGCTGAGTTCATTCCGTATTCAATATCCGGTCCTGGATCTCCGTTTGGCCACCAGGCCTGCATGGTAGGTTTCCCCCTCATGAGCATACGGAAAATGTCACCTTCAGCGACTGTAGGGAAGTTTCTATCTTCCTGGCGACCAGCTACGTCGAAAGAAAGACTTATATTCTCTGTAATCTTACCATCAATATTACTGCGGAAATCATACTGGGTAAAGTTTGTAGCACTGTTCTTATAATATGCATCCTGAAATTTACTTCCTAATGAAAAATAATATTTCATTTTTTCAGTACCACCTGAAACAGATATGTTTTCATAATTCTGAGCTGACCAGGGTTTGAACACTGATTTAAACCAATCGGTGTTTGGGTGTCCCCACGGATCTGATCCGTCTTTAAACTGTTGAATATCTGCATCTTGATACACCTGATTACGTCCTTTGCTGGGAGCAGCATAATATGCAATCTCATTCTGTATTGTTGCATAGGTGGCAGCATCGGCCATTTTTGGAATAACGTCGGGTTGGTTATAGCCTGAGTTCCAGTTTATTGTAACTGTCGGTTTTCCGGTCTTACCACGTTTGGTGGTAACCAGCAAAACACCGTTTGCAGCCTGTGTACCGTAGATGGCTGCTGATGCATCTTTCAGGACTGTAATACTTTCAATGTCGCTGGGGTCCAGACGCTCGAGTGAACGATGCGGAATTCCATCAACAACAACCAGAGGAGAGTTATCACCCAGGGTATTGGCGCCACGGATTGTAATTGTGGTACCATCTTCACCTGGTTCACCACTTTTCTGGACAGCGGTAAGTCCGGGGATATGTCCAACCAGACTATTGGTAAGGTTGGTTGTGGGTGACTGTTTAAGAGTTGTACCATCAACAGAACTGATGGCACCAGTTAGGGTAGCTTTCTTGGCAGTACCATAACCTATCACAACAACTTCACTCAGCTGGGATACTTCAGCTACAAGAGCAACATTTAATGTTGTTTGTCCTGCCAGTGGGATCTCCTGAGTAAGATACCCAATAAATGAAAATACCAGAGTGGCATTTGCATTGGGAACATTCACTGAAAACTTACCATCTACATCAGAAATACCTCCGATGGTGGTTCCTTTAACTGTGACGTTCACACCAATCATTGCCTGATTGGAAGATGCATCGGTAATAGTACCTGAAACTTTAATTTGCTGTTGGATAGCATCAGTTCCCGAGGTAGTACTGCCGGAAGGTTTTTCTGTGGCAAGTGAATAGGCCGGAAGAGCCAATCCACAAAACAGAAGCATAGTAACAATTTTCATAGTTAGTAGTAACTTTTGAAAATTCGCATTTGGTTTTAACAGCCAGATGCAGTTGCAAGTTTTTTTCATACTGTTACACTGTTAGTTAGTTAATAAATAGTTTGGAATTAGGATTTTTATTGATTATACATGAAAAAAATATTTTGCTACAATTTGTAAGTGTAAATTTTACACTCATTATTTTATAAAAAAATATTTCACAGGTTAATTTTCATTAATTTTTGTTTTCAACTTACTCGCTTAAAAATTCAGGTTAATTATTACGCAATATAGTACGTGATATTTTAAAAAACAAATTTTTCAGGAAAATATGGTTCTCTTTTTAAAGAATTAAATTGTTATTCTACTATTTCAAGCCGGAAGTGCCGGTCTTTCCATCATATTCGCAAACAACTCTGAAGCCAGTATTAAAACAGTCGGAATACCACCATATGCTTTTGGGCATCTGCGGGTCAGTTTTAAGCCACGCTTCAGTTTTTGTATAATCGCGGGCTGCACTGCGTACAAGTCCTGCCGTACTCAGAAATGAACCGCCCCGCACAACATGTTCAGTGCCTTCCTGCGGACCTGTTGGATTGTTAACAACACCTTCCGGATATCGTGAATAAGCATCAGGCTGATACCAGTCGGAACAGAACTCGGCCACATTCCCTGCCATGTTATTCAATCCAAAAGGATTAGGTTTTACCCTATCGGGAAGTTGTGTTTTTGTCGGACTGTTACCTTTATATATAATATAGGTATTAATAACTGCGGTATCATTTTTCGACAGTTTTGCCCTAAACCCGTTTTTCTCAAACTTTTTCGGATCACCCTGAAAGAAATAAGGAGTTGCTGAACCTCCCCTGCAAGCATATTCCCATTCTGCTTCTGTAGGAAGCCGGTACGTTTTACCAGTAACCTTACTCAACCATTTACAATAGGTTTCAGCTGCATGGAAAGAAAAAGAGATCGCTGGTCTTTTACCCAGTCCCCATCCCTGATCAGGTTGTCCGTATGGAGGCGTTGCTCCTGATATAGCATCCGTTTCCGATGCCTTGTTCTTTCTGAGTCCCTCAGTATCGGTAGAACGGCCCTCTGCTGAAGTCTGAACATAAAATGCAAGGAACTCATCCCATGAAACTTCAATTTCAGCCATAAAGAACGGCTTTAACTCCACATCTCTGACCGGTCCTTCGTCTTCCTTTCTGAATGGCTCAGTAACCGGACTTCCCATCTTGAAAGTTCCGCCCGGAATAGCTACCATATTGAACGAGACAGGAGACTTAGGAATATGCTCAGTGAAATTCTTAAAATCGTTAACATTTACGGGTTCAGTATACATCTCTTTTGCTGCAGAGGAGGTATTCCCAAATGTCGAATTGCTTCCATGGGTATACCCATCTATGAAATGTCCTGCGTTCAGATGACAGTTAATACAATTAAGTTCGTCGGTTTTTTTTGTCTGTGTATAGTAAAGATGTGCATCCTCCCCGGCTTTTGTAAGTTTTGAAGGAAAAAGATTTTCATGGCATTTAATACAACTGCTCTGATAAACATAACCACGCGCAACTTCAAGATGCCTCCTGTCGGCCCAGTTAAAGGAAGCTGAATCTTTGGTCCACTTGCTCCAGAGATCGCGTAAACCTGTCTTCGCTTTTGCCCAGAGATATCCTTTGCCCTTTGGAGGCAGATGGCAATCAACACAGGCAATCCTGTAACCCGAACGGGTATCATAATGCACAGATTTTTTCCAGGCTGCATCCGCCATCGGATGAATATGGCACGAAATACAATATTCGTTGGTTGATGTCATATGTAAAGCTTTTCCTCCTCCAAGAATCAGCAATGCACCGATGATCAGACCGGGTAAAAACCATAAAAGGAATCGTTTCATAGATCAGATTTTGCGGGGTTCAAGATAAAAAATTATCTAACATCCAATGCTGGGATTTATCATTTTGGGGAAAATA
>Ga0208079_1000083_pt1 | contig 51801 bp, 60 predicted proteins | sample NGESurdeep092012_5_FD_184474 | JGI IMG/M metagenome (GOLD analysis project Ga0208079, IMG submission 184474) | Arctic peat soil microbial communities from Barrow, Alaska - NGEE Surface sample 210-2 deep-092012 (SPAdes) | ecosystem: Environmental > Terrestrial > Soil > Wetlands > Peat ... | reverse complement strand
GGGGGAGGAGAGGGAGAAAAATGGTGGTGGTGTCAAGTTGCGCCCAAATGAAACCCGCCGCAAAATTCGCTGTCGCCCTGGTCAATCTATTAATTTAACATCCAGTTCTTTATTTATGAAAAAACTGCTCCCAATATTGTTTGGATTCGTTCTGGTTGCCTGCCATTCATTTGCGCAAGACGCAAAGCCGCCGGTGCGCCTTGCCATTGTTGGCCTGGCGCATGACCATGCCATGGGATTTATTCCACAATTTCACGGACGGCAGGATGTTCAACTGGCCGGGATTGTGGAGACAAATCAGGTTCTGATTGCGCGTTATTCAAAGCGCTTCGATTTAAGTTCAAATCTGTTTTATCCGAGTCTCGAAGAATTATTTGCCCGGACCAATGTGCAAGCCGTGGCGACATTCACCAGCACCTTCGATCACGCGCGCGTTGTGAAAGCATGCGCCGTGCATGGCGTGGATGTGATGATGGAGAAGCCGCTGGCGGTGAACATGAAGCATGCCCGCGCAATCCAGGCAGCGGCAAAAAAGAGCGGCATTCAAGTCATCGTCAATTATGAAACGAGCTGGTATCCGGGAAATCAGGCCGCCTACACAATGGTTCACGACGAACATCAAATCGGCGGCATCCGCAGAATCGTTTTTCACGACGGTCATGGCGGGCCGAAAGAAATCGGCTGTTCGACCAATTTCCTGGCGTGGCTGACCGATCCGATTCTTAACGGCGGCGGCGCAATCAATGATTTTGGCTGTTACGGCGCGGATCTGGCCACGTGGCTCATGGATGGACAAAAACCCATCTCTGTTTTTGCCGTCGCGCAACACCTCAAGCCGGACGTTTATCCAAAAGTCGAAGACGACGCGACGATTGTGCTGACTTATCCCAAAGCCCAAGTCATTCTTGAACCTTCGTGGAACTGGCCGTTTAACCGCAAAGACATGGAGGTTTATGGGCAAACCGGCACTGTATTTGTGCCGCAGCCAAATTTATTGCGCGTGCAAACCGCAAAAAACCCCAATGAAACTGAAATCGTTCCACCGCCGGTCACCGGTGCAAATGCCGACCCGCTCTCGTATCTTGCCGCAGTCGTCCGAAGGGAAATTAAACCAACCGGGCTTGCATCGCTTGAAGTGAACATGATTGTGGTGGAAATTCTGGACGCGGCGCACGAGTCTGCACGGACGGGAAAGCAAATCAAATTTTGAAAATGACGGTATGAAATCCGCCGCAAAATTCGCCGTCGTATTGGTCACCGCGCCAAATTTGAAAACCGCCCGTGCGCTCGCGCGCGCGGCGTTGCAAGCGCGCCTGATTGCGTGCGCGAACCTCGTTCCAAAAATCGAATCGCATTACTGGTGGCAGGGAAAGATTGAATCCGGCACAGAAGTCTTGTTGATTTTGAAAACCACAAAAACGAAGCTGGCCGCGCTGGAAAAATTGGTTCTCGCCCGACATCCCTACGACACGCCGGAATTTATTGTCCTGCCGTTGAGCGCGGGCAACCAGCGTTATCTTGAGTGGCTGAAATCAAATTGTAGCGGCGCTTGAGCATCGCCATCTTGTCCGGGCACATCTGACACCACCAAGGTGGGGGCGGCTGCCGCGTCGCCCAAACTTCCACCAGAACGAGCGGAGCAATGTTCTTGCGCGCGTATCCCCATGGTTCCGCCAGCATCGCTGCGCTTGCTGGCGGTGAGATTGAGGCAAACCGGCAGGTTTGCCCTACCTTCGTTGGCGGGAGTGTCAAGGTGCGTCGCCATCTTGTCCTGATATTCGGCATGGCGGCGGTCATAGACCGCCACTACAGCAAATGAGATTTTGTTTGAACCCGCGATGGACGGGCGTAAATTCAAGGGGTGAATCAGATGAGCGCAATTCCGCCGGCATTGCTGGCCATGCTTGGGTTCGTGTTTGGCTTGGGCATAATGATGCTCGTTTGGATGATTGCGTTGCACCGCCGGGCGCGCGTGGCGGAGTTCAAAATTCGACAGATGGAAAAATTCCCTTTATTCCAATCGGCGTTTGGATCGCGCCCCACAAGCTGGCTGGCGGTCCGTTCGCTTAATCCCAAAGCCGTTCAAGCCGCGCTGGGCCTGGATCATTTTGTCCCCTGCCCGTGGGCGGAAGGGATGACGGGCGGGCACGGGTTTTTCATCGGTCCGCCGGTGAATGGCTGGATCATTGTCACCGGTTCCGGCCTGCCGAATCCGGGCAGCGACGTGGATGAGTGTTTTTATTTTCTGACTGAACTCAGCCGCAAACTCGGTCATGTGCAATTCTTCCAGGCGGAACGGGTTCTGCATCATCACGCCTGGATGCGCGTGGAAAACGGCGTGGTGACGCGCGCGTATGCGTGGGCGGGCGAAACCGTGTGGAATCAGGGCCGCAAAACCGCCGCCGAGACGGAATTAAGCATGAAATGCTTTGGCTACGGTGAACATCCGGATGCCGCTTCGTGGGCGGCGGCGGAATGGACGGCAACCAACGTCGCAAAAGTCCCGTTGCTGGCGGCGCGCTGGAGTCTCGATCCGGCGCGCATAGACGAACGGTTGCGGAACCACGCCAACGGCGTCGCCGGCGAATCGCCACGACCGGATTGAGCCTTGCGTTTTCTGGCGCTTGAGGCAGATTTTCAAAAAACGGGAAAGGAAGCATGTCATTTAGCATTGAACTTGAACTCCAACGGTTCCCCAAAGTCGTCCAACTCAAGGACGGCACGAAAGCGACATTGCGCCCCCTGCGCCGCGACGATGAAAAGGAATTTCACGGTTTGTTTCTCAGCATCCCCGAACCGGAACGGATGTTCATCAAACATCGCGTCGCGGAAATTGAAACCATCCGTAACTGGTGCCGGAACATTGACTACGGGCGCAATCTGCCGCTGGTCGGGTTGGTTGGCGGCAAAATCGCCGGCGACGCCACGCTGCACCAGCAACTCGGCGGCTGGAAGCGGCATGTCGGCCGCGTCAGCGTGCTCGTTCATCCGGAATTTCGCGAACGCGGTCTGGCGCGGGCGCTCATCAGCGAGATCGTCGAAATCGCGCGGCAGGGCGGCCTGGAAAAGGTCGAGGCGGAATTCATTGGCGAACAGGCAGCGGCCATTAAGATGTTTGCCCTGCTTGGTTTCAGCCAGCTTTTGCGCCTGGAAAACTACGTCAAGGACATGCAGGCTGTCAGCCACGATTACATTTTGATGGGGCTCGAGCTGAAAACCGACGAGGAATATGCCGGCGTGGGCGGATGAAAACAAAGGATGAATGAAGAATGAAGAATGAAGAAACGACTGAATCGCCCGGCTGAAAATTTTCTTCCTTCATCATTCTTCCTTTTGCATTTCCAAAATGGCTCCTGACGTCTGTCCAAACTGCGGCGCAGAAGTGCCGCGCAACGCCAGGGCCTGCCCCGAATGCGGCTCGGATGAGCAAACCGGCTGGTCGGAAACCGCGTATGCCAGCCATCTCGGATTGCCGGATGAAAATTTTGACCACGACGAATTCATAAAAAGGGAATTCGGGCCGGAGCCGGTCAAGCCGCGCGGCATCGGGTGGTTCTGGTGGATGGTCGCATTGCTGGTGGTGGCGGGAATGCTGTTCTTCTGGCTGAGATAATTGGGAACATCAACATCTGTCAGGTGGATTGATTTTATTCGGCTTTGGCCTGCGAAAAGAGGCGGGAAAACCGTGAAATGCTTTTTCTCAACGGGCCACCATAGAAAGATTTCCAGAAGGTATCGTTGAAATCTATATAGAGCAATCGAAGTGGATACTTTGCAGTTTCTGCTGCCGCTAATCTGGCAGCAAAGCGATTTTGTTCCGCAAAGCACAAACGCTCAATCCGAAATCGATCCTCACGGCGATATTTGATCCCCCCAGGCCCGAATAAGGCCGTGCGTGGATTCATGGACCAAGATACAAGCATAGAATGCCGCCATAAGGTCATTATCTGCACCAGGCATCCAGCGGAAGTTGACCACGCATGTCCGAATGCTTGAACAATACATCCCATCCATTCCTTTTCTCAAAATGCAGTTATAAATCCAACGGAAATGCTTGGTGATCCTTGCATAGCGACGGGGATCGTGTTCTCGGACCAACCTGAGCGAATCTTCCATGGTCTGCTGGAATATCAGTTTTTGATGTGGTCGATTGTTAGCCAGAGAAATTCCATCAATGCGAGCTATCTCATTTTGTTGCATTCCCCATAGTTGCATCCGATCTGTAAGTTTGTCGAAGAAACTGAACATACGCGCACCTTCAGCACAGGTATTGTATTTGACCATTGCGGCCTAGCCCGCCCGTTTCGGTCGTGTGAGAGCAGATTACGGTGGCCAGTGCGGTTTGTCCATACGACATGTCACTGCCGGGCCACAAACCTACTCCGCCAACCGCGACGTTTTGGACTGCGGCGGGAAGCGAAGCGCCACGCCGCTTTTGCGGTGGTTATTGGCATTCCAAAAGCGGTGTCGCCGCTGCGCTCTGCCACCGCACTCCAAACAAAAAAGCCCGCTCGGATGAGCGGGCTTTGAAATGTTTCTTCAACTCAAGCCTTGGCCTCGGCCTTTTTGGCTTCGCTGCCTTTGGCCGGTTCCGGTGTTTTGGCCTCGGCACCGGGTGTGGTTTCCTCCGCCGCCGGCGCCGGAGGCGTGAAATCCACCCATTCCAAAATTGCGCGCTGCGCGGCATCGCCCTGCCGCTGGTTCATTTTGACGATGCGCGTGTAACCGCCGTTGCGTTCCTTGAACGCGGGCGCGATGTCTTCAAAAAGGATGCGCAGCACGTCCTCGTTCTGCCGCCATTTCTCGCGTTCGTCCTTCGTCAATTGCACCGTTGGACCATGCGCGTGCAAACGCGCGGCAGCCAGGCGGCGCGATTGAATCGTGGCGTGCTTGCCCAGAGTGACGATTTTTTCCGCAACGGAACGCGCAGCCTTCGCCTTCGCGAGCGTCGTGGTCACGCGCTTGTGTTTGATGAGGCTGCAAACGAGGTTTGCCAGCATCGCGTTGCGGTGCGTGGATGTGCGGCCCAGTTTGGCCGTTCGCTTCAAATGTCGCATAGCTGGTCCTTATTCCGCCTTCGGTTCTTCCTTCGGCGCTTCCAGCAATCCCGGCTCGAAGTTCATGCCGAGGGACAAGCCCAAAGCCGTCAATTTGTCTTTGATTTCGTTCAGCGATTTCTTGCCGAAGTTGCGATACTTGAGCATTTCCTGCTCGGTCTTCATCGCCAACTGGCCGACGCTGGTGATGTTTGCGTTGTTCAGGCAGTTCGCCGCGCGGACGCTCAATTCGATTTCGTTGACGCTCATGTTGAGGAGCTTCTTCATCTTCGACTTCTCCTCGTCCTGCTTGTCGGCGGCTTCCTCGAATTCGACCGCGTTCTTGTCGTAACCGACAAACACGTCGAGGTGATGCTGCAAAATTGCCGAAGCCTGCGTGAGCGCATCGTCGGGCGACAGGCGTCCGTCCGTCCAAACTTCCAGGATTAGCCGGTCGTAATCCGTGCGGTTGCCGACACGGGCGGCCTCAATGGCGTAACGTACGCGGGTGACCGGGGAAAACAGCGAGTCAATCGCCACGACCCCGATGGCCTGGCCGGGCTTTTTGTTTTCGTCGCTCGGGCAGAAGCCGCGGCCGATTTTGACCTCCAGCTCCATCTCGAACTTTTTCTTTTTGTCGAGCGTGCAGATGATCTGGTCGGGGTTGACCAGCTCGATGTTCTGGTTGAGCTGGATGTCGCCGGCGGTCACTTCGCCTTCCTTGTTCACGGAAAGCAACAGCGTCTGCGCATCGCGCGTATGAGCCTTGAATTTGACCTTCTTCAAATTCAAGACGATGTCGGTCACGTCCTCGACCACGCCCTCAATGGTGGCGAACTCGTGCATGGCACCGTCCACCTTCAGCGAGGTGATGGCCGCGCCCTCGAGCGAGGACAGCAGCACGCGGCGCAGCGAGTTGCCGACGGTGTGGCCGTAACCGGTTTCAAACGGGTCGGCGATAAATTTTGCGTAGGTGGCGGTGGCGCTTGCGTCATCCTTTTGCAAACGCTTGGGCATTTCGAAACGTCCTAGACGTACTGGCATATTTTCCTTTCAACAATTTTAATCTGGCTTTCCCGGCGGTTTATTCCCGCAAGCCGGTCAAGCCCGTATAATTGTTTTTGTTTTTTACTTTTTTAACCACGGATAAACACGGATTGGGGAGTGAAACCCAATTCATTCTGGTTTGTATCCGTGTCCATCCGTGGTTGATTTTCTTTAACGGGAATAAAATTCGACCACCGCCTGCTCGTTGGCAATCGGTTGAATCTCGGCACGCGTCGGAATGCGCATGACCGTGCCTTTGAACTCTTCCTTGCTCAACGACAACCAGTCCGGCACTGCGCGGCTCGTGGCGATTTCCAAATTCTTCGTGGCCAGCTGGCGCGAGACATTTGAATTCTTCACTGCGACGGCGTCATTCACTTTCAGACCAAACGACGGCACATCCACCTTGCGTCCGTTCACCGTGATGTGGCCGTGCGAAACCATCTGACGCGCAGCGGCGCGGGTGTTCGCAAAACCGAGGTGGAAAACCACGTTGTCGAGGCGCGTCTCCAAAATCTGCAACATCTGTTCACCGGTGACGCCACGGCGCTTGCGCGCCTTTTCATAGACACCGCGAAACTGGCGTTCCATCAGCCCGTAGTAATAACGGAGCTTCTGCTTTTCGATCAGGCCGAGGCCGTAATCGGTATGCTTGCGGCGCGACTTGGGACCATGCACGCCGGGGCCATAATTGCGGCGCTCAAGATATTTCGACGGGCCAAATATCGGGATGCCGAACCGGCGGCTGATGCGAACACGAGGACCTGTATAACGAGCCATTGCTAAAGTTGATGGTTGATGGTTGAGAGTTGAAAGTTACACGCGGCGTTTCTTGCGCGGACGGCAACCGTTGTGGGGCACGGGCGTCACGTCCTTGATGGCGCTGATTTCCAGTCCGATGGCCTGCAAGGCGCGGATGGCGGATTCACGGCCGGAACCGGGACCTTTGACGCGCACTTCGACTTCCTTCATGCCATGCGCCATCGCCTGGCGCGCGGCATCCTGGGCGACCTGCTGTGCGGCATAAGCGGTGCTCTTGCGCGAGCCTTTGAACCCGACCCGGCCGGCGGTGGACCAGCCAATCAGATTTCCGTGTGCGTCCGTGATGCTGACCTGCGTATTGTTGAACGTGGCCAGAATGTTGGCAATGCCGGAACTGATGTTCTTGGCGTGCTTGGCCTTGATGACCTTTTTGGCATTGGCGTCCTCACCCAACAGTTCAGCCGCCGTTGGTGCCGCCGGAACAATCGCCGCCTCCGCCGGTTTGGGCGCCTCGGCTGCGGGAACTTCCGCGCCGGGCGCGGCTTTTTTCGCAGATTTTTCTTCAGCCGGTTTGGACGCAGCCTTTTCGGCCGGAGCGGCGGCAGCGGCTTCGGGCTTGGCTTCCTTTTTTTTGGGAGCGGGTTTCTTTTTTTCTTCAGCCATACAAAATTTTAGTGGATGCCGGTCTTGGCATTCGGGTTGCGTTGCACGCCCACGGTCTTGCGCGGACCTTTGCGCGTGCGGGCGTTGGTCTGCGTGCGCTGGCCGCGCACCGGCAATCCGCGCATGTGCCGGATGCCGCGATAGCATTTGATGCCCTGCAGCCGCTTGAGGTTCATGCCGATTTCGCGGCGCAAATCGCCTTCGATGACGTATTTGCCCTCCTGAATCGCATGGACGATTTGGGAAAGCTGCTGCTCGGTCAAATCCTTCGCGCGAATGTCCGGGTTGATGTTGGCGCGCTCCAAAATCTCCTTCGAGTTGGACGGGCCGATGCCGTAAATGTAGCGCAGCGCGACGTCAATGCGCTTGTTCGGCGGAACTTCCACACCAATGATGCGTGCCATAAATCAACCTTGCCGCTGTTTGTGCCGTTTGTTCGTGCAAATCACGCGAATGACGCCGCGGCGGCGCACAATCTTGCAGTGCTCACACAATTTTTTAACTGACGCGCGAACTTTCATGTTCAAATCGTTTTTGTTTCAACCAAAATCCGCCCCACGGACAAATCGTAAGGCGCCAATTGCAATTTCACTTTGTCGCCCGGCGCCAGACCGGCAAAGCGCTGTTTCGCCCTGCCCGCCACAAACGCCAGAAGCCGGTGTCCGTTGGCCAACTCCACACAAAACGTGCGGTTCGGCCTGGCTTCAATCACGACACCTTCAACGATGAAGGCATCTTTTCCGGCCATGTCAAAATCTCCGGTTCACTTTCGGTAATCAGCACCGTGTGCTCAAAATGAGCGGACATTGAACCATCTTGGGTGACGACTGTCCAGCCGTCTTTCAAAATTTTTACGCCCGGCCGGCCCGCGTTGACCATCGGCTCAATCGCCAGCGTCATGCCCGGCCGGAGCTTCTGGTTGCTCTTCGGATCAACAAAATTCGGCACCTGCGGCTCTTCGTGCATCGAACGGCCAACCCCATGCCCGACAAATTCCCGCACGACGCTGAACCCGTTGCCTTCGACGTAATTTTGGACCGCGCGCGAAATGTCCGTCACGCGATTTCCCGGCACGGCCGCCGCGATGCCTTCGTGAAGCGCGCGCTCCGTCACGTCCATCAAACATTGCGCCAGCACGCCGCAACCGCCCACCGCCACCGTCCGCGCCGTATCACCCACAAAGCCCTTGTAAATCACGCCGACGTCCACGCTCACAATGTCGCCGAAGTGCAATTCGCGCCCGCCGGCCAGTCCGTGAACGACCTCTTCGTTCACCGAGATGCACGTGTGGCACGGATACTTGCGATAGCCCAAAAACGCGCTTTTCCCGCCGTGCGACTTGATGCGCGCCGCGGCGAACTCATCCACCTGCCGTGTTGTCAGTCCCGGCTTGATGAACGCGGTGATTTCATCCAGCACCCTGCCCGCCACCGCACACGCCGGACGCATCAGTTCCAGATCGCGTTGGCTTTTTAAAATAATCATGCGTGTTGCGTCGAGCATTTCATCGTGGTCCGCCCGCTGCTTGACGGAACACGCAATCCGCGGCACGAAAGCCGCTCCGGTTCAAAACCGCCCTCTCAATCTGCCCTTTTTCAAAAACCCGTCATAATGCCGCATCATCAAATGCGATTCGACCTGGCGCATGGTGTCCAGCAAAACGCCGACGGTGATCAAAATGCTTGTGCCGCCGAAAAATTGCGACACGTCATACGGAATGTTCATCTGGCGCGACAATATGATTGGGATTACCGCGATCACCATGAGGAAAATCGCGCCCGCCAGCGTGATGCGGCTCATGGACTTGTGCAGATAGTCGCTCGTGCCCTGCCCCGGACGCACGCCCGGGATGTAACCGCCGTTCTTTTTCAAATCGTCGGCGATTTGCAATTCATTGAACTGCGTGGCCACCCAAAAATAGGCGAAGAACAAAATCATCAGCGAATAAATCACTATGTAAAGCACCGAGCCGGAATTGAGGTTTTGCGCGATGCCGAGGAAGAGATTCTTGAGGAATGGCACGCTGACAAAATTCCCCAATTGCAGAAAAATTGTTTGCGGGAACATCAGGATGGATTGCGCGAAAATAATCGGCATGACGCCGGAGTAATTCACGCGCAACGGCATGAACGACGTGCCGCCGGAGTACATCTTGCGCCCGACCGCGCGCTGCGCGTATTGCACCGGGACTTTCCGCTGGGCCTGGGTGATCGCAATCACGCCGCCAATGACCAGTACCAGCAAGAGCACCAGCATCAAACCCGTGCCCAGAAAATGATAGCTGGATGGAACACCGCCGGCGGGCCAGAACATGTCCTTCAATGCCACCAAGGCCTGCGGCAGCCGGGCCACAATGCCGATGGTGATGACCAGCGACACGCCGTTGCCGATGCCGCGGTCGGAGATTTGCTCGCCCAGCCACATCAGCAACATGGTGCCCGTCGTCATGATGAGCACGGTCTGAATGCGATACCACCAGATGTGGCTGGTATCGAACACGAGATTCCCTTGAAACCCGTGAAAGATATTTTGGGGATGTTCCCAACCGATGGCGAAAAACAATCCCTGCCCCAAACACAACAGCACCGTCAAATAGCGGCCGTATTGAATGATTTTGGTCCGGCCGTTTTCCTCGCGCGCCAGTTTGCTCAATCTGGGCCAGACCGCCGTGAGCAATTGAATGATGATCGTCGCGCTGATGTAAGGCATGATGCCGAGCGACCCGATGGCGCAATGTTCCATCGCGCCGCCCGCAAAGGTATTATACATGCCCAGCAATCCGCCGCCGGTTTGAGCAGTGTGTTTGAAGTAATCAGTCAGCGCCGCGCCGTTCAGATTCGGAATGCGAATCCAGGCCATCAAACGACAGATCGCCAGCACGCCCAGCGTGAACAAAATCCGGGACTTCAACTCCGGAATTTTGAAGCAGTTGGCGAACGTGTTGGCGATGGAGCGGAACATGCGTCAAAAGCTAATCCAGGCCATCAAACGACAGATCGCCAGCACGCCCAGCGTGAACAAAATCCGGGACTTCAACTCCGGAATTTTGAAGCCGTTGGCGAAGGGGTTGGTGATGGAGCGAAACATGCGTCAAAAGCGCGTTCAGGCCTTGGCCGGTGCGGCGGGTTTGGCCGGTGCTGCAGGCTTTGCCGGTGCTGCAGGCTTTGCCGATGCGGCGGGCTTCGCCGGTGCGGCGGGCTTGGGGCCCACCACCTCGCACGCGCCGCCTTTGGCTTCGATTTTCGCACGGGCCGACGCACTGAACGCGTGCGCGCTCACCGTGAGTTTTTTGGTCAACTCGCCGTCGCCCAGAATTTTGACGCCGTCCCCGCGGCCATTGGCCAGACCTGCCGCGCGCAACGCCGTTTCATCCACGCGCGCGCCGTTGTCAAACTGGTTCAAATCGTCGACGTTCACGCTGAGATAGCGCGTCGCGAACCGCGCGTTGTTGAAGCCGCGCTTGGGAATGCGGCGGATGAGCGGCATCTGGCCGCCTTCAAAGCCGATGCGGATCGAGCTGCCCGAACGCGCCGTCTGGCCTTTGCCGCCACGACCGCTGGTTTTGCCGTGGCCGCTGGATTCACCCTGGCCAAGGCGCTTGGTACGATGTTTCGCACCCGGACGAGGTTTTAGATTGTGCAGTCGCATAAAAATCAAGCCGTTGCCGGAGCCACTTCAGGCATCTTGGCCGCCTCCACTTTTTTAATTTCCAAACCGCGGCCCTTGTAAATTTCTTCGCGCAACCGCATGCTCAACAAACCCTTGAGCGTCGCCTTGACGACATTCGCCGCGTTGTTTGACCCGAGCGATTTGCTTAAAATGTCCTTCACCCCGGCGGCTTCCACAACCGCGCGAACCGTCCGGCCCGCAATAATGCCCGTTCCGGGCGAGGCGGGACGCAACAGGATTTTTGCGCCGCCGTACGCGCAGAAAACTTCATGCGGAATCGTCGCGTCTTTGAGCGACACCGGGACCATTTGATTGCGGGCAAGCTCGCCGCCGCGACGAATCGCGTCCGCCACTTCGCTGGCTTTGCCAAGCCCGACACCGACACGCCCCCGCCGGTCGCCGACGACGACGAGCGCGCTGAAATTGAAACGGCGGCCGCCTTTGACGACCTTGGAGGAACGGTTGATGAACACAACCTTCTCAGTTAATTCCTGGGACTCCTGTCCGTCCATGCCGAGTTCCGGCGCGGCACCGGGGGGTTTGTTACGACGCCCGCGCCCGCCGCGCGGCACTCGATCTTCGGGTTTGGTTTTGGTGATTTCTGCCACAGTTTTCTATCTCCGTTGTTTAAAATTTCAAACCAGCTTCACGCGCGGCTTCGGCCAGGGTCGCCAGTTTGCCGAGCACCAGCACCGGCTTGCCATCCTTGCCCTTGACCTCGTTCCGGTGATACCGGGCGCCACCGCGATCAAACACGACCGACTTGATGCCCTTGGCGAGCGCAGCTTCCGCCGCGAGTTTGCCGATGGCTTTGGCGCTGGCCACATTGGCCGCGAGCTTGTCACGGTCAGGCGTGGCCTTGCTCTTCGTCGAAGCCGCCGCGAGCGTCACGCGCGCATTGTCGTCAATGAACTGGACGTGGATATTTTCGTTGGTGAAGCAGACGCTCATGCGCGGGCGATCCTTCGTGCCGCCAAGTTTTTTGCGTATCCGCCACTTGCGGAGCTGCTTTAATTGATGCTTCTTTTCCGTTCTCATTTCAATGGGTCACGGGTTTGGCCGTGAACAAAATCAATTGTTACTGAACTGTTTTGCCTTCCTTGCGCTGGACATGTTCGCCCGCATAGCGCACGCCCTTGCCCTTGTAAGGCTCCGGCGGATAGAAGCCGCGAATCTCGGCGGCAACCTGCCCGACAACCTTTTTGTCCGGGCCTTCGATGGTCAGCTTGGTGTTTTCCTCGACGGTCACCTTGATCTGGTCGGGAATCGCGTAATTGATGGGATGCGAAAAACCGAGGGCCAGGTTCACGACCTTGCCTTGAACAGCGGCCTTGAAGCCGACGCCCTGGATTTCAAGTTTTTTGACAAAACCTTCGGTCACGCCCTTGACCATGTTGTTGACCAGGGCGCGGCTCAGGCCGTGCAACGCCTTGGACTGCGCGTCATCGCCATCGCGACTGACGACGATGTTGCCGTCCTGCACCTTGAGGCTCGTGCGGCGCGGCAATTCCCAGTCGAGCTTGCCCTTCGGGCCTTCGACAAAAATTTTCTGTCCCTTCACCTCCACCTTCACCTTGGGAGGGATGGCAATCGGTTGTTTTCCAATTCGCGACATAAATCAAATTTTTACCAGACGTAACAAAGCAATTCGCCGCCCAGGTTTTTCTTGCGCGCCTGCGTGCCGGTCATCACGCCTTCCGGCGTGGAAATCACCGACACACCCATGCCGCCGAGCACGCGCGGGATTTTCGTTGCGCCGACATAGTGGCGCAGACCCGGCTTGCTGATGCGGCGCAATCCTTCGATCACGCTCTTTTTGCCCTGATACTTGAGCTTGAGCTTCATCGTCTTGGGCATGCCGGCCTCAACGGTCACCTCCGCAACGTAGCCTTCCTGTTTGAGGATGTTCGCCAGACTTTCCTTCATCCGCGAGTGCGGCATTTCCACCGTCGGCAGCAATGCGCGGCCGGCGTTGCGGATGCGGGTCAACATGTCAGAAATCGGATCGGTCATAAATTTACCAGCTGGCTTTCACAACGCCGGGGATTAAACCGTTCAAGGCGGCCTCCCGGAAGGTGAGGCGCGACGCGGCGAACTTGCGCAGATAACCGCGCCGGCGGCCGCTGGCCGAGCAGCGGTTCACCAGCCGCGTTGGGCTGGCGTTGCGCGGCAACTTCGAGAGACCGGCGTAGTCGCGCCTGGCCTTCAATTCCGCGCGGATCGCGGCGTATTTTTTTACCGTTTCAGCTTTGCGCTTGTTGCGCTCAATCCATGCTTTCTTGGCCATAAAATTTACTATTTTTCTGCGAGCGGGAAACCCATGAGTTTCAGCAAATCCAGCGCCTCCGCATCGTTGCGCGCGCTGGTCACAACCGTGACGTCCATTCCCTGCGTCCGCTTGATTTTGTCCAATTCGATCTCCGGGAAAATTGTCTGTTCCGCAATGCCGAACGTGTAATTGCCACGCCCGTCAAATTTGCGCGGCGACAACCCGCGAAAGTCACGGATGCGCGGCAGCGCGGTGGCAATCAGACGGTCGAAAAATTCATACATCGCGTCGCGACGCAGCGTGACGCGGCAGCCGATGGGCTGGCCTTCGCGCAGCTTGAAATTTGCGATGCTGTGGCGCGACTTGCTGATCACCGCCTTGCGGCCGGTGATCAACGCGAGGTCCTTTGCCGCATCCTCAATCGCGTTCTTTTCCAGCGACGCGCTGATGCCCATGTTCACCACGATTTTCACCATGTGTGGAACCTGGTGCACGTTCCCGTATTTGTGCTTTGCCTTGAGGGCGGGCACCACGTCGTTGACGTATTTGTTATAAAGTCTGGCTTTCATCACTCTGGGTCACGGATTTTGCCGTAACTATGGTTTGTAATCGTGTTGGTAATCTTTCAGGTCTGGGCCGGCACCGCCGCCCCGCTCCGCTTGGCCACGCGGGCGTCAAATTGATCCACTCTCATCACGTTCGAAAGGTGGATGGTGCCTTCACGTTCGACAATCGCGCCCTGCGGATGGTCCTGGCTCTTGCGCATGTGGCGCTTGATCATCTGCAGGCCCTCGACGATAACGCGCTGCTTCTTCCGCAGAACGGCGATGATTTTGCCGCGCTTGCCCTTTTCCTTGCCGGCCAGCACGACCACTACCTCGCCTTTTTTCACATGAAATTTTGGCATAACCTCAAATCACCTCCGGCGCGAGCGAAATTATTTTCATGAACTTTTTTTCACGCAACTCGCGCGCCACCGGTCCAAAAATACGTGTGCCCTTCGGGTTCTGTTCCTCGTCAATGATGACCACCGCGTTGCTGTCAAAGCGCAGATACGAGCCGTCGTTGCGGCGGATGATCTGGCGCGTGCGGACAACCACCGCGTTGTGCACCTCGCCCTTTTTCACCTGGCCGTCGGGCGCGGCGACCTTGATGTGCACCTTGATGATGTCGCCGATCCCCGCGTAACGCTGGTTGCGGCCCAGCACGCCGATCACCCAGGCGATTTTTGCGCCCGTGTTATCCGCGACGTCCAAATGGGAACGAATTTGCAGCATATTTCCTCGCTATTCCGCCGCCACCGGCTCCACGCCCCGGCTGCGTTCGACGACTTCCATCAGCCGCCAGCGTTTGATTTTTGAAAGCGGCCGGGTTTCTTCAATCCGCACCCGGTCGCCCACCTTCGCCTCGCCCTTTTCGTCGTGGGCGTATAATTTCTTGTAGGCGGTCATGACTTTCCGCAGCTTCGCGTGCGGGAACCGGCGCTCGACGCGCACAACGATGGTCTTGGCCATCTTGTTGGAGATGACCTTGCCGACGCGCTGTTTGCGATGTCCGCGCGCCGCTTCCGTTGAATTCATAGTGTCAGCCATATCAAGCCGCTTTTTTTGGCAACTCCGCTCCGCGCGAGCGGAGCTGGGAGATGCGCGTTTCCAGCCGCGCGATGTCCCGACGCAGCGTCCGCAAGCGCGCCGGCTTCTCCAGCTGGGCGCTCGCCTGCTGCAGACGCAGGTTGAACATTTCATGGCGCAGGTCCCGGCTCTTGGCCGACAACTCCACCAGCGTCATGTCTTTCATTTCCAAAAATTTCATAAACTCGATTCCGTCTAGCGCGAACCCCGATGCCGCGAGATGAACTTGGTCCGGATGGGCAGCTTGGTCGCCGCCAGGCGCAACGACTCGCGCGCCACCACTTCCGTCACACCGTCCACTTCAAACAGCACGTTCGCCGGGCGGATCACCGCCACCCACGATTCCAGCGGGCCCTTGCCCTTGCCCATGCGCGTTTCCAGCGGCTTCTTCGTGAACGACTTTTGCGGGAAGATGCGAATCCACATTTTCCCGTGCCGCTTCATGTTGCGGGCAATCGCCACACGTGCCGCCTCGATCTGCTTCGTGTCGAGCCAGCAACGCTCCAGCGACATCAATCCATACTCGCCAAACGCCACCGTGTTCCCGCGGTAAGCCATGCCGGCGCGGTTGCCGCGGTGCATCTTGCGGTACTTCACTCTTGCGGGCATCAACGGCATAACAAAAATCCTTTCAAAAAATCAGTTCGCAACGGGTTCGGTCGGCAGGGTCGGCAGGGTCGCAGCCGGCGCAATCGGCACCGCCGGCGCCACCGCGGCTTTTTCCTTCGTCGGCTTGTTTTCGCCCTTGCAAATCCAGCACTTGATGCCGAGCTTCCCGTAAAGGGTTGCCGCCTCGGCAAAACCGTAATCAATGTTCGCGCGCAACGTGTGCAACGGCACGCGGCCCCAATGATACGTCTCCACGCGCGCCAGTTCCGCGCCGCCCAGGCGGCCCGCGCAACGAATCTTGATCCCTTCCGCGCCGAAATCCTTCGCCGTCTGCAGCGCTTTTTTCATCGCGCGCCGGAACGACACCCGGCGTTCGAGCTGCAACGCGATATTTTCCGCGACCAGTTGCGCCTCGATCTCCGGCGTCTTGACCTCGATGATGTCCACATAGACTTCCTTGCCGGTCATCTTGCTCATCTCTTCCTTGAGCTTGTCAATTTCCGCGCCTTTGCGGCCAATGACCACGCCCGGACGTGCGGTGAGAATGGTGATGCGGCAGCGGTTCGCCGCGCGCTCGATCAAAATTCTCGGCACGGCGGCCGCTTCGAGTTTTTTCTTCAGCAACTTGCGGATTTCGCGATCCTCGCTCAACAGCTTGCCGAATTCCTTCTTTTCGGCATACCACTTCGAGCGCCAGTCTTTGTTGACGCCGACACGCAGACCGATTGGATTTGTTTTTTGTCCCATACTATTCGTCCGACAAGGTGATTTTGATGTGGCAGCGGCGCTTGAGAATCGGCCCGGCGGAGCCGCGCGCCTTGGGCATAAACCGTTTGATGATCATCGCCGAGCCGGTCACGGCTTCCTTCACGCGCAACGATTCCGGCTTGAGGCTCTTGTTGTTTTCGGCGTTGGCAATGGCCGACTTGAGCGTCTTGGCCACGAACCGCGCGCCTTTGCGCGGCACCACCGCGAGCACCGCCTGCGCCTGCAGCGCGGGCAGCCCCTGAATCTGCCGCACGACCTCGCGCATTTTTTGCGGGGACATCGGCACGTTTTTGGCTATCGCGTAAACTTCCATATTACTTCGTCTTCGCCTCCACCTTGGCCGTGTGCGCGCCGTGTTTCTTGAACGTGCGCGTGGCCGAAAACTCGCCGAGCTTGTGGCCGACCATGTTTTCCGTCACAAACACCGGGTTGAAAACCTTGCCGTTATGCACGGTAAACGTCAGCCCGACGAAATCCGGCGTGATGGTCGAACGCCGCGACCACGTCTTGATCGGCGTTTTTTGGTTTGTGCTCTTCGCCTTCTGGATTTTTTCCAGCAGGCAGAAATCCACAAACGGACCTTTTTTTATCGAACGTCCCATAAATTATTTATTTGATCTTCATCGGCAGGCCGTTGCGGCGGATAACGATAAAACGGTTCGAATGTTTGTATTTGGGCCGCGTCTTGCCGCCCTTGGCAATTTTGCCCCACGGCGACGTCAACTGCTGCCAGCCGCCGCCGGACTTCGACTTGCCTGCGCCACCACCGTTCGGGTGGTCAACCGGGTTGCGCGCCACGCCGCGGCTGATGCCGCGAATGCCGCGATGCCGTGAACGACCCGCCTTGCCGAGAATCACATTTTCGTGCTCCGGGTTGCCGACCTGGCCGATGGTCGCGTAGCAATCCCCGTTCACCTTGCGGATTTCGCCCGAGGGCAGACGCAACTGCGCGTAACCTTCGTCGCGCGACATCAACGTCGCCGCGCCGCCCGCCGAACGGACCATCTGGCCACCCCGACCCGGCGTCAGTTCGATGTTATGAATTGCGATACCAACGGGAATTGATTTGAGCGGAAGCGCGTTGCCAATTTCCGGCGGAGCCGTCGGACCGCTGGAGATGGCCGCACCGACTTTGATGCCCACCGGCGCGATGATGTAACGTTTCTCGCCATCCTTGTATTGCAGCAACGCCAGACGCGCCGAACGCATCGGATCGTATTCAATCGCCGCGACCGTCGCTTCCACGCCGTGCTTGTTGCGCTTGAAATCCACGAGGCGGATTTTCTGCTTATGACCGCCGCCGAGACCGCGCGTGGTCACGCGACCGTAGTGGTTGCGGCCACCGGTTTTCTTCCGCGTGACGACCAGCCGTTTTTCCGGCCTCGTCTTCGTAATATCGCTGAAATCTGCGAACGTGACGTAGCGCAGAGACGGCGTTAGCGGTCTAAATGATTTAACTGGCATAAAAACAAAAATCCAAGTCAGAAACTCTTGGTAGTCGGCGAGCCATCATTCCCGATCCCCGTAAGGGATCAGTTATCGGTTCGCAATCATGCTGTCCATACGCCCTTTCAGGCGTAACAGAGGAGGGAAAATATCAAATATGCGTTCCGATGCAACAAGTTTTTTGAGGAAATTTTGCGTTCCCAAGCCGGCCAGAATCAGGCATTTGGAACCCGCATGGCAAACGGCTGATTTTTCCCTCCCGAAAGCATGCGCCAGGGCACGCCGCCAATCAAGAAGGCTCGCGGTGAAAAGAGCCTGCTGCCTTGGAACTCGTGGCGTTCAATCAGCAAGTTCCACAGCGGCAATTGCGCAGGCGTAAGCGCCGTCTCTTGTGGCATCATCACGATTCGCCCACGCGCGCGCACAACGCTCATCTGGAGGATGCCAATCCACTTCAGCGATGTGCTGCGAATGATCATGGGCAAGTTCGAAATCTTGAGGAGGTAGATGACTTGCACTCAATGAAACGCGTGCTGCTTCATGGTAGCTACCCGCGACAAAAGAAGTCAGTCCTGGATGTCGTTTCTCCATGTCATGAAGCGGTAGCGTGGGCTTATTCATGTGATCTTCGGGTCGAGTCTTCAATCGTTGAGCGTCCTCAAAACTCCACGATTACATCCTTGCCGAAGGTCAGCCCGGCAACTTCGGCGGCGAGGCGGATAATTGTTTTCTTAAGCACGTTGTTGAGATTGGTCGCGACCAGCCATCCACCCGGTAACTGTTCACGCATTTCGCGCAGATCCTCGCGGTCGGGATAAAGTTCTTCCGGTGTACGGGCGATGTAGCGGCGTTTGCGGCCTTGGGCGTCGGGGTGCTGGGAGCAGCGTTCGAGGAACGTGGCGTCGCCCTTGGCGAGTTCGCCTAGGACAATGACCATCGCGTCCTTGGCGTTGTGGTACGAGTAGGCTTTGCCGCGAAGAACGAGTTTGCCTCTGCGGGTTGTTTCGCCACTGATGCAGGGCGCGGTGGGACAATGGGTTGCCGGGCTGATTTGCGGGGCGGTCTTGTCGCGCGATGTTTCGACGATGACTGGTCGGCCGAGTCCGGCAAGGAACTCGGCGACATCGTTGTCGTCGGGGCGGACACCGGCCTTGGATTCGACGGCGCTGGCGAGCATGTCCACCAAATCTTCGTTGCCCTTCTCGACCAGTTCGCGCCACGCTTCGGGAATGGCGGCGCAGGCCTGGGTGCGGCGGTTGCGGCTGCGGTATTCTTTGCGGGCGGCTTCGAGGGCTTCGCCGGACTCGACGCGGGCGCGGGCCAGATAACGGCGCAGCGTTTCTGCGGCCTCAGTGGGCGGGCGTTCAAAGAGATCGAGCTTGTACACGCGCCGGTCCTCGTAGCTACCTTGTTCCGCCGGCAGGTAGAAGCTCCACGTCCTGCCGTCGGTCAGGACGATGGACGGCACGCCGGTATGGAAGGCGTATTCAAGGGCTTGGCGGACGCCGTCCTCGGCTTTGCCGGGCGGTTTGACTTCGATGAACTCGGCGGGCTTGGAGGGCGGATGGCACAGGGCAAAGTCAGCACGGCCTTCACCGGTCTGGAACTCGGGCCAGACGGCTGTGCAGTCGTAGATGTCCCAGCCCAATTCCTGTAGCACGCGCAGGACGATGCCTTGGGAAATGGCCTGTTCGTTGGGAAACCGGCCTTGGCGCAAGCGCGCGATAATGTCGGTGATTGTGGTTTCCAGAGACATAAGCATTTAACCCTTCGCATCCATCGCCGCGCATTGTAGCCGGTGGGCTGCTCGTTGGAAACAAAAAGGAGCGGCCAACTGGGCCGCTCCTTTTGTCATTTAGCAATGGGTTTGTTCGCCGGAATCTTAAAGGCGCGGCGGACCATTCAAATTCGAAATGCGGAATGTTGAGTGCCGAATAATCATAGCGCCATCATTTCATCGGCTTGTCGGGCGAGAGTCTGAATTCGCGGCGGATGACGGCGTTGGCCGGGTCGCTGGGGGGCCATTTGGCGTCGGCGGCAAATTGAATTTCCCGGCGGCGCGCGATGATGCTTTTAACGGCGGCTTCCAGGGTCGCACGGGCAGTGGTGGCGTCGCCAGCCAGGGCAAGCGCCGCCGCAATGTCGGTGGCGATGGCGGTGAGTTTGGCGGCAGTGATGCCGCCGGCGGTAAACACCGGGGCGTATTCGGCTTTTTGCGCGGCGGCAACAATTTGCCCGGCGTTTTTGAGTGAGTTGATCCAGTCCTGATTGCTGGTGGAACGGTTGTCTTTGGGCGCGGGCGCGGGTGTTGGAGTTGGGGTGGGGTCGGGCATAATTAGTTTATGGTTGAGTGTTTATGGTTGAGTGTTGAGTGTTGAGAAATCAGATACCGGAGGTCAGGGTAAACGCCTGTCGCCGGGCGTTGGCGGCATCGAGGGACAAACCTTTCCTGTGAGGGAAGCTCAAACAACCTGTCTCCGCTTCGATTTAACCCCGACTCCGCATGCCGTTCCCGGCCCATAATCTCCAAGCGTCCAAGTGAGGAGCGTTCCGGTGAATCATCAGGAACGTTTGCCTCAGATGCGCGCCATCATAAGCACCCGGCCCGGCGATGCAAGAAGTTTTTTGGAGGACAGCAGCCCGCCGTGTCCAAGACAACGGATTTTCCCCCGGCAAACTCGCCACCCTGACGTGAATTTCACTAATTCACGCCAATTCATTTGTGATAATTCGCGCAATTCGCGTCTTCAATGCCGAAATTGTGACTGCTTGCTGACTTTCGCGAGGCGTTATTGCCCTTTGCCTTTACCCAAAAAAACAGTTACTTTGTAATCAGCATGACGATACTTACGGCACATTTTGACGGCAAAGTGCTCGTGCCCGATTCGCCGGTGAAACTTCCCGTGAATCAGCCGTTGAAAGTTTCTGTCTCACCGCTGGCAACGAACGGTACGAAAGATGACATGGACGAGGGCGCATGGTTGCGGGCCGCATCAAAAAGCTCATCCTGCGATTTCTTGCGCGAAGAACCCGACCTCTACCACTCCACCGATGGCAAGCCCTTCCACGACGCGCGGTAAAGTTGTGCTCGTGCCGTTTCCGTTCGACGATCTTTCCGCGACGAAACTTCGTCCCGCCGTTTGTCTCACCGAACCGATTGGCACAAACCGCCACGTCGTCGTGGATCTCATTAGCGTAATTCGCATCAAAGCCTTTCCGAATCTGTGTCCCTCCCGCCCCGCATTACCAGTTAGGAATGCGTTTGTTAATCTGTCTAATTTTGTCCGTCTCTTGCAATCCACACTAATTCTCGGTAGACATAGGTTGTGAACACAATCCCACCTATGCGAGTTTTCCTCAGCTACAGTTGGGATTGCGAGCAACATAAGGATCGTGTGCTCGCTCTCGCGCAACAACTTCGCGCCAACGGTGTCGATGCTTGGATTGACCGCTTCACACCATTTCCAGCTCAGGGCTGGCCACGTTGGATGCAGGATGAAATCGCCCGCGCCAAATTCGTTCTTTGCATCGTCACTAAGACCTACGCCGAACGCTTCCTTGGCCACACCGCGCCGGGCAAAGGGTTCGGGGCGAATTGGGAAGGTTCTATCATTACGAGCGACATCTATCAAAACGGCGGGCGCAACGAGAAATTTATCCCGATCATCTTCGATCCTACCGATGCTGCAAACTTACCGCACCCGCTCTGTGACTATACCCACTTCCACGGCGCCAACGATTACGATGCACTTTATCGACTGCTCACCAATCAGCCCGAGGTCGCCCCACATCCACTCGGTAGCATCATCCCAGCACCGCCACCCTCAGCACTACCACCGCTTAAACAACCAAAGGTTTATCGTCATCGTCATGACCGCGGCAATCTTCCGCGGTTACCTTATTTTTTTGGGCGTGACCATGACTTGGATACTATCGCCGCTGCACTTAACCACGACATACGGACTTGGCTCATTCTAATTGATGGACCTGGTGGTATTGGCAAAACCAGCCTCGCAATCCGCGCCGCCGAAATCGCCTCCGAAACTGACTACCCGCGCATAGTCTTCGTCTCCTCCAAAGTGCGTGAACTTGAACCTGATGGTGTTCATGCCATTCACGATTTTCTTGTTTCAAGTTACCCAGAAATCCTCAATGCCATCGCCCGTGAGTTGGGTAACACAGGCTTTGACAAGCTCAGCGAAAGGAATCGTCCATCTGCTCTCCACACACTCCTGCGCGAAAAGCCTGCGCTCTTGGTGATTGACGATCTTGAGAGCCTTTCTGAGGAAGACCGCACCCGTATCCTCGAGTTTCTTAAACATCTACCTACTGGCACCAAAGCCATCATCACCAGCCGTCGGCGTACTGATGTACAAGCGGAGGTTCTTCGGCTGGAACGCATTTCGTGGGATGAGGCTGCGCAACTCCTCGCCGAATTGGCACGCAATAACAAGCTTCTCGCCGCCACAACTAAGGCCAAACGCCGCGAACTCTATAATCACACAGGTGGTAATCCCCTTATCCTTCGATGGGTTGCAGGACAACTAGGTCGCGGCCAATGCCGTACCGTGGCGAGCGCTCTTGAAATGTTGAAAAAAACGCCCTCCGGCGAACAAGCGCTCGAATTCATTTTTGGTGACTTGCTTGATACATTCACTCGCGACGAAATGGGGTTGCTCGCCGCACTTACGTAATCTACACAACCGGTTCTAGTTGAGCACCTGGCCCAACTTTCGGGTGTCTCTCCCCTTACCGCTCAACCCGCCTTGGAAAGCCTCGCCGATCGCGCACTCGTTATAGGTGATGCCGAACTACGACGTTTTGTCCTAACCTCGTTAGTCGCCGACTTCCTGCGCGGCTCTGGGCGCGCAGCTGTGCGCGCAGCTATGCAACGTCACCTATTGAAAACCGAAATGCAGGGTGATTCGAAACAACTTCAAGAAGTCTATTCCGAACTTCAAAACCTCAAGATCGAAGAACAAATCGCCAAGACGCGCGGCGACATTTACGCCAGCATCATTCACGACATCAACGGTCCGTTGACGGTCATTTCCGGTTTCACCCAGGTGCTGAACCAGCGGCTCAACCGTTCGTCGCGGCTGGAGATGGAGGACTTGGAATTCATCAAGGATCGCCTGCGCATCATCGCGCGGCAGGTGGGGAATTGCGTGGAAATCTCCCGGCGTTACCTCGGTTTTCTCCGCCGCCAGTCGGACGAATCTCCGCGCGTCAGCGTGAATCAACTGTTCAAAGACCTCGATCAGCTCATCCGCGTTCATCCCAGCCGGGGCGACAACGAATTCAGCGCTCAGCCGATGGCCGAAGACATTGGCGTCAAAATCAACGGCACCGACGTCATCCAGATTTTGCTGAACCTCACCATCAACGCCTTTCAATGCACGCCGCTGAGTCATCACGTCGAGATTGGCGGGAAGATTCTGCACGAGCCGCTCGATTTGACTACGTTCAAGGACGGGCCAAACGACCGGCTACTGAACGTCGAGAGCATGGACAACACCGCGCCGCTGGTGAAATTATGGGTGCAGGACAATGGCCCCGGCATTCCCGCGGAAGTCTTGCCGAAAATTTTTCAGCCTTACTTCACCACCAAGGGGTCGCGCCAGGGGACCGGTCTCGGACTCAACATCGTCCAGCGACTCGTCAAAGAAGCCAATGGCGCGCTGCATGTCCACACTCAAGTTGGCAAAAGCACGAGCTTCACTATATATCTCCCGGCAGCACCGATAGCAGAATAAAACCCTCGAAAGGGCTGACGAATTTACTTGAAACGGCTTCGTCCGCACGAGCAGGAGCCTTGCTCCCCTGCGATTCACGCTCATTCGCGCAATTCGTGTCAAAGTTCTTCCGTATCCGTGTCCATCCGTGTGCATCCGTGGTTCCAACATCAATGCCGGAACTGCGACTGCTTGCTGACTTTGGTCAGGCGTTTCTCCCATTCGCCCTTGTGTGCCAGCGGGTCGGCGTCCGTGCCCCAGAGCTTCTTCACCATCTCGCGCTGCGGCACGAACGGACATTTCGCCTTCGGATTTTTGAACGCGTCTTCCAGCTCGCGCAAGGCCAGTTGCGCGCCGGTCATCACCGCCGTCGGGCCGAACCGCCGGTTGAGCGCGTGCGCCGCGTCGTCGAGCGCGCCCCAGCGCTCGGCGTCGGTACGGCCCCACAACGTCGGTTGCGTGTCCAGCCGCGCGAGATTCCAGAACGCGATGCGGATTTGCCGCACCGGTTTGGCCTGGTCGCCCATCATGTGCCGGAAAATCGTCTTCAACACCGCGTTGATGACGGAATTCTGAAACTGCGGTTCGTGGAACCGATGTCCGCCGCTGACTTCGGTGAAATCGTTGAACCGCACCGTCAACGACAGTTCGCGCGCCTGCAATTGCTCGCGCCGCAACTGGCCGACCAGCCGCGTCGCCTCGCTCAATGTGAACGTCAGCGCCGCCTCGTAATCCGGCTCGTCGTACGGCAGCGTGGTGTTGCTGGAAATCGTCGTGCGGTCCTTGACCTCCAGCAGCAGCGGCTCGTTCCACAGGCCGTTGGCGAACAGCCAGAGCTGCTGGCCCCAGATGCCGAATTTCTGCCGGAGCAAAGTCGAAGGCAGTTTCGCCACGTGACCAAATGTCATCGCGCCGAGCGCGGCGAGCGAGCGTTGACGGTTTTTGCCAATGCCGGAAAGTTCGCGCACGGAACGGTCTTTCAAAAATTCTTTTTCCGAGCCGGTGGGAATTTCGATGAAGCCGGGCTTGGCCGCGTCCGTCGCCAGTTTTGCCAGCCGCGATGAATTGGCCAGGCCGGCGGACACGGGCAACCGCACTTCGCGCAAAATCCGCTGGCAAATCTCCTTCGCGTATTTTTCCGGCGTGGTGTTGCGCCAGACATGGCGATCCATCGTTGTGAAATCGAGGAAGCCTTCGTCAATCGAGATGGGCACGAGCGTGGGCGAGTATTCTTCGAGGATGCGGAACATTTCCGCCGACAGCCGGCGGTATTCGTCGTAGTGCGGACGGCACAGGACGCCTCGCGGACAAAGTTTCTTCGCCTCGAAGCACGCCATGCCGGTTTTGATGCCGAATTTCTTGGCCACGCGATTCGCAGCAATGACGATGCCGTCGCCGCGCCGCCCGCCACCCACCCAGACCGGACGTCCCTGCAGCTTGGAATCCAGGGCAATTTCGCAACTGGCGAAAAAACTGTCGCCATCCACGTGCAGGATGCGAATGGGCGGTTTCGTGTTCACGGGCAAACTTTAATTGAACCCAAATTCATACCGTGTCAAATCCTGGCACGATGGCATGGACAAAAGCTGTCCAACCATCCAAAACGCAAATTGCAGCCGCGGAGCGGCGAGAGATAGCAGCCCACGGCGATAGCCGTGGGAAAAGATGAGAAGATTTATAAGCCCCGGATCGGGCGAAAGACTCGTTCCGTCATTTCAAAGGTTTTGTTCTGCCGCCCCTGCCGGGGCTCTTGTTATTTGACACCTTATTCCCACGGTTTTACCGTGGGCTACTATCTGGTGCGCCTCCGGCGCTGAAAAAAAACGGCGCGGCAATTTGCCGCGCCGTCTGTCTTTTCAAATTCAATTCTACGTCAAAACAATCTTGTCGCCGTCCTTTAGCGTCACAATGGCTTTCTTCCAGTCGGGCGCTTTGCCGGCTTGCGTGGTGCGCTGGCGGCGGGACTTGCCGCGAACGTTCAGCGTGTTGACCTTGGTGACCTTGACCTTGAACAGTTCCTGCACGGCCTGGCGGATTTCCGTCTTGTTCGCGCGGCGATCGGCCACAACGGTGTATTGGTTAAGCGGACGTTCTTTAATTTTGGGTTTGCCCTTGTCGTTCAAGACCGGGTTGCCGGCCTTGTCGCGTTCGAAGGAACGCACCGTCTGGCTGCCTTGCCGTGTGCCTTTTTCCGTCAGGCGGACGGTTTTTATGACTTCAAAAGCATTCATGTTATTCCTTGGTCAGACGGGCTTCGACTTTTTCAAACGCGCTCTTCGTGAAGAGCAGTTTGTCGGGCCGCAAAACGTCGTAAGTGTTCAGTGAATCGCTTGAGGCCAGCGTAACGTTTTCAATGTTGCGCGAGGCGAGCGTGAGGTTTTTGTCCGCTGACGCGACGATAAGTGTTGTGCCTGTCAACTCCAGCGTGGACATCACGCCGATGAAATCCCTTGTCTTCGGCGAATCGAGTTTCAAATCGTCCACCAACACCACGTCGCCGGCCTTGAGCCGTTCGCTCAACGCCTTCCGCAACGCCAGCGAGCGGGTGCTCTTGGAAACTTTTTTGCTGAAATCGCGGGGCTTGGGTCCGAAAACCACGCCACCACCCACCCACAACGGCGATTGATGAGAACCGGCGCGCGCGCGGCCCGTGCCTTTTTGTTTCCACGGCTTTTTATTCGAGCCGGAAACTTCGCCGACGTTTTTGGTGCAGGCCGTGCCCATGCGTTGCGCCGCCTGATAGGCGACGACCACATCATGCACCGCTTGTGTGCCTTTTCCGTCTTCAATCAGCGGGAACTTCACTTCGAGTTCGCCCTGCTGTTTTCCTTCGATATTTTTAATGGCAATCTTCATGGCAAATTGTGGTAGGGCCGACCTGCCGGTCGGCTGGACGCGCGGGAACGCGTCCCTACCGGTTAATTACTTTTTGGCCTCAACCGCGGGTTTGGGTTCGGCTTTCGCGGCGGCACCCTTTTTCTTCATCGGTGCCAGGCTGACCGGCGGTTTCCAGCCCTTGGGCCGTTTCTTGGATTCGCGGATGATGATGTAATCGCCTTCCGCCCCGGGAATCGCGCCCTTGATGAGCAAAAGATTGTCTGCCTCGCGCACCTGGACGACTTCCAGATTCTGCGTCGTGCGCTGAACCTGTCCCATGTGACCGGGCATTTTCATGCCGCGCATGACCGTGCCGGGAAACAAACGCTGGCCAATCGCGCCGTTGCGCCGATGAAAGCCTTTCGCGCCGTGCGTCGAGTCGCCGCCGGCGAAACGGTGGCGCTTCACTACACCTTCGAATCCGCGGCCCTTGGTGACGCCGATCGCGTCCACAAAATCACCAACGGCGAATAGCGCCGGTCCGACGATGTCGCCGGGTTTTACTTCCTTGGAGAAATTCCGAAATTCCCGGATGCGTTTCACCGCTGTGCCATTTTGCTTTTTGATGTGGCCGAGCAACGCCTTGGTGAGACGCTGTTCCTTTTGATCGTCGAAACCGAGTTGAACGGCATTGTAGCCGTCCTTGCCGGCCTGGGTTTTGACCTGAAGCACGCGGTTGGGACCGGCGAGCACGACCGTGACCGGCGTTACAACGCCGCGCGAATCGTAAACGCGCGTGCTGCCGAGTTTTTTTCCTAAAAGTCCGAGTGGCATAAAAATTTTATTTTGGCAGCCGCGAACGTGAGTTCGCGGGCATTCAAATTTTAATTGTGATATCCACGCCCGCCGGGAGATTGAGCTTTTTTAATTCATCCACGGTCTTGGCGGTCGGGTCGAGAATGTCAATCAGCCGCTTGTGCGTGCGCTGCTCAAAAGTTTCCTGCGATTTTTTGTCGCAATGCGGCGAGCGTTGGACGGTGAAGCGCTCGATACGGGTCGGGAGCGGGATGGGCCCGGCGACGCGCGCGCCGGTGCGTTTGACGGTGTCGGCGATTTCACGCGCCGATTGGTCTATGACGCGTTGGTCATAAGCCTTAAGTCGAATGCGAATGCGTTGGGCAGCCATACAAAGAACAATTGTCTGTTTACCGTTTAACTAAATTTCTCCGCCCTCGGTTTGAAAGCGGGCGTGCAATGTATCAAACACCCTTTCCAATGCAATATCTTTTTTAAGGTTTTTGGTTCAATCCAAACCGGGACAGGGATGGCACGGATTCACCCCGATTCAACCCGAAAACAGAAGTTGGCCGGAGTGATCGTAGCGGTGACGTCGCGTCACCGAAGGGTGAATGCGCCGCCCCCCGGCGCATTTTCCCAACCGCCAAGGGCGGGCGATTACCCAACCGGCGACGAGGCGTCGCCATCACCTTCTGCGACGGGGGCGTCGCAGCCACAGGCAAGCCAATTTCAGTTTTCAGGCTCATAGGTCATCCCCGATCCTTTCAAACCCATCTGGACAAGGCGGACGGGTGGGCATAAGGTCGAAAACGTGAAAAGAAACCGGCCACAACAGTGTGGCCTGCTTGACGGTTAGGCCGCATCAACCACGTCCGCAATCGTTCATTCAGCAGCGGCCAGCCGGCGCAGGAAATCCGACGGGCTGATAATCAGGATGTCACGAAATGCCCGCAACGGCAACAAGTGCCTTTTGTCGCCGCTCACGATGTAATCCGCTTCCGCCGCCAGCGCGCATTCCAAAACCATTTCGTCGCCGGGATCGGGCGTTGCACCCGTGGCGCGATCCGTTGGAAAAACCAGAACGGCGGCTTCCGTCAGCGCATCAGCCCATTCCACGCAGGGGTGGCCGGGATATTCCAGGCGAAGTTCTTCGATGACTTCGTGGTATTCGGCGAGTAATGCCGGGCTGACCACCGCTTCGCAGCGGCCTTGCGCCCAGGCGGCGAGACAATCAAATGGCACACCCCGCCAGAAGCTCGCGCTGGCCACAACATTGGTGTCGAAGACAACCTTCACTATTTGCGGCGGCTTGCCGCGTGAGGTTGAGGGCCTTTTACGTGGCTTCTGACCTGTTGCACGGCGCGGGCGACGGCAGTTTCATCCGCCGATGTAATTTCAGGGAGTTCGCGTCCGGCCAACAGCAGCGATCGCACACGGGCGGGTGTCAGGGCCCGGCGTTTCCGCAGCACGATCAGTCCGTTGGTGTAGCCGACGTCCAGTTCGTCGCCGGTTTTGATTCGCGCCTGCTCGCGAATGGCTTCCGGGATGACCGTCTGTCCCTTGACCGATACTTTGGCAATCATGCGGTAAGCCTAGCATTACTTGGGAAAGAATCAAGACGTTTGTTATTCCAGACGATAAGGGGATAAGTGGGCATTTCGCTTCGTCAAAAACGGAGTTGTCACCTGCAACAGATATGGCAGAGATGCTGAGTTCGAGCTGCCTGACCCAGCCCTGGCGTCTTGACCGCCCCTCACCCCGGCCCTTTCCCCGCTCGTTCCTCGCGGGGAGAGGGAGTTCTTCCATTTTTGCGCGGGTGTCAAGTTGCGCCCATTTTCCGGGAAGTCGCAGAAAAGTTCTTGCATCGCCGGCCCGACGTGGTTCAGCTTTGGTTCGTCAGGCCACTTGAGCGCATATGATCGATGCCAAGTCCCAAATCGAAGAGGATCTCACCAGGCTCCTCGACCAGCAAAAGCAGATTCTCAAGTCGCTGGAAGACATCAAGGACATCATAGAGTTTCGAACCGTTTATCAACGTTGGGACACCCAATCTTTGAAGATCGTGCAGACTTTGGCTCCGGACAAATATGACGAGTTCGTTAATTATTATTTGACCAATCCGAACCAGAAGTTGCTGGACGCCAGCATCCAGGACTACGTCCGGGGGATGGGGCAGGCGAAAGACGCTTACCCCGACGAATTGCCTTTTGATCCACACGAGCTGGCCAGAATTCGATTTCTCAATCAGCTTCAGGTCCTGGACGAATTGTCATACCGGGTTGAGTCGGTCCTGGCTGATGTCGAAAACCATTTGTTTGCAGAATTACAGGACAAGGAACTGGAAGCTGCGAATGCATTGAAGAAGATCAGTCTGCGGGCGGCAGGGTCTCTGGCCGGCGTTGTTCTCGAACGTCATTTACAGAGAGTGGCTGTGAATCACGCGTTGACGATTACGAAGCAGGAAACAACCATTCGCGATCTGAACGATCCATTGAAGCTGGATAAAGCCTATGACTTTTCCACCTGGCGAAAGATTCAGCGACTCGGTGATTTGCGCAATCTATGTTCGCACCAAAGGAACGGCGCCCCACGAAAGAGCAAGTCGAAGATCTCATTATCGGGGTAAACTCCATAATCAAGTCGGTGTTTTGACAAGGCCCAATACCGCACTGGCTTTCGTCGCGCCGGAACGGTGTGGCAAATGAATCCGTGTTCATTCGTGTGATTCGTGTTCATTCGTGGTTGAAATTTGGAAATAAAAAAACGGCCGCTCCCGCTTTTACGGGAAAGGCCGCTGGCAAAATTGACGGTCGAATTTATTACGTTCTTGCCGCCGGTTTCTTGGAAGCCGCGTCCAGAATGGTGCCAAGAACACCTTTCGGCACCTGCTCGAAAGTCAGCGGTTCCATGGAGTAGGAAGCGCGGCCTTTCGAAAGCGACCGAATCGCCGTGGCGTAACCGAACATTTCCGCCAGCGGCACTTGCGCGTTGAGAATCGTCTGGCCGCTCTTGGCCTCAATATTAACGATGTGGCCGCGACGGCGGCTGATGTCGCCGAGGAGATCGCCCTGGTATTCGTCGGGCGTGGTGACTTCGACCTTCATGATCGGTTCGAGCAAAATCGGATGCGCCTTTTTGAAGGCGTCTTTGAGCGCGAAAATGCCGGCCATCTTGAACGCCAGTTCGTTCGAGTCCACTTCGTGGAACGTGCCGTCCACAACCTGCACCTTGATGTCAATGACCTGGTAGCCCGCGTAAACGCCGCCCTTGATGGCTTCCTCAATGCCGTCAATGACCGCCGGGATGTATTCCCTGGGAATCGCGCCGCCGACGATTTTGTTTTCGATCTCGACGCCCTTGCCCTTCTCGTTCGGCTGAACCTGGACGCAGGCGTGGCCGTATTGGCCGCGACCGCCGGACTGGCGGATGAATTTGCCTTCGCCATCGGCGGACTTGGTGATGGTTTCCCGATAAGCGATTTGCGGCGCGCCGGTGTTGGCGTCCACCTTGAATTCGCGCTTGAGCCGGTCGCAAATGATTTCCAGGTGCAACTCGCCCATGCCTGCAATGATGAGCTGGCCGGTTTCCTCGTTGTGGAAACAGCGGAACGTCGGGTCTTCCTCGGCCAGCCGCTGCAATCCTTCGGACATTTTGTCGCGGTCAGCCCGCGTCTTCGGCTCGACGGCCATGCTGATAACGGGCTCGGGGAACGTCGGCGGTTCAAGGGTCACGTCGTAGTCCTCGTCGCACAATGTGTCGCCGGTGGTGATATTCCGCAGACCGACGAGCGCGGCGATGTCGCCGGCATAAACCTGGGTGATGTCCTTGCGTTCGCTGCCCTGAATAATCATCAGGCGGCTGACGCGATCGCGTTTGCGCGTGCGGGGATTGTAAATCGTGTCGCCCTTTTTGAGCGTGCCGGAATAAACGCGGAAGAACACCAGTTTGCCCGCATAGACGTCCGTCCACAGCTTGAACGCGAGCGAACAAAATTTATTGCTGTCGCTGGTCTCGACGTGAACGGGGTTGTTCGTGTCCACCTCGGTGCCTTCCGCGCCGGGAACATCCAGCGGACCCGGCAGATAATCCACGACCGCGTCCATCAACGGCTGCACGCCCTTCTTTTTGAAGGCCGAACCGCACAGCACGGGCACCAGTTCAATCTTGCACGTCAGCCGGCGGATGGCCGCCTTGAGCGCGAGCGGCTCAACCGGCTTTTCCCCGATCACCAGTTCGGCAATCGCATCGTCCTTGTTGGAAACGGCGTCAATCAATTCCGCGAGCGCGGCTTTGGCTTTTTTCTTCAGACGCTCGGGAATTTCCTTCACCTCGTATTTCAAACCTTCGTTGACGACTTCGCCGACGCCCCAAGTGATCGCCTTCTGGTTGACCACGTCAATGACGCCTTCGAACTTGTCCTCGGCGCCAATCGGCAGATAAATCGGATACGCATACGCGCCGAGTTTTTTCCGCATGTCTTTCAGCGCGTTTTCAAAATTCGCGCCGGTGCGGTCCATCTTGTTGACGAACGCGATGCGCGGAACATTGTATTTGGTCGCCTGACGCCAGACCGTTTCGGATTGCGGCTGAACGCCCGCGACGGCGCAGAACACCGCCACCGCGCCGTCTAAAACGCGCATGGAGCGTTCGACTTCGGCGGTGAAATCCACGTGACCGGGCGTGTCAATGATGTTGACGCGATGCGGCACACCCGCAAAGGATTTGACCAGGCCCTCTTCTTTTTTCTGCGTCCAAAAGCACGTCACCGCGGCGGACGTGATGGTGATGCCGCGTTCGCGTTCCTGCTCCATCCAGTCCGTGACCGTGTTGCCATCGTCCACGTCGCCGATTTTGTGGATGAGGCCGGTGTAAAAGAGGATGCGCTCGGTCGTCGTCGTCTTGCCCGCGTCAATGTGCGCCGCGATGCCGATGTTGCGCGTGCGCTCCAGCGAGTATTCGCGGTTGGGCGAATTGACCGATTTCGTTGTTTCTGCAGTTTTTCGCATCTTGATTCAGAGAATAAAAAGCGCCCCGATGTTCCAATCTTCGGGGCGCGTCAAAAAATTTTCTACCAGCGGAAATGGGCAAATGCCTTGTTCGCCTGTGCCATCTTGTGAATTTCGTCGCGTTTGCGGATCGCGTTCCCCTGCCCTTGATAAGCCTCCAGAATTTCCGCCGCGAGCGCCTCGCGCATGGGCGTGCCTTTGCGGGCGTCCGCGAAATTCACGATCCAGCGGAGCGCCAGAGCGGCCTGCCGGTCCGACGGCACTTCCAGCGGAACCTGATACGTGGCGCCGCCGACGCGGCGCGCCTTGGTTTCGATGCGCGGTTTGACGTTGTCCACCGCGCGCTGCAAAATTTCCACCGGATTGCTGGCCGGATTCTTTTCGGAAATGCTTTTGAACGCGCCGTACACAATCCGCTGCGCCGTGCTTTTTTTGCCGCACATCATGATGGTGTTCACCAGCCGTCCAACCAAAGCACTTTGAAACTTTCCGTCTTTGGCAACCGTCCGTCTTGTAGCTTGTCGTCTGCGGGACATATTTTTTAAAAACGAGGATTGATAATGAAAATGGAGGATGGCGGGGTCTTTTCGCGTTTTATGCTCGTTCTATTCTCAATTCTCCATCTTCCATCTTCGCGTTCATAAATTCATCAGGCGGCGGGCGCTTCCGCCGGAGCGGCTGCGGCCGCGGGCGCGGCGGGCTTGGAACCCGGCTTCGGGCGTTTCACGCCGTATTTCGAGCGGCTGACCCGGCGTTTTTCGACACCAGCGGCATCCAGCCGCCCACGAACGATGTGATAACGCACCCCCGGCAAATCCTTCACGCGGCCACCGCGCACCATCACGATGGAGTGCTCCTGTAAATTGTGGCCTTCGTCCGGGATGTAAGCAATGATCTCATACCCGTTGGTCAGGCGCACCTTGGCAACCTTGCGCATCGCCGAGTTCGGCTTCTTGGGCGTGCGCGTCATGACCTGAATGCACACCCCGCGGCGAAACGGCGAGCCTTCCAAGGCTGGCGACTTGGACTTGTATTTTACTTTGCGTCGGCCCTGGCGGACCAGTTGATTGATAGTCGGCATTGCGTCTTAAAAATAGAACAATGATGGTAACAAATGAGTTTTTCGTTGCAACAAGTATTTGTCCTTCGTCAGGCCAGCAACGGATTCTCCGCGACTGCCGTTTCCGCCGTTTCCGCCGGCTCCGGTTCATCCTCGGCTTCGACCAGATGCTTGAGTTGCACCTTGCGGTGCATATCGAAACCGGTGCCTGCCGGGATAATGTGGCCCATGATGACGTTTTCCTTGAAACCGCGCAGGTAGTCCACCTTGGAACGGGTGGCAGCCTCGGTCAGCACACGGGTCGTGTCCTGGAACGACGCAGCGCTGAGGAAACTTTCGGTTTCGAGCGATGCCTTCGTGATGCCAAGCAACACGGGTGAAGCCTCGGCGGGCTTGCCGCCCATTTTGTCAACCCGCTCATTTTCCTCCTCAAAGGCCAGCTTGTCAATCTGCTCGCCCCAAAGGAACTCGGTGTCGCCGGGTTCGGTGATGCGCACTTTGCGGAGCATCTGGCGGACAATGATTTCGATGTGCTTGTCGTTGATGGTGACGCCCTGCAGACGATAAACTTCCTGCACTTCGCTGACGAGGTGCTCCTGCAGCTCCTGCGGCCCGCAGACTTCGAGGATTTCGTGCGGGTCCATCGGACCTTCGGTCAACTGCTGGCCTTTCTTCACCATGTCGCCCTTGAAGACGATGACGTGCTTGCCAATGGGAATGAGATGTTCCTCTTCCGCCTGGGTCTGCGGGTCTTTGATGACAATGCAACGTTTGCCGCGCACGCTCGCCCCAAAGTCCACCAGGCCGTCAATCTTGGAAATTTCCGACGCGTCCTTCGGACGGCGGGCTTCGAACAACTCCGCCACGCGAGGCAGACCGCCGGTAATGTCCTTGGTCTTGGAAGTCTTGCGCGGCGTCTTGGCCATCAGTGTGCCGGCGACAATCTTGCTGCCTTCGGTTACGACGACGTGCGCGCCGGAGGGAATCGGATAATTCGCCACCGCTTCGCCGGAGTCGTTGCTGATGATGATTTGCGGGTGCAAGTCTTCCTTGTGCTCCACCAGCACCATTGCTTCCTGCCCGGTGGTCTCGTCCATTTCCTGCTTCATCGTCACACCTTCGATGATGTCGTGGAATTTCACCTTGCCGGCCTTCTCGGAGAGAATCGGCACGTTGTACGGATCCCATTGCACGAAGGTTTCACCCTTCTTCACCTTGGCGCCGTCCTTGGCCGAAATGACCGCGCCAATGACCACGATGTGGTTTTCCAGTTCACGTCCGTCGTCGCCGAGAATGGAAACGGAACCATTTTTGTTGAGCACGATGTTGTTGCCGTCCTCCAGTTCGACCAGGCGGAGGTCGTTGTAATGGATTACACCGTCGTGCTTGGCCTTGATCTGCGGAATCTTGAACACTTGCGCCGCCGTGCCGCCGATGTGGAACGTCCGCATCGTCAACTGCGTGCCCGGCTCGCCGATGGACTGGGCGGCGATGATGCCGACCGCTTCGCCGAGCTTGGCCAGGCTGCCGGTGGCGAGGTTGCGACCGTAGCAATTCAGGCAGATGCCGTGCTTGCTTTCACAGGTGAGCACCGAGCGGATGCGAACGCGGTCAATGCCTGAAGCCTCAATGCGCCTGGCCTTTTCCTCGTCAATTTCCTCGTTCGGACGGATGAGATATTCCTTCGGGTTCGTCGGGTTGACAATGTCGTCGCACGCGAAACGGCCCACGAGCCGGTCGGCCAATTTGACGGCTTCGTCTTCACCCTCATAAACCGCGGAAACCCAGATGCCGTTTGTCGTGCCGCAATCCGGCTGCTGGATGATGACATCCTGCGAGACATCCACGAGTTTGCGGGTCATGTAACCGGAATCGGCGGTCTTGAGGGCGGTGTCGGCCAGACCCTTGCGGGCGCCGTGCGTCGAGATGAAATACTCGAGCACCGAGAGGCCCTCGCGGAAATTCGCGAGAATTGGTTTTTCAATGATGTCGCCGCTGGGCTTGGCCATGAGGCCGCGCAAACCGGCGAGCTGGCGCACCTGCTGCTTGTTGCCGCGCGCGCCGGAATCCACCATCAGGTAAACCGGGTTGTATTCCTTCTTCCCCTGGTTCTGCTCGAGCGTGCGGAACATGACGCTGGAAATCATATCGGTGCAATGCGTCCAGATGTCCACGATCTTGTTGTAGCGTTCGCCCGGCGTGATGACGCCCTTGCGATACTGCTTCTCAACCTCTTTGATCTGCTTTTGCGCGGCGTCAATTTCCTGGTCGCGTTCCTTGGGCACAATCATGTCGTCAATGCCGATGGACGCGCCGGATTTCGTGGCCTCGCGGAAGCCAAGTTCCTTGAGCTTGTCGAGCATCGCGACGGTTTTGTCGTGGCCGGCGACCTTGTAACATTTCCAAATCAAATCGCCGAGCTGGCTCTTGCCGGCGGCCTTGTTGTAAAAGCCGAGTCCCGACGGCCAAATCTCGCTGAAGGTGACGCGGCCTACGGTCGTTTCGATGATCTTCTTGGTCGGGTCACCGTAAGCGGTTTGCCGGCCGAAATCGGGATTCGCCAGACGAATCCAATCGTGGGTCTTCAACGCGCCATCGTCGTAAGCGAAAATCACCTCGTCCTTCGAGCCGAACAGCGGCAGCTTCCGCGTGTCGGTTGGCATGGGCGTACGCGGTTCGGCGGTGACATAATAACAGCCGAGCGTGATGTCCTGCGTCGGCGTGATGATCGGCCTGCCGGATGACGGGCTGAAAATGTTGTTCGTCGCCATCATCAACAGGCGCGCTTCCATTTGCGCCTCGACGGACAGCGGGACATGCACCGCCATCTGGTCGCCGTCGAAATCCGCGTTGTAAGCGGTGCAAACCAGCGGATGAATGCGAATCGCTTCGCCCTCGATCAACTGCGGCTCGAACGCCTGCACGGACAGACGGTGCAGCGTCGGCGCGCGATTGAGCAGCACCGGATGGCCCTTCGTCACTTCCTCCAAAACGTCCCAGACTTCCTTCGTCTGGCGCTCGATCATTTTCTTCGCGCTGCGAACGGTGTGGACGTAGCCCAATTCCTTGAGCCGGCGGATGATGAACGGTTCGAACAAAACCAGCGCAATCTTCTTCGGCAAACCGCATTGATGCAATTTCAACTCCGGGCCGATGACGATGACGGAACGGCCTGAATAATCCACGCGCTTGCCGAGCAAATTCTGACGGAAGCGGCCGCCCTTGCCCTTGAGCATGTCGCTCAAGGATTTCAACGGGCGATTGCCCGCACCGGTGACCGGGCGACCATGACGGCCGTTGTCGAACAGGGCATCCACGGCTTCCTGCAACATGCGCTTTTCGTTGCGGATGATGACTTCCGGCGTCTTGAGCTGGAGCAAGGTCTTGAGGCGGTTGTTCCGGTTGATGACGCGGCGATACAAATCGTTCAAATCCGAAGTGGCAAACCGGCCGCCTTCGAGCGGCACGAGCGGGCGCAAGTCCGGCGGAATCACCGGCAGCACCGTAAGAATCATCCATTCCGGACGGCTCTTGGAAATCTGCAAGCCCTGGAGCAATTTGATCCGCTTCGCCAATTTTTTGCGGATTTGCTTGCTCTTGGTTTCGGTCATCGCCTGTTGCAATTGCTCGATGCCCTTGGCCAGGTCCACCCGCGCCAGCGCTTCGCGCACGGCTTCCGCGCCCATCTTGGCTAGAAACGCGTCCGCGCCGTAGGTCTCGCGGGCTTCGCGGTATTCGTGCTCGTTGAGCAATTGATTCGGCTTCAACGGCGTGTTGCCCGGATCAATGACGAGATAGTCCTCGTAATAAATCACGCGCTCCAGATTGCGCGCGGTCACGTCGAGGACGAGACCGATGCGCGACGGCATGCACTTGAAAAACCAGATATGGCACGTGGGGACGGCCAGTTCGATGTGGCCCATGCGCTCGCGGCGGACGCGGGCCAGCGTTACCTCCACGCCGCAACGGTCGCAAACGATGCCGCGGTGCTTGATGCGCTTGTACTTGCCGCAGGAACATTCCCAGTCCTTGACGGGGCCGAAAATGCGTTCACAGAAGAGGCCGCCCTTTTCTGGTTTGAACGTGCGGTAGTTGATGGTTTCGGGATTTTTGACTTCGCCTTTGCTCCACGACCGGATGGCATCGGGCGACGCGACGGTGATCGCGACGTAATCCACCTGATTGACCTTGTCCAATCCGAGCAATTCGCGCGCATTTTCTTTGTTACCGATCATACAAAAATTTGTTTCCGCTTTGGTTAAATGGTTTCCGGGTTAAAGCGACGCCAGTGCGCCGCGGAGGCTTCCGGGTGTTCAGCCGGATTCGCGTAACCGACCTTCACATCGAGGCCGAGCGACTGCATTTCCTTGACGAGCACGTTGAAGGATTCGGGAATACCCGCCTCCAATGCGTTGTCACCCTTGACAATGGCCTCGTAAATGTGCGTGCGCCCTTGCACGTCGTCGGACTTGACGGTGAGCAATTCCTGCAACGTATAGGCCGCGCCGTAGGCTTCCATCGCCCACACTTCCATTTCGCCGAAGCGCTGGCCGCCGTATTGCGCCTTGCCCCCGAGCGGCTGCTGCGTGACCAGCGAGTAAGGCCCAACCGCGCGGGCGTGAATCTTGTCCGCGACCAGGTGGCCGAGCTTCATCATGTAAATGTAACCGACGACAATTTCCTGATCGAACGCCGCACCCGTGCAGCCGTCGTAAAGAATCGTCTTGGCGTTCTCCGGCAATTTCGCCTCTTTGAGGTAACCGCGAATTTCCTTTTCCTTGATGCCATCGAAGACTGGCGTGGCGAATTTCAATCCCAGGATCTGGGCCGCCCAGCCGAGGTGCGTTTCCAACACCTGGCCGACGTTCATGCGCGAGGGCACGCCCAGTGGATTCAACACGATGTCCATCGGCGTTCCGTCCTCAAGGAAAGGCATGTCTTCTTCCTTCACAATACGCGCGACGACACCCTTGTTGCCATGGCGCCCAGCCATTTTGTCACCGACGGACAGCTTGCGTTTGGAGGCAATGTAAACCTTCACCGACTTGACAATGCCGGCCTCCACGCCTTCGCCCGCCTCGGCGCGTTCCATTTCCTCGTCATATTGCATCTGCAAATCATCGAACTTCTTTTTGAAGCTGCCGATGATTTCGTTGATCTTGTTGCGGATCGGCGACGGATCAATCTCAATGCGGTCATAAACCGTCGCGAGTTTGCGCAGGAGCGTCTTCGTGATTTTGCGATTCGCCGGAATGATGATTTCCCCGGTCTCGGAATTGACCACGTCGAGCGGAATTTTTTCACCGAGCAAAATGTTGCTCAACGCCTCGGTTAATTGATCGCGCAATTCATCGGTCTTTTTCTTGTGGTCTTCCTCAATCTGCTTCGCGTGGCGCTTTTCCTCGCCGACCGATGGTTTGCTGTCATGATCGGTTTCCTTCTTCGACGATACCTTCACGTCCATGACGATGCCGTAAGTGCCGGAAGGAATCTTGAGCGACGTGTCCTTCACGTCGGCGGCCTTTTCCCCGAAAATGGCGCGGAGCAAACGCTCTTCCGGCGCGAGCTCGGTTTCCGATTTCGGCGTGATTTTGCCAACCAGAATGTCGCCGGGCTTCACTTCCGCTCCGATGCGGATGACGCCGTCCGGCCCGAGGTTTTTGAGCGCCTCATCGCCGAGATTCGGGATGTCGCGCGTGATTTCCTCCGGGCCGAGCTTGGTGTCGCGCGCGGCCACTTCAAATTCATCAATGTGAATGCTCGTGAAAATGTCTTCCTTCACGATTTTTTCACTGATGAGAATCGCGTCCTCGAAGTTGTAGCCGTTCCACGGCATGAACGCGACCAGCACGTTGCGACCGAGCGCCAATTCGCTGTTCTGCGTGCACGGACCATCGGCAATGACCTGCCCTTTCTTCACGTGCTCGCCCTTGTGCACGAGCGTTTTTTGATTGATGCACGTTGCGGCATTCGACCGCATGAATTTGCGAATGGGATAAACCCACACGCCCTTTTCGGGATCGTGCTTAATTTTCTTTTTCGACTCCGGCAATTTGCCGCTTTCGGTTATGATGATTTGATCGCCGCTGACGGAAGCGACTTTGCCGCTTTCGTCCGCGACCACCACGGCGCGCGAGTCGCGGGCGACGCGGCCTTCCAGGCCGGTTGCCACCAGCGGCGCTTCGGTCACAAGCAACGGCACTGCCTGGCGTTGCATGTTTGAACCCATCAACGCACGGTTGGCGTCGTCGTGTTCCAGGAATGGAATCAGTGACGCGGCGACGGACACCAACTGCTTGGGCGAAACGTCCATGTAATCCACCCGCGCGGGTTCGACATCAATGAAGTCGGTCCGGGCGCGGCAAACGACCCGGTCGGTCGTGAATTTGCCCTTGTCGTCAATCGGCGAGTTCGCCTGCGCGATAATGAATTGCTCCTCGCGGTCGGCGGTCAGGAAATCAATGTGATTGGTGACGCGCCCGTTTTCGACCTTGCGATAAGGCGTTTCGAGGAAGCCGAAATCGTTGATGCGCGCGAACGTCGCCAGTGACGCAATCAGACCGATGTTCGGGCCTTCCGGCGTCTCAATCGGGCAAATGCGTCCGTAGTGCGACGGATGAACATCGCGCACTTCAAATCCTGCGCGGTCGCGGCTCAAGCCACCCGGCCCCAGCGCGGACAGACGGCGCTTGTGCGTCAACTCGGCCAGCGGATTGATTTGATCCATGAACTGGCTGAGTTGCGAGCGGCCAAAGAAATCGCGAATGACCGCCGAGAGCGCCTTGGGATTGATGAGCTTTTGCGGCGCCATTTGCTCGACGCTTTGATCGAACAACGTCATGCGTTCCTTGACGAGGCGTTCCGTGCGCGAAAGCCCGACCCGGCACTGGTTGGCGAGCAACTCGCCGACCGTGCGGATGCGGCGGCTGCCCAGGTGGTCAATGTCATCCACGCTGCCTTCGCCCTTCTTGAGGCGGAGCAGATATTTCGTCGCGGCCACCAAATCGTGCTTCGTGAGAATGCGTGATTCTTCCTTGTCCTTGAGGCCGAGTTTTTGATTGATCTTGTAGCGGCCCACGCGGCCCAAATCGTAACGTTTCGGGTCGAAGAACAATCGCTTGAGCAACGCACGCGCATTGGCGGCGGTCGGCGGGTCGCCCGGACGCAGGCGGCGGTAAATGTCCTTGAGCGCCTCTTCCTCGTTCTTGGCCGGGTCCTTTTTCAGGCATTTGATCATGATGCCTTCGTCGGGCGTGGTATTCACGACCTTGATTTTGTTCACCCCCAGCTCGGCGATTTGTTTGACCACTGACTTGGAAAGCGGCTCAAAAGCGCGGGCAACCACGAGACCCTTTTCCTGATCCACCGCGTCCTGAATCAAAACGCAGTTCGGCAAATCTTCGAGTTTCTCGGCTTCCTTGACCGTGAGTTCCTCGATTTCGTAAAAGAGCTTGAGGATTTCCTCGTCGGTGCCGGTTTTTGTGCCGTCTCTTTTCTTGTCGGCGCCTTTGCCTTCCGCTTCCGCATCGAGAAAACTCAGCGCGCGGAAGAACGTCGTCGTCAGGAATTTCCGGCGGCGTTTCTTGCGGTCGAGATAGACGTACAGCAGGTCGCTGGTGTCGAATTGCGCCTCGTACCAGGAACCGCGATCGGGGATGACGCGGAAGCTGTGCAGGATTTTCCCGTTGGGATGCTGGGTGGCCTCGAACGCGATGCCCGGCGACCGGTGCAACTGGCTGACCACCACGCGCTCGGCCCCGTTGATGACGAACGTGCCTTGCGGCGTCATCAGGGGCAGTTCGCCCATGAACACCTTTTCTTCCTTGGCGTGTTTGCCCTCCTCCTTGAGCAGGAAGGTGACGTAAAGCGGCGCGCCGTAGGTCAGCCCTTCGCGCAGGCATTCGAGCCAGTCCAGCTTCGGCTCGCCAATTTCGTAGGAATCGTAATCGAGCACGCACTTGCCGTCGTAACTCTCGATGGGGAACACTTCCAGGAAGACCGCTTCCAGACCGATGTGTTTCCGGCGCTTTTTGGGCGCCGCGTCCGCTTGCAGGAATTCCTTGTAGGAATTGGTCTGCAATTCGATCATGTTCGGCGGCACGACAATCTCTTTGATTTTGCCGAAATTGATTCGTTCAGTGACTTGCGATGGCATTTGGACTTTCTGGTTTGGCTGGCAACCGCGCCGGCCGTTCATTTTCAATCAACGACGCAAGGCAAGCACGCTGCGTTCAACAGTGAACTTGCCTGAACCATGACCGCATCGGGCGGCCGCTTGTTGCTGCTGTTTGTAACTAATAAAAGTTTTGTTCCGCCTTGCGAAAACAGGGTGGCGGTCCCGCCTCGCGGGACCACCGCCCCAAAGTTCGCCAGTTACTTGACCTCCACTTTGGCGCCCGCTGCCTCCAGCTTTTTTTTGGCCTCGTCGGCGTCGGCTTTCGGGGCGCCCTCCAGCACCGTCTTGGGCGCGCCTTCGACCAGCGCCTTGGCTTCCGCCAGACCGAGGCCGGCCTTCACTTCGCGGACGGCCTTGATGGTGGCAATTTTCTTGTCCGCCGGGGCGGACACAAGAATCACGTCAAACGTGGTCTTCGCTTCAGCGACAGGCGCAGCCGCACCCGCAGCCGGAGCAGCGGCAGCCATCGGTGCGGCGGCAGTCACGCCCCACTTGGTTTCCAATTGTTTCACCAAGTCGGCGGCTTCGAGAACCGTCAGCTTGCTCAGTTCCTCTACGAGGTTTGCAATATCAGCCATGTTACCTTTCTTGTCGTCTCGTCGTCTGCCGCGGCCACGGCTATTTTGAGTTCACGGCCCGTGAACCGACGATTTACATTGTTGTTGTTTGTTTGTCCGACCCGCTGGCCAAAGCGGACGGAAATTGTTTTAGCTTTTCTCGGCTTTCGCCTTGATCACACGCGCGAGTTGCGTCGCGGGCGTGTTGATTAAAACGACCAGTTTCGTCGCCGGCGCATTAAACAAGCCCAGCAACTTGGCGCGCAATACGTCCAGACTCGGCAGATCGGCCAAGGCGACAATCGCCGCCTGTTCCAGACGCTGGTTGTCCAGATAACCGAACTGCACCTTCAGCTTGTCGAACTCCGCGCCGAAATTTTTGACCGTCTTGGCGGCGGCGGAAATGTCCTTTTTCCCGGTGACCACGGCGAGTTGTCCCACAAGCTCGCCGGGTAATTCGCCGACACCCGATTCTTGGGCCGCGATGCGGAAAATGGAGTTCTTGACTATGTGAATCTCCGCGCCGGCCTTTTGCAGACGCTTCCGGAGCTCGGTCATGTGGGACACTTTGAGTCCCTTGTAATTCACCACGATGAAGAACGGCGAGGCATTCAGCCGCGCGACATATTCTTTCGTCAAAATTTGTTTTTCAGCACGCATGTTTCAAAATTGGTTTTTGATTAATGGGTCATAAACTCACGCACATCCAGGCGCACCGGCGGACTCATCGTCGCCGAAAGCGTGCAGGTGTGTACGTAAGTGCCTTTGAGGCTGTTCGGACGCGCCTTGAACACGGCTTCAATCACCGCGCGCGCGTTTTCCTCGATTTGATTCGCCACGAACGACACCTTGCCAACGCCCACGTGGACGTTGCCCGCCTTGTCAACTTTGAACTCGACGCGCCCGGCCTTGACTTCCTTCACCGCCCTGGCGGTGTCGTCCGTCACGGTACCGGTCTTCGGGTTTGGCATCAGGCCGCGCGGACCAAGCACTTTGCCGAGTTTGCGCACTTCGGCCATCGCTTCGGGCGTGGCCACCGCCACATCAAAATCAACCCAGCCGCCCTGGCACTTTGCAATCATGTCTTCAAATCCGACGTATTCCGCACCGGCGGCCTTGGCCGCGTCGGCCGCCGCGCCGCTTTTGGCAAACACGAGCACGCGCACGGTCTTGCCGCTGCCGTGTGGAAGCGGAACCGTGCCGCGGACCATCTGGTCGGAATGTTTCGGGTCCACGCCAAGCCGGAACGCGAGGTCAATGGTCTCGTTGAATTTCGCTTTGGGAAATTTCGCGAGGACGCCAACGGCATCCTTCAGTGAATACGCCTTTTTGGCGTCCACAACTTCGAGCGCTTTTTTGTATCGTTTACTGGGCATTTGTTTTGTTGCGGTGCCAGCGAATCCTTGAGGACTCTCCCGCGATTGTCTTGTTTATCCGACCACTTCAATTCCCATGCTGCGCGCCGTGCCGGCGATGACCCGGAACGCGGCTTCTTCCGAAGTCGCATTCAAATCCTTTGACTTCATTTTCACGATGTCCAAAACCTGTTTGCGCGTCACTTTGCCGACTTTTTCCTTGTTCGGCTCCTTGGAACCGGAGGTGATGCCCGCGGCTTTTTTCAACAGATTGGACGCCGGCGGCGATTTGGTGATGAACGTGAACGACTTGTCCTGATAAACGGTGATGACGACGGGAATCACGAGCCCCGCGTCAGCTTTGGTCACCGCGTTGAATTCCTTGCAGAAACCCATGATGTTGACGCCGTGCTGGCCGAGCGCCGGGCCGACCGGCGGCGCGGGATTCGCCTGACCCGCCGGAATCTGCAGCTTGATGATGCCTGTGACTTTCTTTGCCATAAAATTCTTCGTGATGCGTGAGACGTGAAACGTGACTTTATTTCACGCATCACGTTTCAGGCTACGCTTTCTCCACCTGCCAATACTCCAGTTCCACCGGCGTGTTGCGGCCGAAAATGTTCACCGTCACCTTGAGCTTGCCGCGCTCAGGATCAATTTCCTCAATCACGCCGCTGAAATTGAGGAACGGTCCGTTGTTGATTTTGATCGTTTCGGCGACTTCAAAATTGACCTTCGGTCTTTCCGTCTCTTCCGACGCGGAAATTTGCGCCTTGATGGATTCGACTTCTTCCGTCGGCGTCGGCACGGGCGGTTCGCCGCCGACAAAACCGATCACGCCCTGCGTTTCTTTGATGAAATACCACGGCTTCTCGATGATACGGTTGTTTTCATCGAGCAGCGCCATGTCCACAAACACGTAGCCCGGCCACAATTTGCGGCTGGACACGGTCTTCTTTTGGTTGCGCACCTCGACGACCTTTTCCATCGGGACGAGGACTTCCTTGACATAGTCCTGCATCTCGTCGGTCTTGATGCGCTTCTCAATGCTTTCCTTGACCTTCTGCTCCTGGCCGGAAAGCGTATGGATGACAAACCATTGGCTGCGCATGGTGCTCAAAGTACAAAGAATACAAAATACAGGATGCGATCCACCACTTCGGTGAATGCGCCCATCAAAGCAATTGAAATCATGATGAGCGCCGTCGAGCCTTTCAGTTCCACCCAGGTCGGCCACGAACATTTTTTCAATTCTTCGCGCGTTTCCTGCACATAGTTGGCCAACTGCCGGACCTGCCCCTGCCACCAAAGGTAGGCAAAGATCACCCCGACGACGACCACCCAAATCAAAATTTTTGTCCAGTCATTCACAATTCATTCACTCACAAATTTTTCTGGCTTGCCGGGCCATAGCTCGCAGCGTTTGCACCATTGCACACGGCCCGCCTTCACTGCGCTTCGGCGCGGCAGTCCCGCCCCGCAGTGCTGGCGGAGAGGGAGGGATTCGAACCCCCGTCGGGTGTTAACCCGAAGCGGTTTTCAAGACCGCCGCGATAGACCACTCTGCCACCTCTCCGTTCGCAGACTGGCACGGCAGGAGGGACTTGAACCCCCAACCAACGGTTTTGGAGACCGCTACTCTGCCAATTGAGCTACTGCCGTATCCGCCCAATCTCGTTTGTATTTCTGACAAAAAGGGAGCCGCGAGGTTCATCCCCCGCGCTCCAATGTTGAAAACCGCTGTTATGCGATGACTTCCGTCACGCGGCCCGCGCCAATGGTGCGGCCACCTTCGCGAATCGCAAACCGCTGGCCTCGTTCCATGGCCACCGGCGCGATGACATTTATTTCCACCGAAACGTTGTCGCCCGGCATCACCATTTCAACCCCCGCCGCGAGTGTCACCGTGCCGGTTACGTCCGTGGTGCGGAAGTAAAATTGCGGACGGTAATTCGTGAAGAACGGCGTGTGTCGGCCGCCTTCCTCCTTCGACAGCACATAGACTTCCGCCTTGAAATGCGTGTGCGGGGTGATGCTGCCCGGTTTGGCCAGCACCATGCCACGCTCGACTTCTTCCTTCTTGATGCCGCGCAGCAGCACGCCGACGTTGTCGCCCGCCGTCGCCTTGTCCAGCAGCTTGCGGAACATTTCAATGTCGGTGGCGACCGTCTTGCGGGTGTCCTTGATGCCGACGATTTCAACATCGGACATGCGTTCCAGCACGCCGCGCTCCACGCGACCGGTGACGACCGTGCCCCGGCCTTCAATGTTGAACACATCCTCGATGCACATCAGGAACGGCTTGTCCACCTCGCGCGGCGGCAGCGGAATGAAGTCGTCAATGGCTTCCAGCAATTTCTGGATGGAGTCTTCGCCTTCCTTGTCCCCCGCCATCGCCGCCTTGGCGCTGCCGCGTATAATGGGCGTCTTCTCACCCGGAAATTCATATTTGGTCAGCAGGTCGCGGACTTCCATTTCCACCAGTTCCAGCAGTTCCTTGTCGTCCACGAGGTCAACCTTGTTCAGGTAAACCACGATGGCGGGCACACCAACCTGGCGGGCCAACAGCACGTGCTCCTTGGTTTGAGGCATCGGACCTTCCGAGGCATCCACCACCAGGATGGCGCCGTCCATCTGGGCCGCGCCGGTGATCATGTTCTTGATAAAGTCGGCATGGCCCGGGCAGTCGATGTGGGCGTAATGACGCTTGTCGCTCTGATACTCGACGTGAGAAACCGCGATGGTCACGGTTTTGGTTTCGTCGCGCACCGTGCCACCTTTGGTGATTTCGGCGTAGGAAATCGGCGTCGCCAAACCTTTCTTCGCCTGCACCATGACAATCGCAGCTGTCAAAGTGGACTTGCCGTGGTCAATATGTCCGATGGTGCCGACGTTAACGTGCGGTTTCGTTCGTTGGAATTGCTCTTTAGCCATTGTTGTCTCCTGCGTTGATGTCGTTAGTTTTTAGTGAACAATTAAATTAAAATTATGTGGAGCCCATGATCAGGGTTGAACTGATGACCTCGTCCTTACCAAGGACGCGCTCTACCAACTGAGCTACATGGGCGCATTAAAATCATTAGTCCGACCCCGATACACAAAACGACAAAAAAACCCGTTCCCCTCATTTTTTTCTATCGAAAATCCAAGGGGCAACTGGCTTTATGTCTTTATTACGGCTCTGCTAACCAGGGGAAATTATGAAACAGCACCCCATCTGTCAACAGGTATTTTATTTTTTTTACAACGCCGCTTTTTGGGCAAAAACCCCATGCGCAATGCCGGTTGTCCATTAAATCGGGCAAGGCCAGTTTGGCACTATTTCGAATTTTTCGTCCGGCTGGCTTCGGCTTCAGCTCCATCAAAGGCTTTAACCCTAATTAGCCGCCAATCTTTGCATGAGGAAGATGGTTTGAGAATGGATGTCTTCACTTTCGGAATATGGGAATATGTTTTATGTGAAAAAAGATTCCTGAAAAGCTCTTTCAAAAGTTCAGGCGGTATCGGTCAATTTTAGTTGAATCTTATCTCTGACGATTGTTTTCTCCCCGCCAGGCCTCAGGCTGGTTTCAAGCAAAACCGAAAAGAATTGAATTCTGCGCCGGTTGCTCCAACATCCGCCCATACTGAGAGCATTTTCTCTGTGGTTTTTAAAATTTTGTCGGAGTCGTAAACATGAACGTTTCAATTTCGTTCCGCCCAAAACTGGCGGATGTAGCGCATCCGGGCACTGCGCCTGCGGACGCGGATGGAGCGCCGGCCTCCGGCACGGCTCGAAAAGAAATTCCGCGGGAACATGCCGGGCTGCCGCCTTCGCCGGGCTTCGGCGCGCCAGGGGAAGCCGGCGCTCCAAAAGAGATTCCGCGGGAACGTGCTGTGCCAGAGGCCGGCGCTCCGGGAATAGCGGAACCGGTCGGAAGGTGACCGAGAATGTCGTTTATGGATTTTCCCCTTACAGCCATTGACCCCACTTCGTTGCTCATCCTGGCCATGCTGGGATATGTCATCGGCAGCTTGTCGGGACTGGTGTTTTGCCGGTACGAAAAGCTGGCCAATTTTTGCTCGTTCGGTTTTGCCACCGTGGCCGGTGCGTGCGGAACGGTCGCCTGCGTGATGTCCCTGGCCACCGGCGCCACGGCCGCGCCCGCCCAAGTGCTGTTGCTGCCGCCGTTGATTCCCTATGTGCAATTCACGATGCGCATGGATGCGCTGGGGTCTTTCTTCGGATTGATCGTTTCACTGCTTGCCTTCGCGCTGTCGCTGTATTCGATCGGTTATGCGCGCGGATTTTATGGACGCAAAAACGTCGGTGTGCTGGGCGCGTTCTTCAACTTGCTGCTGCTGGCCACGACGCTCGTGTTCCTCGCCAGCAACGCCTTCTTTTTCCTCATGGCCTGGGAAATCATGGCGCTCTCGGCCTATTGCCTCGTGAGCTTCGAGCACGAGAAGGAAGAGACGCGCAACGCCGGCGTGCTCTTCTTCGTCATGTCGCACATCGGCACGGGCTGCCTGATTCTCGGCTTCCTGCTGCTGTTCCAGGCGTCGGGCGGTTACGGCTTCGACGGCTTCCACGCGCTCGGCGAAAAAATGTCGCCAGGAAAACGGGATGCCGCGTTTCTGCTCTTCCTCTTCGGTTTCGGCGTCAAGTCGGGCATCGTGCCATTGCACATCTGGCTGCCGGCGGCGCATCCGGTCGCGCCCAGCAACGTCTCCGCGCTTATGTCCGGCGTGCTTATCAAAACCGGCATCTATGGAATGACGCGCGTGTTCTTCGACTTTCTCGGCACGCCGCCAAATTGGTGGGGCGTAACCGTCCTGACCATCGGCACGGTTTCCGCCGTGCTGGGCGTTCTCTACGCCTTGATGGAACACGACCTCAAGCGTCTGCTGGCCTATCACAGCATCGAAAACATCGGCATCATTCTCATGGGCTTGGGCGCGGCGCTGATGTTCCTGCATTCCGGCCATCCCGCGCTGGCCACGCTGGCGCTCATCGCGGGCCTGTATCACACCATCAATCACGCCGTGTTCAAGGGGCTGTTGTTTCTCGGCGCGGGCGCGGTGCTGCACGCGACGCACACGCGCAACATGGAGGAAATGGGCGGGCTGGCGAAGCGAATGCGCTGGACGGCTTTGTTCTTCTTCGTCGGCGCGGCGGCCATTTCCGCGCTCCCGCCACTCAACGGGTTCGTCAGCGAATGGCTCACCTACCAGGCACTGCTGCAAGGGTTCGGCACGACGCCGAGCCTCATCCGGCTCATGTTCCCCTTGAGCGGCGCGATGCTGGCGCTCACGGGCGCGCTGGCGGCGGCGTGCTTCGTGAAGGCGTTTGGCATCACCTTTCTGGGGCAACCGCGCAGCGACCACGCCCGGCACGCGCACGAAGCGTCGTTCCCCATGTTGCTCGGCCAGGGCATTCTTGTGGCGGCCTGCGTCTTCCTCGGGTTGTTTCCGACGGTGTTCCTGAAGCTGTTCGACCCGGTGACGCAGCAATTGACCGGTCAGCAACTGAGCCAGCAACTCTCCGTGGCCAGCGGTCTGGTGCTCTCGGGCGGGGCCGCGCAAGGCGGCACCGTTTCGACCCTCGGCATCACGCTCATGCTGCTGTGCCTGCTGCCCGTGCCGCTGGTCTTGTGGGCGCTCTTCGCGCGCCGGTCCAGGACGCGCATCGCCCCGACCTGGGACTGCGGCCAGCGCGGGCTGACGCCCAATATGGAATACACCGCCACCGGTTTCTCGAAACCGCTGCGGATGATTTTCAAGGCCCTGTTCCGTCCGCGCCGGGAGGTGCAACGCGAATACGACTTCTCGCCGTATTTCACGACGAACCTCCGCTTCGAAAGCCACGTCGAGGAACTGTTCCAGACCCGCATCTACCGCCCGCTGCGGTGGCTGGTGCTGTATGGCTCGCGCCGGTTGCGCGCGCTGCAAGCCGGCAGCCTTCAGGCTTACCTGATTTACATCTTTATCACGCTGCTGCTCCTGCTCCTGTTCGCGTTATGAACCTCAACCCTATCGCCATCGTGCTGCAAACGGCGCTGCTGCTCCTGCTCGCGCCGCTGATGAGCGGCCTCATCAAGAACTGGAAAGCCAAGCTGCAAAACCGGCGCGGCCCGCGCTTATGGCAGCCTTACTCGGACCTCATCAAATTTTTCCGCAAAGACATGGTGCTCTCCGAGCACGCCTCGTGGGTGTTCTCGGTCGCGCCCTACGTCGTCTTCGTGTCCGCGCTGCTCGCGGGTCTGATGGTACCGATGTTGACCATGCAAGCGCCGTTGAGCTTGTTCGGCGGCGTGCTGGCGGTCGTTGGGTTGCTCGCGCTGGGGCGTTTCTTCCTCGCGCTGGGCGGACTCGACCCCGGCAGCGCCTTTGGCGGCATGGGCAGCAGCCGCGAAATGACCATCGCCGCCATCGCCGAGCCGGCGATGATGCTGGCCATCTTCACCGTCGCCATCGGCGCGGGTTCAACCGATCTCAGCCACATCGTGCAGGCGTCCCAAGGGCCGGTGTGGAAACTGTTCAATCCAACTCATGCGATGGCGTTCGTCGCCCTGTTCATCGTGCTGCTGACTGAGACGGGCCGCCTCCCGGTGGACAACCCGGCCACGCACCTGGAGTTGACGATGATCCACGAGGCGATGCTGCTCGAATACTCGGGCCGTTACCTGGCGCTGATGGAATGGGGCGCGTCCATCAAGCAACTCGTGCTGATGATGCTGCTCTCGAATGTCTTTTTTCCGCTGGGCATCGCCACGGACACGTCGCCCGCAGCGCTGGGTCTCAGCGCGCTGGCCTTCGGGGCGAAGTTGCTGGTGCTGGCGGCGGAGGTGGTGCTGGTGGAAACGACCAACGCCAAGCTGCGCCTGTTCCGCGTGCCCGACCTGTTAAGCGCCGCGTTCGTGCTCGCCACGCTGGCGCTACTGTCCACGTTCTTTTTTGGATAACCATGAATACTCCCACTTCCACCGAAATCAGTTCGCAACTCATCACGTTTTGCGCCGTCGGCATGCTGGTGTTTCAACTCCTGCTGGTCGTGCAGCGGATGTTGTTCACGAGCATCCGGCTCTTCGCGTTGCAGTCGCTGTTGCTGACGAGTATTGCCGGCATCATCGCCTACTTTCACAACGCCACACACGTCTATATCGTCGCCGTGCTGACGCTCATCGGGAAGGTGATCTTTCTGCCGTGGCTGCTGAACCGGCAGGTGCGCCGCATTGGGATCAACCAGGAAATCGAGCCGCTGCTCAACGCGCCCACGTCCATGCTGCTGTGTGGCGGGCTGACGCTGCTGAGTTACATCGTCGCGCGCCCGTTCACGGCCCTGGAACGGCTCGGCAACAACACGCTGGGCATTGCGATGACGCTGGTGCTCACCGGATTTTTCCTCATGTTCAATCGCCGCAAAGCCATCACGCAGGTGCTGGCGCTGCTGACGGTCGAAAACGGCGTCATGCTCGCGGCCGTGGCGCTCACCACCTACGGAATGCCGCTCGTGGTCGAACTCGGCATTTTCTTCGACGTGGTGGTTGCGGTGATGGTGCTGGGCATCCTGGTCTATCGCATTCGCGAAAGCTTCGATTCGATGGACACCAGCAAGCTGAACCAGTTGAAGGGATGACATGAAACGCAATCCCTTAGCCCGAATATTTCATACCCCGCTTGAAAATCCAATAGAGCGCCGGGTGGGGGCACCCGGCCTACAACCGCCGAACCCTCGCCGTTGTAGGCCGGGTGCCCCCACCCGCCGTCCGGGGTATGAAATATTCAGGTTAGTCATGCCGGGCCTGTGCCTTGAAAATCCGAAATCCGAACGCGCAAAACGCCGCCGGCAAACCGGCGGCCGATTTACGGTGAGAGCGGCCACGGCAGGTTTTCGGATTTCGAGCTTCGGATTTCTTTTGGATTTCGGATTTCGAGCTTCGGATTTGGCGAATCCAGTACCACGCCTTGGCTGAAGCTTACCATGATGCTGCTCGCGCCCATCCTCCTCGTCCCGCTCGCCGCCGGCCTCGCGTGCCTGCTCGTGCCGTCGCGACGGATGGTGGCCGCGTTGAACGTGCTCGCGTTTGGCGTCACGCTGGGCCTGGGCATTGCGCTGGTTCACCGGGTGCTGGAGCGCGGCGTGGTCACGGAGTGGGGGGAGTTCCTCTACGCCGACGCCTTGAGCGCGTGGATGGTTTTGGTAATCTCGGTCGTGTCGCTGGCCAGCGCGATTTACGCGGTGGGCTACCTCCGCCGCGACCTGGCCGACGGTGCCGTGACCGAGCGGCGCTTCCGCGAGTTCTATGTGCTCACGCTGCTGTTCGCGGCCGGCATGTTCCTCGTGGTGCTGGCCAACAATCTCGGCGTGATGTGGTTTGCCGTGGAAGCAACCGCGTTGTCGTCCGTGCTGCTCGT
>Ga0208079_1000082_pt1 | contig 52273 bp, 28 predicted proteins | sample NGESurdeep092012_5_FD_184474 | JGI IMG/M metagenome (GOLD analysis project Ga0208079, IMG submission 184474) | Arctic peat soil microbial communities from Barrow, Alaska - NGEE Surface sample 210-2 deep-092012 (SPAdes) | ecosystem: Environmental > Terrestrial > Soil > Wetlands > Peat ... | reverse complement strand
TAATCCTGGCATGGATCGGATTTACATTCAGTGTTACTGATGGAGTTATACTAATCCTGTTATTTACTGTATTGTTTCTCTGGCTGTTGAAATTTTATTCGAAACATTTCGAAAAAAGAGAATTTATCAGCAACCTGGCTTCTATAAATCAAAATGAAGCCGATGCTCTTTCTGGTGATCTGAAAGCATTCGATGCAGGCAATTCATATAGTGATATCCGCCATGATTTTTCATTTGATGTGGATCTGTTTGGTACCTCATCTCTGTTTCAATATCTCAACAGGACGGTTACGGATTATGGGAGGGACATTCTTGCCAGCTGGCTGTCGGATCCTTTCATTCTGTCGAAAGACTTGCTGCCACGTCAGAAAGCAATTAAAGAGCTTGCTTCAAAAGATAAATGGAGACATAAGTACATGGCTTCAGGAATGAAGACACCTCTGGAAAAGAATGAAATTTCATCTCTTCTTAATTGGATGCAGGAAAGAGCATTATTCAGCTCTTCTGCATTAAATAAAATTTTGATCTTATCACTTCCTGCACTTGCAATAGTTTCTCTTGTACTCGCTATTACCGGAGTATTACCCTACCCTGTTTTTGTATTTATTTTTCTGGGGAACCTGCTTTATATAGCTGGCGGACTAAAAAAAATTAACAATATCCATAATGCATTGTCGCGTAAGTACAAATTCTTATCTTCAATTGACCGGTTACTAAAAGCGTTTGAGAATGAGTCTTTTAATTCTCCTCTTCTAAATGACGTTAAACTGAATATTTCAGGGGATGATATCTCAGCCGCAGGGTCGGTAAGGAAACTAGGCAGACTCCTACAAGCTTTTGACACCAGAAACAATCAGATCATTGGCCTGGTGCTGAACGGTATGTTATTATGGGATTATCAAAGTATTATGAGGCTTGAAAAATGGAAATCGGATTATAAGAGAATGTTTCCGGTCTGGCTCAATATGATTGGACAGGTCGATGCGTTCATAAGTCTTGGGAACTATGTATATAATAATCCTGACTTTGTTTTTCCGGTTGAATCGGAGAACTACGAAGTATTTTCAGCTAAAAACCTGGGGCATCAACTGATTGACGAAAGAAAAAGGGTGTGTAATGATTTTTCTCTGGGGAAAAAGGGAACTGTGTGTATAATTTCAGGCGCAAATATGGCTGGGAAAAGCACTTTTCTGAGGACTGTTGCAGTAAACTACATTCTTGCAATGACAGGAGCGCCGGTCTGTGCTTCTGAAATGAATTTCATCCCTGGTAAGCTTTTTACGAGTATGCGCACAATGGATTCACTTTCAAATAATGAATCATATTTTTATGCTGAACTTAGAAGACTTTTTATACTTAAATCGAGGATCGAAAGCGGAGAACCGGTTTTTTTCATTCTCGATGAAATACTCAAAGGGACAAATTCTGCGGATAAAAGTAAGGGGTCATTATTGTTTCTTGAGAAAATAGTAGAAAAAGGCGGAACCGGTTTAATAGCAACGCATGATACATCACTGGGGAAAATGGAATCTGATCATCCGGGTACTGTTATCAATAAATGTTTTGAAATTGAAATTGATGGTGAAAATATCAGATTTGATTATAAAATTCAGGAAGGAATAACTCAAAAGATGAATGCCGTGTTTCTTATGAATCAGATGGGTATTCTGGATTAATATCAAAACCTTACAATAACGGGTACCAAAAAGGAGGAATAATTACTTAGCAATATTAAAAAGGGGATTTATGAGTACAAGCAAAGAAGTTAAAAGTTCAGCTAACATAGAATTAAAAAGGGATCTTGGCCTTACTGCGGCTGTCGCTATTGTTGTAGGAAACTGTATCGGTTCAGGAATTTTTACTTCTGCTGCCTCTCTGGCTGCCGCCTCAAATCCTAAGACTGCCATAATTGCCTGGATAATTACAGCAGCAGGTTCTTTATTGATTGCCCTCAGTTTTGCGAGCCTTGGCACCGCAATTCCAAGGACAGGAGGACCAATTGTATATACGAGGGCAGCTTTTGGAGATTTTGCAGGATTTTTGATTGCATGGACCTATTGGATAGGTGCTTGGGTAGGAAATGCAGCGATCATAACAGCATTTATGATGTATTTCACTTATTTTGTTCCGGGCGCAGCCACCCCTTTGCTTGCTTTTCTTATTACTTCCGGTGTAATGTGGCTTTTCACTATCGTGAATATCCTTGGTGTAAAAGGGGCAGGAAGAGTAAGTGTTGTGACTACCGTCCTTAAGGTAGGGGCTTTGGTAGTATTTGTAGTCATTGCTGCAATGCATTTTAACCCTGCAATGCTGAATACGGTGTCGAGTGCCAAGGTATCAGGAATGAGTACGTTGCCGGCTGCAATTGCAATTGCCCTATGGGCTTTCGTGGGAATTGAAAGCGCCACAGTTCCGGCCGGAGAAATAAAAGATCCGCAAACAAACATCAGAAAAAGCACAATATATGGGACATTAGTGGCAGCTGCAGTATATATTTTAGTATCTATTGTTGCAATGGGGGTACTCGACCAGTCCACCCTGGCAGTTTCAAATGCGCCGCTGGCTGATATTATTAATAAAGCGACCGGCGGAAAATGGGGAGGCAATTTTATTGCCTTAGGTGCTATAGTATCTGCACTTGGTGCTTCATCGGGCTGGATACTTACAACAGCTAGAAGTGCATTTGGAGCTTCACAGGATAACCTTTTTCCGAAAGTATTCGGAAAAATTCATCCAAAATATTTAACACCAGTTAATTCTTTGATAATAAGCGCCCTGGCTGCCAATGTATTACTGATTTTAAATTATATGGGCACATTAAGTTCGGCTTTTAATTTTATGCTTTTGCTTGCAACACTTGCATTTCTGCCAGCTTATGCATTTTCGGCTGCTGCAGATATTGTACTCCTGAAGAATCGTTCTCCACATTTTAATATTTTTAGTTTTCTGAAGAATTCGATTTTTGCATTGCTTGCTTTTGGCTATTCAATATATGCAATCTACGGTACTGGGGCAAAAGTTGTTATGTATGGATTTATATTAATGTTAATAGGTATCCCGGTCTATCTTTTCCAGATGCTTCAGAATAATAAGAAAGATAAGTTAGTTGATAACTTAAGAAGGGATGCAGGGGTGGATATTTAGTTAACTGCTCAAAAATTTCTTCATTATTGATTAGTCTCCTCTTTTCAACTGATGTACTCACCCCCTTTAATCCCCCTCTCTACTTCGTAAAGAAGGGGAATTTCTATGATATTCAGTATATTACACCTCCTCTTTAAGAATTAGAGAGTGGGCAGGGGGGTGAGTTCATTGTTAGATTTCATTCCGATTGTTGAAAAATTGACAAATAACACCGGTTGTAATTCGTTATATTTGCCCAAAATTTCTGCAAAATGTCAGTTGGGTATTCAGAAGAGCATATAAAAACACTTGAGTGGAGAGAGCATATCCGCCTTAGGCCGGGTATGTATATCGGGAAGCTTGGTGATGGGTCTTCCCAGGATGATGGTGTTTATGTACTTCTCAAAGAGGTTATGGATAACGCCCTCGACGAGTACATGATGGGATACGGGAAGAAAATAGATGTATCCATCAATGGCAAGGAGGTCAGAGTACGGGATTGGGGTCGTGGGATACCACTTGGAAAAGTACTTGATGCCGTCTCTAAAATGAACACTGGGGCGAAATACGATTCTAAAGCTTTCAAAAAATCTGTGGGTCTTAACGGAGTAGGAGTAAAAGCCGTTAATGCCTTGTCAAGCAAGTTTATAATAAGGTCAATACGCGAGGGAGAGGTTAAGGTAATTGAATTTGAACATGGCAGAACAGTTAAAGATTATCCTCTTGAACATACTAATGAAGAGAATGGTGTTGAAGTGATATTCGAGCCCGACGAAGAGCTGTTCGGCAACTACTATTTCATTTCAGAATATGTAGACACAATGCTGAAAAACAATGTATACCTTAACTCTGGTCTCATTATCAACTTTAATGGCAATAAATTTTTCTCTAGAAATGGTCTGGTTGATTTACTAAATGAAAACATCAGCAAGGAGGGCCTTTATCCGATAATTCATCTTACCGGAGAGGATATTGAGATAGCATTTACACATGGACTTCAATACGGAGAAGATTATTACAGCTTTGTCAATGGTCAGAATACAACCCAGGGCGGAACTCATCTTATTACGTTCAGAGAAGCTATTGTGAAGACGATCAGGGATTTTTATAAAAAAGATTATGACCCTTCCGACATAAGATCATCAATAATTGCAGCCATAAGCATAAAAGTCGAAGAACCGATCTTTGAATCTCAAACAAAGACAAAGTTGGGATCAAAGGATATGGGACCTGAGGGCCCTTCTGTCAGAAATTTTATCAGCGAGTTTATAAAGAAGCAACTTGATGATTTTCTTCATAAGAATCCTGAAACTGCCAGAATAATTCTGAAAAAGATCCAGGACTCTGAGAAGGAAAGAAAAGCAATTTCCTCCATTCAAAAATTGGCAAGGGACAGGGCAAAAAAAGTTAGTCTGCATAATAAAAAATTAAGAGATTGTCGTATTCATTATAATTCCAACGATACAAACAAGCTTGATTCGACACTTTTCATAACTGAAGGCGATTCTGCAAGTGGTTCGATAACAAAATCGAGGAATGTGGAAACACAGGCTGTCTTCAGTCTTCGTGGCAAACCACTTAACTGCTTTGGACTCACAAAGAAAATAGTATACGAAAATGAGGAGTTTAACCTGCTTCAGTCTGCTCTCAATATTGAAGACGGAATAGAAAACCTGAGATACAATAATGTTGTTGTTGCGACCGATGCCGACGTTGATGGGATGCATATCCGGTTGCTTTTGCTTACATTCTTTCTCCAGTTCTTTCCCGATCTGGTAAGAAAAGGGCATGTTTTTATCCTGCAGACTCCCTTATTCAGGGTCAGGAATAAAAAAGAGACAAAGTACTGCTATTCCCCCGAAGAAAAAGCGAAGGCTATTAAAGCACTTGGACCAAATCCTGAAATGACCCGGTTTAAAGGACTGGGAGAAATCTCTCCCGATGAATTCAAACACTTCATTGGAAAAGATATGAGACTTGAGCCGGTGCGGATGAAAAAAAATGACTCTGTAAACGGATTCCTGGAATTCTTTATGGGTAAAAATACACCCGACAGACAGGATTTTATTATTGATAATCTGAGAATTGAAGAAGATATGGTTGAAGAGGAAAAACCTTTGAATTAGTTTAAGGAACTGCTGGTTTATTTATGGAAGAAGAAGAACTTGATATTATCAATGCAGAGGGCAATGCCCCTGGTCCGACAGGACCGGCTGCTCTTCATTCCGTTACTGCGCTCTCCGGCATGTATCAGGACTGGTTCCTAGACTATGCATCTTATGTAATCCTTGAGAGGGCTGTGCCTCACCTTCATGACGGACTGAAACCTGTCCAGCGCCGTATACTCCATTCAATGAAGAGAATGGACGATGGACGTTATAATAAGGTAGCCAACATCATCGGTCATACAATGCAGTTCCACCCTCACGGGGATGCATCAATTGGAGACGCGCTGGTTCAGCTTGGACAGAAAGAACTTCTTGTGGATATGCAGGGTAACTGGGGTAACCTGCTTACAGGTGATGGTGCTGCAGCTCCCAGGTATATAGAATCAAGACTTTCGAAATTTGCGCTTGAGGTTGTATTTAATCCTAAAACAACAGAATGGAAGCTCTCCTATGATGGGCGGAACAAGGAACCGGTCACACTTCCCGTAAAGTTTCCTTTGCTACTGGCTCAGGGCGGTGAAGGAATTGCTGTCGGACTCGCATCAAAAATACTGCCCCATAATTTCAATGAGCTGATAGATGCTTCAATTGATTACCTTCAGGGAAATGAATTCGTTATTTATCCCGATTTTCCCACCGGAGGAATGGTTGATGTCTCGAAGTATAACGATGGGCAGAGAGGAGGGGCAATAAAGGTAAGGGCAAAGATTGAAAAGGTTGATAAAAAGGAACTCGTAATAACCGAAATACCCTTCGGAAAAACTACAACCTCACTTATTGAATCCATTATAAAAGCCAACGAGAAAGGTAAAATCAAGATCAGGAAGATTGATGATAATACCTCGGCAAATGTAGAAATTGTTATTCATTTACTGCCCGGAGTTTCTCCCGACATGACAATCGATGCTCTTTATGCTCTTACCGATTGTGAATATTCAATATCTCCAAATACCTGTGTTATCGTCGATGATAAGCCCTCATTCATGGGAGTCAGTACCATATTGAAACATTCTGCTGACAGATCGGTAGAACTTCTTAAATCTGAACTGGAGATCAGGCTTGGAGAACTCAATGAAGGCTGGCATATGTCGTCGCTTGAGAAGATATTTATCGAGGAGAGAATTTATCGAGATATTGAAGAGAGTGAGACGTGGGAAGCTGTAATAGAAGCAATTGATAATGGTCTTGAACCATTCAAGAAACTTTTATACAGGGAAGTGACCCGGGAAGATATAATCCAACTTACGGAAATAAAGATCAAGCGGATCTCAAAATTCGACGTCAAAAAAGCCGATGAACATATAAAAGGAATTGAAACCGAGATAGATGAAGTTAAAAATCATCTTAAAAATATCATTCCTTTCGCCATAAACTATTTCAGACAAATAAAGAAAAAGTACGGCAAAGGGAGAGAAAGAAAAACAGAGCTCAGAAGTTTTGATACAATTGAAGCAACTAAAGTCGTTGCCAACAATGCAAAACTCTATGTCAATTATAAGGAAGGATTTATCGGAACCGGTCTTAAAAAAGATGAATTCATCTGCGACTGCTCCGATATCGATGATGTTATTGTTATCAGAAAAGATGGTGTGTATCTCATTACAAAAGTTGCGGAGAAAGTTTTTGTCGGGAACGATATTCTTTATGCACAGGTCTTTCTTAAAAATGATGAACGCACAATTTACAATATCGTATATCAGGATGGGAAAGACGGACCATTACTTGCAAAACGCTGTGCTATTTCGGGACTGACACGCGATAAGGAGTACAATCTGACACGAGGAACGAATGGTTCAAAAATTGTTTACTTAAGTGTTAATCCGAATGGTGAGGCAGAAGTGATCAACGTACATCATAAACCTAAGGCACGACTTAAGAAACTCATGTTCGAATTCGATTTCGGGCAGATGAACATCAAAGGAAAATCATCTATGGGCAACATTCTTACAAAAAATGCTGTCCATAAAATAAGCCTGAAAGAAAAGGGACTTTCAACCCTTGGCGGACGAAAGATATGGTTCGACGATGCTGTTTTCAGACTTAATGTTGACTCCAGAGGAATATTCCTTGGTGAGTTCAGCGCTGATGATAAGATTCTGGTGATCACAAAAAATGGCTATTTCAGAATAGCTGGTTTCGATCTTTCAAACCATTTTGAAGATAATATCCTCATAATTGAGAAATTCAAACCCGGAAAGGTCTATTCAGCTGTTTACTGGGATGCCGAGCAAAAGTTTTATTACGTAAAGCGATTCACGATTGAAGAATCTGAGAAACCACAATGCTTTATAAATGAAAATCCTGAATCTAAACTTTACAGCCTTACCGAGGTAGAATATCCACGTTTTGAAATATCCTTTGGTGGAAAACATAAGGATAGAGAGAATGAAATAATTGAAGTTTCTGAATTTATTGGAGTAAAAAGCTATAAAGCAAAAGGAAAGAGGCTGACCAGCTTCATGGTGGAAAACATCCAGGAAATTGAACCTGTCATTAAAAAGGAAGCAGATGTGCCGCACGAAGAAATAGCAGATGATCAGGATGATGATTCTCCTCCTCCTCTTTCACTTGACGATCCGGCACAGATGAAACTTGAATTATAATGGTCAAAAACCATTTAATCTATATTATTGGTTTCATGGGGAGCGGAAAAACAACCGCAGGGAAAAAACTGGCATCACTCCTTGGCTGGTCATTTATTGACCTTGATAAAAAAATTGAAGAATATGAGGGAAAACCTATTCCGGAGATCTTTTCTGAAAAAGGAGAAGATTATTTCCGTGTGGTCGAGAGTCATCTTCTCAGAAACCTTAAATCAGGAACAGACACCATAATCTCAACCGGCGGCGGAACACCATCCTACAGCGATAATATGGATATTATGCTGAAATCGGGACTGACAATCTACCTTAAACTAACGCCCGCACAATTAAGAAGCAGACTGTCTGAATCAAAAGGGGACAGGCCTTTGATAAAAGATTTAGATCATGAGAATTTGTTGTCTTTCATCGGGAAAAAACTTGCAGATCGTGAAAAGCAATATAACAGGTCTGTCATTACTATTGAAGGAATTGACCTTGATATCAAACAATTGCTTCTCCTCGTGAAATCAAAGCTGAATATCTGATTTTTCCTGAATCAATCTGCACATGGTTGACAGCTGAGTTATATACCTCCCAAAAATCAATAATTTATAATTCAAATGACATTGGATTGACCAATTTTTGAATTTTAATTGTTAATTTAGTGTGCTATAATTTGTAACGAGGCAATCATGAGAGATAAGTTACGCACTCTTCTTGGAATTGAATCAGGAGAGGAGTCAAGGGTATCAATGCTTCTGACACAATCGGTCTTTCTGGGGATTTTTATAGGTGCTCTTGATATCTCGGCACATTCAATGCTTCTCTCAACTTTCGACGAAAAAATAATGGCAAGGGGTTATGTGGTTTCAGGGTTTGCCGGCCTTATCGTTACATCTCTTTTTTACAGGTATCAGCCCACAATAAAATTCAAAAACTTCGCCGGTATAAGCCTTTCTGTTGTGACCGCCCTTACACTTTTCCTTTGGACGTGGGTTGTATTTTCACCGGTTCATATAGCAGTGTTCATTTTATTTACCTTGTTTGGACCGGTGAATATCATTACGCTTCTCTGCTTACGGGGAACAGCGGAGAGATTACTTACACTGAAGCAGGGAAAAAGATTGTTTCCCCTGGTTGATATTGCGATGATTATCGGAATAATTGTCATCTCTTATACAATACCAGTCCTTATCTCTTTGAAATTACATACTTACAACATTTTACTGGCTGCTGTAATATTCGTTTTTGCTGCAACCATTATACAGTTTATGTTAGGGACAAAATTCATCCTGCCCGGAACTGAAACGATTCAGACTTCTGATGGAACTGAAAAAAGAAAGAATCTCCCTGCTGTTTTTTATGAAGACCGCTATATCAGAATTATTGGTGTCTATGCAGCTTTATCAGTTGTTACTGCTTTTTTTATTCAGTATTCATTTATGGCAGTTACCAGACAACAATATCCTGCTGCAGAGGAGATAGCATCTTTTCTTGGTCTTTTCACCGGAAGTACTCTGATTTTAATCCTTGTACTGAAACGGTTAGGCTTTGAATACTTTCTTAATAAATATGGAATGAGAACCTGTATTCTCATATCTCCGGCATTTATAGCAGTATTAACAGCAATAGCTGTGGCAATTGGTTTATTGGGTGGTATCAATCCTGCAGCAACAAGCGGTTTTCTACTTTTCTTTATATTTCTTTTAGTCAGCAGACTACTTTCCAGGTCTTTGAAAGAATCAGTTGAGTCTCTGTCTTTAAATGTTATTTGTTACCCTCTGGGACAAAACCTCGGACCCCGGTTGAAAACCATAATTGGAAGTTCATTTAATGAAATTATGGTCATTTTGTCGGGACTTAGCCTGACATGTCTTGGTCTTTTAGGGTTTTTCAGACTCCTTCACTTTACAATTCTGCTTTTTGCCATTTCGCTTATATGGCTTTTTGCTGGCTTAAGGTTATACCGGGAATACAGAAAATTATTGATTGCTGATAGAGAAAAGTCGCTGCAGAAAGGACCTGGAAAAGACATTTTAATTAATCATAATAGTTTCAGGAACAGGCTTTCAGCTGATCTGATTTTCAGGAGAGATTATTTTAGCCTTGTAACTGGTGATTATTCGGTTTTGGACAAAATCAGTAACACCTGGTATTATAAAAAAATAGTTGACAACGCTTCTAAAAACAACGATATTAACCTTATTCCGGTTCTGAAAAGGATCGCACTTAATGACACCATTGAAGAAGAAATCAGGAAGAATGCATCGGATGTTTCTGCGTTTCTGCAAATGCCGACAGCACCTACTGAAGACAATGAAAAGATTCGGGAGGCTTTAAAAGTTCTTGCCGGATCAAGAAAACCTCAGACAACTGATATCCTCAGGCTTTTACGTAACAATTCTGTCGAATCAAAGAGACTGGCGATTTACATGATTGGGAAATTCAGGTTGTCGGACTTATTATCAGAAGTTTGTGATTGTCTGCATATTCCCGGTTTAATGCAAGATGCTTATGAAGTCCTGAAAGCATTTGGTCCCGACGCTGAAGGTCAGCTGATAAGGTATTATGTGATATCATCCGGTAATACAGGTTTATGCAGAATAATACTCCGGCTCTTAGCTAATACCAGCTCAGCAGATACAATTAGCTTCCTTTTTTCACGTCTCTGGTCAAATTCAAGACAATTAAAGGAACTTACCGTTCAGCTTCTTATTAACTGCAATTTCGTACCATCAGAGGAGGAGAAACAACGTATCCATATGCTGACTTCGGATATGATTGGTCTGATTACATGGAATCTTTCAGCTAAGGTATCTCTCGAACAGGAGCATGATAATTTCCTACTCGATAGAATTAATAATGAGATAAACAGGTGGACTGAATTTCTTTTCAATATTCTTTCAGTCACCTATAACCCTGGTTATATAGACAGGATCAGAGAGGCCCTTACCTGCGAAACAAGGGAAAGTGTAAGTTATGCATTCGAAATGATGGATCTGGAGGTTTCAGAATTAGTAAAGCCAAAACTGATCTCGCTTTTTGATGTTGTTCCTGAGAGAGATAAACTTGATAATCTGTTTCAATTTTTTCCCGGTGAAATACCCGGACGTAGAAAACTACTTGAGGATATTATTAACCGCGATTATAATCTTATCAGTTTATGGACGAGAGCCTGTACACTCAGGAGTATTGATAAAATTGAAGGTGAAGAGATGGCTGAGTCGGTAACAGCACTTCTTTTCAGTCCAGAACAGTTAATTCAGGAAGAGTCTGCAAACCTTATTGGAAGATCAAATCGGGAACTTTACTTTTCTGCTTCCGGTAGAATACCAGGTCTCATAAGGGAGCGGTTGGATAAGATTATAAACGGGACCGCTGATAAGAAAGGATTTATTTTCGAAAAAGTACAATTCCTTTCTATTTTCTTTGAGGGGATCCCCGAAGATGATTTATTGCCTCTGGCCGTTGGAATGATACACCTTAATAACTTTGATATTGAATCAGTGAAACATTCTGAAGGCTCTGTTTTGTGGATATCTAACGGGGGAAAAGAAAATTATGATATTTATGTCTACTATTCAGGAGAAGCAGAAAACCCAATCGGGAAGTACATGAACCTGCAAAATGCAGATATTTATTTATTGCCTTTTCTTACCGTTGAAGAATTTCATTTTCAGTACCCGGACAAAGCAGATTATATTTTAAAATACATTGATGATAATGAAAAGTGATACAGATTTTTCTGATTTCAATCCTTTCCCGGGGCTAAGGCCCTTTGTTCCTGAGGATAGCAATCTGTTCTTCGGAAGGGATCAGGAGAGTGACGAGGTAATACTTAAGTTGCTGAAAAACAGATATATATCTGTTATTGGTGCTCCAGGAAGTGGCAAATCCTCTCTGGTCTATGGTGGTGTTCTGCCAAAAATTCTGAATTTGAAAATCAGGGAATCTTCGATATGGAGGATAATTTCTTTCAGACCGGGGAATGATCCGTTCGGAAATCTAGCAGAAGCAATATCGAACGGAATTACAGATATCAGGCATAAAACAATTGAAAAGAGTGTTATTCTTTCTGATCTACTCAATAATTCTACAAGTTTTTCAGAGGTGGTAAGAAAATACCTCGAAAAACATGACGATAATGTTATTCTGGTTATTGATAAGTTTGAAGAGCTTTTCAGATACCGGGCACCAGGGGAAACAGAAAAATTAAATTCATCAGTAAAGAAATTTATTGACTTTCTGGTTGATTCTGTCAGCAAGCCTGATGTAAATATTTTTATAATGCTTATACTGCGTACTGAGTATCTTGGAGAGTGCTCACATTATAAAGGCCTTTCAACACTTATCAATAACAGCAATTATTTTATTCCGGAAATGGAGATCGGAAACTGGAGGGAAGTTATTGAGGGTCCGGTTAAGTTTGCCGGTGCAGAAATAGAACCGGAGCTTGTTGAATTAATCCTGTCTGACCTAAAAGGAAGGACAAACCAGTTTGCCGTTTTGCAGCATGCTATGATGAGAACCTGGTCGCAATGGCAGAGACTTGATGAGCCCGACAAACCTATAAGCAGGGCAGATTATGAACTGGCAGGTACAATAAATAATGCCATCTCTTTCCATGCTGAGGAAGTATATGAGAAACTCAGTCTGCGTGGGAGAGAGATATGTTCTTCATTGTTTAAGACGATAACAAGGAAAAGTTCAGATAATATTGGTTTGCGGCAGCCTTTACAGATAGAAACAATAAAGTCAATTGCAGGCTGTTCACAGGATGAATTATTCGAAGTGATCGAAAAATTCAGGAGCGAGCCACAATCATTCATAACATCACACGAAAATGTCAATCTGAATGGCTCCTCTGTTATCGATATTCAAAACGAGTGTATTATCGGTTTGTGGGACAGGCTAAAGGGCTGGATTGATGAGGAAAATGATTCAAGGGGAATGTATTTACGTTTATCTGAAGCAGCCGCTCTTTATCAACAGGGAAAGTCAGGGCTATACAGACCTCCTGACCTTCAGGCCGCTATTGCCTGGAGGGAAAAAAACAGACCGTCTCTCGCGTGGGCTGTTCAATACAATCCTGCTTTTGAAAGGGCAATGGTTTTCCTTCGGACTAGTGAAAAAACATATCTTGAAGAAGAACAAAACAAAATAAGACTTCAGGCCAGGAAAGTAAAAAGGTCCAGACTGATTACAAGGATTCTTGGCTTAGCCGTCTTGATAGCGACGGCATTCCTTCTTTATGTAAATTCTCAAAAATTGTTTTCTGAAAGAGAGGCTCTTCTCGCTGAAAAGCAGAGGAAACTGGCCATCAGAGAAAAAGCAGTAGCTGATTCGTTTGCAATAGTTGTAATAAAGCATAACATTGTTTCAGATTCGACTGAAATTGCTGCCATTAAGGATGCAGCTGCAGCAAGGGAACAAAAAGTTGTGGCTGATATTCAGAAGTCATTTGCCGAGAAAAAAACAGCAGAAGCACTTCATCAGAAGAATATTGCTGTTGAACAAAAAAATGGAACGCAGCGACTGAGAATGCTTTCCATTAGTAAATCTATGTCTCTTAAGTCGTTGCAAATGAAAGGTCAGAAAGATTTACAGGCACTTCTGGCATATCAGGCTTACTTGTTTAATAAAAGGAGTAATGGCCCAGATAATGATGCCGATATTTATGCCGGTTTATACAACGTAGCTCTCCAGAATGGAAGTATAAACTATAAATCATTTAAAGGGCATAACGGAGAGATCAGGAGTATCGCTTTTATGCCTGGGAAGAATGAGTTTTTTACATCAGGGAGCGATGGGAAGGTCCTTAAATGGTCACTGGATAATAAAGATCAGACACTTCAGGTTATCTATTCCGGGAATGATATTATTGAGGTTCTTGCTGTCAGTCCGGATGCGTCGTGGCTTGCATGCGGAAGTTCAAACTCTTCCATCAGAATGATCCCTCTGAAAGGAAACAGTCTGGGATATTCCATGGAGGGTCACAGGGGAGGAATAAAGTCGCTTATTTTCTCGTACGACGGTAAATACCTCTATTCAGCAGCCCTCGACGGGAAGGTCCTTAAGTGGGATATTGCTGCCCGAACAAGTATTAATGCAGGAACAGGATCAATGGAAATATCATCCATTGATATATCCTCAAAAGGAAATTATCTTGCCGGTATCAGCCCGGACGGAAATGTTGTAGTATGGAATCCTGAACATAATGCGGATAATTTCAGAATTGAAACCGGAGGGAGGAATATTAAAGTGGTCAGATTTAATCCGGTGAACAATTTTCTGGCATTGGGGGATGCAAATGGCATGGTGGAATTGTGGGATATTGAGCTTCATAAAAAAATCTCGGAGGTAAAAGCTCACAGAGGTCAGATTAATGATATTCAGTTCAATGCTGTGTTGAAGCAGATGGCAACTTCGGGTACCGATAAGGAGCTTAAAATATTTAATATTAAAGATCCGGCTGACCTTTCAGAACCCCCGGTTTCCTTAGCCGATAATGAAGGATTTGTTTTGGTTATGCAATTCAGCCCCGATGGACAGATGATAATCTCAGGTGAATCAGCAGGTGAGAATAATCTAACAAGCAGGCCTTCCAATGCTGATTATCTTGTCAGGGATATTTGTAAACTGGTGTCAAGGAATATGACAAGCGAAGAGTGGAGTGCATATGTTGGAAAGGATATACCTCTTGAAATGACCTGCGAGGTTAAAAATTATAATATCAAGGTAGAACCCATAAAATCAAGTAATAAATAAATATTAGTCAATCCGACAAAATAAATACTTGTAAAAGCTATATCACTTCATTTAATCTAATGTACTCACCCCCTTTGTCCCCCTCTCTACTTCGTAAAGAGGGGAAAATAACATGATATTCAGCGTATTACGCCCACTCTCTAAGAATTAGAGAGGGGGATGGGGGGTGAGTTCATTGAATTATAGTCAGGATTTGTCAATTTTAACTAAATTTGCCCCGGTTTTGAACTCTGAACAGGGTACTATATTTTTGTTTAATACTTATTTAGATCTATTATAATGAAGAACAGGAAGACTTTACTAATGATACTCGATGGATGGGGAATCGGCGATGGCTCTAAAGCAGATGTGATTAGCCAGGTACCTACTCCAAACCTTACATATTATAAAAACAATTTTCCTAATTCCCGGCTTCACGCATCAGGAGAGGATGTCGGATTACCCGATGGACAAATGGGAAATTCTGAGGTAGGACATCTCAATATTGGTGCCGGAAGAGTTATTTATCAGGATCTGGTTAAGATAAACAAGGAGTGCAAAACAGGTGATATTAAAAAGAATACGGTTCTTACGGATGCATTTTCCTATGCCCGTGATAAGGATAAACAGGTTCATTTTTTGGGACTTCTCTCTGATGGCGGTGTTCATTCTCTTGATAAACACCTTTATGCTTTGTGCGATATGACAAAGGACTTTGGATTGAAAAATGTTTTTATTCATGGTTTTGGCGATGGTCGTGATACTGACCCCCGCAGCGGGATTGGTTATATGCAGAGTCTCCTTGATCATCTGAAAAAATCAAACGGGAAAGTTGCTTCATTCATTGGAAGGTTCTACTCGATGGACCGTGACAAAAGATGGGAAAGAGTTAAGGAAGGTTATGATCTTATTGTAAACGGCCTAGGAGCTCCAACATCAGATATTATAGAAGCAATGCAGGAATCATATGATTCGGGAGTTACTGATGAGTTCATGAAACCTATTGTTGTAGTTGATAATATTGGAAAGCCTGTTGGAATCGTAAAAGAAGGAGATGTAATTGTGTTTTTCAATTTCAGGAACGACAGGGCAAAAGAACTGACAATAGCGCTAACTCAAAAAGATATGCCTGAGAATGGTATGAAGACCATACCATTATATTATTGTACAATGACCCCTTATGATGCCACTTTTAAAGGACTGCACATCATATACCCTAAAGACAATGCCAATAATACAATCGGAGAGGTTCTTGCTGCTGCAGGAAAGCATCAGCTGAGAATAGCAGAAACTGAAAAATATGCTCATGTTACGTTTTTCTTCTCAGGTGGACGGGAGGAAAAGTTCAAGAATGAAGAGAGAATTATGATTCCTTCACCAAAAGTTGCTACTTATGACCTTCAACCTGAAATGAGCGCTTATGGTGTAAGAGATGCTCTTGTTAAGGCAATTGAAACAGAAAAATTTGATTTTATCTGCGTGAATTTTGCAAATGGAGATATGGTTGGCCATACCGGGGTTTATGAGGCAATTGAGAAGGCTGTTAAAACCATTGATGAATGTGCCGGTGACGTGATAAAATCAGCCCGGAAGCATGGGTATGATGTTCTGGTCATCGCCGACCATGGTAATGCCGATAAAGCATTAAATGAAGACGGATCTCCTAATACTGCTCATTCACTTAATCCGGTACCAAGTATTCTGATAAGTGATGATTATAAAAAGATCAATGAAGGCATCCTGGCTGATGTTGCACCTACATTGCTGAAAATTATGGGCATTCCCATACCAAAGGATATGACGGGGAAAGTACTGGTGTAAATATGATTTCGGGATGATTTTACATTTCCTGTACAAAATCCGCAATCCGCAATCCGCAATAATTGACTATGCTCCGGATCGACGATACTATATTCAGTTTTGACATTCTTGAGAAAAAATTCAGGTGCAATTTGCCTAAGTGTCTTGGCAATTGCTGCAGATATGGTGACTCAGGAGCTCCGCTAAGTGCAGATGAGGCACATATACTTTCTGATATCTGGGGTCAGGTTAAGACATATCTCCGTCCCGAAGGAATTGCTGCTATTGAAGAGAAAGGCACAAGTGTCACTGATTTTGAGAATGATAAGGTAACACCGCTAATCGGGAATGAGGAATGTGCCTATACAATTTTTAACGACAACATATATTTTTGTGGTATTGAAAAAGCCTGGACCGATGGAAAAATCTCCTTCAGGAAACCACTTTCATGCCATCTTTTCCCTGCACGTATTAAATACTATTCTGATTTCAGAGCCGTCAACTACGAAGAGTTGGCTATATGTTCACCAGCACGTGTTGCAGGTGAGCGGGAGGGGTTATATGTATATGAATTCCTGAAAGAACCATTGATCAGGGCCCTGGGTGCCGATCTATATAAAGAACTTTGTATTGCGGCAAAAGAACTCAGGGAAAATAAAACCATTAAGAAATAATTTAGTGCAACCCTGTCTGTTGCTGGGCTCAAAAGTTGAACAACTCACCTGATTTCAAGAGATCTAATTTAGGAGTCTGACCAATTTGAACTGAACCTTTTAAGTTTTGGGAATAAGGTTATGTTGAATATTTAAATAATTTTCCCTAATTAGATTTCTGTAATTGTTTTTATTTTGTTTATTGCATAATAAACAAAATGTTAAATCGAATGAATTTTGCATATGACTTGCAGCTCCCCCTGAATAGCTCACTAATATAATATATCTTATAATTACAAGGATCCAATTGTGAGTTTATATTCTTTCGGGACAAATGCTTTCAGCTTTCCAATTTTTTAAGGCATTAAACGTCAATTGCATTATTCTTCTTAGTGCAGTAAACTTTAAAGACTCACTTTTAACATTATTTATTAATATATATCAAATAGGAATTAATTGAATTGTTTTGATATCAGTTATGCTTCGTATACAGATTCCTGCTTTAAATAAGTTAATTAAGTTTGGATATTCAATAGCGAACTTTTATATTTGATCTGTTAAACCTAAATCTAATTTGTATGAAGAAAGAATTTCTACTGTTTGTTTTGTTTATGTCTATTAGTGGTTTCACTTTACTGGCACAAACAAAAGTCATAACAGGAAGTGTAACCTCTTCGATTGAAGGAGAGGGTGCAATACCTGGAGTCACCGTATCTGTAAAAGGGACTACCGCAGGTGCAATAACTGATGTAAATGGTAAGTTTTCAATTGTGTTACCAGTGAATGCTTCCACACTCGTTTTTTCCTATATTGGAATGAAAACGAAAGAGATTGTTATCGGTACTGAGACAACTTTAAATGTTGTATTAGAATCGGATGTATTAAACCTTGATGAAGTCATTGTTGTGGCTTACGGAACTCAAAAACGAGAAGCTAAAACAGGATCTGTAGGAGTTATCAATAGTGACAAAATAAGGGACATTCCTGAGACAAGTATCGACAAAATGTTGTCGGGAAAAGTCGCAGGTGTTCAGGTTACTTCCACTTCCGGACAACCAGGAAGTGATTCACAGATAAGAATCCGAGGAATCAGTTCCATTCTTGCCGGAACAGATCCCCTTTTCGTTATTGATGGTGTTGCTGTAATGACGGGGAACCAAAGTTATTATACAAATACTGGTAACGCACTTTCAGCACTAAACCCCAATGATATCGAATCAGTTACAATTCTAAAGGATGCTGCAGCATCGAGCATCTACGGCTCAAGAGCTGCAAACGGAGTTGTACTCATAACAACAAAAGCCGGTAAATCAGGCTCAACAAAAGTTAGCTTTCGTACATCTTATGGGGTTGAACAACTTTCTAACGACAGAAATTACCGTCCTCTTACCGGAGAAGAATTCCTTACTTTAACCCGTCAGTCAATTGTTAATGCCGGTGGTAATCCGGATGACAACAGTCTTACTAACAAAAAGTATTATTACCCACTTTCTTATCGTGACAGTACACAGACAGACTGGCTTAAAGCAGTGACTCGTACAGGAAGAATATACAATGCCGAACTAAATGTTGAAGGCGGAAATGATAAAACATCGCATTTCTTTTCAATGCTTTATGAAAAGCATGAAGGGATTGTTTATGGTTCTGATTTCAAAAAGATCTCATTTCGTTCCAATATTGATCATAAAATCAATGACAAACTGAAACTGGGAACTCGTATGACCGGTGCACACACTGTTGCAAATGACGTACCTATGCAGAGTATGTATTATGCCAATCCATTATTTGCTGCGATGTTGATACAGCCATTCAGGAGTGTGAAAAATCCAGATGGAACATATAATCTGAATATACCTGAAAATGCGAATACCAACCCTCTTGCCACTGCAAAATATGATACCCAGTGGGAAAAACAGTATAAGCTAAATGGCAATGTTTACCTTGACTGGATTATTTTAGATGGCTTAACTGCCAGAACAACTAATAGCATAGAGCTTACTGATGGCGAAGGGAACAGATATTGGAATCCCCTTGCAAATTATGGTACTGATCTGGGAACTCTTCAATCATCAAGGACTCAATACCTTCAGCTCACAACCTCAAATACAATAAGTTATAACAAACTTTTTGGTGCTCATTCTTTTTCGGTTATTGCAGGACAGGAAGCAACGAAATACAGCGATATTGAATATTCTATTTATTCACCTGATATTGATCCAGCTATTCCTTTTCCAAACTCAGGACTAACTACAACCGATCAGGGTGGATACTTTGAAACGGGTTACACAATGCTTTCTTATTTTGGCGTTGCAAACTATAACTTCAAGAATAAATACTATGTGATGGCTAGTTTAAGAACAGACGGTTCTTCACGGTTCGGATCAAAGAACAGATGGGGAACATTTTGGTCATTAGGCGCCAGCTGGAATATTAATAAGGAGTCTTTTATGGAGAGTCTGACTGCTATTAATTTGTTGAAACTAAGGGCAAGTTACGGATTAAGCGGTAATTTCAACATTGGCAACTACGATCAGTATGGTTTGTATGGTACAGTTGAGTATGATGCAAAAAAGGGATTGGCTCCCAGTCAGCCGGCTAACCCTGATCTGGGTTGGGAAAATAATAAGGAATACAATTTGGGACTTGATTTTGCATTTTTAGATCGTTTCAGTGGATCTTTTGATATCTATTCCCGCAAAACTTTAGATATGCTCCTGCAATATCCTTTATCAAGGACTTCAGGTTTCAGTTCAGTTCAAACGAACATCGGGTCTGTAAAGAACTCCGGGGTTGAATTTCTTATTGATGCTAACATCATTAATAATAAAGATTTTCAATGGAACGTAGGGTTTAATTTCGCCCACAACAATAGTAAAATACTTAACCTCGGAAAGGATGAGCAGTTTATTAACGCCGACAATAACCGGATAGTTCACAGAGTCGGAGAACATCTCTATAGCTTTTATCTCTTCGATTATGCAGGTGTAAACCCGGCAAATGGAGATGCGCTCTGGAGAAATAAGCAAGGTGAATTGACAAATAATTATGCTGATGCAAACAGGATAATTGCAGGCTCGCCGGAACCAAAATTTACAGGCGGAATTAACACAAAAGTCTCATATCTCGGAATATCACTTGATGTTAACCTTGAATACAAGTATGGAAACCTGGTATCAATAGAAGAAAACCGGTATGTCAACTCTGATGGTTATAGCTGGGGTAATAGCAGTGCCAATACTCAACTCGATTACTGGCAGAATCCAGGCGATATTTCCAGGAATCCAAAACCAATTGCTAATAATTCAACCAACTCAAGCGGTTACAGGAGCACAAGATGGCTTTATGATGGTTCGTATCTCAGAATTAAGAACATATCATTATCATATATGCTGCCAAAAGCCCTTTTAAGCCAAATAAAAGTCCAGAGTCTAAGGGTCTATGCAACTGCAGTTAACCTATACACTTTCAATAAAGTAGACTATTATGATCCGGAAAGAGGTGTTGATGGTTCCGGTTTTGGTATCTATCCTCAGACGAAGAAGATTATGGGTGGTATAGAACTGACATTCTAATAAATAAATATAGATATTATGAAAAACAAATTCCAATATAAGATACTGTTTCTGATAATCATCATTGGGCTTGTGTCTGCATGCAAAAAGGATTTCCTTGTGCAGACTCCCAGATTATCACAGTCAAATGAACTTACCCTTACCAGTTATAAAGGCTTATCTGCAAGTACTATAGGCGTTTATTCAAGATTATGCGCAACCTCTTGGTATGGAGCAGGTTTGGTAATTACTGCTGATATAAAAGGTGGAAATGCAAAGAGAGGATCGGTTCAGTCGGGCCGGTATGTTGATGAATATCTCTGGAACAACTCGCCTTCAGCTACATCGGAACTATGGACTGATGCTTATGCAACAATAGCAAAAGCCAATAATGTGATCAATGTTATTGATGGAGGCTTTACCCAGAATACCATTACGCAGGCTCAACTGGATCAGTTAAAAGGCGAGTGTCTTTTTATGAGAGCTTTATCATATTTCGACCTTGCACGTCTTTACTGTCAACCTTATGTTGCAGGACGTGATAATTTGGGTGTTCCTGTTGTCCTGAAAACCGAAAATGGATATCCGGCCAGAAATACAGTGGGTGAGGTGTATGATAGAATTGTTGAAGATCTTTTAACCTCCATTGACTTATTAGCAGCTACAAGTCCAATAAAACCGGATGCTGCATGGGCAACAAAAACTACATCTAATGCCTTGTTGGCAAAAGTATACCTTTATATGGGTAACTGGCAGGGTGCTACTGATTATGCTACTACAATTATTGGAACTCCGGGTCTTTCCCTTTTTACTGCTGCAGATTACACAACATGGGATAATGGTGGTTATTGGGGTAGTGGTGGTCCTGGTTCAGAGATTATTTTTCAGGTCGACGGTTCTGAAGGTAACAGTGCGCACGGCTTTTGGGAAGCTATTTCTTATATGATGGATCCTAATGGTTATGGCGATTGTGCTGCATCAAACGATGTCATAAGTCTCTATGAGGCTGGCGATGTTCGTGCAAACCTTTTTCTGCAACCATCAAAATATCCGGGTGAATACTGGAGTCTGAAGTATCCAGGACGCCTTGGTAAAACACCTAAAAGAGAATATAACACTCCGGTACTCAGACTTGCTGAGATGTATCTGATTCGTGCAGAGGCTATTCTTAACGGCGCTTCAAAACCTGGTGCTACAGCCTTGTCAGATTTAAATGCGATACGCACAAATCGCGGACTTGCTGCAGCTACAACAGTCGACCTGACTGAGATTTACAAGGAAAGAAGAAGAGAGCTATGCTTTGAGGGTAATGAATTGTTTGACCTTGCCCGTACCCAACGTTCACTCGTACGTGTTGATTACACAGGTCTGTCTAACAAGAACATCCCTTTTGTTCCCGGAGGTTCTCCTGATGTTAACTACCTTTGGGCAATGCCTATTCCTCAGGCAGAAAAAGATGCTAATGTTAACATGGTTCAAAATCCTGGTTACTAATTAATAAATTAGAAAATAATGAAAAAGTATATTTTTATATTAAGTATAATTCTGGTGACACTTACATTCTTTACCGGATGCGAGAAGCAATATCCCATAAAGTTTGACAGTGCTATCGGTCTTGTCGGTTTTAGTAAGACGACATTATCTGTGAATGAGAACGGCGCCGCTGTCTCCGCAAATATTTATCTTGGAGCAAAAACAGGTATGGCTGCTACAGATGTTACCCTTACAGTTTCTACTGATGGTGTTAGTAATCCTGCTATAGAAGGTACTGACTTTACACTTTCTTCTAAGACATTATCTGTTCCTGTTGGTGAGACAGCTATAACTATAACCCCTATTGATAATACTATTTTTCAGGGAAATAAGCATTTTAATATTATTATTGCCTCAAACAGCAAAGGCTATCAGATAGCTGATCAGGATACTCTGCAAGTTACCATTATTGATGATGAACATCCTCTTAAAGCGTGGATCGGAACTTACAAAGTTGCTGCTGCAAGTTATGGTAAGCCTGGCGCCTGGGATGAAGAATGGAACGTTACAACCTCCGCCCATCCTACGGATCTTACTAAATTGGTAGTTAAAGGGATTGGTGTAGCTTCTCCCTCAACATCAGATTGGATTGGTGTAATAAATACCACAACTATGACCATTACTTTCAGCCCTGGACAACAACTGGATGAAGCTTATGGATATGGTCCTGTTCTGATGTACCTCGGTACTCCTGATGGGACTACCAATAAAGATGCCAATATCGTTGGAACCATTTCAGCCAATGGTAATATTCATATTGATCATGTCGGCATTGAACTTACAGGAAGCAATGCAGGATATGTATGGGATGTGTTTAATACCACCTGGACAAAACAATAAAATTTCCTGATGAATAAAGACGCCTCCTCGTGAGGCGTTTTTTATTTCTGACAATTCCATATATGGAATTTTAGGTGATCCTCAGATCAATTATTATATTTACACTTTAAAACCTCAATAGAACATCTATTATGCAAGTGTTTACTAAAACTGTATTATTCTTATCAATTGTATGCAGCTTGTCTGCCAATGCACAAACAGTTCCTGATAATGTTTTAATTGAGGTTGCAAATAATTTCATGGTTGAAAACTTCCCCGGAGGCGCCAGAGAAATACGATCAGTAATTCCTTTTACATATGATAGTCTGAATTCATTAAAGCTTTTTGATCTAGAACCCGAGGGATGGATATTATTATCAACAGATGCTAAGGTTAAACCGGTAATAGGATTTTCCTTTACAGGGACATTCACAAAACCGGTTGAAAACGTTTATGATCCTATGTATAACTGGTTTAATTTGTATCAGAGGCAGATAAAAGAGATTATTACAAATGGATCGCTTAAGGAGGAAAAAGCTTGGGGAGAGATGCGTAAATCCGCGGCATCAAAAGGGACGGTTTCTTCTAATATCAGAGTAATGCCTTTTATGACAGTAAACTGGGGACAAGGTAAAAACTGGAATCAGTTTTGTCCGACAGATGCCAGTGGCCCAGGTGGTCATGTCTATGTCGGTTGTGTGGCAGTCAGCATGGCACAGGCTATGAGCGTTTATAAAATTCCGGTACAAGGACAGGGTTCACATAACTACCTGGATCCAAAATATGGAACTCAATACATAAATTTTGCCAACACATTTTATCATTGGGATTTAATGTCGGCATCCGAAGCTGATCAGTACAACGCACTACTGCTCTATCATTGTGCCGTAGCAGCAGATATGAATTTTGGTGTCGACGGATCAGAAACTCAGACTCTTAATGCAGCAGCAGCACTTAGAAACTATTTTAGTTTTTCACGTAACTTATTATATAAAGCCAGAACAGGAACTGATAAGGAATGGCAGGATATGCTAAGTATCGAATTATTGCACGGCAGGCCTGTAATCTATGCGGGTGATGCTGATGATGGTAATCCCGGTCATGCATTTAATTTAGATGGTGTAATGAACAGCAGTTATTTTCATATTAATTGGGGTTGGAGTGGTAGTAATAACGGTTACTATACACTTGATGCCCTTAATGCCGGTTCAACTAATTTTAATAAAAATCAGTCTGCAATATTTGGAATACATCCCTTGTATTATCCGACAGATATTAATTTATCCGATACAATTGTAAAGGAATATAAGCCTAAAGGTACTGTTGTCGGAATTGTAAGCGTAATCGATGAAGCTACCGATAATTCTTATGTATTAAAGGTTACCTGCGATTCAGTAAATACCGGAACCGGATGGGTTAGCGACTTCTATCTTGATGGGGATAGCCTGAAAACAGGACGGGTTTTCACTCTTACAGATAAGCGTGTTGATTCAATTTCTGTTACAGTAAGAGATAAATTTAATAATTTCTTTAAGAAGGAAATATTACTGAAGATAGGAGATACTCTTACAGGGATTTCTTTACCCAAAGAGGATCAGAATGACAATCTTAGTATATATCCGATTCCTTCAACCGACTACATTTTCTTTAATAAAAAAGAACAATATAATATTATTTCAATCCGTATATTTACAATATCAGGTATTCTGGTTAAGAATATAAATGATCCGGATAAGCAAAATGGAATTCAGATAAGTGATCTGAAGGAAGGTTTTTATATCCTCGAAGCTGAATTTAAAAACCATAGTCTCATAAGAAAGAAATTTATCAAACATTAAATATTTCTAATAGTTTATGGTAAGTTCCTGGACCATAACCATTCTTCTGAGGACTGAATATTCGATTTGGCCCCTTAATGTTTTCTTTGATTTTTAAAGCTTTAGACAGACAGTCCAAGGGTTATTGCCCGGTAAATTCTTCCTGGTTCTGATGCTTGAAATGATTGCCAATACATATCTGACTCCGTGTTATATTTATTCTTCGGTCTTTTTGTCTAAATTATTAAGGCTAAACCTTACTTTAGTAACTCATTACAGTAGGTTACCAGTTTTATCAGATCACTTTGTTTTTTTATATTAATATCTGATTTATTAATGTATTCTTTAATTTCATCCGCCTTTGCCGGGAAAATTTTAATGAATTGACGTTCAGATGAGAATTTCTGCATTACATTATTAAGTCTGATCCAGTAAACGGGAGCAGGAGTCACTTTATAGCTTTCGGGAAGCTTTAAGTTATAGGCTTTATCGTTATATAATTTTGAGAGAGATGTTGAACCTGCGGTTTCGGATGAGGTACCATAAGCGGCCGGTTTTCCAGGAGATATAAGGTCACTTTTATGTTGAATAAAGAGGGAAACCGGTGCATTCAGCAGTACTTCGTAGAATACATTTTCATTAAATACAAATTTTGCATTTTGAAGAAAAATAGTATCAACAGTCTCTGGCTTATTTAAGGTCTTTAAAGTACCGTTCTGATAAAATATCATTTTTTCAGTTACTGTATTGTAATTAAGAATACCGTTAAAAGTTTCACCTGTTTTCAACTTCAAACTACTTTTCGTAAAGTTAGGGTACAAATATTGAGGAAGATTTTCAATAGAGTCGGTTTGCGCTGTCAAAGGGACAACCAGACATAATAAAACTATAGCAAATATTGTCCATTTTATTATTGGATATATGGTTAGCTTTTTCATCTTAAATTATTTTCAATTTACTAATCACTTTTGAATTCGTAAAGATGGATTTATTTATTCCGAAATTACATATATTTTTTTTGATTCTCAAAACTGATTGCACGAAACCTTACAATATTAATCTTTTTAATAATGCTTAAATAGAAATGACATAAGTGATATGGATCATGAATTTAATAAAATATTTAGCAGTCTTATTGTTCTGTGAAATAATTAAAGTAAATTTGTCAGTTAAATTAAAACCTAAAACTAATTCGTATGAAGAAACTATTTCTGCTGATTGTTTTGTTTGTGTTTATGAGTGGTTACACTCTGTTTGCGCAGACAATAGTCATTACAGGTACGGTTACCTCTTCAGCTCAGGGGGAAGGTGCAATTCCTGGTGTAACTATTTCTGTTAAAGGTACCACTATGGGTGCCCTTACAGATGTGAATGGAAAATTTTCACTTACAGCGCCACAATCTGCAACTACCCTGATTTTCTCCTATATTGGGATGAAAAAGCAAGAGGTTGTAATCGGAGGTCGTAAAGTAATTGATGTTAGTATGGAGCCCGATCTTCTGGGCTTGGATGAAGTCGTAGTGACTGCTCTCGGTATTTCACGTGAGAAAAAGGCACTTGGCTATTCAGTACAGGACCTGGGTGGTGACAATATCGAGAAGACAAAAGTATCGAACATTGTTAACGCTTTTCAGGGTAAACTCTCCGGAGTACAGATCACCAACTCTGACGGTGGCGTATCTTCCGGTGTCAGGGTACTTATCAGGGGTGTGAACTCACTCTCTTCAAGTGGTGATAACCAGCCTCTCTTTATTGTTGATGGGGTACCTATAAACAACTCAACAACTGATGCAGGTTCATATGGTGGAAGGGATTACGGAAATGCCGCAGGCGATATCAACCCTTCAGATGTTGAGAACATAAGTGTTTTAAAAGGCGCCAGTGCAGCTGCCCTCTATGGTTCAAGAGCTGTTAACGGCGTTATCCTTATTACTACAAAATCAGGTAAATCACGTAATGGTCAGACTGGCCTGGGTGTTTCTCTTGAAGAGAACATGATGTGGTCAACTCCTCTCATTCTTCCTAAGTATCAGAACCTATATGGCCAGGGTTCAAGTGTTGGACCAGGGCTTGGGCAATATGCATTTTCTTATAAAGATGGTGCTTATGGTGGAACGAATGATGCTGTTGATGAGAGTTGGGGACCAGAATTGAACTATAAAGTGAAAGCTGAAGATTTGCTACCTGGCGGGAAATATTATTGGACACAAGATACTAACCCTGATACAAAGCTTGTAGAATCACCAATTCCTCAGACAGTAGGTCAAACTCTGGTTCTCCCTCAGTTCGATAGTCCTTATGATCCTGTAACAGGTGTTCGTACGGCAACTCCCTGGATCTCTCATCCAAATAACACTAAGAGCTTCTTTGAAACCGGACTGCAAAGAACCACCACACTAGCAGTAGCGGGCTCTAAAGAAGGTGCAAATTTCCGTCTCTCATTATCAAATCAGAAAATCAACGGTATTCTGCCGAATACTGACCTTACGAAAAACAGCATTAGCTTAAATGGTGAAATGGCTGTAACAAGTAAAATTACCGTTGGTGGTTCTGCTAACTATATCAGCAACATAAGTAATAACATTGCTGAGAATGGTTATAATGGTGGTAACCCAATGCAATCTCTTGGCCAGTGGTTCGGTCGTCAGGTTGATATGACAGTTCTCAAAGCAAGACAAAATGAATTGAACCCTATTACTGGGACTCCTTTCAACTGGAACTCAAGCTATCATAATAACCCTTACTGGAACCTCAATAACAATACAAACTCCAGGAACAGGGACAGGATGATTGGTAACGCGCATCTAAGCTGGAAATTCACTGACTGGCTTTCCTTTAAAGCTATGGCTGGAACTGACTGGTATGTTGAAGATATTATGGAAAGAGTAGCACAAGGTGATGTTGGAATTGGATTCCCTAAAGGTGAATTTAACAGTTATTCAAACCGTAGGCAGGAGATCAATGCTAACGCAAGGCTCGAGTTTGTTAAAAGCTTAGGTGATTTTAGTTTCAACGGATCATTAGGTACTGAATATAATCATTATAATAGCCAATACCGCCAAACTAATGTTGCAGAACTTATTATACCGGATTTATATTCGGTTGCCAACGCTGCTGTTCCGGCTACAACAAGTATAATAGAACATCATCATGAGTTGCAGAGTGTTTTCGGAACTGCAAACTTTGGCTTCAGGAATTTTGTATTCCTCGATTTAACAGGAAGAAATGACTGGTCATCTACATTGCCTTTGAATAGCAACTCTTATTTCTATCCTTCGGCATCACTTTCATTGGTTGTTACCGATGCTCTTCATATTAAATCCGATGTTCTTTCTTTCCTGAAAGTCAGAGGAAGTTATGCACAAGTAGGTGGAACAGCTGATGATTATTCCCTACAGGGTACATATACTGCAGCTAATCCATTTAATGGTCATCCGTCACTTAATTATGGGACCACCACTGCCAATGCTGTAATACCTCCAGCTGCATTGAAACCACAAAATAAGAAATCAAAAGAGGTTGGTATTGAGTTAAAACTCTTTAAAAACAGGATAGGTCTTGATGCTTCTTTCTATAAAGAAAACATAATCAACCAGATCTTGAATATTGCAGTTTCAAACACAACAGGTTTCACTAACAAAACAATCAATGCAGGAAACCTTCAGAACATGGGCGCTGAATTACAGTTAAACCTTACTCCTGTTCAGACAAATGACTTTTCATGGGACATATCTTTAAACTGGTCAAAGAACCAGAATAAAGTTATTTCACTTTATGGCGACATGAAATACTACCAACTTTATGACCTTAGCTGGGGTGGTTATGTTTATGCATTCCCGGGTAAAGAGTACGGAACTATTTTTGGTTATGCAATCGTTCGCGAAAATGCAACTCCTGTATATTACGATGCAGCTAAAACACAGCTTGCATACTATACATATTCAGGAAGACCAATTGTTACCAAAGCTGGCCGTTATATCCGTTCAGGACAAAGAACACCGCTTGGCAACGTTTATCCTGACTGGTTCGGTGGGGTAACCAATACATTAAACTATAAGAAACTTAGTTTCAGCTTCCTTATTGACTTCAAGAAAGGTGGCGATATTTTCTCAGAAACTCATATGTTTGGTATGTATACCGGTGTTCTTGCACCTACGGCAGTTACCAATGCTAACGGCAAAAACATCCGTGACGCTCTCACCGATGGCGGAGGTGTCCTCATACCAAATGCTGTTTATGGAAAAGTTAACACTGATGGAACTATCCAATTACTGGATGCTACCGGAGCCGCAAGTACTACACCTGTTGCAAACACAACCTACGCCGATGCTAACACATGGGGCTATGACTACTATGGTAAAACAGAGTTATCGGTGTTTGACGGAAGCTTTACTAAATTACGTGAGGTTTCTCTGGGTTATACATTTGACAAAATTGGTTTTCTGAATAAAGCAGGGATTAGTAATATAGCTCTGTCGCTGGTAGGACGTAACCTGTGGATCATTCATAAGAACGTTCCGGATATTGACCCTGAGGTTGGTAATAGTGCTGGTAACACTAGTGTTGGTGCTGAACAAAACACTATTCCTTCAACCAGATCGTATGGTTTCAATATAAAGATTAATTTCTAACCTAAATGATTCTGATTATGAAATATTTAAATATTACAAAAAAAATTATACCGGGATTGTTCCTGATTGTGGGTCTTCTCTCATCCTGTACTAAGGATTATGAAAAGATCAACACGAATCCGAATAATCCAATCGTTGTTCCAGCAATTGATATCTTCACTAACGCGGAACAAACTTCTATAAGCCGTCAGTTAGGCGGATGGATTCAGCATACTTATCTTGGAGTATGGTGTCAGCAATGGTGCAAAGTTCAGTATATTGATGAAGACAGGTACATGCCTCGTGATATGTCAGGTGAATTCCAGGCTTCTTATATAAATGAGCTTAAAAACCTGACTATTGTTATAACCAAAGCAGCTGCTGAAAAAAATGATGCCCTTGTAGCAGCAGCTAAGGTTTTAAGAGCATGGTCATTCATGTACGTAACCGATACATGGGGAGATATTCCTTACTCTCAGGCATTACAGGGTTTCAGCCTTACCGGGACATTGACTCCTGTCTATGATACGCAGGCAAGTATTTATGCCGATCTCCTTGTGCAACTTGAAGAGGCAAATGTTACGCTTGCAGCGGCAATACCATCAACTAACTTAGGTGCGGGTGATATTATATTCGGTGGTGATCCTGTTGCATGGAGAAAATTTGCTAATTCTCTTAAACTCAGATTGCTGAATCGTGCTGCAGGTACTCCATGGACATTTACCTATAACATGGTTGCTCCTCAGGCGCCTGTTACAACTACCCCGGGCGCTGCTGCACTATCAACCGCTGATGCTCAGATTGCTGCAATTCTTGCAGATCCGGGAACTTACCCGATCTTCGAATCGAATGATGATAATGTAAAACTGGTTTTCCCGGGTCTGCCTTACAGGAACGATATTTATAATGCTCTTTATACCAGAACAGACCAGGCTATTTCTGAAACTATGGTGAACTGGCTGAAGGCAAGAACTGACCCCAGAATTCATATCTATGGACAGCCAACGCCCAACTCAGTTGCAACACCTCCGCTTGATTATGTAGGTTTCCAGAACGGCCGCGGTATCACTTCAGCTCCTTTCCCTGCAGTTTCTCTTCTTGGGACAAAAATAGCATACAATGAAAAAGCTCCACTTTACGTATTATGTTTTGATGAGATTCAGTTCATTAAAGCTGAATATTACAAAAGGGTTGGAAATGATGCAGCCGCAAAAACTGCTTATGAAGCCGGTATTCAGGCTTCAATGGACAGATGGGGTCTTGTGAATGGTGGTAACGTTTTCCCTTCATGGGGAAAGACTGCAATTACTACCAGTACGGTTGGTATACCAGTGAATTATACTACATATCTTGCTAATCCGCTTGTATTATGGAGTGGAACAGACGCTCATAAATTCCAGCTTATTTGCGAACAAAGATGGGCAGGTATGTATGGCCAGGGTGTTCAGGCATACGCTGAAGTAAGAAGAACAGGCTTCCCCGAAAGAATGTTTGAATATGAACTTGAAGGAGCCTATTATCCAAACCTTGGTCTTCCTATCAGATTGCAATACGCATTGAGTGAGGATACTTATAATACAACCAATGTTGCTGCAGCAAGAACAGCTCAGAATATTGAAGCTATTAATGAAGGTATGTTCAGTACAAATGGTATTTCAAGCCAGGTATGGTGGGATACAAGGAAAAATCCAATTCCTACACAGACGGATGTTCACTAGAATCTAGTGCGTTAGTATATAATAGAAGAGAGCTATTAAAGGCTCTCTTCTTTTTTTAATATAACTGTCGTAATTTTATGTGTGTAATTGCCTGACTAAAAAATATTATCATTTTTGGACTGTTAATTGTATATTTTTATTTTAGTTGTATATGATTTTCTAACAGTAATCCTATCTGAGATGAAAAAAATAATTCTATTAACCGGGGTAGTCATATTGTCTTTATTCACTTCACGGGTTTTTGCACAGGATAAGTGTAAAGTACTGATGACAGAAATCAGTGGCTCATATAATGGATCGTGTAAAAAAGGACTTGCTGATGGTGCAGGAGAGGCTACCGGTATTGACCGGTATAAAGGCGAATTCAAAAAAGGATTGCCGAATGGTGTTGGAACCTACATCTGGCATACAGATCAGGCATACAGTGGTGAATGGAAACGGGGACTCAGAGATGGCAAAGGTAAATACACGATTAAATATATGGGTAGAGATTCAACAATTTCAGGTATATGGAGAGAGGATAAATATATCGGACAACAGGAATTAAAGCCATATGTTATTGAATATCGCAATAGTATCGGCAGAGTCTCATGTATGAAAATAGGAGACAGGCCTTATATCAAATATATATTTTCAAGAAACGGGGGTGCATCAAATAACATTAATAACCTCTTATTGCAGGGGAGTTCTGGTTCTGAAAGTAATACCACTGCATTTACAGGATTTGAACAGGTTACTTTCCCATTTAATGGCAAGGTTACTTTTACTGCTCCTAATTCGTTTATGACATCAATTCTGTACTGTGAACTCCGGTTAGTTATAAATGAACCAGGTTCCTGGATTGTCACGATGTTCTATTAATCTATCTTCAGATTCACAAGCTCAAGCCTGGTGGTCGATGCTCTCAGCACTTTGATAATAAAATTGCTTATTCTGATAATATCATTATTCCCTGGTATACTGCCATGAAAGAACAGTATCATACCGGCAAGGGTTTCATAATCGTCCGCTTCAGGGAGGTTGAAATGATATTTTTCATTCAGGTAGTCAATTTCAAGACGGCCTGAAAACACGTATTCGTTGGTTCCAACGCTCTTTTCAACCAGGTCCGTGGTATCATGCTCATCTTCAATGTCACCAACAATCTCTTCCAGTACGTCCTCAATTGTTACCATTCCTGATGTTCCTCCAAACTCATCAACTACAAGCGCTATGTTCTTTTTCTGATCAACGAATAGCTTCAGGAGTTTATTTGCAGGCATAGTTTCAGGTACTATCGCCAGTTTCCTGGTCATCGACTCGATCTCGGTAGGATTTTTAAAGATATCCTTCAATTCAAAATACCCTGTGATATTGTCTATTGTGTCCTGATAAATAAGAATCCTGGAAAGCCTTGTTTCAACAAACTTTACTCTTAATTGCTCTATAGAACTTCCTGCTTCAATTGCTTCAATCTCTGTCCGGGGCACCATACATTCTCTTAGTTTTACATTGGAGAAATCAAGTGCATTCTGGAATATTCTGAAATCCCTGTGATCGGGTTCCGACTCTTCCCTGCTCTGCTTGTTGAGATTGACAAAATGATCGAGATCAACTTTGCTGAAAACAATATTTTCCTGTTTTTTTTCTCCAGGTTTGATTTTAAAAAAGATCCGGATAAAAAGGTTTGATGCAGCCAGGGTAAATTTGCTTATAGGATAAAAAATGAAAAAGAAAATCAGCGTTGGGATACTTAAAAATTTAAGAAAAAAATTTGGAGAAATAATGAAAATTGTTTTTGGAAGAAACTCTGCCACAAGAAGGATAATAGTGGTGGAAATAATAGTATTAACTATGAGTATCAATAGATCAGAACCAAGAACTGGGGCCAGTAATGTACCCAGAATTTTGGAAAATACCAGCCCGTATATGACAAGTGAAAAGTTGTTCCCGATCAGCATTGTGGCAATGTATTGACCGGGGTTATCTGTAAATAGTTTGATTATTCTTGATCCGAATACTCCCTGTTTCCTGTCGAGCTCTATCCTTAGCCGGTTTGAAGTGACAAAGGCAATCTCCATACCGGAAAAGAACGCAGAAAGGATTATTGCGAGAAATATTATCAGGAATACATTCATACTGTAAAGTTAGCCCTTTTTTCGCTGCTTGTCCCTAAGCCAGGCAAAGACAAAACAAACAAGAGCCATCAATGCAAAGATAGTAATTTTGCTGCTTGAGCCTGTCATTGCATATCTTAAGCCTGCTGCAATGCACAGAACGCCAGTCGCTATCCAGATAATTTCAAGAATAAGAAGGGAACTATTTCTCATCCTTCAGTGTTATATCAGCGGTAACCTTAAGAATCTTCCTGTTAAGCAGATGAGAATCTGATTCAAATCCGATACCCTGTATTACCTCATCCTCACTGGTTATCTTGACGAACCTGTTGGTATAAATATGATCTTTTTCCTGATTCCAGAACAACAATTCGGTTTCAAGCTTTTCGTTCTTCTCATTTATCACAACAACACTGTCGCGAAGCTCCCATAAATTATCACTTGTACATTTCGCATATTTAGCTGTTACTTTTGCTTCGGGGTTATCCTTGCCATTATACCAATCCACTTTAATGCCTAACCGGAATTCGGAAAAAGGGGCATCAAATTTATCGTATTTCTCAATAAGAGGTGCATTCATAATAAGCTGAATTCGCCCCGAATCATTTAATATCATCTGAACACCCTTAGCCGTAAGTGAAGGTAGTGTAAGCAGGTCTGATTTTGGAATAACAGGCAGTTTATTTTCGCATGATATAACTATTATACTCAGAGCAATCAGAACTCTGAACAAGGAGCAATTTCTGAACTTTGATGACCGGCTAATCATAAAGTAGAGGTAAAATTTCTAATCATATTTCCGCTTGACAAACCAGAAATCGTACAGATTGAGGCTTATCCCCATAGTAATATAGTTCTCATTGTGAATAGTGCTTGAAGAAAAACCAGATCTCCTGGTAAAATCAAAGAACAGATTTGCTTTAGATGAATCAAAGAACATATTTCCATTCAAAGTTGTGCGTCTTAAAGGCAAACCAATACCAATGCTTGCACCGTATTCTTTTACCTGTTCATTGTTTATAATTAAATAATTATCTCCGACATGACCACCAATCCGATACTCTATCCTGCTTATATAACCGTAATTTGAAAATTTATCGGGGATATATTCAGCTCCGAATGCTAGTTGCCTGGTATCAGCAGCGTAGCCGACAGATCCAGGAATTTGTGAAGCCGACCATTTTGTTGTTATGTAATCCACTCCGGTCGTAAACTTGTTTTTCTTACCAAAAGAAACACCAACCCTCAGAGTGCCTGGAATATATGTTTTAGCAGAATTATTGGAAGTGTATGAAATAGTATCCTCTGTGCCGAAGGCTGTATATTTCAGAGATAGCTGGTTATATTTTGAACTGTAATTATTGTTTGAACTTAAAGATGCACCTATATTGAGAAAATAATTATTCTTGAGTGATGCAGAGTATTGTATCCCAAAATCGAAGTTCATACCGACTAACTGAAGATTCTCTTTACTATTATCATGAAATGTATTATAATAATCTGTAGTTTGAGAAAAAAGGAATTGGTTAGTTCTGTTAAGATCTCCTGAAAGAATAGCGAAATTGGCTCCAATGGATAAATTCTTAGTGATCTTTAATCCCGATCCAATGAAAAACTTGGTAATCCCCCCATCTCCCTGGTGAATTACGGTGTAGGGACCTATGCTTGGATTATAGGCTGGATCAGCAGAAGTAATAGTTTCTGTTATTTTATAATAACCCGAACTTACAGGCAGAACACCCAGTGCCAGGCCCCAGCCCTTAGCAAGAGGGAAACCCATAACAAGATGATGAAAATTAATATCATCAGATGAAAATTTTGATACTCCGTCAGTAATAAAATTCCTGCCGTAATCAAGACCAAAATCAAAAACAAAAGAACTAGTATCAAGGCTGCTATATGAAGCAGGATTTGTAAAATATATCGAGCTGTTATCTCTGATAGCTGTACCGACTCCACCCATGCTCAGGCTCCTGAATGATCCTAATGTTTCAAGAGTGCCGATATTGAATCTCGAATAGGGGGAATTAATTTGTTTCTGACCGGTAGCCGTAAAGGCAAAAAAGAACAGAGAGATAAAAGTGAAGATTATAAGCTTATTTCGCATTGTATTCCAGAATATAATTTAAACCATCAATCACGATATCAGGCACATATATGATATGATAATCAATTTTGTCTTTAAGAAATTCACTGTCTCCGCCTGTTAGTATTACTTTGAAATCAGTATGTTTATTTTCAAACGTGCGAATATACTCATTTATTTCATATGTAACCCCTGTAATCACTCCGGCAGCTATTGCATCGGAGGTATTTCGACCCGGATTTGATAAAATATCAGGAGGAGTAACAAGCGGTAATCTGTCGGTAAATTTATTTAATGCCTTAAATCTCATATGCAAGCCGGGTGAAATATTACCACCTTTATAACTGTAGGATGATAGGAAATCAAATGTCAGTGCTGTACCCGCGTCAATAACGAGGATTTCCTCACCAGGAAACAGATTGAAGGCACCGGCTACAGCAGCAATCCGGTCGGAACCCAGTGTCTCCGGAGTTTCATATTCAATTTTAAATGGAAGTAGTGTTTTATTAGACAGTATGTGAACAAACGGGATATTGGCGAAAAGGAGGTCTGATATGAATGGAGGCAGTTTTTTTACAGAAGAGACGATTGTCTTTTGTATCTTGTATCCCCTTAATTCTTTCTCGAGTTCTTCGCAACTCAACTCATTTATCCTGGAATGGGATAACTTTATCTCCCCTTCAAAGATTGCAAGCTTGGTACTTGTGTTTCCAATATCAACTATAAGATTCATAGTACAAAAGTAATAAAAAGTGCCTTAATTGCCTAAGGTTTTACCCCCCAACCCCCTAGATTTTAACCCCCTAAATCCCCTCAGGGGGGACTTTTAAATCACTCACCTTTCTTAGCCCCCCCTTTGGGGGATTGGGGGTAAAAAACTAAAGGGCAGGTGGGCTAACATCATGTGAGGCGAGTATCTCATTCAGCACCCTTATCGCAGTCTTTACAGATTTCACATCATTGATTGTGAGGCTAAGCTTTGAAGCCTTTTGTTTCATGTTCATCTGTTTTTGCTTCCTGTTTACATAATTCATAATTGAAACAAAAAGTGAACTTCTGTAAAATTGTGAGTTTGGATCAGAAACGAAATTAGCAATAAGCAGATTGTTCTTCAATAGTATTTTTTCTATGCCGATTTTTACTGCAATCCACTTAATTCTTACGATATCGAGGAGAGCCTGTGCTGGTGGTGGTATCTGTCCAAACCTGTCAATAAGTTTCTTCTCGAATGAACATAATGCCTCTTCAGACTCAATCTCATTTAGTTCTTTATAAAGCCTTATTCGCTCCGAAATATTTGAGATATATTCATCGGGGAACATAATTTCCAAATCAGTATCAATTTGAAAATCAGATATATATTTTCTTTCCTGCTCCTGCTTTATCGGAACTGTCACGTTTGCCTCAGCAGATGGGGATTCCCTAAATTCGGACTCTCTTAATTCGATCAGCGCTTCATTTAAAATACGCTGATAAGTTTCAAAACCTACATCGGCAATAAATCCACTTTGTTCACCTCCGAGGAGGTTGCCCGATCCTCTTATATCCAGATCCTGCATTGCAATATTAAAGCCGCTGCCAAGTTCCGAAAATTCTTCAATTGCTTTAAGCCTTCTTCTGGCTTCGTGTGTGAGAGTACTCAGGGGTGGGGCAAGAAGGTAACAAAATGCCTTTTTATTCGACCGCCCGACTCGTCCCCTTAGTTGATGGAGTTCCGAAAGCCCGAAGTGATGAGCATCATTTATAAAGATTGTATTGGCATTTGGTATGTCAAGTCCCGATTCAATGATTGTCGTAGCAAGAAGTACGTCGTAATCACCCTGAATGAAATTGTACATCACATTTTCAACATGAGTACCATCCATCTGACCATGAACTATTGCAGTTTTTACATTCGGACAGATCCGGCTGATCTGTGCCTGAATCAGCTTGATGTTCTCCACCCTGTTATGAATGAAAAATACCTGTCCGTTCCTTGAAACCTCATATTCGATACCCTCTTTAATTATTTCTTCATTAAAGCCATGCAATTCAGTTACTATAGGCATTCTGTTTGGGGGTGGCGTATTGATAATGGAAAGATCGCGGGCTCCCATCAGGGAGAACTGCAATGTTCGCGGAATCGGTGTGGCAGTGAGTGTTAAAGTGTCAACATTTGCTTTAATCTTTTTAAGCTTTTCTTTTACAGATACACCAAATCTCTGCTCTTCATCAATGACAAGAAGCCCGAGGTCCTTAAATTTAACATCCTGGCCTACAAGCTTATGTGTTCCAATTATAATATCTATTTTCCCTTCAGATAGTTGAGAGAGTATTTTTTTCTGATCGGCAGCTTTTCTATGGCGGCTTATATATTCTATGTTACACGGAAAGCCCTTTAACCTCGATGTAAATGTTTTATAATGCTGTAAAGCGAGAATTGTTGTTGGCACAAGCACAGCTGTCTGCTTACTATCAGAAACTGATTTGAAGGCGGCTCTTATAGCTATTTCTGTTTTGCCGAAACCTACATCTCCGCACACCAGACGGTCCATAGGGTGAGGGGCTTCCATATCAGTTTTAACAGCTACAGATGCAGTCAATTGGTCGGGAGTATCTTCATAAATAAATGAGGCTTCCAGTTCCCGTTGCAAATATGAATCGGGTGAAAATGAGTATCCCGGCGAAGCCATCCTTTTTGCATAAAGATGAATCAGGTCCTTTGCAATATCTTTTACCCGGCTTTTTGTAGTCTGCTTCAGCTTTTGCCAGGCGCCCGAACCCAGCTTATATATTTTTGGTTCAGAGTTGTCTTTACCTTTATATTTAGATATTCGGTACAGGGAGTGAATACCAACATAAAGTATATCATTGTCCCTGTAAACCAGCTTTATAGCTTCCTGTATCTTCCCGTTAACCTCGATTTTTTCAAGTCCGCCGAATTTCCCAATACCATGATCTATATGAACAACATAATCGCCCGGATTAAGTCCTGTAAGCTCCTTGACTGAAATGCTCTCCTTCTTTGTAAAATATCCCCTTATCCTGAATTTGTGATACCTGTCAAATATCTGGTGGTCTGTAAATACCGAAATCCTGAGGTCGTGATCCGTGAATCCGCTATGAAGATTCAGTAAAAGAGAAATGAAGTGTGCTTCCGGATTAATTTCTGAAAAGATGTCCCTTAACCTTTCTATTTGTGATTCACTTTCGGAGATGATATATGTCGAATAGCCATTAGTATTGTTAGACAGGAGCTTCCCTGTAAGCAATTCAAAATTTTTATTAAATACAGGTTGAGGTTCAGTATGGAATTCAAAACTGGTTTCAGGTTCATCCATACTGTGCTTTCCAAACTCAAGCATGCGGAATGGTTTACATTTCTCCATGAAACAATTCCCTGTCATCACAATCTCTTTCTTATCGGATATCTGCCCTAGGTCTTCCCGTTGAGTGGTCTGAAAGAAGATGTTGTTGATCTTTTCCCTGATATATTCAGGGTTCTCAATCCATATAATCGAAGAAGGAGGCAGAAAGTCGGTGAATGAATCATTTATCTCCTCAATTGAGATATCCTGAATGTTAGGTATTATGGAAATCTGTTTATGAATGTTGACAGAAAGCTGATCGTCAGTATTAAAGGACCGGATTGTCTCAACCTCTTCACCAAAAAAGTCAATCCTATAGGGAAGATCGGCTGAATAAGAAAATACATCGGCTATGCTTCCCCGTATTGCATATTGTCCTGGTTCGTATACAAAGTCAGTCCGTGTGAAATTATATTCATGAAGCATTTCTTCCAGAAACTCCAGAGAGATCTTGTCGCCCTTGTTAATATTAAAGGTGTTCTTTTTGAGGTTTTTCCGGCTTACCACCTTCTCCATCACCGATTCAGGATAGGTTACGATAATCCCCTTCCTTTTCCCGGAAGCCAGGTGATTCAGAACTTCAGTTCGAAGTACAATATTGGCAGGTTCAGTCTGTTCGTATTGTACTGATCTTTTATATGTTGAAGGAAAAAAGAAGACAGATTCCTCCCCAAGCAAAGAGATCAGATCGTTATAAAAATAGGCCGCATCTTCTTTTTCCGGTATAATAACCACATGAGTGGTTTGGGTTTTATGAAAAACAAGTGAAAGAATCAATGCCCTTGATGAGCCAGAAAGTCCTTCAATCCTAATTTTCCCCGATTTGTCATCATTGATTGTTTCAACCAGTCGCGGTACCAACGGGTGATCGTTATAGTGACTTGTAATTTGGTTTTCTTTCATTTGATTGAATTCGCGGCAAATTTACTAAAATGAATCCTAAATGGGATGTTTAGTGACGGAATTGAATTTTGCCGGGGAAATGTTATTTTTAAACAAAATTAGAATTAATGAAGGTTTATAAGTTCGGAGGGGCATCGGTAAAAGATGCGGAAGGGATAAGAAATCTATTAAATATTGTAAAGGCTGAACCAGATAACCTGGTGATTGTCGTTTCAGCGTTCGGAAAGACAACTAATGCTCTTGAGAAGGTATTAAAAGCGTGGTTAGGCGGGGAGGAACAATACAAAACACTTCTCAACGAAATTTATAACGGTCATTTGTCAGTGATCAATGATCTTTTTGGACAAGGATCCGAAGCAGGCGTAAAGATTGATGTCTCTTTTGCCCTGCTTCGCGACTATTTATTGACTTCATTAAAAGGGAAATACGATTTTGAATATGATCAGGTAGTTTCATACGGAGAAATCTGGTCAACCATTGTGGTTGCCGAATATCTTAAAAGAAACCTTCATGATGTGGATTGGTGTGACATTAGGGAAAACATCAAGACGGATGACAGATTCAGGGATGCAAATGTGCTGTGGAGTGAGAGTACTACAAGAGTACGGAAACTTTTTGACTTCAGAAAAATAAGGATTTACGTAACGCAGGGATTCATTGGAGGGACCATGGCAGGACAGGCAACAACTCTTGGCAGGGAAGGATCAGACTATACAGCGGCAATTCTTGCAAATATTCTTGATGCTGAATGTGTGGTGGTATGGAAAGATGTCCCCGGAATCCTGAATGCAGACCCAAAATGGTTTCCCGATGCCAGCAAACTCGATGAGATATCTTATAAGGAGGCTGTGGAAATGAGTTTCTCAGGAGCAAAAGTAATTCATCCTAAAACAATTAAACCTCTGCATAACAAGAGTATACCGCTTCATGTGAGATCATTTCTTGCCCCCGAAGAAAAGGGAACTGTTATAAAAGCTGATATAGCATTCAGAAAGATAGAACCTGTTTTTATAAAAAAAGAAGATCAGATTCTTATCTCTATTCTTCCGAAGGATTTCTCATTTGTAATGGGCGATAATCTGAGCAGGATTTTCCATACATTCATCACTTACGGAATAAAAGTTAATCTCGTTGAGGCGAGTGCGGTAAGTATAGATGTCTGTGTTGATGACGAAAGACCTAAAGTCGATTCTCTTATAAATAATCTTAAAGAGGAGTATTCTGCTGTTTATAATGAAAATGTGGAGATGCTTTCCGTAAGACATTATACCTCTGAAGCAATGGAACGGATTACTTTGGGAAGGGAAATCCTTCTGGAACAGAGGACCAGGAGTACAGTGAGGTACGTGGTAAGAAAAGAACAAGGCTTATAGGATTATTCTGTTATGGATCAGCAGCAACCCCCAATCACATTAACGCTACCGGTCAAACATCAGCCGTTGTCCCCTGTAATCAGCGTTAATGAGACCATTGTCATAAACAATTGTTCCATTTACTATTGTCTGAATAACTTTGGATTTAAAGTTAACCCCTTCAAAAGGTGACCATCCGCATTTATAGAGAATATTTTCTTTAGATACAATCCATGGCTTGTCAGGATTGATCAGACAAAGATCTGCCTGATATCCTTCTCTTATGAATCCTCTTTTTCTGATATTAAACAGAATAGCAGGATTATGGCACATCATTTCAACAACTTTTTCAAGACTGAATATTTTTCTGTGCCAGAGCTCGAGCATCGCAACAAGAGAGTGCTGAATGAGGGGACCTCCCGATGGGGATTTGAAATAACTGTTTCCTTTTTCATCAAGAGTATGGGGAGCATGATCGGTTGCAACAATATCTATAGTATTGTTATTAACGCCGTTGATCAGAGCATCCCTGTCAAATCTTGTTTTTATTGCAGGGTTCCATTTAATAAGTGAACCAAGATCGTCGTATGATGATTCATCGAACCAGAGATGATGTATGCAAACCTCACCGGTAATTCTTTTCTGATTTAACGGCAGATCATTACTGAAAAGCTTAAGTTCATCGGCTGTTGAAAGATGAAGGATATGAAGTCTTGTGTTAAATTCTTTTGCAAGATTAACAGCATGTGAAGAGGACTTAAAGCATGCCTCGCGGCTGCGTATAAGAGGATGCATTCTTACAGGAATATCTTCCCCGTATTTTGTCCTGTAAATCTCAATATTCTTTCTGATTATGGATTCATCTTCACAATGTGCAGTTATTGGAAGAGTTGTCTTTGAAAATAGTTCTTTTAAATCATCTTCATTATCCACCAGCATATTGCCTGTTGATGATCCCATAAATAATTTTATGCCACATACGGCGGATTGATCAACTTTCAGAACTTCATCGAGATTTGTGTTTGTCGCACCCAGGTAGAAGGAATAGTTTGTGAAAGAGTTTTCAGAACCAATCCTGTATTTCTCATTAAGAATATCAATAGTGATTGTTTGAGGATTGGTATTTGGCATATCCATAAAAGATGTAACACCACCGGCAACTGCAGCCCTTGATTCGCTGTAAATATCACCTTTATGGGTCAGTCCAGGTTCCCTGAAATGTACCTGATCATCAATTACTCCCGGGATGAGCAGCAGACCTGTTGCATCGATTATATTAGTGCCCGACGGAATATTAAACTGATCAAAAGAACCAATTGCAGTAATAAGCTCATCAATAATAAGAAGGTCGCTGTGAGATGTTTTACCTTCATTTATTATTTTGGCATTTTTAATCAGGATGCTGCTCATAATATGATTTTTACCCCCTAAATCCCTCTATGGGGGACTTTAAATTTACTCTCTTTTCTTAGTCCCGCAAGGCGGGATTGGGGGGTAAAGAAATGGGGAACTAATCTTCCCCATATATATATATGGTGTATCCCTAGTCTTTTATAAAGATACTTCTGATCTTCATCCTCAGCACTCCCCACAGAGCCTCATTGAATATTCCCCCTGACATCTTTGATGCTCCCAGTTTTCTATCAGTGAAGATTATCGGGACTTCGACAATTTTATATCCTAGTATCCATGTTTTGAACTTCATCTCAATCTGGAAACCATAACCGACAGATTTGATCTTTTCGAGGTTAATGTTCCTGATCACCTCTGTTTTATAGCATTTGAAACCGGCAGTGGTATCCATAATTTTCATGCCGGTGATCATCCTTACATAAATTGAAGCCACATACGACATTAAGACACGTGATAGAGGCCAGTTGACTACGTTTACCCCACTAATATATCTTGAACCTATTGCGAGATCGGCCCCATCCTCTGAACAAGCCTTGTAAAGTTTCAAAAGATCCTGAGGGTCGTGCGAGAAATCCGCATCCATCTCATATATATATCTGTAATTTTTCCCCAGAGCCCACTTAAAGCCAGCAAGATATGCGGTGCCGAGTCCGAGTTTGCCAGATCTCTCAATAAGAAAAAGATTATGGTATGAACTTTGAAGATCCTTTACAATAGCTGCTGTGCCATCAGGTGAATTATCATCAATTATAAGGATATCGAAGGCAACTTTCAGCGAAGAAATTGATTTAACAACCGCTTCTATATTTTCCCTCTCTTTATATGTGGGTATAATGACTATATTTGAAAACTCTTCCATATGGTTGCGAAAATAAGAAAATTCATTTAATAGGTAATAAATCAAAATGATTATTTGATATATTAGCTTAAATTCAATAATTAAGGAGTTAATTATTTTTGAGAAATATAGATTGGTAATATATTAAATGATAAGGACAGTTGGCAATTTATTTCTATGAAAAGATCATTTTATATTTTTATTTCTTTCCTGTTTATCAGCACTGCTGCATATTCACAGGATTTAAACTGGAGACTCGATTTATTCAGTTTTTTTGATAATACTGAATTTGGAAGATCTGCCGTGACTATCCCTCAGACTATGGCAGGTGTTATGGTTGCTCCTGAGGCTGGGCTCTTATGGGACTCAATACATAAGATTAACGCAGGAGTTAATCTGATGCACGAGTATGGCAGTCCGAAAGCAATTGATAAATTCTATCCTACGGTATATTATGAATTTAACAGGGACGCTCAAAAATTTATGATGGGTGCATTCCCAAGGTCTCGGGTTTTAGAAAAGTATCCGCGTGTCTTTTTCCAGGATTCTATTACATATTATCGTCCAAACATAAACGGGATATTCTGGGAATTCCGGCAAAATAAGAACTATTTTAATGTCTGGCTTGACTGGACCGGGAGGCAGTCAAAAACGGTGAATGAGGCATTCTTTATTGGCTGCAGCGGGAGATACAATATGGGAATGTTTTATTTGCAGCATTTCGGATACATGTTTCATCTCGCCGGGAAAATGGATCCGGTTGTTGAAGAAGCTCTGCATGACAATCTTCTCTTCGATACTTCCGTGGGTATCGATTTATCGGGAAAAACATGTTTCAGAACACTTGAAGCAAATGTAGGGTGGGTCACACGTCGGGAAAGATCAAGAGCTGAAAATACCGGATGGATAAAATTAAACGGATTTCTGTCTGAGGCGAAGCTGGAATATAAGTTTCTCGGATTTTTCAATACCTTCTACAGAGGTGACGGTATGATGTATTTTTATAATGAAAGGGGTAATGCCCTATACTGGGGTGATCCGGTTTACAGGGCAAATATTTATAATCGTTCAGATTTTTATGTGATTTTTATGCAGCGCCGGAATGTAAATATCGAACTTACGTACTCTCTTCACTTTCTTGAAAGTAGGGTTTACAATGAGCAGATGCTGAAGGTTATTGTCAACCTTAACTGTTTATAGTCTTCTTTAATAAAGAATTCTTTTTAAACATTAAAATTGAAATCCTGTGATTGATGAGGTATTTATATGGAAGTTTCTGAAGTTTTGCATTGTAGGTTTTTCAGGAATGATTGTTGATTTTGGAACAACATGGCTGCTAAAGGAAAAGGTTAAGGTTAACAAATACATTGCAAATTCGACGGGATTTATCCTAGCCGCTAGTTCAAATTACTTATTCAACCGTTTCTGGACATTTCACAGTGTAAATCCACGCATAGTCTATGAATATGGATCTTTTATATTAATCTCTATAGTAGGCCTGGCAATTAACAACCTGATAATATTCCTGCTTAACGAAAAAATGAAACTCAATTTTTATCTGTCAAAATTGTTTGCTGTAGGTGTTGTTACTATCTGGAATTTCTTCATGAATTATATGATAACCTTCAGATGAAATATACGACACAACAGAACATTAATAATTGACATACTAATTAATTATCCACCAGTAAGTCAGATGTATTTCAGGATTTATAATATCACAATCTTACTTTGTCTGACCATTTCAATTAAAGGTCAGGGTTCGAATCATACTGATAGTCTGACCATCGGGGAAATTTTAATAAAAGGGAATTATATTACAAGCAAGAAAGTCATTCTCCGCGAGCTGGATTTCAGGTTAAATGACATTATCCCACTGGAAGAAGTTGAGTCCAGAAAACGGACGAGTATAAATAATCTTACCAAGACTTCACTTTTTAATTTTGTTGAAATTGAGATAGAAGAAATTCAGGGGAATAGCCTGTCATAACCTATTATGACAAGGTTCTTAGATTTGATTATTCCTTTAATGCCCTGGGTGAGAGAGGTTTGTTTATTAATTGGAAAGCAGCAATAAGATAAAATATTAAAGTGTTTAGCAAGTTAAAATCAGTTTTAGAAGGAATTAAAATAGGTCATGTCATTTTAATCTGGCTTTTATTGAACCTCGTTTCAGCTTCATTTATACTTCTCTATACAGATGAAACCTACTATGCGCTCTTTGCTCAGCAACTTGCATTCGGATACTTTGACCACCCACCAATGATAGCAGTTTTTATAAGGTTGGGTACCTTTATCTCCCAAATTCTGGCTTTCAGCTTTTGTAGGAGTTCTCATTTTCACCCCACACCTTGTATGGCAGGCTAATAACGGTTTTGTTACTTTTTCATATCATCTGTTTGAAAGATCAGCTTCTCAATATAAGTTTTCTTTTACTCTCGAATATATCCTTGGGCAGATGCTTTTTTACGGACCTGTAACAGCTATGTTCATGTACATTGCCCTGATAAAAAAGAGGGAATATGACCGGTTCGAAAGAGCATTGATCTGGAATATATTAGGAATCTCAGGCTTCTTTCTTTTTTGTACTTTAAAAGGAAGAGTGGAGATAAACTGGACATTACCTGTAATAGTTCCTATGTTAATTATTTTTATGAGATACAGTGATATCAGACCGGTCTTCAGGAGAAGGTTTTATTATGGCGCTGCCCCTGTGATAGTTGTAGTCCTGTTATTCAGAATTCAGATGATTTATCCGTTATTTGATATAAAGATTTCAAGAATAGATGATCTGAGGAATCAGAAAGAATTCGTGCAGGAGGTCGTTTCCAAGTCTCATGGATTGCCAGTAGTAACCAACAGATATCAAAAAGCAGGTATAATTTCTTACTATTCGGGCAAATTTGTTCCCAGTATAAATCTTAATGGACGGAGGAACCAGTTTAACTTATGGCATTGTGATGACTCATTGCGCTTCAGGAAAGTGGCGTACATTAATAATTATTTATCTGAAGGTGAAAATATTCAGAATCCATTTTACAGAGATTATCAGGTAAGTATTATTGACTCTCTTCCTGTAATGAACGATATTGTTTTAACCGTGAACCCCTTAAAAGCAAAAGTCCGTACATGAAGAGGTTGATATTAAGGTATTACTCAATACACGGCAGTCTTTTAATAATTATAAAGACGCAGGAAATTTTAGTACCCGGCTTTATGCTGAGATATGGTCCGAGAAAAAGATCCTGAAGGAGCAGGTTTGTTCCATACCTGTGGATATTCTTCTTAATACTTATAATGGTGTATACACTTTCAGATTTATTTCACCATCCGAAAGAGGTTCATATAAAATATTTATAACTCTTAAAACATCAAAACTGGGATTTTGGAGTACATAGAAAGTGATTGAATTAACTGTAATATAAGTGCTTAAGTGTCACACTTACAATGGTTAACATATGAAATAGCCTGTTTTAAGAGTGGTTAGTAGTTATTAATTTAAAATATTATTCAGTTTTATTTGATTCTTTTCTTGCATGAAAAGAATCAATTTATATCTTTGCAACCCTTTAGGACAAGGAGTTGATTGAAGGGTAGGAGAGATAGGATTCCGGCTGGAGAAGAAAGGGAAGCAATGAAAGAGAAAGGCCGGAAAAAACATCTCATTTTTTATTTGGAAGAGAAGATAAAAATCTTAACTTTGTCGTCCCAAAAGAAGAAAACGTTCTTAAAAGATATTGAAGAATAACGAAAAGACCCTCCTGCGCCAAGGCTACGGAGGGCGTCCACCAACGCTAAAGCTATGGTGGACAAAGAAGGTTCTTTGAAATTATGAAGTAAACAACCAGGCGAGATATGGAAATCTCGTCAAAATAATAATTCGTTAGTATTTTTGAATTGAGTTCACAGGATTGTTTTTTGTAAAGAGATTTAAGAATAAATTTTTACAATGAAGAGTTTGATCCTGGCTCAGGATGAACGCTAGCGGGAGGCTTAACACATGCAAGTCGAGGGGCATCACGAGGTAGCAATACTTTGGTGGCGACCGGCGCACGGGTGAGTAACGCGTATGTAACCTACCCTGTACAGGGGGATAGCCCGGAGAAATTCGGATTAATACCCCATAAAGATATTTAGAGGCATCTTTAGATATTTAAAGTTTCGACGGTACGGGATGGGCATGCGTGACATTAGCTAGTTGGTAGGGTAACGGCCTACCAAGGCTGCGATGTCTAGGGGTCCTGAGAGGGTGATCCCCCACACTGGTACTGAGACACGGACCAGACTCCTACGGGAGGCAGCAGTGAGGAATATTGGTCAATGGGCGCAAGCCTGAACCAGCCATCCCGCGTGCAGGAAGAAGGCGCTATGCGTCGTAAACTGCTTTTCCAGGGGAAGAAAACCCGTTACGTGTAACGGCTTGCCGGTACCCTGGGAATAAGCATCGGCTAACTCCGTGCCAGCAGCCGCGGTAATACGGAGGATGCGAGCGTTATCCGGATTTATTGGGTTTAAAGGGTGCGTAGGCGGATTAATAAGTCAGTGGTGAAAACCTTCAGCTTAACTGGAGACTTGCCATTGATACTGTTAGTCTTGAGTACGGTCAAGGTAGGCGGAATGTGTAATGTAGCGGTGAAATGCTTAGATATTACACAGAACACCGATTGCGAAGGCAGCTTACTGGGCCATTACTGACGCTGATGCACGAAAGCGTGGGGAGCGAACAGGATTAGATACCCTGGTAGTCCACGCCGTAAACGATGATCACTCGCTGTTAGCGATACACAGTTAGCGGCTAAGCAAAAGCATTAAGTGATCCACCTGGGGAGTACGGCCGCAAGGCTGAAACTCAAAGGAATTGACGGGGGCCCGCACAAGCGGAGGAACATGTGGTTTAATTCGATGATACGCGAGGAACCTTACCTGGGCTTAAATGTAGAGTGCATGAAGTAGAAATATTTCTTTCCTTCGGGACTCTTTGCAAGGTGCTGCATGGTTGTCGTCAGCTCGTGCCGTGAGGTGTCGGGTTAAGTCCCATAACGAGCGCAACCCTTATCGTTAGTTGCCAGCGGGTAATGCCGGGAACTCTAACGAAACTGCCGGTGTAAACCGTGAGGAAGGTGGGGATGACGTCAAATCAGCACGGCCCTTATGTCCAGGGCTACACACGTGTTACAATGGCCGGTACAGAGGGCAGCTACCTGGAGACAGGATGCGAATCTCCAAAGCCGGTCTCAGTTCGGATCGGAGTCTGCAACTCGACTCCGTGAAGCTGGATTCGCTAGTAATCGCGCATCAGCCATGGCGCGGTGAATACGTTCCCGGGCCTTGTACACACCGCCCGTCAAGCCATGGAAGTTGGGGGTACCTGAAGTCCGTAACCGTAAGGAGCGGCCTAGGGTAAAACTAGTGACTGGGGCTAAGTCGTAACAAGGTAGCCGTACCGGAAGGTGCGGCTGGAACACCTCCTTTCTGGAGAAAAGCAAAACTGTTAACTGCATCCTATGGAACGCAGTTACTTATCCGCCTGGTTTTTACTTCATTATTATAATTTCGGATTGCGGAATGGCGATTGCGGATTGAAAAATCCGAAATCAAAAATCCACAATCCGAAATAGTTTATACTGTACTGGAGAAAATCCCTGCCATACTGTAGTATGGGAAAGTACTAATCAGTCCCGTAGCTCAGTTGGTTAGAGCACTACACTGATAATGTAGGGGTCCGCGGTTCAACTCCGCGCGGGACTACACTGGGGAATTAGCTCAGTTGGCCAGAGCATCCCGACTTGGTCGGTAGGGTCAAGGGCGTTCTCAGGTTCTTTGCGCATATTGGGGAATTAGCTCAGTTGGCCAGAGCATCCCGACCTTGGTCGGGAGGGTCAAGGGCGTTCTCAGGTTCTTTGCGCATATTGGGGAATTAGCTCAGTTGGCCAGAGCACCTGCCTTGCACGCAGGGGGTCAAGGGTTCGACTCCCTTATTCTCCACAAATTGCTTTGCTAAATCCCGATGCGAATCGGGATTTTCAAAGTAATAAGCTCAGAGCAGTTCTTTTTAAGTAATTAGGATTTTTGGCAAATGGGCCAGAGCATCCCGACCTTGGTCGGGAGGGTCAAGGGTTCGACTCCCTTATTCTTCACCATCGGCCACCATAGCTTTAGCGACGGTGGCTCATCCAAAGTAAACGAAAGCATTGAGAGGAGTAATCCTCCTTCGCTGAAGTTACGGAGGACAAAGGTTCTTTGACATATTGGAAACAAAAAAGTTAGTAAAATTGATTAACTCAAGAAAGTAAATAAGAGCGCATGGTGAATGCCTTGGCTCTCAGAGGCGAAGAAGGACGTGACAAGCTGCGATAAGCAACGGGGAGGAGCAAATATCCAATATATCCGTTGATTTCCGAATGGGGCAACCCACTATGCTGAAGGCATAGTACCCGTAGCAATACGAGGAGCTAACCCGGAGAACTGAAACATCTTAGTACCCGGAGGAAAAGAAAACAAAAGTGATTCCCTTAGTAGTGGCGATCGAACGGGGAATAGCCCAAACCGATAACGTTTTGGCGTTGTCGGGGTTGAAGGACCAGTGCTATTATTATTAATATGAAATGGAAGATGTCTGGAAAGTCATACCGGAGAAGGTGAAAGTCCCGTACATGTAAGTATTAATAATATAATTGGTATCCTGAGTAGGTCGGGACACGAGAAATCCTGATTGAAACTGCCGGGACCATCCGGTAAGGCTAAATACTTCTGAGAGACCGATAGTGAACCAGTACCGTGAGGGAAAGGTGAAAAGTACCCCGAACAGGGGAGTGAAATAGTACCTGAAACCGTGCGCTTACAACCTGTCGGAGCCAGACTTAGGTTTGGTGACGGCGTGCCTTTTGCATAATGAGCCTACGAGTTACACCTCTCTAGCAAGGTTAAGACTTCGAGAGTCGGAGCCGAAGCGAAAGCGAGTCTGAATAGGGCGTATAGTTAGAGGGGGTAGACGCGAAACTTTGTGATCTATCCTTGGTCAGGCTGAAGTTCCGGTAACACGGGATGGAGGGCCGAACTAGTTGATGTTGAAAAATCTTTGGATGAACTGAGGATAGGGGTGAAAGGCTAATCAAACTGAGAAATAGCTCGTACTCCCCGAAATGCATTTAGGTGCAGCCTCGTGGTGAGTCTTGCAGAGGTAGAGCTACTGATAGGGCTAGAGGGCTTCACCGCCTATCAACCCCTGACAAACTCCGAATGCTGCAAGATATACACGGGAGTGAGCCTGCGGGTGCTAAGGTCCGTGGACAAAAGGGAAAGAACCCAGACCATCAGCTAAGGTCCCAAAATATATGCTAAGTTGAATTAACGAGGTGCGACTGCTTAGACAGCTAGGATGTTGGCTTGGAAGCAGCCATTCATTTAAAGAGTGCGTAACAGCTCACTAGTCGAGCGGTTGTGCGTGGATAATAATCGGGCATAAGCATATTACCGAAGCTATGGACTCATGACATAAGTCATGATTGGTAGGGGAGCATTCCAGTCAGCGCAGAAGATGTATGGTAATGTATGTTGGAGCGGCTGGAAAAGAAGATGTAGGCATAAGTAACGATAAGGCCGGTGAGAAACCGGCCCACCGAAAGACTAAGGTTTCCTGATCAACGCTAATCGGATCAGGGTTAGTCGGGTCCTAAGGGTAAGCCGAACGGCGATCTCGATGGACAACTGGTTAATATTCCAGTACCACCGTGTACTGCGAAGGAGAGACGGAGTAGTGAAAGATCCGCGTACTGACGGAATAGTACGTTAAAGGGTGTAGTTATATCACAAGGTTAATAGCTTAGTGATGATGAACCTGACAGTACCATGAGTCTTCGGACAAGTGGATAGTGATCCTAAACAGACTTCCAAGAAAAACTCCTAAGCTTCAGGTACATGGTGCCCGTACCACAAACCGACACAGGTAGTCGAGGAGAGAATCCTAAGGTGCTCGAGTGATCCGTGGCTAAGGAACTAGGCAAATTAGACCTGTAACTTCGGGAAAAAGGTCTCCCTCGCAAGAGGGACGCAGATAAATGGCCCAGGCGACTGTTTAGCAAAAACACATGGCTTTGCGAAATCGAAAGATGAAGTATAAGGCCTGACACCTGCCCGGTGCTGGAAGGTTAAGAGGGGGGGTTATTGTCCTTCGGGATGAGAAGCTCTGAATTGAAGCCCCAGTAAACGGCGGCCGTAACTATAACGGTCCTAAGGTAGCGAAATTCCTTGTCGGGTAAGTTCCGACCTGCACGAATGGTGTAACGATCTGGGCACTGTCTCAGCCACGAGCTCGGTGAAATTGTAGTCCCGGTGAAGATGCCGGGTACCCGCAACGGGACGGAAAGACCCCGTGAACCTTTACTATAGCTTAACATTGATTTTGGGTAAATAATGTGTAGGATAGGTCGGAGACTATGAACCGGTTTCGCCAGGAATCGGGGAGTCACCCTTGAAATACGACCCTTTATTTATCTGGAACCTAACCCCCGCAAGGGGAGACATTGTTTGGTGGGTAGTTTGACTGGGGTGGTCGCCTCCAAAAGAGTAACGGAGGCTTCTCAAGGTGCCCTCAGCACGATTGGTAACCGTGCGTAGAGTGCAATGGCATAAGGGCGCTTGACTGTGAGACCGACAAGTCGATCAGGTACGAAAGTAGAGCATAGTGATCCGGTGGTTCCGTATGGAAGGGCCATCGCTCAAAGGATAAAAGGTACTCCGGGGATAACAGGCTGATCGCCGCCAAGAGCTCATATCGACGCGGCGGTTTGGCACCTCGATGTCGGCTCGTCACATCCTGGGGCTGGAGAAGGTCCCAAGGGTTCGGCTGTTCGCCGATTAAAGTGGCACGCGAGCTGGGTTCAGAACGTCGTGAGACAGTTCGGTCCCTATCTGTTGTGGGCGTAGGAGATTTGAGAGAACCTGACACTAGTACGAGAGGACCGTGTTGGACAGACCTCTAGTGTACCTGTTGTGGCGCCAGCTGCATCGCAGGGTAGCTATGTTTGGAAGAGATAAGCACTGAAAGCATCTAAGTACGAAGCTCATCTCAAGATGAGATCTCCTTTAAGGGTCGTTGAAGACTACGACGTTGATAGG
>Ga0208079_1000081_pt1 | contig 52306 bp, 40 predicted proteins | sample NGESurdeep092012_5_FD_184474 | JGI IMG/M metagenome (GOLD analysis project Ga0208079, IMG submission 184474) | Arctic peat soil microbial communities from Barrow, Alaska - NGEE Surface sample 210-2 deep-092012 (SPAdes) | ecosystem: Environmental > Terrestrial > Soil > Wetlands > Peat ... | reverse complement strand
GTTACATGAACGCCTACACGAGCTTCGACCGCACGGTGTATCACATTGACGTGCCCAGCACCGGCGCACGCACCGCGATTGACATCCTGTGCGACATCATGCAGCACGCCACCCTGCCCGCCGATGAACTGACCAGGGAACTCGACGTCATCCGCCGCGAAATGGACATGGGCCAGGACGATCCCGGCCACCGCGCCAGCCGCCGCCTGTTTGAAACCGCCTACACACGCAGCCCGTATCGCTTCACCGTCATCGGGTACCCCGACATTTTCGGCGAGCTGAAACCCGACGACATCCGCGGTTACTACGCCGAAAAATACACGCCGAACAATGTGTTTTACGTCGTCGCCGGCGACGTTAAGAATGACGAAGTCATCGTGCAAATCCGCACCGCCTACAAAAAAACCAAGGCCCGGGCGCTCCCATCAGTCGTGTTGCCGGAAGAACCGAAGCAAACCGCAGCGCGTGAAATCGTCGAGGAAGCGCCCATTGAACTCGGTCATTTTCATTTTGCCTGGCACATTCCCGAATTGCGGCATCCCGACATGTCGGCGCTCGACGTGCTCGCTGTTTTGCTCGGCTGCGGCCGCAGTTCGCGCCTCTACCAGCAGGTTCGCGAGAAACAAGGCGTCGTCCACCACGTTGACGCGTGGACTTACAGCCCCGGCAATCCGGGTTTGTTCGGCATGAGCGCCATCGTGGACGCGGACAAATTCACCGCGGCGCGTGACGCGATGCTGGCCGAGGTTGAAAAAATGCAGACGTCGCCGGTTTCCGCCGGCGAACTCGGCAAGGCGGTGAAACAATTCATTGCCGCCACGCTTGCCGTGCGCAAGACGATGGAAGGCCAGGCGCAAAACCTCGGCGCAAACTGGCTGGCGGCAAATGATTTGAATTTTTCCGAACGTTACCTCGCCGCCGTCAAGCGCGTCAGGCCCGATGACATCCTGCGCGTCGCGCGTGAATATCTCACGGCGGAAAACCGCACCCTTTACACGCTGTTGCCCGATGGCACCGCGCCCAAATTGTCCGTGACCGTCGAAGAAAAAAACGAGCACGCGATCCGGAAATTTGAATTGCCGAACGGCCTCCGCCTGCTCGTGAAGGAAGATCATCGCCTGCCCTTTGTCGAATTTCGCGCCATGTTCAAAGGCGGCGTGCTCGCCGAAACCAGGGAGGACAACGGCATCACCCAGTTAACCAGCCGGATGCTGCTCAAAGGCACGTCGCAGCGCAGCGCCCGGGACATTGCGACAGAAATCGAGACGGTCGGCGGCAGCATTGACAGCTACGGCGGCAATAACAGCTTCGGCGTCAACCTGGAAACCTTGAGCAGCGATTTTGCGACCGGCCTCGATTTGCTCGCCGACGTTTTGCTGGACCCGGTTTTTCCCGCCGACGCGCTCGAACGCGAGCGCGAGGTGCAAATTGCCGACATTCACGCACAAAAGGACCATCTGCTTAAAAGCGCCAGCCTGGCCATGCGCCGCACGCTTTTTGGCAGCATCGGCTACGGTCTGGATTCAACCGGCAGGGAAGAAGCCGTTGCCAAACTTAAAGCTGCCAGTTTGAAATCGTTTCACAAAAAGCTGGCCGCGCCGAACAATTGCGTTCTCGCCATTTACGGCGACGTGGAAACGGCGGAGGTTAAATCCGCCGTCGAAAAACTTTTTGGCCATTGGAAATCCGGCAATGCGGCGAGCGAACTGATTCGCACTTCGCCCGGCACACCTCCCCCTTTGATACAGCGAGTTGAAGAAACCCGCGACAAAAAGCAGGCGGTGATCGTCATTGGTTTCCCCGGCACGACGATGCACGACGAAGACCGTTACGCGCTCGAGTTGATTCAAGAATCGTGCAGCGACCTCGGTTCGCGGCTGTTTCTGCGGATTCGCGAGCAACTCGGCCTCGCTTACTACGTCGGCGCGCAACATTTCGCCGGCTTGGCGCCCGGCTACTTCGCCTTTTACGCCGGCACCGAGCCGTCGAAGGTCGCGTTGGTCGAACAGGAAATTCTCAAGGAAGCCGGACTCCTGCGCACTGAAGGTTTGACCGCCGAGGAACTCAAACGCGCCAAGGCCAAAATCATCGGCCAGAAAAAAATCGCGCGGCAGGACCTGGGCCATCTGGCATCCACGACCACGCTCGACGAACTTTACGGCCTCGGCTACCAGCGCGCGGAACTCGACGACGCCAAATTCGAAGCCGTCACGCTGGAACAAATCAAAGCCGCCGCGCAAAAATATCTCAAGCCGGATGCGGTGGTCGTTGCGGTGGTGAAGCCGGAGAAAATCTAGGAGCGCCGGCCTCCGGCACGGCTTTTCCTGTGCATTTCAATATCGCGCCGTGCTGGAAGCCGGCGCTCCGGCTGGAATCAACAGCCGATGAAATTCATCCCGAAATCTTGCACTGCTGAAAGGCCACTCCTCCGATATCCGGCTCAGTTTTGCTCTGACCGGGTTGTTTTCAATGTAACGAATCGCGATTCTTTCTTGTTCCTCATCGCGCATGAAGTTGTCCCAGTATTCGCGCTGCCATTGGAGCGCCGGCCTCCGGCACGGCTTGTTGCTGTTCATTTCACCACCGCGCCGTGCTGGAAGCCGGCGTTCCGCAAGTAATCGATTCGCCTGTGTTTGGACGAAGTGTTTCCAACTTCGCATCGTCTTCCATAGCGGCACCTGCCACACATGCACCAGCACATGGACATGATTCGGCATCACGCACCAAGCGAGCAGTTCGTAACGTTCGTTATGAAAATGAAGCATGGAGTCTTCGGCAATTTTGGCAATGCGCAGATCACGCAAATGACATTCACCAACTCCGCGATCAAGATATTCCTCCAGCCTCGTGCGCTTCTCCCGGTCATCTTCAATCTTGAGCAAATGTTCCCACTCACCACGCCGTGAAACAGGCATGGAATCCGCAAGGCGGAAGGTGACAAACTGAACCAGGCCGGGAAAATCACAATGCGGCAGATAACCACGCTCATGCCAGCCGAGAAAGCCGAGTGCTTTTTCCTCATCCGTAAGCGGACGGAACGCTTTTTTCTTCCCCTCAACAAGCTGGCACAGATATTCGCGCTTGGTCCGCGGTGGCCGGGACATGAACGAAGCATCGCAAAATCAGGCGAAGCAGACCAGCGCAATCCAGAGCAACTGATCGCCGGTTCGATTGGAGCGCCGGCCTCCGGCACGGCTCGTCACTGTTCACTTCACCAACACGCCGTGCCGGAGGCCGGCGCTCCAAGCTACGCCTTCGCCACCAATTGGCGCAGCATATAGGGCAAAATGCCGCCGTGCTGGTAGTAATCAATTTCAATCGGCGTATCAATCCGGCACTTTACCTGCTCACCCCAACGCCGACCTTCACTCTCGATTAGAAGCATGAGGTCTTGTTGTGGTTTGAGATCCGGGCCGAGGCCAACGATGGTGTAGGTCTCGCTACCGTTGAGCTTGAGGGTCTGCGCGCTCACACCTTCCCGGAATTGTAGTGGCAGAACGCCCATGCCAACAAGGTTACTGCGGTGAATGCGTTCGAAACTTTGGGCAATGACTGCTTTCACTCCCAAAAGCGCAGTTCCCTTTGCCGCCCAATCGCGGCTGGAGCCGGAACCGTATTCATGGCCTGCAATTATAACAAGCGGTGTGCTGTCTTGCTGGTATTTCATGGCCGCGCCATAAATTGACATTTCAATTCCCGGGGATGCGGATGGAACTTCTATCTGCTGTAATCCGGGCGAACCTTGAACATTCCCGCCAGTCACATCTTTGATACGCGACCATCCACTGATCGAAGGCGGGTAATACTTCGTAACGCCGCCTTCGACGCCGGGCACCATAAGATTCTTAATCCGCACATTCGCAAACGTGCCGCGCGTCATCACCCGGTCGTTGCCCCGCCGCGAGCCGTAGCTGTTGAAGTCCGCCGGTTCGACGCCGTTCTCGATGAGATATTTTCCAGCCGGCGATGTCTTCTTGATGGAGCCGGCGGGTGAAATGTGGTCGGTCGTCACGCTGTCGCCAAAGATGCCGAGGGCGCGGGCACCCTTGATTTCGGCGATGCTGCCGGGCGGCAACGAAAAGTTCGTGAAGAACGGCGGTTCCTGGATATAGGTGGATTTGCGGTCCCATTCATATACGTTGCCGGTGCTGGACGGAATTTCGTTCCACTTAGGATTCTGGCCCGCGAAATCCTGGTAAAGCTTGCGGAACACTTCCGGCTGCAACGCGGTTTGCATGAGGTCGCGAATCTCGCGCAACGTCGGCCAAAGGTCCCTGAGGAAAACGTCCGCACCAGTTTTATCTTTGCCAATCGGCTCGCGGCTCAGGTCAATGTCCACGTGCCCGGCGAGCGCGAAGGCGACGACGAGCGGCGGCGACATCAGGAAGTTCGCCTTGATGTTCTGGTGAACGCGCGCCTCGAAATTGCGGTTGCCGGACAACACCGACGCGGCGACGAGATCGTTTTTCACGACCGCGTCTTCGATGGCCGGATGCAGCGGTCCGGAATTGCCGATGCACGTCGTGCAACCGTAGCCGACGAGGTTGAAGCCGAGTTTGTCGAGGAATGGCTGCAGGCCGGTCTTGTTCAAATAATCGCTGACGACGCGTGAACCGGGCGCGAGCGACGCCTTGACCGTTGAGTTGACGCTCAAACCGCGTTCGACGGCCTTCTTGGCGAGCAAGCCGGCGGCAAGCATCACGCTCGGGTTCGACGTGTTCGTGCAACTCGTGATCGCCGCGATGAGCACGCTGCCGTGGCCGATTTCACCATGCACCTGCGGCGCGGGCGCGGACACCGGATCGGGCGTCGGATGATTGTTGGCCATTTCGCGCTCGGTCGTGGGATTCGTGCCCGCCACCGCCGAGTGTTTGGCAGAAACCGGTTCCTGGCTGCCGCCGCCGGGCTGAAACTGGCCGCCCGCCGCAGCGACGCGCACACTTTTGCCAAGCTCCGCCGCGGATTTGCCGAATCCATTTTCCGTGACCGGTTTTGAAAATGAGGAAATAAATTCCTGCTTCAGTTTCGGCAGTTCGATGCGGTCTTGCGGACGCTTCGGGCCGGCCACGCTGGGAACCACCGTGCCGAGGTCGAGTTCCAGTTCCTGTGAGTAGGCGATGTCGCCTTTCTTCGGAATGCCGAACAAGTCCTGCGCGCGGTAATAATTTTCGTAGGTGAGGCAAAACTCCTCGCTGCGGCCCGTGGCGCGGAGATAATTCACGCACTCGGCATCAATCGGGAAGAAACCCATCGTCGCGCCGTATTCGGGCGCCATGTTCGCCATCATCGCGCGGTCCACGACCGGCAACGCCGCCGCGCCGGGGCCGAAAAATTCGACGAACTTGCCGACGACCTTTGCCTTGCGGAGCATTTCCGTGACGGTAAGCGCGAGGTCGGTGGCGGTGACGCCCTCGCGCAACGCGCCGGTGAGATGCACGCCGACGACGTCCGGCGTGAGGAAATAAACCGGCTGGCCAAGCATGCCGGCTTCGGCCTCGATGCCGCCGACACCCCAACCCACGATGCCGAGGCCATTGATCATTGTCGTGTGCGAATCCGTGCCAACCAGAGTGTCCGGATAAAACAGTTGAGAGTTGTTGGTTGAGGGTTGAGAGAGCACACCCTTCGCGAGATATTCCAGGTTGACTTGGTGCACGATGCCGATTCCGGGCGGGACGACCTTGAACGTGTCGAACGCCTGCATGCCCCATTTCAAAAACTGGTAGCGCTCGCGGTTGCGCTGGAATTCGATCTCCAGATTCTTCCGCAATGCATCCGCGCTGCCCGCGAAATCCACCTGCACCGAGTGGTCCACAACCAGATCCACCGGCACGAGCGGTTCGATGATTTTTGGATTTTTGCCCAGCCGCTGCACCGCCGAGCGCATCGCCGCCAGGTCCACCAGCAGCGGCACGCCGGTGAAGTCCTGTAGCACGATGCGCGCGACGATAAACGGAATTTCCTCCGTGCGGGTTTCGGTTGGCTTCCAATTCGCCAGCGCGCGCACGTTTTGTTCGCTGACCTTTTTGCCGTCGCAATTGCGGAGCACGGACTCGAGCACGAGGCGGATGGAGACGGGCAATTTGGAAACCGGCCCGACGCCGGCCTCTTCCAGCGCGGGCAATGAATAAAATCGCCCCGGCTGGCCGCTGCCGGGATCAAATTTTTGCAACGTATTGAATAGATTGTGCGGTACGCTCATTTAATTCCTTCAATAAGTCAGTAAAAATGAAGCTTGCGCGCGAATGTGTCAAGCGAAGCGCGGCGTCCTGGCTTGGTAGGGCGGTGTTGCTGCACCGCCGTGCACCGCAGCGGCGCACCCACCAAATAATCAATGGGCGCGGTGGACGTTGCCAAAAAACTTGTTTGTCGGCGCCGGCTATGTGATAAGTCCGCACATCATGCCAACTCATCGAGGCTCCATCCGGTTGTTCCAACTCTTCGGAATCGAAGTCTATCTGCACTGGTCGTGGTTTGTTGTCGCGATATATGGCATTCAAAGCCGGGGACACCAATACAATTCCATTGGCTGGAACGTGCTGGAATATCTCACACTTTTTTTAATCGTACTCATGCACGAGTTCGGCCATTCACTGGCCTGCCGGCAGGTCGGCGGCCGAGCGAACCAAATCGTGCTTTGGCCGCTCGGCGGCGTGGCGTATGTCTCCCCGCCCCAACGACCGGGCGCGATGTTGTGGAGCATCGCGGCCGGACCACTGGTGAATGTCGCGCTCTTTCCTGTTTTTTCATTGATCTGGTGGTTGGGTCATTCGGCGGGTTGGGTTGAATCCCTGCCGGATCTTTATCGTTTCGTCGTGACCCTCTGGTATATCAACACCATTTTGCTGATTTTCAATCTGATGCCGGTTTATCCCCTCGACGGCGGCCAGATTTTGCGGTCGCTGCTTTGGTTTATGTTTGGCCGGGCGCGCAGCCTGCTCATCGCGAGCAGCATCGGCTTTGTGGGTGTGGCCGGCCTGATTCTGTTTGCCATTTGGGCGCAATCCGTCTGGATCGGCATTATGGCCGCTTTCATTTTGATAAATTGCTGGGGCGGTTTAATGCAGGCGCGGGCGATGGCCCGCGTCGCCAATGCGCCGCGTCACAACGGATTTGCCTGCCCGGTTTGCAAAGTCGCCCCGCCCCGCGGCGCATTCTGGGTCTGCGGAAAATGCCGGAAAGCCTTTGACACGTTTGAAACGCAGGGCGTTTGTCCAAACTGCGGAACTCAATTTGCGGTGGCATTCTGCCCGGAATGCGGCAATCTGCGACCGATGAGCGAATGGACTTTCTCTTCAAACGTTCCGCCAAAGCTGTAACCCGTAAATTAAATACCGTTGCTCCGCTCCATCGGATGGAGGGGAAAGATTCCACGAAATTGAGGATTCGTGATTTGTGCCCTTGAACCGTAGCCGCCGACGTGAGTCGGCGCTGATCCTCACCCGGAAAAGAATGCGCGGACTTATGTCCGCGGCTACGAGATTCATGGGAATGCTCAAGGTTCGCCATATTCTCACCCCGCCCAGCAAAAAAATCAGGCCGCCTTTTCAGATGGCCTGAACAAACTAGTTTGCCGAAAATTATCGCCTGTTACTTCAACTTCGCCAGCGCGGCCTTGACGGCGTCAAAGTTCGGCAGGTCCTTCGGCGTCGGCGTCTGTTCGCTGTATTGCACCACGCCTTTCTTATCAATCACGAACGCCGCGCGTGCCGAGGTGTCGCCCACGCCGGCCAGCATCGGGAAAATAACGTCATACGCCCTGGCGGTGGTTTTGTTCAGGTCGCTGGCGAGCGTGATGCCGATTTTTTCCTTTTGTGCCCACGCTTCCTGCGTGAACGGGCTGTCCACGCTGATACCGATGACGTCCGTGCCGAGGTCTTTGTAGGCGTTGAGACCGGCGGTCAGGTCGCACATTTCCTTGGTGCAGACGCTGGTGAACGCGAGCGGGAAGAACAGCACGACGGTGTTCTTCTTGCCGAAGTTGTTGCTGAGTTTCACGTCCACCAGGCCGGACGCCTGCTTGGACTTGAGGGTGAAGTCGGGAGCTTTGGATCCCGTGGGAATTGGCATAATCGTTTTTGTTATTCAGTTAATTTGTTTTCGTTACGGACATTTTCAGGATTTGCCGCGTCCCTGTCAAACAAGGATTGCGCGTCCGGCCGCAGCATGACCCCCGATTACTGCAATCTGAGGGGCAGGTTGAATACGTATGAATAAAGCCGGGACAAGGTGTTGCCGGTGTGCTGGGCGCGCACAGCCGGTCCAAACTGGAAGGTCGCCGTTGCCGTGAAGTCATGCAGCACCAGACAGTAGGTGCTGTTGGCCATGATCCCCAACAGCTCGCCGGTCCGGCTGAAAACCAGGTCGCCGCGCGAGGGATTGAATTTTCCGAACAGCCCCTTCAACAGGTTGCGGTCCAGTTTGACATATTGCGGCGTGTTCAACTCGATCTGGAAGCTGCTCTGGCCGTAATAATCCCCCTGCGCGCCCACCACCACCGCATCCTGAAATTTGTACGGGTCCGACGAAACCGGATAGATTTTGCTGCCGAGCTGGCGGGCTTCCGACTGCGTGACCGGCATGAACACCACGCGCGGATCCTGAATGTGAAAGGACAACGAATGAATGGGAACCTGCGCCGTGTTGTGGTCCAACGTTCCGCTGAGTCCGGCCCAGTCCGTGCCGGGATCCCACAAAATCAGCGGGGTGTCCTGCACGTGGCATAACGCGAAAATATTGGTCCCGTCGGTGACCAGCACTGTTTCGGCGGTCTTACTCTTGCTGGCGTCCATGCCGAATATGCCGGATCGGGAAGCCAGGAACCGGGTCTGGATCCGGTTGCTGACAAACTCACTGAAGATGGTGTTGGGAGCCAGGGCCCGGTTCTCACGGATTTCCCGGGTCAAGGCGCCTGAATTGGTCGCCAGCGCCTTGAAACCTTCGGCCAATTGGGCTTTTTCCGCGCGCTCGGCCTGCACCTGTTGCTGCATCATGGCGGCTTTTTCGGTGGCGGCGCGCTTCTCAACTTCCGCCATCTGGAGTTGGCCGGCCAGCTTCTGCTTTTCGTCCTGGGCGATCTGGTTGTTTTTCGAGAGTTGGGCGAGTTGTTGCTGGAGCGCGGCAGCCAGATCCGACTCTTTTTTAGCTTCAGCTTCCATCGCCGCGAGTTTTTCCTTCGACATCAAGGTTTCCGCGGAACTGCTCTGCAATTTCTGGTCGAGAATCTGGATGTTGGCCTGGGCCGCGGCAAACTGCTGCTGCAAGTCCGCTTGTTGTTTTTGCGCGGCCTCACGGACCTTCGCGAGTTCCGCCTGCAACTGTTCGCGGTTTTTCTGCTCCTCGTTGAGCGCCAGCTTCATAACCGCCGCGAGGTCCTTCCCGCCGGTGTCAGACGGTTTGGGTGCGACGTCCACCTTGGCGCCCGGCTGCGCGCCTTCGTTCTCGCCGGCCATTTTGCTGAGGTCCGTCGAGAACGTCAGCAGGCTCAACAGCAGGAAATCGCAGATGACGATAAGGATGCTGCGGTTCATGACGGCGTGACGGGCGTTGGCGTGGCGGCGGGTTCGGCGGCTTCCACCTCGGCTTCGAGTATTAATTTCCGGCGCGCCGGGCGCAGATTGAAGATTTTGAACACGCACACGAAGATGATGCCGAACGACGTGGACGAGTAGGCCGCCATCAGGCTGAATTTGATCATGCCCATCGAGACCAGAATCAGCGATAGGATGGTGCCGACGAAGCCCAGGTAAAGGCCGGCGTCGAACAGGTGGTCCTCGTTTTCGAGCAGCTTCAGCTTCATGCGCGTTGGCACCTGTTGCCGGCGGATTTCCGCCAGCTTGACGAGGCAGGCGATGTAGATCAGACCCTGCAGCACGAAGAACAGCAGCAGTGTCAGCAGAATTATGTTGTTCATGATGTTTGGATGAGCGCGGGCGAATCCGGCCAGGACCACATTGCCCGTCGTGGGCACGTGCAGTCGAAAGGAAAAGCCCTCTTTCTGGCTCTCCTGGGCGAGAAACGGCTCGCTCAGAAGCAGCACCACCAGCAGGAAACCCAGCGCAAATAAAATCTCGCGGACCACATGGAACCCGCGCACCTGCAACGGTCGTTCCAGGGAGGATACGGCAGGTTTCGCAAAATGCAAAGCCGTGGCAAGAAAAAATCCACTCAACAGGTAGGCAAGCCATTTCATCGCCAGCGCCAGTCCCGGCACCCGGAAACAAAAGTTCGTCGCAAATTGGAAACTCGAACTGTACAGACGTTGGTCACGCTGCAAAAGCTCGTTCACCCCGCCCGCGCCGAAGCGGAGACTGGAGCCGAGGTCCGTCAAACCGGTTTGTCGGAAGTCCGCGAAGTATTTCGCCACGTCTGCCGGTTTGCCGGAAAGCAACACGGCGGAGAAAAGCACGGGCAATTGTCCGCCGGTATTGCGGACTTGATCGGCCAGCAGGTGGAGCGTCCCGGCATCCTCAATCCGTCCGGTGAACGTCACGAGCTGGTCCCAGTTGAATCGCTGGCCCAGCGACATCAGATCCATCAATACCTGTTCCAACGGCATTGAATTTCCGCCGCGGCTGGCGGCCGAAGCCGGCTTGAACACATTGTCGCTTAAACCCATCGTCAAGTGCCCTCCCTCCAACAGCAGTCCGCAAACCGACAGCGCTGTATCGAAGGCCTGGCCCGAGGCTGACTGCGGCGGCGGGAAGAGGACGGTGTTGTTCAACGCGCGGCAGCGCAGCAACTCCTGCACGGCGGGACGCGACGAGTCACGCAACAACCCAAGTATCACCTCCCGATTTTCCTGTCGGACAACAAATTCGGTGACCGGCTCCGGGCCGGACTTCGGCAGTCGGGTGTCACTTTCGAAGAGGCGCTCGAAACGCAGGTCGTTGTCACCGCCCCAGACCAGCCAGCCGGGATGCCGTCGCGCCGAATTGGTAATCGCCAGGCCAAGTTTGTCCCAGCCGGGAAGCTTCTCCGTCTGCGCCGCCTGCAAGAGCAACTGGGCCGCTCCCAATTTGTTTTCGTTCACGAGCGCCAGCCCTTGCTCGATCAAGGCCGGGGTGTTTCTTCCGGCCCTTTGGATGACGCTGACATCCACCGCCCGCAGGTGCGCCGGCACCAGCAAGCCACAGAACAGCAGCAGCAAGCCGGAAATCGCACAAGCCAAAGCCCATATCCAGCGGTTTATCATGACTTCAATCCATCCTAATTTTCCTTAGACTGCACGTTGCAAAGTCCTGTTCAAGCATGAATAATGCCCGATGGGGTGTCGTGCCGCGTTTCGATACCTTCGGAAGGATGGGCCCTGCAAGTTCCTGAATCCAAGCACAGATTGATGGGGTGTCGTAAAACGAGACCCTTCGGGGCCTGATTTTATTCACAATGCCTCCGGCGATTTTTCCGCGCACCTGTCAGATTTTACAACGCCGCCAAAACTTCTTCGGCATGCTCGTCCGGTTTTACCTGCGGCCAAATCTTTTTGATGCGCCCGTCCGGCCCGATGAGAAAGGTCACGCGATGCGTGCCCAGGTATTTCCGGCCCATGAAACTCTTCTCCCCCCAAACGCCGTAAGCCTGGACAATCTTTTTGTCCTCGTCCGCCAGCAACGTGAACGGCAGCTTGAACTTCTTGACAAATTTATCGTGCGACTTCACCGGGTCGGTGCTGACGCCGAACACGACCGCACCCTTCTTCCTGAACCCGGCGAAATGGTCGCGGAATGCGCACGCTTCCTTCGTGCAACCCGGCGTGTCGTCCCTCGGATAAAAATACAGCACGACGTTTTTGCCTTTGAAATCAGCGAGCGAAATTTTTCCGCCGCCGCTGGTCGCCGCCGAAAACTCCGGCGCGGCATCACCTTCCTTTAATTTCAATTCCAGTTCCTTTGCCATAAATTTCGGTTGAAGTATCGGAGTGTTGGGATTTGAGTCGTGCCACCTTTTCCCCCCAGCTCTCCGTCACTCCACCGCCCCATTCTTCACCGTCGGCGAACTTGCCGGATGCGAGCCGAGCTGTTTCACGCCATCCCAGATGTAAAGCAACCCCGACACGCCCGTGCATATCGCCGCGCCAAACGTCCAGACCTTGAGCCAGCGCGCATTCAAATCGCGATCCCAGTCCAGTAAAATCCAAAGGACCACGATCATTTGCAGCACCGTCGCGATTTTTCCCATGATGCGCGGGTGCACGACAACCTTGCCGACGATGAATCGAACGACGGCAATGCCGATGAGCAGCAGCAAATCGCGTCCGATGATGGTGCCCGTAAGCCAGAGCGGAATCTGCCCCAGGTAAGGCCCGTGGCTGAAGCTCAATGTAATGATGCCCGACAGGAGCAACATTTTGTCCGCGAGCGGATCGAGAATCGCGCCCAGCTCGCTTTTTTGGTTGTAACGCCGCGCGATGTAACCGTCCACGCCGTCCAGAATCGCCGTGACCGCGAACGAAAGGATTGCCAGCAGCCGGTGAACTTCGTTGCCGGTTTGGAGGTAATAAATCAATTCGACGACAAAAAACGGAATCAGCAGGATTCGCAGAATCGTGATTTTATTGGCGGTCGTCATGGCCGGAGACAACGGAGTATGACACGAATCCCGCGGATTTGCACCAATTCAATTCGGAGCATTTCACCGCCACTAAGGTAGGGCGGCGTTGCCGCGCCGCCCAAACTTCCAACAGAACGAGCGGAGCGATGTTCTGACGTGCGTAGCCCATGGTTCCGCCAGCATCGCTGCGCTTGCTGGCGGTGAGATTGGGGCAAACCGGCAGGTTTGCCCTACCATCGCTGGGGGCAGTGTCAAGATGTGCCCCGCTTGATTGCCGCCAATTTTCAAATGATGACTTTCGGTTTTGAAATTGGTAGTTTGCCTGCGAATGAAAGTGAGTAAATCCAAACCTTTGGTCGGAATTCTCATGGGCAGCGATTCCGACTGGCCAACGATGAAAGCCGCCGCCGATGTGTGCGCGCAATTCGGCATCGCCAGCGAAGCGAAGGTCATTTCGGCACATCGCACGCCGAAGGATTTGGAGCAATACGCCGGCAAAGCGCACGAACGCGGCCTGCGCGTCATCATCGCCGCCGCGGGCGGCGCGGCGCATCTGCCGGGCGTGACGGCGGCGTTCACCACCCTGCCCGTCATCGGCGTGCCCATCGAAAGCAGATCGCTCAAGGGCCTCGACTCGTTGCTCTCCATCGTGCAAATGCCGCCGGGCGTGCCGGTCGCAACCGTCGGGATTGGCGCGGCGAAAAACGCCGGGCTGCTGGCGGTACAAATTTTGAGCGTGGGCAGCGAACGATTGCAAAAGGCGCTGGTGGAATTCAAACAAAAGCTCGCCGAGGAATCGCGCGCGAAGAATAAAAATCTATCCGCTTGACTGAAGGACGACCGCTTCGTTTGGACAATCGCGCTTCCGTCTGCTAGCCTGCGCGCGAATTTATGAGTCTGGAAAACAAAGAAATTCCTGCCGCCCCGTCCGATTTCATCCGCGACATCGTCGCGCAGTACGTTGCCGAAAAGAAATCTCCGCAGATTCACACCCGCTTTCCGCCCGAACCGAACGGCTACCTGCACATCGGCCACGCCAAAAGCATCTGCCTCAACTTCGGCATCGCCCACGAGTTCGGCGGCGTCTGCAATCTCCGCATGGACGACACCAACCCGGCCAAGGAAGACGTCGAATACGTGGACTCCATCATCGAGGACGTGAACTGGCTTATCGCCGGCTGGGCCGATGACAAGCTCGGCCTGAAACCCAAAGGCAAAACGCCGGAGACGGTGACCAGCAACGGCAGGCCGGATTTTTATCTGCCGCCCGTCACACAACGTGCTTCCGGCATCCTGCCGGAAGATCAAACTTTCTCTTCATCCGGCGTTCATACAAATGAAAATGGACCTGCCGGCAAGATGCCGGCAGCACGTTTGGAACCCTTCTACGCTTCCGACTACTTCGACCAGCTTTACGAATACGCCGTCGCGCTCATCAAGAAGGGCAACGCCTACGTCTGCGACCTGACACCGGACGAAACCGATGAATATCGCCGCAACGCCAAGGAAAGCCCGTTCCGCAACCGCAGCGTCAAGGAAAGCCTTGACCTCTTCACGCGGATGAAGGCCGGCGAGTTCCCCGACGGCAAGCGCACGCTCCGCGCCAAGATTGACGTCACCGCACCGAACGTCTGGATGCGCGACCCGCTCATTTATCGCATCCGCCACGCCGACCATCATCACACCGGCGGCAAATGGTGCATCTACCCGATGTACGATTTCGCGCATTGCCTGAGCGATTACATCGAAGGCATCACGCACAGCATTTGCACGCTGGAATTTGAGGTGCATCGCCCGCTTTATGATTGGATCCTGACCCACCTCGACCTGCCGCGTCCCCTGCCCCATCAATACGAATTCGCGCGTCTCAGCCTCACCTACACCGTGATGAGCAAACGCAAACTGCTCCAGCTCGTGAACGAAAAACTCGTCACCGGCTGGGACGACCCGCGCATGCCGACGATAAGCGGCATCCGGCGACGCGGCGTCACCGCGGAAGCCCTGCGCGTCTTTGCCTACAACATCGGCATCACCAAATACAACGGCCTCACCGACGTGGCCGTGCTCGAACACGCCATCCGCGAAGATTTGAACAGACGCGCCCTGCGCCGTCTCGCCGTGTTGCGACCCATCAAGGTGGTGATTACGAATTATCCCGAAGGCAAGACCGAGGAACTGGACGCGGTGAATAATCCCGAGGATGAAAGCGCGGGCAAACGGAAAATTCCATTCAGCCGCACGCTGTACATTGAGCAGGACGATTTCAAGGAAGTGCCGCCGCCGAAATATTTTCGGCTGAAACCCGGCGGCGAAGTCCGGCTGAAATATGCCTACATCATCAAGTGCGACGAAGTGGTGAAGGACGCCGCGGGCAACGTCACGGAACTGCGCTGCACCGCCGACCTCGACAGCAAGACCGGCGGCCCGACGGCGAACCGCAAGGTCAAGGGCACGATTCATTGGGTAAGCGCCGCGCACGCCGTGGACGCCGAAATCCGTTTGTACGACCGTCTCTTCACCGAAGCCGAACCCGAAAAGGACGGGCGCGATTTCAAATCCGTGTTGAATCCCCACAGCCTCGAAGTGGTGACGGCAAAATGTGAGCCAAGCCTGAAAGACGCGAAGCCGGGACTACGCTATCAATTCGAGCGCCTCGCCTACTTTGCATTAGATAAAGACGGCGCCCCCGGCAAGCTTGTTTTGAATCGGACGATTACATTGAAAGACACTTGGGCGAAGGAAGCGCAGAAAGCATGAAGTACGGAACAAATTAGCTGCTCAAAACTTATTGTGACAATTTGCCGGTTTTGCTTAACATGAACGGCATGAAATTCCCAAGGTTGAGGAGTTTGATACGGGTCGGCTTGTGCATCGCCGCCTGCCTGATCTTCGTTGCCTGCAACAAGACCGGTGCCTCTAAAAAACTTTCCCCCGAAGCCGCCCTGCCAACGCGTCTGGATTGGAATTTTAAAACCCTGGTTGATGCCTACCAAAAGGCCGGTCACACCAACCCAAAATGGGATGAGCCAGCCAAGCGCGCCTTGACTGAACTCGCGCGCAGCCGTTCCCGATGCACCGAATCAAACGAAGCCTGGGGTTTGATTATTTCCACCAATTGCATCGCCGCCATGGATGCGGGTTGTGATGACCCGATGATTCGTTATTTGTACATCCGCTTTTGCATGAATCAGACCAACAGTCCCAAGGCGTTTGCTGACGCGTTTTGCGAGACGGCACTGGAGATGGAGAAAAGTTCTTATCCGAACATCCGGAAGTTTTACGAGTGGCAACGGGCGGGACAACAAGTTATATACACGTATGGTTACGGCACGAATGTTCCACCAGAAGTTGTCCGGCTGGGAATCTGGAACCTGGCCGCAACGAATCTCGTGGATGCGCTCTCAGACAGGACGATGCCGCCGGAAGAAGCTTACGATGCCTGCCACGAAATTCTGGGGGTATGGAGAGGGGGCAAAGATCAGTACTATTCCTTGTATCACTGCATCGAGAAACAGTTACCCGACAATTGGACAAACGCCCCCATTATCCTGCTGTTAAAAGGTGAGGCTTATATTGAGATGGCATGGCAAGCCCGTGGTGGCGGCTATGCTGACAAAGTCACGCCAGAAGGCTGGAAATTATTTGCCGAGCATCTTGCGGAAGCTGACACGGCATTGGAAAAAGCCTGGCAACTGAATTCAAAGGATGAACGCATCCCAATTCAGATGATCCGTGTTGATGAAGGACTACAAAAAAGCCGGGAGGAAATGGAGCTTTGGTTTACCCGCGCCATGACAATCAACCCGAATTGTTACGAAGCCTGTGAACATAAACTGCACTACCTCTATCCGCAATGGTATGGGTCACGCGAAGCCATGGTCGCTTTTGGCAGGGAATGTCTGACTTCAACCAATTGGGGCGGAAATGTGCCTTTAATTCTCGCTGACGCCCACCGGGAATATTGGCTTTATTTGAATGATTCAGAAGAGAAAAGCAATTACTGGAAACTGCCGGACGTATGGCCGGAAATCAAAGCCGCCTATGACCGCTTCTTTGAGCTTAATCCCGATGCCATCGGCTATTATCATAATTACGCTTGGTATGCTTATCACGCTGAACAATGGGATATGCTTAACGAACTAATTCCAAAACTCGGACCGGTCAATTACGCCTACTTTGGCGGCAGGGATGAATTTGATAAAATGGTTCAACTGGCCAAAGAACATGGCAGCAAGTCTAAATAACCTCTTGGCATCATGCCTGACGACTCCTTCAAAGAATTTGTCCTCGACCAGTTGAGCGCGTTGCCAGAGTTGCGCGCCAGGGCGATGTTCGGCGCGCATGGCTTGTATTCGGGCGAGCGGTTCTTCGGGATTCTGGACGAGGGCCGGCTGTTCTTCAAAACAGACACGCAGTCGCAGGCGGATTATACGGCGCGCGGCATGGGGCCGTTCACTTACGAGTCAAAGGGGAAAGTGATGACGATGGCGTATCACGAAGTACCGCCGGATGTCTTGGAAAATGCGCCGGAACTCACCGCGTGGGCGCAGCGCGCGATTCAAGTGACGGCGGTAAAGCCGAAAAAGGCGAAGAAGAAAAAATTGAAGTAGCGCGAAAGTCTTCAGACAGAATTCACAGAATTGTGCAGAATTAAATTTTGTTCATCCGGTTAATTCTGTCTATTCTTCGAGCCACACCATGAACAAACGCTTATTGAGGCTCGCGAAAATGAGTAACGGAGCGCGGGCTTCAGCCCGCTTCACTGTCCACAGTCACGGGACGCTGGAAATGCCCGGCTCGCTTTCGTTGCGCACGGCGAAGCGGCGTGAACGCCGCGCTCCGTGTTCAGCACTGCTTCGTTACCCACTTGTGCGAGATTCAATAGTATCCGTTCTCGCGCTGCTGTGTCTGGCCGGCGGCGTCCATGCGCAGACAAATTGGACGATGCCCGTCGAATCGCCGCGCACGGTGAAGCTGGCCGATGTGCGGCTGCGGGATTGTTGCGTGTGGGCGGACACGAACACGCTCACGTATTACCTCGTCAGCTCCACCGGAAGGCGCGGAACGAACGGACGTTCGGCGGTGATCGAGTTCACGAGCAAGGATTTGGAAACATGGGAAGGGCCGCGCGTGATTTTTGAAGTGCCGGAGGATTTTTGGGCGCAGCGCGGCATCTGGGCGCCGGAACTGCACGCCGACAAGGGAAAGTTTTACCTGTTCCTCACGTTCAACACGGATGAATTGCTGCCGGAGCAATGGCGCGATTGGTTGCCGCGCGTGAAGCGGGGGTCGCAGGTGCTGGTGAGCGATTCGCCGTCCGGCCCGTTCAAGCCGTTCGCCAATCATTCCACTTTGCCGACGGACATGATGACGCTGGACGGAACTTTTTGGGTCGAAGACGGCGGGCCGTTCATGGTTTTTTCCCACGAATGGGTCCAAATCACGGACGGCCGGATGGAATACATCCAGCTCAAGGATGATTTGTCCGACACGGTCGGCGAACCGAAATGGATGTTTCAAGCCAGCGACGCGTCATGGAGCCGGAAGTCGGAGCAATACGGCTGTCACGTCACGGACGGCCCGTATCTTTACCGTTCCCAAAGCGGGAAGCTCATGATGGTCTGGTCGAGTTTCGGCACCGGCGGCTACACCGTGGGTGTGGCGGTGTCGAAATCGGGCAAGCTCGCCGGCCCGTGGGAGCAACAGGCACAGCCGTTGTTCGCCGAGGACGGTGGGCATCCGATGTTGTTTCATCGTTTCGACGGACAGTTGATGATGATTCTGCACCAGCCGAACCATGCGCCGAACGAACGCGCGCGGATGTTGGAAGTGGAGGACATGGGCGACACGCTCCGGTTGAAGCACCATTGAATCATTTGTGCTGAATCCGCTGGTCGCACTGCCGGAGTTGACGACATGACTGTGAACGACAAAACACCCAGTCCAGATTCGTCATCCAAGCGACGTGCGCGCCGGCTCAGGACAATTGGCCTCATCGTGCTGGTGCTGGGCCTTGGCGGCGCGGGCCTGGTTTACTGGCTGGGGACTCGCTCTCCGGATGTGATGGATGATCTTTCCATGGTGGGATTCAACAAGGCCCGGACGCGGCAGATGGGAATGCTTTACGGCAAAATGGGCCCGGCAGTCGAGCAGTTCTTTGACGAACTGAAACAGCCCGGCACACAGGCGGAAATCATCGTGGCGGTTACAATCCTCATTGCGGCCGGCTGTTTTTACTTCGCCCGATTGTTGGACCATGACGACGAACCACGCTGACGGAGTTGCGCGCCAGGGCGATGTTCGGCAAAAGGGGAACATCGAACTCCGACTTGCGTCGCGAGCCGGCGCCCAACTCCGCTGTTGCGCGAGCGGGCATCCAACATCGAATGAATCTCCGGTCGGACGACTCGCTTGGCTCAATTTTTCGAGCCACAGGCTCGACGCTACAACCTCATATTTTTTGCTTTTCTTCCACGAAGGCCGGAAGGATTATCGCGCCGCCATGAAACGAATTTTTATTTCCCTCGCGCTGGTTTGCGCCGCCGGTGCGCGGGCCGATCTGGTCACGCAACAGCAAATCGTCACCCCGAACTACAATGGGGTGGCCACAATGAAGATCAAGGGCACCAAGATCCGCATGGACATGTATGCCGGTCAGCCGCAGGCCTTGAGCACCATCACGGATTTGAACACGGGCGAAACCATCACCCTGATGCACACCCAGAAGCTGTATTTGAAATCGCCCGGCCAGCCGATGAAGCAAGCCAAGCCGTCGGGCACCGCGTCCAAAGTGCCCGTGCCACGCGCCACGGGCAAAACCCAGAAAGTGGGCGACTACGATACGGAGCTTTATACGTGGTCGAATTCCCGTGACATCACCGGGACGGTCTGGGTGGCCAAAAATTATCCGGATTACGCCCGGATCCGGGCCGACTTCGCCGTGCTGGACAAAACCGCCGGCGCGGACACGGATATGACTCCCGCGTTGAGCGCGTTGCCGGGCATGGTGGTAAGGTCACAAGTCACCGGCGGCGGCCAGACGATCACACTGGCCCTGATTTCGGCCAAGGAAGAACCCGTTGACGCATCGCTCTTTCAGACGCCTGCCAACTATAAGGAATTGCCCCGGCCAAAGCCGTTCGTCCGCCAGGTTCCCAAAACCGCGCCTGCCAAAACCACGCCCGGCAAAACCGCGCCCGGCACTTCCACCAAAACTTCCACCCAAAAGTTGCCCGACTGGTAGTTGACCGGCTAATTTCCCCAAGAATTTGCGCTTCATCCGTCGCATCCGGACACCACCGTCATTTTTCTCCCTCTCCTCCCCCAAGGGAGGAGAGGGGCGGGGAGAGGAGGCACGTTTTTAAATTCAAATCCCCTCTCCCCGGCCCTCTCCCCGCTCTGGCGGGGAGAGGGAGTTGGCTGGGGTGTCAAGCTGCGCCCCGCTTCATCGGCTGTGCTGAAACGGCATTGAGTGTTTGTCCCGCTGCGGTATAATCCGCGGTGATGCCAGTTCAAAATCGCATTGTCAAAGTCCAGAAACGCAACCGGGCGCTGGTTAAATTCGATTCGGACCGCATCGGCAAGGCCATTTTGCGCGCCGCGGAGTCCATCGGCGGTTTTCACCGGGATTTTCTGCCGGGCGTGAATGAGAAGATTTTCAGCGCGCAGGGTTCGGAGGAAAACATCGCGGGTTTTCTGGCGGACGCGGCCATCGTCTGCCTCAACTCCGACCCGCATCACCTGATTTCGAATTTTCCGCCGACGATTGAGTCCATCCAGGACGAGGTGTTGCACACGCTGCGCAGCTACGGTTTCCAGAACACCGCCGATGCCTACGAATGTTATCGCTGGGGCCGGCATTGGCTGCGTGAAGGGGCGATTTCGCAGGAGCATTTCGCGGGCAACGGCTTTCCGCGCGAGCGCATGGGGCAAATCCTCGACTGGAATCGCAAGCAGGGCGTGGACACGGTGGCCGGCCTCAATGAGGCGGTTCGCAGCGGGCGCATCCAGGAGGTGATCGCCGCGTCGCTGGCGGTTTATGAGGCGTCGCTGGACGAGGCCGCGAGGAAGGTTTTGTCCCGCCTGAACAACGCCGGCAACCGTTTGCGGATGATGTGGGTGAGCGGTCCCAGTTCCTCCGGCAAGACGACCACGACGGTCAAGTTGACGCAGCGGCTCGAAAAACAGGGCCTGCGTTTTTTGATGCTCAATCTCGACGACTATTTCTGGTCGCTGGTCGAGCATCCGACCGACTGGATCAACGACCGGAATTACGAGACGCCGGAAGCGCTGGACATCCAGTTGTTGAATCAGCACCTCCGGGCGCTGCTCGAGGGGCAGACGGTTGAAAAACCGATTTACAGTTTCAAGGAAGGCCGGCGCGTGGGCACCAAGCAGGTGAGGCTTGAGCCGGACCAGATTCTTTTGCTGGATTGTCTGCACGGGTTTTACCCGCCCATCACCGAAGGGATTGATGCCTCCGCGCAATTCCGTCTCTACATCGAAACGCTGAACGTGTTGTACGAAGGCGACGGGAGCACGAACCGGCTCACGCAGTTCACCGACGTGCGTCTCATCCGGCGCATGTTGCGTGATGTGCATCATCGCAGCAACAGCACGCTGCGCACGATTTTGCACTGGCACTACGTGCGCTACGGCGAATTGTTCAGCATCATTCCGCTGATGGGTCTGGCCGATCACGTGGTCAACGGCGGGTTCCCGTTCGATTTGCCCGCGCTCAAACCGTTTTTCATCGGCGACGGCAAATTGCTGCCCAAGCCGGAGGAATTCGAGCCTTACGCGGGCTTTCTCGACGCGCGCATTCGTTACGACCGGGTAAAGACGCTGCTCGAATCGGTGGAAGGGTTCACGGAGCAACAGGTCTCAACCGGTGACCTCATCCCGGGCGACGCCGTGATTCGGGAATTCATCGGCGGGAGCACGATCAAGATTCCGCACAACGAATAGCGGGCCGAGGTCCCGCCGGCATTGACTTAACCCGGCCGGGAGACGATGGTTTGCCCGCCCAGTCATCCATTGAAGCAAACCAGATTCTGCTCAAAACATGAAAACAAAACTCTTCCTCGCTATCGCGACCGCCGTCCTGCTGTCATCGAATCCATTCACCCCTTCGGCGTTTGCCGGCGACGCCACCACCGAACTCAAGGCCCTGGTCGAGAAAATCAGGGCCGACCTGACCGACGGCAAAACGAATAAAAATGATCTGGCCGATGACCTGAAGCAATTCGATGTCCTGCTGGCCGAGCATCAGGGCGAAAAAACGGATGCCGTCGCCAACTTCGCATACATGAAGGCCATGTTGTATGATCAGGTTTTTCACGACCAGGCGAAAGCCGCCGAACTCGTGAAACAGCTCAAGATTGACTTCCAAGGCACGGAATTCGTCGCCGCACTGAAAAAACGCGAAGCGGCGCAGATGGCGGCCCAAAAAATACAGGCCGTGCTGACGGTGGGAGCCAAATTTCCCGACTTTAACGAAAAGGACGTGGCCGGCAAACCGCTTTCCATCGCCAGCTACAAGGGCAAGGTGGTGCTGGTGGATTTCTGGGCGACGTGGTGCGGGCCGTGCCGCGCCGAACTGCCCAACGTCATTGCCACCTACAAAAAATATCACGACCAAGGATTTGAGATCATCGGCGTCAGCCTGGATCAGGATCAGGCAAAACTCACCGGGTTCACCAAATCCATGAACATGAACTGGCCGCAATTCTTCGACGGGCAGGACTGGCAGAACAAACTGGCAGTGAAATACGGGATTGAGAGCATCCCGGCCACCTATCTCCTCGATGGCAATGGCAAAATCATCGGCCGGGATTTGCGGGGCGACGAATTGACGCAAGCCGTCGCCAAGGCATTGGGCAAATAGCGCCGCCCGCCTCCCATTACTTCAACATTTCATCCAGCGCCGGCCCCATGGCGTCCGCCCAGATTTGGTAGCCCTGTTCGTTGGGATGCAAAAAGTCGGGCATGATGTCCTCGAGAACCTTGCCGTCCGCGCCAAGGAATTTCGGGCCGATGTCCAAATACCTCACGGTCTTGCCGTCATCGAGCTTGGCGATGACGGTGTTAATCAAAGCAACTTGGGCGCGTTGCGGATTGTCCAGGGTGCTGCGCGGGAAAATGGCGAGGAGTAAAATTTTGCTGTCCGGCAGTTTCGCGCGCAATTCTTTGACGACCGCCTGCACGCCCGCGATGGTTTCGAGGACGGTGTTGCGGATTTTGCCGGCGTCGTTTTCCTTGCCGGTGTTGTTGGTGCCGATCATGAGCACGACGACCTTGGGTTTGATGCCGTCAAGTTCGCCTTTTTCCATGCGCCAGAGGACGTGCTGGGTGCGGTCGCCGCCAATGCCAAAGTTGGCGGCGCGGCGCGGCGCGTAATACTTGTTCCAGACGTTCGAACCTTTGTTGCGCCATCCGTCCGTGATGGAATCCCCAAGGAACAAAATATCAATGCCGCCCTTCTGCGCTTCCTGCACAAAACCTGCGTGCCGGGCCATCCATTTTTCATCGCGCGGCGCCGGAATGATGGCGGTATTTATGATGGCGGTGCTTGAAACGGCTGCGTTCGTGTCCTGAGCAAATGATTCCGTTGCGGTTAAAAAAACGAACGCCGCAACAACGGGAAGCAGCCACCACGAGATTCTTTTCATGCGCCGAAAATAGGTGTTCGCCGGGAAAAATCAATCCCTAATCCGATCCGGTGGGGCGAGCGTCCTCGCGAGCCGCAAGCTTTTTACCTTTCTCCCTGGCTCGTCGGGAGCCCCTCGCCCCACCAATAAAGGGCGCACCTTGGCACACCCGCACCCAACTGGCGGCTGGAAGCCGCCATTACTGGCACGCTGGGAAGCGTGCCGCTACACCGCGTGGCGGCAGGCATCCTTGCCTGCCAGTCAGCGCGGCTTTCAGCCGCGCAATCCGTCGGCTGTGGTGCGGGTGCCCGGATGCGCCCCATCCATAACAGCTCACGAGCTCGCGCTGGTGTAACGGCGGATGGAGAACCGCCAGAACCATTCGGAAATGAGCGCCCAGACGACACCCAAGCCGATCAGCACCAACCACATGGTGGGTGAAGTCAATTTGTCCGCCAGCACGCGCACGGGCACGTTGGACACGAGCAGCACGGGCAGGGCGAAGGTGAACACCGCTTTGAACGCACCGTGAAACGCCTCGTCCGGCATCCGCGCGATGTTAAACAAATTGAAGTAGCCCCACACAATGCCTTGCGCACGCACCGTCCAAAAGCTCACCGAGGCAAGCATGAACATGAGCGAGTAATGCACCAAAATCCCGATGACACACAACGCGCCAAAGCCGAGGAGTTGTCCTGCGGCCGGGTGCAAATGCAATTTTCCCGCCGCGTAAATCATGATGCAAACGGCAAAAGCGGCGTTGGCAAACGAGGGCAGGTCCACCTGCCGCATTGAAACCAAAAAGCGTGTGTTGACCGGCAGCAACAACAGGAAATCCATCTTGCCGGTCCGTACGAGTTCGGAAAGGTTCGTGCAGTTCACGAGGAAAAACGCCTGGTAAATCTGCTGGATGAAACTGCTCGTGCCGGTGAGCAGCACCACCTGCCACACCGTCCACGTGCCGACGGTGGTGGTCTGGCTGAAAATCACGCCGACGAAAGCGAGTTGCAGCCCGAACCAGGCCAGTTCGACGACAATCCAAAGGAGGAAGTTGCCTTTGAACGACATCTCGCGCGTCACAGAAGTTTTCCACAACGCGCCGTAAATGGTGCTGTAGCGGACGAGGGTCGAGGGTCGAGGGTCGAGGGACCCAGCACCGGCCCCCTGCCCTTCTTGCTCTCGACTCTCGACTCTCGACTCTCGACTCATAACAAAATTAGCCTCCAAACGCGGCGTATTTCCTGATGCCACGCCGCCACGCGAATCGCGCCAGCGCATACGCGAGCAGCAACCAAAGCGATTGCACAAGCAAACCGAGCCAAACATCCGCCCCGGCGATTTTGCCCATGTAAATGGCGATGGGCACGTAAAGCATGGACGGAAATGGCGTGAAGAAGAGCGCGTGCCCGATCACGGGCGGCAACAGGTCGAGCGGGAAGAGATGGCCGCTGGCGAGATATTCGAGCGCGAACAGGATGAAAATGAACGTGGAAATTTCCAGCAGCCAGAACGCCAGCATGGCCATGGTGTAGGAAATAAAGAATTGCAGCAACGCCGTCAGCACGAGCGAAATCACAAAGGCGGGCAGCGCCGCCCCGCTGGCCGGCAAAACCACATAATCCCGGAAGCAGAAAATAAAAACCGCCAGCGGCACGCACGCCATGGCGATAAACGCGATGCGCCCGGAAAAAAACAGGCACAGCCGGTACCACAGATAATCAATCGGCTTGAGCAGGAACTGGCTGATGTTGCCTTCGCGGATGTCGGCGGCGATCTGCCAGTCGTCCTCGTTCACCGCCGTCAGCACGTCCACGACGGCGACGAGCAGGTAGTAAAAAATCATCTGCGCCTGGGTGTAACCGCCGAGCGCGCTCCCCTGCTCTTTCCCCGCGTAAATCGTGCGCCAGAGCGACAGCATGGCGAACAGCGGGATGAAACTGAACAGCGTCCGCGCCAGGTAATTGACGCGATACGTCAGATTGTTCTGAATCCCGATGCCGATGACGTGCCAGTATTTTTTCATTCCTTTGCGAACGCGCCGGAAATCTATCCGCGGAAAATGGAATTGCGATTCAATTTTTATTGCCGAACCACGCGCCCGCAATTAGTGTCAGCGCCGTTGGCCGGCCGTTTGTGCCGGCCAACGCAACATTTAGGACTAAAGACGTATGACAAGGAAACCTATCGCGGGCGCGGAATTGAACGGGCTGGTTGCGGGCTTGAACAAGTTGTCCCGCAATTTGTGGTGGAGCTGGGATCAGGAGGCGCAGGATTTATTTCAGGAACTCTCGCCGCGCAGCTGGCAAAATCTTTATCACAACGCCGCCGCCATTTTGCGCGAAGTCTCGGAATACGAACTGCGCGTGCGCCTGCAGGACGCCGATTTTGAGCACCGCGCGCGCGCGGTGCTGCATGATTTCGAGGAGTATCTCACCTGCAAAAGCACCTGGGGGCACGTGAACGCGCCACAATTGCTCCAAAATCCCGTCGCGTATTTCTCCGCTGAGTTTGGTTTTCATGAATCGCTGCCGATTGCCGCCGGTGGCCTCGGCATCCTCGCCGGCGATCACGCGAAATCCGCCAGCGACCTCGGCCTCGGCTTCGTCGGCGTCGGTTTGTTCTACCGCGAAGGTTACTTCCAGCAGGCCATTGACACGAACAACTGGCAGACCGAATTCTACAATCTGGTGGACCCGCAAAACGTGCCGCTGGAGCCCGTGCTCGGCGCTGACGGCCAGCCGCTGGTGCTCGACGTGGAGATTGACATGAACCGCGTCTCCTTCAAGGCGTGGCGCGTGAACGTCGGGCGCGTGCCGGTGTATTTACTCGACGCCAACCGCCCGGAAAACGCCGAGCATTTCCGCGATTTGACGGCGCGCGTTTATGGCGGCGACAGCACAATGCGGGTGATGCAGGAAATCCTGCTCGGCATCGGCGGGGTCCGCCTGCTGCGCCAGCTCGGCGTGCAACCGTCGGTCTTCCACATGAACGAAGGTCACGCGGCTTTCCTCGCGCTGGAATTGATCCGCGAAAAAATGGCCGTCGGGCAAAGCCTGGCCGACGCCCTGGCCGCCACCCGGCAGCAATGCATCTTCACCACCCACACTCCGGTCGAGGCCGGTCACGACCGGTTCAGCCCGGGTTTGATGGATTACGCCTTCCAGTTATACCGGCAGCAATTGCCCATCCCCTTCCCGGAACTGCTGGGCCTGGGCCGGGTGGATCCTCAAAATCCGGAGGAATCGTTTTGCATGACGGTGCTGGCGCTCAAGGCGTCGCGCACCGCCAATGGCGTGAGCGAGCTGCACGGCCGGGTCAGCCGCCACATGTGGCAATCCCTTTATCCCGGCACACCCGTTGAAAAAGTTCCCATCGGCCACATCACCAACGGCATTCACCTGCTCGGCTGGATGAAAGGTTCGGTGCGCCAGTTCTGGCGGAAAAAAATGAAGGACAAGAGAGAGGGCGTGGTCAAGATGTGGGACGAAAAATATGGACACGATTGGGCGTCGGCGATTCATCACCCTGAATTCTGGAAAAAAATGGCCGATGCGTCGTTCGTTTCCGATGAGGAGCTTTGGGCGTTGCGCTACAAACTGCGGCGCGAGATGATTGAATTCGTCCGCCGCCGGCTGTTGCTCCAAAACCAGCGCATGACGCAGGGCGATTTCATCCGCTTCGATCGCCTGCTGAATCCCGACGCGCTGACCATTGGCTTCGCGCGCCGCTTCGCCACTTACAAACGCGCGCCGCTGATTTTCCAGCAATTCGACAACATCGTGAAACTCGCGCACGACAAACAGCGTCCGGTGCAATTCATTTTCGCCGGCAAGGCGCATCCGCGTGACGACGAAGGCAAACGCTTCATCCAGCAAATCATTCACCTCAGCAAACAGGGTGAACTGGCGGACAATGTGGTGTTTGTCGAAAACTACGACGTTCACATCGCGCGGCAGATGGTTTCCGGCTGCGACGTCTGGCTGAACAACCCGCGCCGCCCGCTGGAAGCGTCCGGCACCAGCGGCATGAAGGCCGGCTGCAATGGCTGCCTGAATTTCAGCATCCTCGACGGCTGGTGGCGCGAAGGCTACGACGGCACCAATGGTTTTGCCATCGGCGGCGATTCAAATCCGGACAACGTCGAGGAACAGGATCGCGTGGACAGCGCCAATCTTTACCAGACGCTCACCGGACAGGTCATTCCGATGTTCTTTGACCGCGACGAACAAGGCATTCCGCGCCAATGGATTCAGCGCATCCGCCGCGCAATGGTCACGCTCGTGCCGCAATTCACCACCGACCGCATGGTCAAGGAATACACGCGGAAGTATTATCTGACGAAGTGAGATTTGTGGTGGGGCTGCGTTGCTGCGCAGCCCAAATATCAGGGCGGCGCGGCAGCGCCCGCCCTACCAAATCAATAAACCAACACCAGCGCCGCCGCCTGTTGTGCCGACTTCACCACGTCGTTGAATTTCCATCCTTGCGCTTAGACACGTCGTTCGTAACCTTTCCACTGTTTTGATATGAACTATAAAATTTCTCAACGCGCCGCTTCACTGTCACCATCGCTCACGCTGGCCATTGACGCGAAGGCCAAGGCCATGAAGGCCGCGGGCGAGGACGTTGTGGGCTTCGGCGCCGGCGAACCGGATTTCGACACGCCGCAACACATCAAGGACGCCGCCGCCAAAGCGCTCGCCGCCGGGTTCACGAAATACACGCCGTCCAGCGGCATCCCGGAATTGCGCCAGGCCATCGCCGACAAGTTCAAGCGCGAAAACGGCCTCACTTACGAGCCGTCACAAATCATTGTTTCCTGCGGCGGCAAGCATTCGTGTTACAACGTCATCCTCGCCACGTGCCAGGAAGGCGACGAGGTCATCATCCCCGCGCCGTATTGGCTGAGTTACCCGGAGATGGTGAAGCTCGCGAGCGCGAAACCGGTAATTCTGCAAACCACCGACAAGACCGAATTCAAAGTCACGCCGGCACAGCTTCGCGCGGCCATCACGCCCAACACGCGGCTTTTCATCTTGAACTCGCCGAGCAATCCGACCGGCAGCGTTTATACGCCGGAAGAAATCAAGGCGTTGGGCGACGTTTGCGTGGAAAAGGGCGTGCTCATCATGAGCGACGAGATTTACGAGCGCCTGCTTTATGACGGCGCGGTGCACAAAAGCGTTGCCAGTTTCTCACCGGCGCACCAGGAACACACCATCATCGTTCACGGCTTCGCCAAGGCTTGGAGCATGACCGGCTGGCGTTTGGGATTTCTCGCCGCGCCGGAGCCGATTGCCAGGGCCATTGACGCCGTGCAAAGCCACAGCACCAGCAACCCGACGTCGTTCGCGCAGAAGGGTGCGCTGGCCGCGATCACGGGTTCAATGGATCATTTGAAAACCTGGCTGGTGGAATTCGACAAACGCCGCCGTTTCGCGCACCAGAAGTTGAACAGCATTCCCGGTATTTCGTGCGTCAACGCAAAGGGCGCGTTTTACCTGTTCCCGAACATTTCCAAGACCGGCCTTAAGTCCACCGAATTCTGCGCGAAGCTGCTCGAAGCGGAGAAGGTCGCCGCCGTGCCCGGCATCGCGTTCGGCGCGGACGACTACCTCCGCATCAGCTACGCCACCAGCATGGCGAACATCGAAAAGGGGTTGGAACGAATTGAGCGGTTTTGCAAAACGCTGGTGAAGTAATTTTTTATTGTAGAGCAGACATTCCTGTCTGCTGGTTGAGGAACTTTCCAGTTCCGTTTCGGGTGACTGGAAAGTCACACGGACCCGCAGGCTGGAAAGCCTGCGCTACGCCATGGTTTTGATTCACCCGTCGCCGCCGTCCATTATTTCCAAGAACGGTTGCCGCTGCGCGCGGTGAACAGTTAGGACGATTCCCTTTAACTTAACGGTGCGGAAAGTTGTTCGAGTTTCGCGCCTTCACGCTGCCAGAGGGTTGCTTCGACCCGCGGCACATACATTTGCGTTTCCGCGGGCAGATGTTCGGCGATGACATCGTAACTGCGCGTTTTATAGCGATCCAAAAGCTTTTGCACCGTGCGTTCACCGGCGTTGTAAGCGGCCAGGGCGAGCCGCCAATCCTTGAAATGGTCGTGAAGATATTTCAGATACTGGGCGGAGGCGGTCGCGCTCGGTTCCGGTTGATAACGTTGATCGCGCGGCCACAAGGAAAGACCGAACCGTTTGGCCGTGGCCGGCATCAATTGAAATAATCCCGCCGCTCCCGTCGGACTCCGGGCGCGACGGTCAAATGACGATTCCACTTCCGCCACCCAGACCAGTTCCGGAGGAATCTTTTGCGCGGCAAAAATCGGCTTCAACTCCGGCACATATTCTTTTGCCGGGGCCGGCCAGGGACGGCTGGAAACTTTTCTCACCCAGATGTCACGTTCCTTTTGCGGAGTGGGATTGGGAACCGGTTGGGGCGGCTGGTTGGTTTCAACTTTTGGCGGTGGAATCGTGAGCCGGATTTCGTCCGCGACATCCAGGTAATCCATCCGCGCCCTGAGCCACGCGGCGTAGGGCTGGGTTTCCTCGCGACTTTCCAGCAACGGCAGGATGGTTTTGGCTGTTTGCCGCAGCGCCGCAATATCCACCACGTAGTCGCTTTGAAAGCGCTGCTGCATTTCGCGAAAAAATTGCTGCACCGCGCGCTCGTCCACCTCGGGAAGCGCGTTGAGAACGTTCGTGTCGAGATTTTCCTGCGCCCATTGTTGCGCGCCTTGAACCAGTTCCGGCAATGTGACCGGGTCGTCATCCGCCCGCGCAACCAGTGAACCCGCCAAAAACAACACGAGGATGCCGCCCGCTTTCATGATTTCATCCCTGCTCCATTCTGCCGGTTACACTTCCTTGCGCCGTTTCGATCAACTCACGGATGCGGCGGGCGTCGGCTTTCGTGTGGCCGTGACTCGCCAGCGGGTCGCTGCCGCCGGACGATTCAATCAAAATGTCCGCCCAAATGATTCCAGTTTTGATGTGAACGGACGCCACCTTGGTGATGCTGATGCTGATTTCGTCCTTGCTGAACCACGACCGTCTGCGCCGGATGACCGCCTGGTCCGTCACTTCGATGACGGTGGGAAAAAGGAAATTCCCGTGCGTCCAACGGCTCGCCTGAAATGTTTCCGAAGCCATGACCGCATCATAGGTCAAAGCTCTGGCGGGGCAACGGAATTTTCATCAGGTTAAGCCAAACAAGCTGAAGCTTGAACTCCAACTGCGCGGCAAACGTTATTTCAAAAAATCCCGCCGGAGCATTTGCATCAGGTCGTTGACGGCCAGCATCAGTTTGCCGCGCAATTCAGCCGCGTCTTCCGGGCTGGATAAATCAATCGGCTCGCGCATGACCTGGGCGTAACGCCGGTTCAAAGCGAGTTGCTCGTCGCTTTGGCCGAGCCGTCGAAGCAGCCCGCGCACTTTTTCCGCAAGGCGTTGCGCTTTCGCAATCGTCTTCAAAGCCGCATCCGCGCCAAGCTCACCGGCCTGCACGCGCTTCAACAAGCCGCATTCAAACGCCCGGCAATAAGCGGGACGTTCCGAATAAATCCTGCAAAGCGTGCCATCGAAACAGGCGCATGGTTGCGCAAAAGCCTGTTTGCGTCCCTTCTTTTTCAGCGACAACCCAAGTTCAGCCAGTCGTTGGACGCCATCGCCCTTGCGCAATTCCACGTCGGCAAACAAGACACCATTGCAGCACAAGCCGCAGTTCGGACAGAGTTGTTCAATGCCGTTCATGCCGTGAATCGTAGCAGCCGATGTGAATCGGCTCAAACTTCTCCCGCCGGAATAATGAGCGGACTCATCCCGTTTTGCGGGACTGTTACAAAATCAATACACCATCCGCCTACGCCAAAGCTCAGGCGCGACTCGACTTGGCGGTGAATAATTTCATCGCCACAGATGTTTCGGATATTTCCGCTGCAACTCGGATTTGATGCGCGGATAGTGCTCGCGCCAGAAACTGGCAAGGTCCTGTGTAATCTGTATCGGCTTCATGCCCGGTGTCAGAATGTGAACCAGCACCGGCACCCGTCCCAGAGCAATCTTCGGCGTCTGGGTCACGTCGTAAAGCTCCTGGATGCGCAACGAAATATGCGGCGAGCCGGTTGCCTCGTAAGCGACCTTCGGCGTGCGGCCGTTCGGCAGCGACAACCGCTCCGGCGCGTGCTTGTCCAGCAACCCGCGTTGCGCCTCAGACAGCCACGACATCACGACCGGTTTCACTTCGCGTTCCTTGATGTCCTTGTAACTCACCGCGCCGTGGCAAAGCCGCCCGATGATGTGCTTGCGATCGTCTTCGGTGATGGGCGGAAGCTGGAGCTCGGGGCAATGCTGGCAAAGCAGGCGCAGCCGCAACAGCCATTGCTCGACATTGTGATCCCAATTCGGCAACGGCAATCGTCCGGCAATAATCTCATCGGCCAGCAATCGTGCCGCCATGTCGGCAGGCGGCGGTTCAACGCGTTTGGCCGACAGCGCCAGGCCGCGAAACTTCAACAACTCCGCAGCTTGCACCCGCTTGGCCGTTGCATCGAATTGGACGTGCAAGCTGGATTCCATGTCCTCGGGATAAAATTCGCGCAACCAGTCCACTTCAATGGCCGTGGCAAGGGAAAGAATGGTGTTCACTTCCCGGCCCTCGACTTCTCGGACTTCGGCGGCAACGAACAAAGGACTGTGTTGCACGGCGCTTTCGCGCGCCAGCACGCCGCGGAGATTGTGAACCAATTCGCAACGGAGCGTGCCCTGATCCAGCCGCCGCGCCACGCGGTCGGAAAACCCGATGAGAATGCACTTTTGCAAAGCCTCGTCCCTGATCTCGCGCGGTTTCACATCGAGACCCTCACGTTCGGCGATGCGGATAAATTGATCGAACAATGGCCCAACCTGTCGCGCAGTCACGGCGTGGATGCCAAGCCGGCGGCAGGCGTCGAGGCGGAACTGGTTTTTGGCCGCATAAGTCCACGCGCGCATGAGAATCCAGAAATCCGACGACGCCTTCTCGCCGAGCAAATCCTCGCGGAGTGAGTTTGTGTCGCGGTCCACGTTGCGGAGCAGCAAATCGCGCCCCTGCGTGAGCGCGGCGACAAGGCAGGCCTGGTGGACGCAACCGTATTCCTGGGCGGCGAGCAACATGCGCGAGTAACGCGGGTGCAACGGAAACGCGAGCATCTTACGGCCGATTGGCGTGATTTGTAGCGCAGACATTCTTGTCTGCGGGTTCGGCGGACATTCCTGTCCGCCGTTGGAACTGGCGACTGGAAAGTCGCCAGAACTCGCAGGCAGGAATGCCTGCGCTACATTTTTGAGCGCGCCCAAGTCTCCCAGCAATTCCTCCGCGTGGGCCAGGCTTTGTTCGTTTGGCGGTTCGAGCCAGCGGAATTTCCGCAAATCTTCGACCCCGGCGGCTTTAAGCGTGAGCACCACTTCGGCCAGGTCGAGCCGCTTGATTTCCGGCAGTTCCTGAACCAGCCGATGTCCATGTTCCTCTCGCGACCAAAGCCTCATGCAAACGCCCGGCGCGGTGCGACCCGCCCGTCCCGTCCTTTGGTCCGCGGATGATTGGCTGATCTTTTCGATGAGCAGCGTGTTGATGCCGCGATACGGATCGTAACGCGGGATGCGCGCCAGGCCGCTGTCAATCACCAGCCGGATGCCGTCAATGGTGAGCGAGGTCTCGGCGACGTTGGTGGAAACGACAACTTTGCGCTGGCCGTAACGTGCCACCGCGGCGTCCTGGTCTTTGGGGGAAAGTTCGCCGTGCAACGGAAGCAGAATAAAACCTTTCGACTCCGAAGTGTGACGGATGGCCTCGATGGTCTGCGAAATCTCAAAGCCGCCCGGCATGAACACCAGCACGTCACCCTCCACGCCGGAGTGGACATAATGACTGAAAGCCTCGGCAGCCTGCTCCCAAACCGGGCGTTTGTCCGTGTAACCCGGCTGCGCGGCGTATTCGATTTCAACCGGAAACACACGGCCTTCGGAGGAAAGGATGGAGCAACCGAATTCGGAGGGCGGAGTTCCACGACGCCCTATTTCAGATGGCAAAGTTGGGGACTCGTGTAACTCGCCCCTCCGAGAACCCATGTAATTTCCGAGCAACTCCGCGTCGAGCGTGGCGGACATGACGATGAGATTCAGGTCGGGCCGATGTTGCTCCTGCAAGTCGAGCGCGCGAGCCAGCGTGATGTCGCCGTAAAGATGGCGTTCATGAAATTCGTCAAAGATCAGGACGGAAACACCGGGCAGCTTTGAATTGTCAATCATCTGCCGCAACAAAACGCCTTCCGTCACAAAACGGATTTTAGTCCGCGGCGATGTGACATTTTCAAAACGGATTTGGTAGCCGACTTCGTTACCAAGCTGGACGCCGAGTTCCTGTGCCACGCGCGACGCGAGCAGACGCGTGGCCAGCCGCCGCGGCTGGAGAATCACGACCTGCCCGTCGCGCAGGAAATCATGCCGGAGCAACATTTGAGGGACTTGCGTGGATTTGCCGGAACCGGTCGGCGCGGACAAAATCAGCCGCCGGTCGGTTTTCAAGCGGGCGATGATGTCGCGCTCGATTTCGTAAATGGGCAGTCGGTCAGCCATGCGTGACGATTTCTCGACTCAAGCAAGAACCCAGCCGGGTTTGATTTCCTCGTCGAATGTTGAAGCCGGAATTTGCTGCACCAATTTTCGTTCGGCCAGAATGCCGATCATCGCCGCGTTGTCGGTGCAAAGCGATTTTTCGGCAAGCTGCAGCGCAAAACCTTCGCGTTCGCACGCGCACGCCAGTTCGCGGCGCAAGGCGCGGTTGCAGGTGACACCGCCGGAGGCGGTCACACAACGAACATGGTTTCGTTTCGCCGCGCGAATGGTTTTTTTTACGAGCACTTCGACGATGGCCGCCTGGATGCTGGCGCACAAATCGCGCACCCGTTGCGCGTCATCCAAAATCCCCGGGTGATCGCGGAGAAAATAGCGCACGGAGGTTTTCAGGCCGCTGAAACTGAAGTCGTCACCGGGGTCATTAAGCAAAGGTCGCGGGAAGTCAAATGCCTTTGGATTCCCCTGCTCCGACAGCCGGTCAATTTCCGGTCCGGCGGGATACGGCAGACCCATGAGCTTGCCGGTTTTGTCGAAACATTCGCCCGCCGCGTCGTCCACCGTCGAACCGAGCACGCGATGTTTCAGTTCCGATTCCACCCGCACGAGCATCGTGTGCCCGCCACTGACAATGAGCGAAACGTTCGGTTGGAAGGCGCTGAAATCGGCGAAGCCAAGCGTGCTGCCAGCATCTTGCTGGCAGCCTGAATTGTCCTGCCGGCAGGATGCCGGCAGCACTTTGGAAGTGGAAATCCAGGGCGAATACAAATGCGCTTCGTGATGGTTGATGCCGACAAACGGCTTGCGCAAGGCGAACGCGACGGCCTGCGCGGCCTTGAATCCGACGAGCAAGGCCATTGGCAAGCCCGGCCCTTGCGTGGCGGCAACAGCGTCGAGTTGTCCCGGCTGTACACCCGCATCGCGCAGCGCGGTTTGCACGACGGGAATCAAGTTCCGCAGATGTTCGCGGGCGGCAAGTTCCGGCACGACGCCGCCGTATTCGGCGTGCAACTTGATTTGCGAGGAGACGGCGCTGGACAAAACCCTGCCGTCGCGCACGACCGCGGCGCCGGTTTCGTCGCAGGAAGTTTCAAGGGCCAAAAGAGTCATGCGTGCTGGAGTTCAAGCTTTAGCCTGTCATACCAATTCCCAGAGACAATCGGTGCAATGGGTAGGGCGGCGCTGCTGCGCCGCCGGATATGTTGGCCGCGCAGCAGCGCGGCCCTACCTTATTTCGCGGCCACTCTTGCCGCTCCATCCGCGCGTTCGCTGTACAGCATAATGCCCTTGAGCAAATCCCTGGCGCGTTCGAGTTGGACGTCATGAACATTTTCGATGCTGACGCGATTGGTTTCGCTGAGGGATGCCATCCCGCCCGGCGCGCGTTTCAGCACCACCGCGGCTTCCTGTTCCTCGGTCATGGGCACTTCGATGTCCGGCGTGATGCCATGCTGGTGAATGACCTTGTGACTGGGCGTGTAATATTTGGCGGTCGTGAGTTTCAGCGCCGAGCCGTCATCGAGCGGAAAAATGCTTTGCACCGAGCCTTTGCCGAAGGTTTTCTCGCCGAGAATGACAGCGCGGTGCAAATCCTGCAAACAGCCGGTGACGATTTCCGCCGCACTCGCGCTGCCGAGATTGACCAGCACGACTATCGGCTTTGGGGAACCATCCTTGCCGGCAAATTCATCGCCGCTGCCGGCGGCGCGGCGGACGGAATTCTGGCCCGGATCGCGTCCTTCGGTGGTGACGACAAACTGGCCGCGAGGCAGAAATTTTCCACAAACTTCCACCGCCTCATCCAGCAAGCCGCCGGGATTCCAGCGCAAATCAATAATCAATGCCTTCATCCCCTCGGCTTTCAGTTTGTTCAAGGCGGTTTCGAGTTCTTCGCCGGCTTTGTCGCCGAATTCCGTGATGCGGACGTAGCCGATTTTGTCATCACCCAGCGGGAACTCCTTTTTGCTGTTGATGTCCTTGACCATGTCCATCTTGACGATGGCGCGCGTGAGCGTGAAATTTTTCACCAGGCCCGACGACGGACGCTGAATGGTCACCGTCACCTTCGTGTCCGGCTCGCCCCGAAGCAGTTTCACCGCGTCCGGCAACGACATTTTCTCAGCGCTCTTGCCGTCAATTTTAATGATGCGGTCGCCGGACAAAATTCCCGCGCGAAATCCCGGCGTATCCTCCATCGGCGCGATGACGGTCACATAATTGTCCCTCATCGAAACGACGAGGCCGAGTCCGCCGAATCGTCCTTCCGTGTCGTTCTGCAATTGCTGGTAATCATTCACGTCCATGAATTCGCTGTGAGGATCCAGCGAGCCGACCATGCCCTTGAGCGACGAGTAAACCAGGTCGTGATACGTCAGATTCTGGCCGTCCACATATTCCTTGCGCACCTTTTCAAGCACGTTGGCGAACAACTCCAGATTCGGATACACCGAGTCCTGCTTGCCCGCCGCCTGCGCCGACCCCAGATAAATCCGCGCGCCAATCGCCAGATTCAACACCAGCGCCACAATCACCAAGCCATAAATCAAATGTCGTCTCATAAACGGGGGAAAACTACCACAAAGGCGTCCGGACACCAAGTTCTTGGAAACGGTTTGTGTCCTGGCGGTTCAAAATCAAATTTTACCTTTCAACAACGTCTCAATGAACGGCAGATCGCCCGGCACCGTGACTTTCGGATTCGGCGCCACGCTGGACACAAGCCGGACCGGCTGGCCAATCAATTCACACGCCGACGTGTCGTCGGTGAAAACCAATTTGCGACGGCGCGCTTCCGCCAGCGCCCGGCGAATCACCTCGACCCGAAACGTCTGGGGCGTTTGCACCGTCCAAAGCCGCGACCGGTCAAGCGTGCGCTGAATGAATCTGCCGTCGTCGGATTCCTTGATGGTGTCCGTTACCGGTTGTGCCGCCACCGCTGCGCCGTTTTCATCCGCCGCCTTGACCGTTGCGGCAATCAACTCCCCGCTCGTGCAGGGCCGCGCCGCATCCTGAATGGCCACAATTTCCGCCGTCACCGACAACGCCTCCAGACCGTTCCAGACCGAATCCTGCCGTTCCGTCCCGCCAATGACGACACGAAATGGTTTTTGAAAATGAAATTTTGCCGCGAGTTCCAGGAAGTATTTTTCCATCCCGCCGCGAACGACGAGAATAATTTCGCCGATGCACTTCGCGCCATCGAACCGCTGCCAGGTGTGCGCGACGACCGGGCGTCCGGCCACTTCGAGAAACAATTTGTCCACACCCGCGCCCATGCGGATGCCTTTGCCGGCGGCGACAAGAATGGCGGCGTTCATGCAGTAAACGTTGCTGCTTGCCGGTTGCAGACGCAAGCGCGGCCTCAACGAAATTATCCCCGTAAATTCAGCCCAACCGCCAGACGATGCGTGCCTTGTTCAAATCGTACTGCGACATTTCCATTTTCACGCGGTCGCCCGCGGTGAGACGGACAAATCGTTTGCGCATCTTGCCGGAAATCGTCGCGAGCACCTGGTGTTTATTGTCCAGTTCGACGCGAAACATCGTCCCGGCCAGCACCGTCAAAATGCGTCCCTCGATCTGTATGTGTTCTTCCATGAAAGACGCCGGATTTTATCCAAGGAAGCACCGTGAAAGCCAATAAAAATCCGCGCCATAAAACGGCACGGGGCGACGCCCCTTAAGAACGTCGCCCCGGCCAAAGTTGCATACGGCGAAGATTAATAACGATCCCGGCGTCCACCGCCGCCACCGCCACCGCCGCCGCCGCCACCGAAGTCACGGCGCGGACCGCGGTCACCGCGGGGACGTTCCTCTTTCGGACGAGCGATATTGACCGTCAATTGACGGTCACCCAGCGTCGCGCCGTTCATGGCTGCAATCGCCTTTTGCGCTTCCTCGGGCGTGGACATCGTGACGAAGGCAAAGCCGCGCGAGCGACCGCTCATCCGGTCCATCATGAGGTTGGCTTCGGCGACCGTGCCGTGGGCGGCAAACGCTTCCTGCAGGTCATTTTCAGTGGTGTTGAAGGAAAGATTTCCGACAAACAGTTTCGTGCTCATTTAATGATTTGCTGTTCAAGACCAACCGTTTTTCCAGACTGTTCCCGACCATCGGGTCTCAAATCATCACTGAACCACGTTCACTTGAAGATTTTCCATGCCTCGAAAGGACAAGTTGTCCAACAGTTGTTGCATAATTTACCCATTCCCAAAATAATTGCAAGAAATATCTAAAACACTTCCCGCTGCCGGCCACACCAAGACGCCAGGCCACCCCGACCGTGGAACGCCGGATTCATCCGGCTGCTGGCGGAACCGCGGGTGGAGGCCCGCCGGATGAATCCGGCGTTCCGGTGGCTGAGGCCGGTCGCACCCGCGCATGGATATGCTTACGTCGGCTTCCAGTCCAAAACTTTTAATTGCACCGTGCGGCGGCCGTTGAATTCATTGACCTGCGGTGCGAACGCCAGATCAAATTTCCCAACCGGCAACGACTTGTCGCCACCATTCCACCAAACGGCTTCGTGCGTCACGGCGCCGTCCGTCAACCAAAGTTTGACGTGCTGCTTCTCCTTGCCCATGCGCTGGAGCGGGCGTTGGTGCGTGACGCCGCGCGCACAGAATTGCACCGGTGGGTTCCCCTGCCCGGTCGGCTTCAAGCGCGCCAGTTCGCCGAGCGATTCCAAGGTCATTTCGTCCAAACCAACCTCCGCATCGAGGCGCAACGGCGGTTGCAAATCTTCCGGCTTTAACGCGCGCCGCGCCAGTTCATTCAACCGCTGCCGGAGCGCGTCCACTTTATCCGGCTGAAGGCTCAAGCCCGCCGCCATCGCGTGACCGCCGTGCCGCACGAGCAAATCGCCGCACTCACGCAACGCGGCGGCCAGATCAAAACCCGCAATGCTGCGGCCCGAACCGCGCCATTCACCGCCTTCACCGCCAAGAATGATCGTAGGACGGTAAAATTGTTGAAGCACGCGCGTCGCGACGATGCCGACAACGCCGATGTGCCAGAGCAATTGCCCTTCGACGATGACGAAATCAGTCTGCGGATCAAATTTTGATTTAACGACACCCATGACTTCTTCGACGATGCCGCGTTCAATCTTCTGGCGTTCGCGGTTTCGCGAGTCGAGGCTTTGGGCGATGGGCCTGGCTCCGGCCAAATCGCGCGCGAGCAGCAAATGCAGCGATTCCTCCGCGGTTTCGAGCCGGCCGGCGGCATTCAGGCGCGGGGCCAGCTGAAAACCTACTTCGTAAGCGCCGAGTGTTGGCGGGCACTGCGCGACCTGCTTGAGCGCAATCAACCCGGGCCGCCGGGTGGTGTTGAGCCGTTGCAAACCGGCGGAAGCGAGAATCCGGTTTTCTCCGGTCAATGGCACAAGATCGGCAATAGTACCGAGCGCGACCAAATCGAGCAGTGGTCGCAAATCAAATTCCGCCGTGCCAGGTAAACCAATTTCGCGTCCGCGTTTGACCAGCGCATGGGCCAGCTTGAACGCGAGGCCGACGGAGCAAAGTTCGGTGAACGTGCTGCCGGCATCTTGCCGGCAGTCCTGACCTGTCATTGGAGTTGGACCTGCCGACGGGACGTCGGCAGCACGTTGAAGTTGTGGATTCACCAGCGCAACCGCCTCGGGCGCCGGACTTGAGACCTGGTGATGATCGAGGACGATGACCTCCACGCCGCGCGAACGCAGAAGGCTGATGGTTTCCACGGCGGTCGAGCCGCAGTCCACGGCCAGCAGCAGTTTTACGGGAAACTTTTTGAGGCAATTTTCGACGCCATCGGCGCTAAGGCCGTAGCCTTCGTCCATGCGGTTCGGCAGATAAAAATCCACCTTCCAGCCAAGAGGACGCAGAACTTCGACGAGGAGCGCGGTGGATGTCACGCCGTCCACGTCATAATCGCCAAAGATGACCAGTGATTCATTTTGTTCGCGGGCGCGGAGCAATCGCTCGACGGCGACGGCCATGTTCGGGAGCAAAAAAGGGTCGGCAAGGTTCTTGAGGCGCGGCTGGAGAAAATTTTCAATGGCGGACGGCTCGCTGAAACCGCGATTGAGCAGGCATTGCGCGAGTAAGGGCGGGATTTTGAGCTGCGCCGCCAGTTGACCGGCAAGGAGCGGTTGCGGTGGTGCGAGCGACCAGCGAAATTTCATTGCGGCTTACGGTTTTGACGAATGGCCGCACCGGTGCGTTTCTCCCGTTCCGCGACCATGACGGACAGCACAATGGCAATCAGAATGATCGTGGCAACGGTCATCAACGAAACGCCCGTCGGGATTTCGACCTGAAACTGTTTCGGCTCCTGGCCGTGCGGGTCGAGGAGCATTTTCACGCCGATAAAGGCGAGCACGAGCGACAAACCGATTTTCAAATAGCGGAAATAGCCGATCGCGCCGGCGAGCAGGAAATACAGCGAGCGCAGGCCGAGGATGGCAAAGACGTTTGAAGTGAAGACGATGAACGGTTTGGTCGTCACCGCAAAGATGGCGGGGATGGAATCGAGCGCGAAAATCAGATCGGTCGTCTCAACCACCAACAGCACCAGCGTCAGGGGCGTCAGCATGCGGCGGCCATCCAGCCGGGTGAGGAATTTCTGGCCGTGCAATTCGGTGGTGACGGAGAAAAACTTTCGCGCGCAGCGGACGAAGGGGTTTTTCTCGGGCTGCACGCCGGCATCCTTCGTAAAGAGCATTTTGACGCCGGTGACGACCAGGAACGCACCGAAGAGATAGAGCGTCCATTGGAAGCGTTGGACGAGGGCCGCACCGGCGGCGATCATCACGCCGCGCATCAGCAACGCGCCCAGGATGCCCCAGAACAGCACCCGATGCTGGTACTGGGACGGCACGCGAAAAAACGCGAAGATGAGCGCGATGACGAAGACGTTGTCCATCGAGAGCGACAACTCGATGATGTAACCAGTGGTGAATTGAATTGCCTCTTCGCGACCGCGCCCATAGGCCATGGCCCCGGCAAAAGCCATGGCCAGCGCAAACCAAACCGCGCTCCAAGCGGCGGCTTCCTTGAACTTAACGACGCGAGCATGGCGGTGAAACAGGCCGAGATCGAGCGCGAGGAAAATCAGCACGCAGAGGATGAAACCCACCCAATGCCAAGGCGTGATTTCAACAAAACCAAGCATGGCTTTGCGCTGTCAGACGCGCGCCGTCGTCGTGTTTTGCATTGTCACCTGCGAGGTGCTGCCGATGTTCGGACGTTCGCCTTTGTGCCACCACAACACGAGCGCGCTGGAAATGTAGATGCTTGAATATGTGCCGGTGATGATGCCGATCAGGAAGGTAAAGGCGAAATCGTTGACCGGCCCGCCGCCGAAGATGAACAGCGAGAACGTGGCCAGGAACACGGTGCCCGAGGTGATGATTGTCCGGCTCAAGGTCTGGTTGAGCGCCTGGTTCATCACTTCCCTGAATGTCCCGCGCATGCCCAGCTTCAGATCCTCGCGGATACGGTCGAAGATGACGATGGTGTCGTTGATGGAAAAACCGACGATGGTCAGCACCGCGGCCACGGTTGTGGCGTTGAGTTCGCGGCCCGCGAGGAAATAGCAACCCAGCGTCATCAGGATGTCGTGGACAAGTCCAATCACCGCAGCCACCGCAAAGGAAAACTCATATCGGAAGGCCACGTAAACCAAAATGCCGAACAGGGCCAGCATCAAAGCCAGAAGGGCCGTCTGCATAATCTCCCTGCCAACGGTGGGGCCAACGCTGTCCACGGACGGTGAACTGAATTCGTACTGCGGCAACTTCTCCCGGAGCGTTTTGGACACCAGTTCGGAGATACCTTGCTCCCCTGCTTTCGTCTCCTTGTACGGAAGAACGAGCCGCAGCGTCTTGTCGCCTGTAACCACGTCCCGCTGAATTCCCGGCGTGACCTCGCCCAGGTTCAACGGGGCCAAAACCTGCGCGACGTCTTTCCGCACGGTATCCTGATTTCCAGCGCCCTTGGGTGTGGTGAACTTATAGACCTGCTGCACGCCCCCGGCGAAATCCACGCCCAGCACCTTGCTTCCGCGATAAAGACCGTAGCCGTTGCCGATGAGAATGAGCGTCCATGAAGCGATAAACGCCAGTATGGCCCAACGCATGAAATCGAATTTGGCACCGCGAATGATGTGAAGCATTTTCAATCTCTTAAGCAGGTCCCGGTCGAGCATCCAGTTAAAGATCAGCCGCGTCACCACCAGCGCGCTGAACATGCTCACGATTATACCGATGGTCAGCGTGACGCCAAAGCCTTTCACGGGGCCGGTCCCCATGAAAATCAGGATCACGGACGAAATCAGCGTGGTGAGGTTGGAGTCGAAAATCGTGCCAAACGCCTTGTTGTAACCGGCGGCCACGGCGCCCCGGATGGATTTGCCCGCCGCCAGTTCCTCGCGAATGCGCTCGTAAATCAGCACGTTGGCGTCCACCGCCATGCCGATGGTAAGCACGACACCCGCGATGCCCGGCAGCGTGAGCGTGGTGCCGATGGAACACATCACGCCGAGAAGAATGATAATGTTGAGCATGAGCGCCACGTTCGCCACCAAGCCGGCAAACCAGTAGTAAACCAACATGAACACGGCGACCGCAATGACGCCGATGATGGCCGCCTTGATGCCGCTGCGAATCGAGTCTTTGCCGAGCGTCGGGTCAACGTCGCTGGAATAAACGATTTTAAGCGGCGCGCGCAGCGGGTTTTGCAGCACGTTGGCCAGTTCCTGGGCCTGTTCAACCATGAAATGGCCTGTAATTTGTCCATTACCTGTTTCAATCGCACTTTGAATCACTGGCGCGGAATACAACTCGCCGTCCAATACAATGGCCAGCCGCTGCCCGATATTGTTTCGGGTTACCTCGCCGAATCTTTTCGCGCCATCGGCATTCAGCTGGAAGTCAATTTGCGGTTCGCCCAGGTTGCCGCGCACAGCCATCGCGTTTTTGACGATGTCGCCATGCAGACCATTTTCCGCCCTTTTCTTCACAATGACCTGCTCGATGGTCGGCGGACCATTGGGCTGCTGCTCAGCGCGCTTGAGCAATACGTAGCCGGGCGGAATCAGCTCGTTGTTTTTGATGATCTCATCGCTGTCTTCCTTCACCATCCGGAATTCCAAATACGCGGCCTTTTGAATTTGCGCCTTGGCGCTTTCCTTGTCGGCTTCGGACAAGCCCGGCAATTGAATTAAAATGCGGTTGCCGCCCGCCGGTTGAATGATTGGCTCGGCCACACCGAAAGCATCCACGCGCCGGCGCAACACCTCGACCGCCTGCGACAGCGCACCGCTGACATCCGGCGCGCGGGCAACATAGTTGGTGTCGTTTGCGTCCTGCGGATTGGCCAGCTTGTTCGTGTCCATCTCGACGAGGAACGACGTGCCGCCCTGCAAATCCAGTCCAAGTTTGATTTTACCCGACGCTTCGCGCTGAAGCTGGTTCAGGATGAAAATGTTCGGATGCACCTCATTCTTGGCATTAAAGAACGGGAAATACGGCTGGATGGAGTTTGTGCCGATGGCCTCCTGCAAATTGGCGAACTCGCGTTCGGGCCGCGCCTGCTGCAACGGCTGGAGCCGTTGCACGATACCCGTAAAGTTCGTGTCCCGGTTCACCGCCCGCGTTTCAAACTCCTGCACCAGGCTGCGCGACGTCGGCGGATACATTTCGTAAAACGACCAGCAGACGGCCAGAACGACAAAAAGAAATATCCAGGGATTGTTTCGTCTCATGTTTGGCTCAGGATTCTGCGGCATCGCCGCCTTCGAGGATTTCCGTCACTGAAGATTTGGTGACTTCCATTTTGGCGTCCGCCGAACGGAGTGAAACGGTCCGGTCCTTCACCGAGGTGACGACACCGATGATGCCGCCGGACGTGACGACCTTGTCGCCCGACTTGAGCCCGGCAATCAATTTAGCCTGCTGCTTGGCGCGCTTCTGCTGTGGCCGGATCAAAATAAAGTAAAACACGATGACCAGCAGAATCATCGGGGCAAACGTCATCCAAACGGGCTGCTGCGGTTGAGCCGTTTGCGGCCCAGTTGCCTGGGCCAAAATTACGTTCACGCGATATATGTCCATAAATTGAAAAGTGGCCGCATACTTTAATGCAGCGCGCGCATTTGGCAAGCGTTATTGGCCACGGGTCATGAGTTGGGCGCATCTCAGCTTTTGAGCGGTCGCCGCAAGCCTTTCATTAACACCGGGCTTCAGCCCGGTGAGTGGCCGCCGAACAGCCGTGCCAAGCCGTTTCAACGGCTTCGGCGCGCCGGGCAAACCGTTGAAACGGTTCGACGTTGTTCCATGCCGTTTCGCACCGGGGTGAAGCCGCGGTGCTAATGAGAGGTGTTCAAAAAATGGGATGCACCCCATGAGTTGCCTCGCAACCGGACTATCCTCTCCTGGGGGCATTAATAATGCTGTATAATGCCTAATTACGCGCGATTCCATCCCGTCATGACTGTTGCACGACTCAGGGTCATTGTGGTTTTGGCAATTCCCATTCTTGCCATCGGGGAGTTCCTGGTGGATTTAATCACCCCATTGGGGATTTCCGACTGGGTTTGGTATGTCATCCCGTTGCTGTTTACGCTCTATGTGGGCGGCCGGTCTTTGCCTTACGTGCTGGCCGCGGTCCTCTCGACCCTGCTGCTGGCGGGATTTTTTTTCTCGCCACCGGGGATTGATCCCGAGTGGGCCTTGATCAGCCGTTTGGTGGGGGTTTTGGTGTTGTGGGTGGTGGCGCTGATGATCTGGCACCGCAAACGGGCGGAGGAGGCGTTGCTGTTATCGAAACAGAGACTGGCTTTGCATGTCGAACAGACGCCTCTCGCGGTCATCCAATGGGACTCGGACTTCAAGGTGCAGGAATGGAATCCCGCCGCGGAAAAAGTTTTTGGCTACACGCGGGAGGAAGCCGTGGGCCGGCATTTCAGTTTCTTTGTGTCTGCCTCCGTGCGGCCCCAGGTGGAAGCCGTGGGGCTGACTTTAATGAAGCGGGGGGGGCAGCCAGCGGTCCACCAATGAGAACATCACCAAGGATGGCAGGACCATCACTTGCGAGTGGTTTAACACCACCCTGGTTGATCCGGCCGGCAAGTTCATTGGCGTCGCTTCGTTGGTTCAAGACATCACCGAGCGCAGGTTGGCGGAGCGGCAACTGGCGGAGACGCTGGATTTCAACCAAAAAATCATCTCGGACGCCTCGGCGGGAATCATCGTTTTCAAGGCCTCCGGCCAGTGCGTGCTGGCCAACGAGGCCGCCGCCCGGACGGTCAACGCCACGGTGCCCCAGCTTTTGAGCCAGGATTTCCGGCAGCTCGAATCGTGGCGCGCTTCGGGCCTGCTCAAGATCGCGGAATTAGCCCTGGTCACGGGAAAGCCGCAGCAATACGAGTCCCACCTCGTCAGCACGTTTGGCAAGGAATTGTGGCTGGTGTGCCACTTCACTCCCTTCGTCCGGGGCGATGAACCTCACCTGCTGCTGCTTTTCGACGACATCGCCGGGCGCAAGCAGGCGGAGGAACACGTCCGGGAACAGGCCGCGTTGCTGGACAAGGCGCAGGATGCCATTTTTGTTTTGGATTCGGACGACCGCATTACCTATTGGAATAACAGTGCTGAACGAATTTATGGTTGGACGGCCGCCGAAGCCGTCGGCAAAACGTCGATCGAATTACTTTTCAAGGGAGTGATTACGCCACAACTCGCGAAAACCATCAAAACCGTGAATGAACGCGGCGAGTGGGTCGGCGAATTGCAGGAATACACCAAGGACGGCAAAACCGTCACGGTCCAGGGACGATGCAATCTCATTCGCGACGAGCAAGGCCGCCCGAAATCCCAGCTCATTATCAATACCGACATCACCGAAAAGAAAAATTTCGAAACCCAGTTCCTGCGTTCGCAACGGATGGAAGGGATTGGCGCTCTGGCCGGCGGCATCGCGCACGACCTGAACAACGTGCTGACACCACTCCTCGTCGCAGTGCAGGTGTTGAAAGAAAAAGTTACTGATGAAGACGGGCAGAAATTGTTGCAAGCGCTGGAAACCAACGTCCAGCGCGGTGCGAGTCTCGTCAAACAAGTGCTGGCGTTCGGGCGCGGGGTCACCGGCGAACGGATTGCGGTCAATCCCAAACATATCGCCCGCGAAATCAAGCAAATCATCCGTGAAACCTTCCCCAAGTCGGTGGAGTCCGAGTTGTATTCCGCCGCCGACCTGTGGACCATCACGGGCGACCCGACGCAACTTCATCAGGTCCTGCTGAACCTCTGCGTCAATGCGCGCGACGCCATGCCCAACGGCGGCAAACTGTCCATCCACATGGAAAATGTAATGTTCGACGAAACCTATGCCGGCATGAATCCGGAAGCCAAGGTGGGCCCGTATGTGTGCATCAAGGTGGCGGACACCGGCACGGGAATTCCCTGGGAGATTCAGGACAAGATCTTCGATCCGTTCTTTACGACCAAGGAACCCGGCAAAGGCACGGGGCTGGGTTTGTCCACGACCCTGGCCATCGTCAAGAGTCATGGCGGATTCATCCACTGCCACAGCACTTCGGGCAAAGGCAGTAGATTCGAAGCTTATTTTCCGGCCAACAATACCGCCGCAACCGTGGAAAATGCGGCGGTGGAGGAATCCCAACTGCCGCGCGGCCACAATGAACTGGTGCTGGTCGTGGATGACGAGGAGCCTATCCGCAACCTTGCACAAAGAGCGCTGACACGTTTTGGCTACCGCGTCCTGCTCGCCGCAGATGGCGCTGAAGCCGTCTCCCTTTACGCGTCCCGGCAGCAGGAAATCGCCGCGGTCATCACGGACATGGCGATGCCGATCATGGATGGCCCGGCCACCATTCTTGCGCTCAAAGCCATCAATTCAGACGTCAAGATTGTCAGCTCCAGCGGCCTGGCCTCCGACGGCGGCATGACCAAGGCGAAAGACGCCGGCATCCAACATTTTATTCCCAAGCCCTACACCGCCGAGACCATGCTTAATACCCTGCATGAAGTTCTTCACGGGAACTCTGAAAACAACCATTCCCGAAGAATTTGCAAAGCCGTACCGCCGTGATGATGCTGGCTTTGTGCGGTTTCCGAAACTGCTTCAACCTTATCACCGGCGCAACGGCTAAAAATGATTTTACGTTGAAAATTTCCTGTGCGACCCCGGCTTAATGTGATAAACTAAGCGCGTGGAAAAAGTGGCTCGCATCTTTAGCTCCTTTGCTGAAGCCGACAAGGCAGATCGCGAATCTTATCAATCATTCACACCGGAACAACGGCTGGAAATGCTTTGCGATTTAATCGCATCCTCATATCCCGATGAAATTAGGCAAAGACTTAAGAGAGTTTGTCGCGTTATTAAACTCCAGGAAGATTAAGTATCTGCTGGTAGGCGGATATGCTGTGGCGTATCACGGCCTGCCCCGTTTCACTGAGGATATTGACTTCCTCATCGAAACCTCGCCTGAGAACGCCGCCCTTGTGTCCACCGCAGTCAACGATTTCGGATTCGCCAGGCTTGGCCTGAAACCAGAAGACTTCCGAACACCCGAAAACGTCATTCAACTGGGCCGCGCGCCCAACCGGATTGACCTGCTGACTTCCGTCACGGCGGTTTCCTTCAAGGAGGCGTGGAAAACCAAAATCGAAACAAACCTCGACGGCCTGCCTGTTTGGGTCATCAGCAAAGAACTGCTGGTGCGGAACAAACTGGCCACCGGTCGCGGACAAGATTTGGCGGATGTGGAACGGATTGGCGGCAAGAAATAGAACTTCGGACGGATTCACCGCAAAGGCACAAACGTGCGAAGACGCCCGACCGACGCGTAGCGTCTTGGACTGCGGTGGCAAACGAAGTGCGACACCGCTTTGGCAAGAGCACACTGGACTTTTGGACATCTTGCGCCAGTCGAAAGCGCCGTCGCCGCTACGCTTTGCCGGCGCAGTCCAAAAGAAAAAGAACACGGCCTTCCGGTCGCTTCAAAGCGCAAGTCGCGGGTGTGGATGGATTCGTGGGTAGGTTTGAATTCGGAAGTTGAAGCGTGAACGCCGCGCTCCTCAAATCGCGCCGCAGATGATGGCGCTGACTTTCAAACCGGGCTTGCGAAATGAAGGTTGCTGCCTATGATGGGCTTGACCTGCGTCGCCATGAAAACATGCACTTATTGCGGAAAGGAGCATCCGGATGAAGCGACCGAGTGCGTCATTGACAAGCAACCCCTGTCACCGGCTGGTCCGCAGCACACATCCTCGAATGCATCGAGGTTATCGTCTCTTTTCAGCCTAAGGCCGGTGGCAAGATTCTTTGTGCCGTTGTCTTTGCCTCCGTGTTCTCGTTCTTCGCTCTGGCGTATATTGGAGGCCGAAAGGGAATGCCTTTGGCGTTCGGCTTATTTCCATTTTCCCTAGTGCCCGGTTTGACCATGCTATTTTCCGCCACGGCATCGCTGGTCATTTGCGCCGAAAATTTGGCCAAGGGAACGAATCGTCGCCTTGCGTTTTCCCTGCTGGTTCTGTTGCTTCTCTTTCTGGCGCCGTTATTTTTCATCGGCCCTGCCAAAATGTTTCAAATTGGATTCCGGCACCGAATCAACTCCACCGTTTCTCCTGCTGAACTGCGTGAAATCGCCCGCGTTTGTTCTGACACTTTACCACTCGATGGACGTTTGCCCGGCCCTGAGAAATGGTCGCTAGGAATGAAACCGAGCACCGCGCAACTTGGAATACTCTGGTAAACTCAACCTCCCTCGGAAAGCTTGATCCTTGGATGCTCATCTTCAATTACGCAGACAAAGTGGAGATCACCTGGGGCGGCGCCTTGGTTGGACACTGGGCTATCATCATCCAAAAGAACGGATCGGTCGGCGGAGACATTGCTCCGGGCATCAGGACTTTTAACGGTCCAAACTAAACGACAGTCTGCAAAGCAGATTGTCCCTGAGCTTCTGGCTCCACCCACTTGTTGTGTTCCTTGATGAGATCCACCAAGCGGTCCACGGCTTCGGCTTCGGGGATGTTGAATTTTATGGCCTGCTTGCCGACGTAAAGGTTGATCTTGCCGGGCGCGCCGCCCACGTAACCGAAATCCGCGTCGGCCATCTCGCCCGGGCCGTTCACGATGCAGCCCATGATGGCAATCTTCACACCCTTGAGATGGTCCGTGCGCGCCTTGATGCGCGCGGTGACGGTCTGCAGGTTGAACAGCGTTCGCCCGCATGACGGGCACGCGACGTAATCGGTCTTGAACGAACGGCAGCCCGCCGCCTGTAAAATGTTGTAAGCCAGCCGCAACGATTGCCCGCCGCCGGCTTCGCCGCGAATCAAAACCGCGTCGCCAATGCCGTCCGCCAGCAGCGAGCCGATGACGACCGATGCACGCAATAGGGCAATCTTTGGTTCCAGTAGCGCAGGCATCTCGCCTGCATTACCAGCGGCAGGCGGGACGTCTGCGCTACCGAAATTGATGCAGTCCTTCAGCAAAATCGGGTTATTTCGGCCAAGACGTTTCAGCTTCGCCGCGAGCAGACGGAATGCGGTGATGGCAGGCAGGTTTATGCCATCTTTTACCGTCACGAGTTGTGTCTCGCAGTTAATGTCGAAATCTTTTGTTGGGTCAATTTCCGCGATGTTCAGGTCTTCATAAACCGCCTCCGGTTTCACGTCGTCCTTCGGGTGAATCTTCGGCGCGACCTTGTCCCACGTTGTGCGCGTGACGACCACGCGGATGAGCTGCTCGCCGCCACATTTGGAATTTTCTCCAAGTTCGATCTCCGGCGTGACGCGACGCTCGAAGTGGAACGGGTCGAACGGGAAAGAGTTCGGGGGGGCGAGCTCCGCGAGTCCCAAACTTTTTTCGCCATTTGAATTGGGGTCTCGTGAAACTCGCCCCTCCGAAAGTGTGAGTTTGGGAATCTGTGCCAGCAAATCGGTGCAGACTTCGATTTCACGCGGCGAATCTTCCGTGAGCGAAACCCGAATCGTGTCGCCCAAACCGTCGCACAGCAATGAACCGATGCCGATGGCGGATTTAATGCGGCCGTCCTCGCCCTCGCCCGCTTCGGTGACGCCGAGATGAATCGGGTAATTCCAATCCGGCCCTTCCTGTTCCAGCCGCGCGACGAGCAGGCGATAACATTCAATCATCACCTTGGGATTGGACGACTTCAATGAGAACTTGAAATTGTGGAAGTCGTGCTTGCGGCAGATGCGGGCGAATTCCAGCGCGCTCTCGACCATGCCCAGCGGCGTGTCGCCGTAACGATTCATAATACGGTCGCTCAATGAGCCGTGGTTGGTGCCGATGCGCAGGCAGCGTTTCAGGCGAATGCATTCCAGCACGAGCGGCGTGAATTTTTCCTCAATGCGTTTCAGCTCGGCGGTGTATTGCTCGTCCGTGTATTCCTTGGTCGCAAATTTTTTCGAGTCGGCGTAATTGCCAGGATTGACGCGCACAACCTCAACCCATTTGACCGCCTCCATCGCCGCTTCGGGTTTGAAATGGATGTCGGCGACTATCGGCACGAAACAGCCGCGTTTATGCAGTTCGGCGACGATGTTCTGTAAATTCGCCGCGTCCTTTACGGTCGGCGCGGTGATGCGGACGAGCTGGCAGCCAACCGCAACGAGATCGAGCGTCTGCTTCACCGATTCGGGGGTGTCCATCGTGTCGCAGGTGAGCATGGACTGCTTCACGACGGGATGCTCGCCCCCGATGATGACCCCGCCGTGCGCCGGATCGCCGATGACGACTTCGCGGGTCTTTCGCCGGTGATAGAAAAACGGGGATTCGCAGCAGCGCATGAATTATTTGGGCTGAGCCGGCGCGATTTCCGCGGGCGGCGCCGATTGCTGAATTTGCACGTCGCTTTTGAACATTGCGCGGAACAGCGAAAACCGCTTGATGTCGAAAAACGTCACGTAAAGCATGAATGAAATCAGCAACACCGCGAAGCCGGTCGTGGTGTATTCAACGAATTTGATGCTCAAAGGCCGGCGGCGAATTTTTTCAATGATCGCCATCAGAATGTGTCCGCCGTCGAGCACGGGAATCGGCAGCAAATTGATGATCGTAAGGTTGATGTTGAGCAACACCAGAAAACTCAAAGCGAGGCGATAGTCACTATTCACCGCATTGGCAAGAATGGCGAGGATGCCGACCGGCCCGGACAAATCTTTTGCGCCCACGCCCGTTTCCCGTGAATGAATGAGCGCGCCGATGGTCGCGAATGTTTTATCTATCACGTCGCGCACTTGTTCCAACGGCGTCGGCCCCGGTTTTTGGACGATATAAATTTGCGTCGAACTCACACCCAGTGCGATGCCGATTCTCCCGCCTTTGGTCGTTGGATCAACCGTCGGCGTGAGGTTAAGCGCCACTTTTTGCGCGCCGCGATCGATCCGGATTTCGGTAAGTTGTCCGCCGCGCTTGCGAATAAGGCCAATCAGTTGATCGCGGCTGGCAATGGGCACACCGGCAAATGAAATAATGCGGTCGCCTTGCTTCAAACCAGCCTTTTCCGCCGCGCTGCCGGAAATGACCTCCATTACTTCGGGATGGTCGCGCGGATCGAGATTGAGCAGCTTCAAGCCAATGGCGTTGTCGGTCGTTGCCTGGAGTTGATATGTGCTTTCCCTGCCGTCATGTTCGATGACGACGGGCAGCACGCTCGTGCGCGCAACCACCGTGTCCAGAACCACGTCCTGCCAGGATTTCACCTTCTCGCCATTCACCGCCACGATGCGATCGCCTTCCTGAATGCCGAGTTTGGCTTCCGCCGACCCCGGTTCGACATAGCCGATGATGGCCGGATTTACCGGAATCGGCAGGCCGACAAAATAAATCACCGTTGCAATGGCGAACGCAAAAACAACATTCATGAACGGTCCGGCGAGGGCGACGAGAATTTTGTGCCAGGGCGGCGCCGGCGGAACTTTTTCCACCGACTGGCCTTCGAGCGCCTCGGAGGTGATCATTTGCGGCAGCTTCACAAAACCGCCGGCCGGAATCCAACGGATCGAGTATTCAATGCCATCGCGCTTCCAACTGTGAATTTTCGGGCCAAAACCGACGGCGAATTCCTCGACCTTCATGCCCAGCTTCCGCGCGACCCAGAAATGTCCGAACTCATGGATGAAAATGGCCGCGCCAAACAACACCAACACGGCGGCAATGACGTAAATGATATTCAAAATGGTCATGTAAAAATTAAGCCCCCTACGAAGGGACGCCCTGAATATATCAGGGAAAACTTCGCCCGCAATCACGGAACGCAAGGAACCGCCACCAGGGTCGCATCCGCACACTGCCCCGGAGCGCGGCTGTGTCGAAGACCAGCCGCAGCAGCTTCGCAAAACCAGCCTGTTGGAATACACCTAGTGTAGTGTCTCACAAACGACTGGAGTTATTTTGATTTCGTTTTGGCTCGTGGCGACGCGCATCCCGGCTTGATCTGCTCCAGCGTCTGGCGACA
>Ga0208079_1000080_pt1 | contig 52491 bp, 51 predicted proteins | sample NGESurdeep092012_5_FD_184474 | JGI IMG/M metagenome (GOLD analysis project Ga0208079, IMG submission 184474) | Arctic peat soil microbial communities from Barrow, Alaska - NGEE Surface sample 210-2 deep-092012 (SPAdes) | ecosystem: Environmental > Terrestrial > Soil > Wetlands > Peat ... | reverse complement strand
AATGGGAGCGCTGAAGATGGAGTCGGCGCCGGTGGACTCTAGCGCCGAGTCCACGAATTTGCGGTCGGCGGCGCTGAGCGCCTCAATCCGGCGAGGCCGGGGGGTTGCGCTTTTTTCGCTTTTCCGTTTTTTCGCCCCTGAACTTTCCCGCCTTACGCTCTCCAAATTGTGATGGCAGACTGTGGGTGATGTTGGAATATTTCGGGAGTATATACTTAACGCAATCCTGCCAGTGTTTTTCATCGTTTGACGGATGGCCGTTCAGTCGGTTACGCTAAATTACTTTGCCGGGGCCAATTTTCTATTCGACGAACCCTTGGTATGCGACTGAAATCACCGCCAAATACCGGAATGGTATCTATTTCGCTTGGGTATCCGAATACTTCGATTCCACAAAAGCGCATGGCATCTCCTCTGGCAGGCTCATTGCGCCCAGCTCCGATCCTTTCAATATCTACATCCGCCTCCGTGACGACTATGCCAGAGAAGACACGAACAGCAGCCTCATCAAAGGCTACAGGAAAACGTTTGGCAGGCTCGCGAAAAACTGGTTAGCGGACGGGTCGCTCAATGAGGACCAATATGACGAAATTCTCACAACGGCAAGGTCGCACTCGTGGAAAATTTGGCGGCCTGTCCTCTACGTCATTCCCGCAAACGCAATTGCCGCTGTGAGAATACTATCTGTCGCTCGGGCTGATCGGGCGGCATATGGACCAGAGTTAAAGATCGTTGACCTGAAACGGCAGGAATTCGATATCATCGAACTAGAATGAGTCCCATAGTCGAGATGCTTGACCGCTATGATAGACGCATTGCCGCTGGTGTCCTGGCGCGCGCCGCGCTCGCGCTCCAGGTAGGCGAAAACCTTGACGGGAAATCGATTGTCACCAACGAACCAGAATTACGCGCCGCGTTAATCGCTGAGGCTCGCTCGAAGCTTGGCATCCGGCCCGATGATAAAAGCCCAGAGGTCATTGAGCAGATCGGGGCGTACTTCGACGAGGAGTCCGAACGTCTAATCGGAGACATCCATGCAGCGGCTGCTTTTCAACGGCTGGCTGTACGCGGCGATCTCCCGTCGGACCTTTACAACGTACAGATCATTCCGAATATAGCGAACTTCTTCGGGAAGGATTTTGAACGGGAGAAAGCCCTTATTGAGCGTACAGTTCGCGCACCCACAAAAGAGCAGCATTTCGGACCGCCAGTGGTTGAGAACGAGCCTCATTTGATTTCACTGTTTGCACGCGAATTTAAGACGCCTTTTCCATTTTACGATTTCACGATGTTGGTTGCGGGCGGCCGTGGAAAGGATCGCACTCTGCACGTTCACCAAGCATGGCGGTTGTACCAATCGAAAGTGGACCTGAGCGGCACTCCTACTTTGGTAGAGTTGCTTCGTCGGTTTGCCGACGTTTATGGCGCCGACATTCTACTTGATGGAAAGCGTGGCCGCTTTTTTCTGACCGCACAAGATATTCCGCCTCCAACTATGTCCATCAACCTTCGAGGAAAAAAAACAACGATTACGGTCACGCAATTCTTTCAACTGAATCTCGTAACACACCGCACACACGCTGCGCTTGTCGTGGCAATCGACTTAAATCTCTATCGAGCAACGCTCGAAAAGATGGATCGCCAGGACATTTCTTAGACAGCCTCAGTTAGATTTTCATTCGGTCTTTTTCTCTGGCTTAAGCTTCGGCCAGCCGCCGACCAGTTTCAATGGTGTCATCGTTTGGGCCTGCTCGTCACAGTGCTCGTCAATCGACCGCTCAAGCGGGGGCCTCTACGGGGAGCTTCGGATTGCGCTCGGGAGGAAGATTGTCGTACAGGTCGGCGCGCAGATCGGACTTCAGCTTCGCGTAAGCCGGATCGTCCCACAGATTGTGCCACTGCATCGGATCCTCGCGCAGATTGTAGAGCTCGCCCTCGGTGCCGTCGTAGCGGATATCCTCAATCGGACCGCGCGGCGCCAGCATCGGCGGAATATTGGCCAGGTCGAAACCATAGTCGCGAGTCGATTTCTCGTAAACGGTGAGCGTGTAACCGTCGCGATAGATGCTGCGCAGATGCATCCCGATTGCGGCGAACTGGCTGTCCCATTCGGTGATGACGCGCTCGCGGCCCGAGCCGGGCGCGGTGGGGAGCGGCTTTCCCTGCATCCAGTCGGGAACCGGGACGCCGGCGATTTGGCAGAACGTCGGCGCGAGATCAAGTTGCCCGACCGGCTCCGCGATTTCGTGGTGCGTGATTTCGGCTGACGGCGCGGGACGCCAGATCATCGGCAGCCGCATCAGCGCGTCAACGTGATACGGACCCTTGTAGAGCAAGCCGAAGTCGCCTTGCAGCTCGCCGTGGTCGGTGGTGAAGAATACGTCCGTGCGCGGTTCCCATCCCCGCTCGGCGATACGAGCGAGGACGCGGCCGCAAGCCTGGTCGATCAATTCGTTTTCGACGTGGATCATCGCGTTGACTTCGCGAAGCTGATCCTCGGTGAGCTGGCACGGGACGAAGCTGGCGGGGCCGCCCTCGAAGTTGCCGAAGCGGCCTTGGTACCAATCGAGCCAATGGCGCGGTTTGCCGGCCAGTATTTTTTCAATTTTTTCGCGCGAGCCGGGATAGCCGGCGGGCAGATCGAGATCGCGCCAATTGATTCGGCGGGCCTCGTCCTGCGGCGGATCCCATGGATGATGGGGATCGGGGAAACTCATCCACACGAACCAGTTGTCGCCGGGAGCGAGTGAATCGAGGTATGCGATCGTCCGCGCTGCGACCCAATCGGTGTGGTAATGCTCGCGCGGAATCGGATTGTACTTGACTTCGGGCGCGCCGGTGTCGCCGCCGGGGAGCGCGGTGAGAATCGGCGCGAAGCCGCCTATTTCGTCGGGATAGTTTTTCTGCAACCACAGCGAATAATGCCATCCGCCGATCGGCGAATGCATCGCCAGTTCCATCCGATCGAAGCCGCGATACGGGCCGGTTGAATTCTGGCGCGCCATCCGGTTCTCGAACCATCGCCCCTGCAAATCGAAAGCGGGCTCGAAATGGGCCTTGCCCAGCAGCGCGGTGTGGTAACCGGCCTTCTCGTGAAGATAAGCCGCGACGCTCGGCGAATCGGGCGGAAGTGCAATGCCGTTGGCGACGACGCCGTGGGTGCGCACGTACTGCCCGGTAATCATCGTCGAGCGGGCCGGCATGCAGACGACATTTTGATTGTGCGCGCGCCGATAGTTGATTCCGCGGTTGGCGAGCCGGTCGGCGACCGGCGTCTTCGCGATCGTACCGCCGTTGCATCCCAGCGCGTCGTAGCGCTGCTGATCGGTGGTGATGAAAAGGATATTGCGTCCCATTGGATTCGACTCCCGCTTAGAGATTTTACTCTTTCACTTTTTCAGGTTGTCAGCAGCGCGCGGATCGCAGGAACTTCTTCTTTCTGGTTACTCTTCCTGGATGATTCCGGCGAGTAGATTGGCCGGGCAAAGGGCAATTCATACCATTCCTTGTGGTCCAGTGACGGGTATCCCACCAAGGCTAGTTTCGTTCCGTCAGATTATTTTTCGGAAGCGGACGTTGTCCGATACCGAGTCGTGGCCGCCGCGATCATCAAGAGGATTGTCCATAGCGGATCGCATAGCACGCAGGGGAGGGCTTGGGCAGGCTGAATAGTTCACTCCCGATCGATCAGCTCGAGCAGGTTGAGCGTGATGCGCAGGGTGAGGCCCCAGATTACCTGGCCGCGGTAGAGAATCGCCGGAAATTTCGAGGAACGGCTGGCCGGCCCGTCGCTCTTCCATTCATAGTCGCCGCGAAACTTCGGATCGCGGAGCGCGGTAAGAGGCACGTCGAAGATTTCGGCGACTTCGGAGAGTTGCGGCTTGAGCGGCGCGTCGGACGGAATTACACCGACGAATGGCGCGACGACAATTCCGCTGGTTGTCGTCTGCATGGTGGGGAAGGCGCCGACCACCTCTACGGTCGAAGGATGGATGCCGACTTCTTCGTGCGCCTCGCGCAGAGCGGCGTCGAGCAGGGTCGCATCCACGGGATCGACGCGTCCGCCGGGAAACGCGACTTGGCCGCGATGGCTGGCGACATGGTCAGAGCGGCGGATATAGACGACGTGAAGGCCGCCGGCGCGCTCGAAGAGCGGCATCAGCACCGCGGCGGCGTTGGACTTGTTCGCCAGCGCCTCGCGCGGGGTGGGCGTGACGGTGGAGAGCTTGCGTCGGATGAGCTCGACGTGGCGGGCGAATGCAGTGGCGTCGCTCATCACTACAGATAATCGCGCGCAGCGCCGATCTTGCAAGCGCGCGGCGGGTTTTCAATGCTGCCCGTGCCTGGGCTAACCTCAAGTCCGGCGGCTGCACGCGAGCGACTTCATAACATGAGATATTTGATTGGCAGATATCACGAGATCGCGCTCAAAGGGCGCAATCAGTGGCGATTCGTGGACCAGGTCAAGCAGAATCTGCGCGATATATTCGGCGACTACCGGCTGGGCAATATCCGCAGCGTCGGGCCGCGCCTGATGGTGCAAATCCCCGAGGAGCTTAGCGACGAAACCGCAGCCGAGCGCGCGGCGTTGATTTTTGGGCTGCAGAACTTCTCGCTCAGCCATGCAACCGCTCGCGACATCGAATCGATCGCGCGCGAAGCGATCAATCGCGCCAGCGGAAGCAATGCGAGGACATTTGCGGTGCGGACCAAGCGCGAGGACAAACGGTTCGCGATGAATTCGGTGGAAATAGATCGTGCAGTTGGCGGTGAAGTACAGGAGGCGCTCGGCTTCGAAGTGGATCTGCGCGCTCCCGAGCTAACAATATCGATCGAGATAATGAACGACGCCGCGTACGTGTCGGCGGGCAAGATGCCGGGTGCGGGCGGACTTCCGGTAGGCGTGACGGGGCGCGGATTGGCGCTGCTGTCGGGCGGGATCGATTCGCCGGTCGCGGCGTATCGAATGATGAGGCGCGGGCTTCGGCTGGACTTCGTGCATTTTCATGCGTATCCGATCGTTTCGGCGGCGAGCCGGGAGAAGGCGGCGGAGCTTGCGGCTCATCTGACCCGCTGGCAGGCGCGATCGACGTTGATGCTGGTGCCGTTTGGAAACTTGCAGCGCGAGATCGTGGCGAACACTCTGCGTCCGCTGCGCGTGGTGCTGTACCGGCGCTTCATGCTGCGAATCGCGAGCGCGCTGGCAGAGCGTTGCGGCGCGACGGTGCTGGTAACGGGCGAGAGCCTGGGGCAGGTCGCCTCGCAGACGCTGGAAAACATGGCGGTGATCGAGAAGGCGGCGACATTCCCGGTCATGCGGCCGCTGGTCGGGATGGACAAAAACGAGATTATCGATCAGGCGCGCCGGCTGCGCACCTTCGAGACATCGATATTGCCCGACCAGGACTGCTGCACGCTGTTTATGCCGGCGCATCCCGAGACGCGGGCGCGAATCGAGGAAGTCGAGGCGGCGGAATCGCGATTCGATATCCCGCGGATGATCGACGATGCGGTCCGCGCCACCGAAGTCGAGCGGTTTTGGTTTCCGCCGCGGGCCGCGCAAGCGGCTGCGGCCAGAGCGCCAGAAACGCAATGATCGTTGGCGAAAGAGCGGCAACCAAACCGCGAGGGTGTTGGAAGCGCCTTTTTTCTGATAAGCAAGACTGTTGCCTCCCAAGACGGCGGCCAAGGGGTGGAAATTGCCCCTGAGCCGAGCTTGTTTTTGGTTGAAGCGACATTAGAATCAAACCGTTTGCGGTTCGCATGAAGAGGGATTTCGACGATGACAATGAGCAGAATTCAGGCCAAGGGTGCGATGCTTGCGGCCGGCGTGGTTTGTGCGTTTCTCGTGGCGGGATGCCAGGGTCATACGCCCCAGCGCGCGGCGGACACCTATGTGAGCAACCTGAAATTTTACAATTACCAGGCCTGTTACCAGGCGCTGTCGCATCAGGACCAGATCGATCGCACGATGGATCAGTTCCTCACCGAAATCCCGATGGCGCCCAACGTGAGCAGGGATTGGTTCAAGGGCGTGCTGCGCACTTATGATTACAAGGTCGGCGACTCGAAGACCGACGGCGACAAGGCAATAGTCACGGTCAGCGTGACGCGGCCCGATCTCGCGCTCTGGGAGCGGACAGTCGATGCTTCACTTAGCGGAGATAAGACTCCCGACTCGATCGCGCAAAAGAACCTGGCCGAAAATACGTACCCCAAGGTCACCTACGACGACAATTTCGTGATGGTGAATCAGGGTGGCGAATGGCGGCTGGTCGTCAATTTCCCGTTCAAAGAAAATATCATCAAGGAACACAAGGACGCCGTCGATCTCTACCACAAGCACGACTACGACAAGGCGATCGCCGCCTTTCAGAAAATCCTCGACGAACTGGACAAAGAGCAGGCGACCGGCAACGCGGGCCTCAAGTTCCAGTACGGGCGCGAGTTGGCGGATATACAAAACGCGCAGAAGCAGCTTCCCGACGCGCAGGCGTACGTACCGAAAATCGCGCTGAGCGATGTGGACATGAAGATGTCAGCGTCGCGAGTGCCGGGAATTTTCGGCAAGATGACGAACAGCGGCGACAAGGCTATCGACGAGGTTCAGTTCACGGTCACCTACACCGAGGGCAAAGGGAAAACCAAAAAGGAAGTCTTCAGCGAGGTTCACATTCCGATCGCGACGGCGCTCGAGTTCACCAACTTCGGGCGTCCGGTGCTGCCGTTCGTGCCGGGCGAGACGCGCAAGTTCGGTTTCCGCCTCACGGCCCCGACCGCCATCCAACAAAAAGCGACGCCCGACCTGACGGTCACGTCGATCGTCTTCACGCAATCGGGCGCTCCCCTGCCCAAGCCCGCGGAGCCATCGCCGTCGCCGGGAGCTTCGCCCGCGGCAGCTGCTTCCGCGCCCGCCGCGGCGCCATCGCCGGCGAAGAACTGACGCGGCCCGCCGCGGCAGCGCCGAGCAGAGCGGCGGCGCCGGGTTATCCGGTGCGAGGCGCGGTTGGGCTATTATGGAGACGGGACGCGGCATCAAGCGGCGACCGATTCGCTTAGCGCGCGCGCACGAGCGCATTGACAGTCAAACTCACAATTGCGATTCCCACGCATAATCGCGCGGCTCTGGTGCGCGAGACGTTGGCGAGCATCGCGTCGCTGGCGATACCGGCGGGCGTCGAGGCCGACTGCCTCGTCATCGACAATGGTTCGACTGACGACACCGCAGCGGTAATCGATGAATCCGCGCGTGGCGTGGCGCTTGCGATGCGGCGCGTGTTCGAACCGCGCCTGGGTTCGAGCTTTGCGCGAAATCGTGCGGTGGACGAAACCGCGTCGGACTTCATCTTCTTCATAGACGACGACGCACTGGCCGAGCGCGATTGGGCCGCCGAACTACTTGATGACATGCGGCAGCGCGAGCTGGACGCCGCGTGCGGGATGGTTATCCCGCAATGGTCGTCGCCACCGCCCAAGTGGCTCGGGCCGAGCCTGTGGGTCAAGCTCGCAGTTCACGACCGGCGTGCGATCGAGTCGGCGCCAACGTCATCTGCGGAGCGGTTGGATAATTATTTCAGCGCCAATGTCGGATTCAAGCGCTCTGCATTCGCGCGTTTCGGGAAATTTCGCGAGGACCTTGGCGTAGTCGGCGGCAATCCTATCTCAGGCGAGGACACCGAACTGTTCGCGCGGATATTGGCGCGCGGCGGCGCGATGGGGTTTGCTCCGCGCGCGATCGTGCATCATATGATCCCGCGCGAGCGGATGACGCGCGCGTATCTGCGGCGCAAGAGCTTCGCCTTTGGCATGGGCACCGCATTTGCGGGACTGCAAAACCACAATCGCCTCGACAAGCTGGTGCGCAACGGCGTGCGAATGGCGGCCGCCGCGATGCGCGGCGATCCGGAGCGGGCGATCTATCACGAACTCGAATGCGCCAACTTCCTCGGCTACTGGCGCGGCCGCCTGATCGCAAGATAGCGCCGCATCGCCTCGATCACTTCACGTGACTCAGCATACCGCGCTTCAGAATCGCGGCGAGATACGGAATCATCTCGAGGCTGGCGAGTTCGGCCGGCGTGACCCATCGATGCTCGACGTGTTCGTCGGGCCGCAGCTGCACTTTCTGAAAAACTGTCAACCGACACGAGTAGAGCGCCTGCAGATAGGGCTCCGAAACCATGCTGTGCAATCCGAGCAGGCGCTCGATCGCGACCTCAAGCCCGGTTTCCTCCTTGACCTCGCGCAACAGGCAATCCTCGAAACTCTCGCCTAGCGCAAGATGGCCGCCGGGAAGGTCCCAGCTTCCGGGGCGATACGGCATTGCCGGCGCGCGCTTGAGCACGAGTATTCGCCCGCGACTGGCGATAACGCCATGGATGCCCACATAGAATTGCTGCTCCGCCATCGTGCTCAAGCTAGCGGGCCGCTCGCCGATGCGCCACTTCCGGGTTTAGCGATGGCCCCAGGCGCCGCCGCTGAACGGCCGGGGGCTCCGCCGTTTCACGGCGCTCTCAGCAGTATTTTGAAATTGAGCGGATTCTTCGCGGCTTCGAAGCCGGCCAGGCCCTCGTCGAGCGGGAAGATGCCATCGATCAGCGGGCGAGGGTCGATTTTTCCGGCCGCGAGTGCGTCGAGCGCAGGCTGAAAGCGGCCGCATCGCGAACCGATCACGGTGATTTCATTCACCACGATTGGCGCCAGGTTAATTTCAGCCGCCGCTGCCGCGGTGCTCTTCAGGATGATCTTTCCGCGCGGCCGCGCCAGTTCAACCGCGCGCCGAAAACCGGATCCACTTCCACTGCAATCGATCACAACGTCGAATTTGTCCCGCACAGAAGATTCCTGGGCGGTCTCGAGTCCGAGTTCAGCCAGTCGCGCGAGTTTCTCCCGATGATGGCCCGTGACCTTTGGCTGGTACTTCTCGCCCTTGAGCGCCAACGCGACGATCGCGCCGAGCCTGCCGTCGCCTATCACCGCAATCGTCTGATTCCGCGATAGATGAACCTGTTCGAAGATCTCGTAGGCGGCCGCGACCGGTTCGGTGAATACCGCAACCTCGTCTGGAATCGAATCGGGAATCACAGTCAGGTTGGCATCGGGAAGACGAAGGAATTCTGCAAAGGCGCCGTCGCGCCCGAGGATTCCGAGCACTGTGCGACTCGGACAATGGCGCGCGAGACCGCTAGCGCACATCGCGCATCGCCCGCATCCCGCGTTGATCTCGCCAACGACGCGTCGTCCGGCGAGCGAGGCGTTTTTCGATTCGACTACGCGGCCGGCGAATTCATGACCCGGCACTCCGCGATATTGCATGTAGCCGCGGGCGATCTCCAGGTCGGTTCCGCAGATGCCGGCGACTCCGACCGCAACGATACTCTCACCCGGCGCCGCAACGGGATCGGGACGGTCGCCGCGAAATTCCAGATTGCGATCGAATACCAGCGCGCGCATAAAGCTCGACCGATTCAAACAAAAAAGCCGGATGCTCGGCTACCCCACCCCAGACGCAGACGGCGCTCGTTTCAGGCCAAGTCGGGTCAAGATAAGCCGCGTGATCGCGGGATAATATCGACTAAGGGATTAATAATCCTCTGCGTGATGGGCAACGCGGCGCGATTTAGCGATGATGGCGCGCGATCAAGCGGCTGCGGCTTATGCCGCCTATCGCGCCGGTTGGTTGCTGGCCGTTCGCGCGGATCGTTCAAGCGCGCTCATTGATCTATGGACTTGACATCATATGGAGTGTATATCATATTGCAACGGTGAGGCGGTGAGTGAGCTGGGTTGTCGAGATTGGCGATGAGTTTGAACCCGAGTTCGACGCGCTGCATCAGGATGTGCAGACCGAGATCCTGGCCTTGTCGCGCCTGCTCCAGCAATTCGGACCGCAATTGGGGCGGCCCCGCGTTGACACTCTGAACGGATCCCGCCATGCGAATATGAAAGAACTGCGCTTCAGCGCGGCGGACGGCGAATGGAGAGTGGCCTTCGCCTTCGATCCGAAGCGCAAGGCGACTGTGCTGGTGGCGGACGATAAGTCGGCGTCGGCGAAAAACGCTTCTACCGCGAGTTGATTCGGAAGGCCGATGACCGTTTCGATACCCATCTTGCCCGATTGAAAAGGAAAAGGAACTAACCATGGCTGTGAATGTGAATGACAAGATCAGGAAGCTGCACCCGGCTCAGCGCAAGAAGGTAGAGGCCCGCGCGGCCGAGCTGATTGCCGAGGAAATGACCTTGCGCGAGCTGCGGCACGCACGCAAGCTCACGCAGGTCCGCATGGCCAAGGCGCTAGGGATCACCCAGGACAGCGTTTCGCGCCTGGAAAAACGCAGCGATCTTCTGTTGTCCACGCTGCGCAAGACGATCAAGGCGATGGGCGGTGCGCTCTCCCTTGTCGCCGAATTTCGCGACCGCCCGCCAGTCGTACTGTCCGGCATCGCCGAAGACGATTCTCTGCCCAAGCTAACACGGCGCAAACAAGTGCGCGCGCACGCTTAGGGGCACGCGACCTAAGGAAGATCAGTCGGCGGCTTTGGCCGACACGGACTTTTCGGACGAGGATTTCGAGCGCGAGGACGTCTTCGATTCCGATGGCGACGATTTGGATTCCGACGCCGGCTTCGACTCGCCAGCCGCCTTCGCCGACGAATCGCTCGACGACGCCGTACTACCGTCGGTCGCCGGCGTGGCCTGCGCCGCGGTTGAATCCGAGTCCGTGCTGCTCGGGGTGCTCTTCTTGGCGTAGTCGCTCGCGTACCATCCGCTGCCCTTCAGGATGAACGAGCCGCGCGACATCTGCCGCTCCACCTTGCTGTTGCAGGTGGGACATTTCTTGAGCGGGCCTTCCTTGATCCCCTGCATCGCCTCGAAGACGCCGCATTTGTTGCACTTGTACTCGTAAATTGGCATCGCAAAACCGGGACTGCTAATCGAAAACTCTCACTTCCACCCCCCTTAATAACCACGAAAACCAACGCAGTCAAGCGAAACGCCGGTATTTCGCTTTCGATTCGCCTGGTTTGAGCTGGCAGACGCTACTTTGGTTTGCTGATTTGTCGCAGCCGCGAGGCCGCCTTCGCCGGCTCATGCGTCACGATTCGGATCGTCTTGCGGCGCGAGGTTTCGCCACGAACGATCAGCAGCGCCGATCGCGGTACGCGCAGCTCACCTGCCAGATACTCGATCAGTTCGTCGTTTGCTTTTCCCTTGTCCGGTCTCGAGTGGACGCCGATCACCAGGCGGTCGCCGTCCACTCGAATTATGCCGCGGCGCGAGGCGCCCGGCCGCGCCGTTACCCCGATCGTTACCTCGCCGCCAGCCACTCGCATCCAGGGCGTGTATCCCGCCGGCGGATTGCCGCCCGGATTCACACGGATGCGGGAATCAGCAGGTGCACCACGCTCGGAATGACGACCTGCTGGATGAGCTGGATGACGACAATCACGATCAGCGGTGAAAAATCGATTCCGCCGAAGACCACCGGGAGATGCTCGCGGAACCAATCGAAGACCGGCTCCGTGATCGAATATATGAAGCGGACGATCGGGTTGTACGGATTCGGCTCGATCCACGTCATCAACGCGGAAATGATCACGACATACAAATAGAGCGTCAGCAAACCGTTGAGGGTCTGCGCGATGAAGACAATCAAGCTGGTCCAGGCGTACACGCGATAGCGCTCTCGCTAGTTGATTCCGCGGCCAAGTTCGCGTGAGCGATCGCTGGCGGCGTGCAATGCGGCGGCCACGATATCAGAAAAACCATGCTCGGCGAACCGGCGCAGCGCGGCCTCGGTGGTGCCGCCCGGTGAAGCGACCGCCGCAATCAAATCGGCGACCTCGCGCCTGGACTCGCGCATCAGGTGTTCGGCGCCACGAATCGTCTTCAGCGCCATCCGGATTGCCAGTTCGCGCGGGAGTCCCTCGCTCACTGCGGCATCCGCCATCGCCTTGGCGAACAGGTAAACGTAAGCGGGGCCGCTGCCCGAGAGCGCCGTGACCACGTCCAGGAGCTTTTCATCTTTGAGCGCGACGGCGTCGCCAACCGCCCTGAATATTTGCATCGCGAACGTTTCATCTGCCGCCGACGCTCCACGCGCACGCACCATCGCCGCCATCCCATGACCCACCATCGCGGGCGCGTTCGGCATCACGCGGATCACTCGCGCGCGCTTGCCTAGCCCGCGCGTCAGTCGCGCGATCGTCACGCCGGCGGCAATCGAAATGAACAGCTTGCCCCTGCCGGCCGCTTTTCCGGTCGCTCTTGCGAGTTCTGCCGCGAGTTGCGCCATCACCGCGTCGATCGTCTGCGGCTTGACTGCGAGCAGAACGGCCCCGGCCTCGCGCACGACCTCGGCATTGTCGGCTGTCGTCGCGACCTTGAGCGCGCGGGCGAGTTTACGCCGGCGCTCGGGCGCAACGTCGGACACAATAATCTCGCCCGGCTTGAAAACCTTGTGCTGGATAAGACCGTGCGCGAGCGCCTCGGCCATGTTACCGGCGCCGATGAATCCGAGTTTTTTCATTCTTTCACTTTTTCACTTTTTCGCTCTGTGCGTTCGCCGAAGACCGCGCGCCCGATCCGCACGATCGTCGCGCCTTCCTCAATGGCGATTTCGAAGTCGTCGGTCATGCCCATCGAGAGTTCGCTTAGCGCAAGCCCCGATTGCACTGCAAGGCGATCGCGCATCTCGCGCAGCCGCGCGAAGTAGGGACGCGTCGTCTCGGCGCCGGCGGCCGGCGGCGGAATCGTCATCAGGCCTTCGATTTCGATTTTTCCATGGGCAGCATCCAAAATGGCGGTGATGCCGTCGGGCGCGACTCCGGTCTTGCTCGCCTCGGCGCCGAGATTCACTTCGATGAGCGCGCGGACGCGCGGAGACGGTTGCGCGCGCGCCAGTGCCTCGGCCAGGCGGACAGAATCGACGCTGTGGATGAGCGCGAATGCGCTCGCCGCCGCCCTTGCCTTGTTGGTTTGGAGATGGCCGATCAGATGCCATCGAATTTCGGTCAAGTCCGCCAGTTCGGCGCGCTTCGCGATTGCCTCCTTGACGTAGTTTTCGCCGAAATCGCGCGCGCCCGCCCGCGCCGCGGCGCGAATCGCCTCGCTTGGCTGGGTCTTGCTCGCGAGCACGAGCCGAATCGCGGCGGGATCGCGGCCTGCGCGCCGGGCCGCCGCGGCGATCCGCGCTCGCACGATCTCCAGCCGTCGCTCGATTTCGTTGTCGATCGGCATTCCCGCTAGATCGCCTTCACGCCCCATCGCGCGAGCGCCGCGACGACCTGCTCCGTCGGCAGGCCCATCACGTTGTCGCGCGATCCTTCGACGTGCGAAATAAATCCACCGCCAACGCCCTGGATTCCGTAAGCCCCGGCCTTGTCGAATGGTTCCTCGGTGGCAATGTAGTCGTCGATTTCAGCCGCGCCCAGTTTGCGAAAAGTGACCCGGCTCGCGACCGGCGAACTTTCCAGGATCTTTCCGCCCCGCGCCAATGCATACGCAGTCACGACCGTGTGAGTGCGCCCGGAGAGCATCTCGAGCATCCGGCGCGCGTCGTCGGGATGGGCGGGCTTTTCCAGAACCTGATTCTCGCACACCACAATTGTGTCGGCGCCGATCACGATCGCTTGCGGGAACTGCGATGAAATCGCGCCGGCCTTTTCCCGCGCCATCCTGAGCGCGTAGTCGCGCGCCGGCTCGCCCGCGACGTGCCGCTCCGGCACCAAACTTTCGATCGCCTCGAACTCAATTCCCGCCGATGCCAACAGTTGACGGCGCCGCGGCGACGCCGAGGCAAGAATCACTTTGCTTGAATCGCCCATTTTTTCAATTGCCCGACGTTTTTTCAGTCGCCTGACGGCGCTCCGATGTCGCGCCGGGGAACCGTCTTGGCGGGTGATGCCCAATTGAAGCCGCCCTCACCATGCGCTAACCAAGATCAGATGATAGCGAAATGGTGGCGCGATGGCGCGCTGATGATTCTATGCGCGGCGCTGGCAGGATGCGCGTCGGCGCCCGCTCTGGCAGATTCAGGGGCCGCGTCCTCGCAAGTTGCGCCGTTGCCTGCCGCTCCCGTCGCCGCGCCCAACAAGCCGCCGTCCGACGCACAGGCGGCGTTCCTCGACGGTTATCGCGCCTACCAGAACCACGACTCTGCGCGCGCGATAGATCGTCTCACGTTCGCGGCCGACAATTTTCCCGCGCTCGGCGACTATGCGCTCTTCTACCTTGCACTCGCTCAGCACGACCAGGGCGATCTGAACGCCTCGGCAGACACGCTCGAACGGCTGGTCAGGTCGTACCCGGACAGCGTGATGATCGATCGCGGCGAGATTATGCTGGCGGATAATCTGTTGAAGCTCGGCCGCAACGCCGAGGCCTCCGCCGTCGCCTCGCGGCTGATTGCGCGGGGGCCAGAAGCGTCTATCGAGCAGCGCGCGCGCATAGCAGAAGGGCGCGCGCTCATCGCGCTCGGGAATCCAAAGTCAGCGTACGCGCAGCTGATGGAACTGCGAGACAAGTATCCGCGTTCCGACCCGGACGGCGAAGCGCGCGCGATTGTTCATTCGCTCCTCGCGTCGAATCCCGAAATCGCCGACACCGCTTCACTCGCTTATCATCGCGACGAATCCGAGTTGCTGCTCCGCGAGGGCGATTTGTCCGCAGCCGAAGCGCAGGCACGCGCGGGACTTGCGATGGCGTCGGAGGATTCGGTTCTCGCGGAACTGGTCTGGGTGACTGCGCGAGCGCTCAAGCCGGAGCCCGACCGCGCCAGGCGCGCGATCCTCGACTATCTGCGAATCGCGCCGCGCGGACCGGACGCGCCGGCTGCGCTTGAAGCGCTGGCGCTTATCTACTGGCACGACGATCAAGACGACCTCGCTCGCGCGACGCTGAACAGACTCGTCGCGAATTTTCCGGCCAGCGCGCTCGCGCCCGGTGCGATGCTCCGTGTCGGCAGAATCTTCGAAGAACAGCACCGGCTTGATTCCGCCCGTGCGCAATATCGACGGCTGGCCGCGCGCTATCCCGGCAGCGATTCTGCCGAGGACGCGCGGTTTCGCATACCCTGGACGTTGTATCTGGCGCGCAATTACCGGAACGCGGCGGCGGGATTCAAGCTTGCCGGCGCCCGCGCGAAAGATGCGACCAATCTTGACATGTGCGAGTACTGGCGTGCGCGTGCGCTGGAAAATGCGGGCGACTCCACCGATGCTCTCGCGATTTTCGCAAAACTCGCCGCCAGCACCGACACCAACTACTATCCCGAGCTCGCCAGCCGGCGCGTCGCGGCCGCCCGACCCGATCTTCCGGCCGCGTCGGCGCCGGACCCGCAATACGGCGCGGCGCCTGCCGTCACCGGTGTCGCCGAGTATCACATGGCGCGGCTTCAAACGATCCGCGCGTTGGGGCTCAAGGAACTTGAACCCGGCGAGTTGAAGGCGCTCGAGGAACATGCCGGCGGCACAATCGAAATGCGGCGTTTCGTGCTGGCCGGATTCGCGAGCGCCGATGCGTGGTATGACGCGATCGTGGCTGCCACGCACATGGAAAAAAACGGGCAGATGAGCCACGCCGTCGCCGAGCGGGTGCGCTATCCGCGCGCGTACTGGGATCTCTTTGCGTCCGCGTCCACCCGGCTCGCGCTGGACCCTTACCTGGTGCTCGCGTTGGCGCGGCAGGAAAGCTTGTTTAACCCCAATGCCACGTCGAGATCGAACGCGCGCGGCCTGATGCAGTTGATTCCGTCGACGGCGAAGAAGATGGCGTCCGAGCATGGCATGGATAGCGAGGCGATCCGTCTCTACGATCCCTCGGTTAACGTCGAGCTGGGGACGGCGTATTTGAAAAACCTGCTCGAGATGTTCGGCGGCAACGCGTTTCGGGCCGTCGCGGCGTATAATGCGGGCGAGCACGCGGTTTCGAAGTGGGTGGCCGATTTTTCCGGCGCCGATGACGAGTGGGTCGAGAATATCGCGTACAAAGAGACGCGCGAGTACGTAAAGAAAGTGATCGGAGGGCGGCGCGAGTATCTGCTGCTGTATCAGCGCAGTCCTTAGCGGCCCCGCTTGACAGCCTGCTGGGCATCTCTACACACTCCGGTTGGGAAGCTCGAGGAATTTTGTTGGCATCGCGCAAATTCAAGGCGGTCTTTTTCGATCTCGACGGCACGCTGGTCGATATCCACGGGCCGTTGTATATCGCCGCGAAAAGCGCGCTCGACGAACTCGGCCACGATCCGCCGCTCACCCATGAGCGCTATCGCGAGGCACTTTCCGCCGACGACGTATGGCTGGGAGTGCCGGAGCATCTCAGGCCCGAGTACGCGAAGCTGGCGTACGCATACTTCCTGGCTGAAATCGACAAGACCGAGCGGCTCGAGGTGCTGCCGCACGTGCAGGACACCCTGGCCGAACTCAAACGGCGCGGCTATGCGACCGGCGTCATTACCAGCCGCCCGGGCGATTCGCAGCGGCTGGTCGAGAAGCTCGCGATGGTCGGGCTCGCCTCGTACCTCGACCAGGTCGTCACGCAGACCACGTCTTCGCTGCGCGCGCTCGACAAGACGGAGAGCCTCAAACAGACCGCGCTCAAGGCGGCGATACTTCCCCACGCCTGCATGTACGTCGGCGACGAACCGCGCGACATCATGGCCTCGCTCGGCGCGGGTTTCGGCGCGTCGGTCGCGGTCGCCACCGGCGCGGCGTCGTTCAACTACCTGCAGACCCATCCATTCAAACCCGACTATGTGATCCGCTCGATGGCGGAGCTGATCGATCTCATCGACAATCTGAAAGCGGAAATGCTCGAGTAGCGATGGCGCGTTTCGAGACCTTGGAATCCTGACCGAGCTGCTCGGCTACAGCGCCGAGGAAATCGCGCGGCTCAAGCAAGCGAAGGTGCTGATCCAGGCATGGGAAGGGGAGCAATCGCGGGAGAGGGTGCGGAAGAGGCTATCAAATGAGGACTCCCGGTGGCGGCGAGGACACGAACTCCGCTTTGAGCGCGTTGTAGCTCTTGAGATCGTCGATCGTGCGGAAGTAGCCGCGATGGACATAGCCGAACACCGGCATTCCGTTTGCCACCATCGGCGCGAACAGGCCGGCCATCAGGCTCCAGGGCGGCCCCGGCGGCATCAGGTCGAACACCGCCTGATCCGCGACGATCACGCCGCAATACATGAACGGCGAGAGCGATCCGGCCACGTCGGCGGCGAGGGCGGCCGGGTAATCGTCGTATTGAAGCGGGTCGCGGCGCGCTAGCAGGCGCATCCGGCGGAGTTTTTGGCCGGCGTCGATTTCGAGACGGCTGTAATAATCGAGATTGGCGGGGTGGAACAGCGCGATGGTGGCGAGTGCGGCGCGGTCGCGATGGAACGCGAGCATCGCGCGCAGGTCGAGATCGAGGATCGTGTCGCTGTTGGCGATTACGAATGTATTTTCGTTTTCGGCGCCGCGCAGGAACTCCCGGAGGCCATTGAGCGGGCCGCCGGTGCCGAGCAAAACCGGCTCGGGCGCATAGGTGATGCGCAGTCCGAGCCCCGATCCGTCGCCGAGTCCGCGCCGAACGGCCGACTCCAGATGATGGACGTTGATTGCGACCTCGGTGACGCCGCCGCGCCGCAGCATCGCGAGCGGATAATGGATCAACGGCCGGCCGCCGAGTTCGAGCATCGGTTTCGGTGTCACGTCGGTCAGGGGCCGAAGCCGCTCGCCCATCCCGGCTGCCAGTACCAATGCCTTCATTGAATAGACGCCCTGCTAAGCGCTGAGCGCCGCGCAAAGTTCAGGAAACTCCGCGCGCATCTCAGCAAGCATCCGGCGCGCCTGTGCCAGCGCATGCGGAATGTAGGGACGGTATCCGCTCTTGCCGCCGCGCTCGAACATCTCGAAGCGTCCGATCATCTTGAGCGCGTGTTGCAAAACGCACAGGCGGTAGCTGCTCATGAATTCCGCCGGGTCGAGCGTGGTGGGGATGCCGCGCCGCACGAGTCCCGCGCAGTAGAAGTCGAGGATGCGGCGCTCGATCGCCGGCGTAATGAATTCATCGGTATCGCGGGTCGTCAGGAGCACGGCGAGGTCCTGCGCGGCCGGCGCCATGAGCGCATCCTGAAAATCTATGATTCGAATTCGCGGACCGTCCTGGATGAACAGGTTGTGGCCGTGGTAGTCGCGATGCGAGAACACATGTGGGAAGCGATCGAGCCGCGCGGCCAGCCGCTTCAGCTCGGGTGCGACGGGTGAAAAGTCGGCGCCCGGTGCGACGGCGGCGAGGCCGACTTCCGCAAATTCCTTCATCTCCCATTCGAACAGCCGGCCGCTGTAGCCGATCTCCCGCGCGACACATCGACGGTCGATTTGACCGGTGCCGTCAACGTGGATGCGAATCAGTTCGGAGGCGGCGAGCCGGAACAGGTCCGCGGCGTCGGCGCCGGGACGGCGGACGGCGTCGAGCAGGGAGAGTTCGCCGACATCTTCCACCAGCATCGCGCGCCGGGCGAGGTCCGCATCGTAGAGTGCGGGAACCGGGGCGCCGATCGACTCGAGCGCGCGATGCACGTCGATCCACGGCGGCTCGTAGCGGCGGCCACGGATAAGATTCAGCGCGCGAACGTAGTGGGGAAAGTCGTCGGGGCCGAGATCGACGAGGATAGCGGTGGGAGGCGCGCCGGTTTCGCCCTGCGAGGCGATGCTTTCCTTGTGCTGCGCAATCGATACGCGCCAGAAACGGCGCGTTGAGAGATCGCCGCGCACAGTGGCGGTTTTGTCGATGCGCGCGCGCGGCCATCGCCGCGCGACCGCCTTTGCCGCCCATGTTTCGAACGTGTCGTCGTGTTGCACGTGATGAATTCTAGCGGCGGAATTGCGCTTGCGCGAGTATGAAGAGCGCCAGTGACAAGTGAAAAGTAAAAAACCGGCGCGGCCGTTGCTGGCTGCGCCGGTTTATTTCTCAATCAGTCGCGCGACTTCCTCACTCGATCACGCCCGCCATCAGTCGCCTGCTATCCCGTGTCCGCCCTCGGCCGCGCGCGCCATTGCCTCGGGAGTGAACCAGTCGCGATCCACGGCGCCCATGTTGATGAACCAGCCCTCCGGTGACGGGGCGTTCAGCGACGGATGGTAGCAAACGCTGGAAAGCCCGCTTTGCACATCGACCGTCGAGGATCCGACCTGGAACTCGCGCTTGAAGGGGTAAATCGCGATGCGCGAGTCGGGGCGCGCCCGATCGGCATAGTTCATCCACGTGGTGTAGTTGAAGTACAACTGGCCCCGGTTGTCATACATATCCACGAACATCGGGAAGTCGGCCTCCGAGTCGATGTAGATAATTTCACGGCTGTAAAGGGCGCTGGCGTACCGTCCCGGCCGTGCCTTGGCCTCGATCATGTAGAGCCGCCTGAGCTGCCACGCGTCCGGGCAATGGCTTGCGCCGCCGTCGGTTGGGCAGCGCGGATCGGGGCTGCGATGAATGTCGATGGCGGCGAGCATGGTCTTTTCGCCGAGGAACTTGAAATCGTAGTCCTCAGGCTTGCCGCTCCAGCCCTCGTAGTGGTTGGGATCGTAAGACTGCGCGCCGCCTGAAGGGTTGTCGCTCATCGAGTAGCTCAGACGCCGGAGTCGGCGCGAGCCGGGCGTCCAGCTCCAACTGTCGTCATCGCGTCGCGGATCGGCATAGCGGAACTTGAGGATCCCGGTGCCGCGACCCTGCGCCGGAGCGAGAACCGGATAGAGCAGCGCCTCGTAAAAGCGTCCGGTTGTCTTGAAGTCGGGATCGGTCGGTATCGGTTCGACTTCGGTGCGTCCGACTTCGTTGTAGCCCGCATAGTGGCCGATCTCGATGTCAGTGATCGAGAAGTACGGCTTGTTGCGGCCCCAGTACACGCTGTCGCAATCGAACCAGCGCAGATCGTAGTCGTCCGTTGATATCGGCCGGAAGACTTCGTTCCAGATCACCTTCTGGGCCGCCAGCGGATCGTTAGCGTCGATGATAGGAAACGGCTGACCCGCGACGTATCCGTCCAGGCTGCGATGGTCTGGCGTCAGCCTGGTCTGGCTCGAGTACTTTTCGGTCGCCTCGGTGTACGGCTGGGGCCAGTCTATGCGCTCTGTAGGCTCGACCTTGATCGACATACCGTGCAGGACGCGTGCGTACGTGCCTGGTGGGAGCAGGTCTTGTACCTTGGACGCGTTGTCCGGGGTGATGAAATCCCCGGGCTTTACCTGGGCCGATACGGGCGCGTCGCTAATCCCGACCACCAGCATCAAAGCAGTCAGAACTCCGCCGCACCATGCTCCCCATCCGATTGCGCGATTCATGCTGATTCCCTCTTTCGGCAAGTGGTTGCCGGCGTTTGGAATTTGGTCCCGCAACAATCTCTTAATACTACGCTGGTTAATTAGTCCCGCAGCGCTGAATCGTCAATAGCAATAATGATCGCAAGCGATTGGGCGTCTAATGGCCCGATTAGCGCTTGCCGGCCGCGGTCACGCCTGCTAGAAAATCGGCGACCGTTCCAAAAGACCCGCTCATCGGGTATTGATATCAAGATAAAGAAGTCCTTGTAGGCGGATCGAGAATGACGACCTGGTATCCCGTGGCTGTGACCCTGTTTGTCGCCGGCGTGATCGTCGGCGTCATGTGCACGATCAACATGCTGATCGGTCCCAAGCGTACCGGTGCTGCGGTCAAGAGCGAGGCTTTCGAATGTGGCAACCCGCCGAGCGGCTCGGCGTGGGGGCGGTTTTCGGTGCGCTTCTACCTGACGGCGATCCTGTTTCTGATCTTCGACGTCGAGGTGATTTTTCTGTATCCGTGGGCGGTCGAGTTGCGCTATCTGGGAATGTTCGGCTTCGTCGAGGCGCTGATCTTCATCACGATTCTCTGCGTCGGCCTGCTCTACGCCTGGCAGCGCGGCGCGCTCGATTGGGACTAGCAGCGATCGATGCTGATTGAAAAACTAAAAGCACGCTTCGGCGCGGAAATTCTCGACGCGCAAAATGCACGCGACGAGGAAACTTTCACCATCGATCGCGAACGCGCCTATGATTTTTTCCGCGCCCTGCGCGACGAGCCTGACTTCGATTTCAATTTCCTGACCGACGTGACCGCCGTCGATTGGCCCGAGCGCAAACCGCGCTTCGAGGTCGTCTATCAACTGAACTCGCTCAACCTCGCCCATCGCATCCGCGTCAAGATTGGCGTGGACGGCGCCGATCCGTGGGTCCCCAGCGTCGTTGGCGTCTGGGGCGCCGCCGACTGGCTCGAGCGCGAATGCTTCGACATGTTCGGAATCGTCTTCAAGGGCCATCCCGATTTGCGCCGCATCCTGATGTACGACTCCTTCGAGGGTCATCCGCTGCGCAAGGACTACCCCTACAACAAACGCCAACCGATCGTCCCGGAGATCGACCCGGTCGTGAATCCGATTCGCTCCTCGCGCTGAAGACACGACCCGATACAAGCCATGGCACTACCGGCGCGCTGGAAGGACAAAATCGTACCGTCGGACCCCTCCGACGAAGTCATGGAACTGCAGATGGGGCCGTCGCATCCCGCCGCCCACGGCACCATCAAGTTCAACCTCAAGCTCGACGGCGAGCGGATCGTCGATTGCGACGTCGAGGTCGGATTCCTGCATCGCGGATTCGAAAAGATGTGCGAGCAGGGAACCTGGACGCAATGCTTCCCTTACACCGACCGCCTGAATTACGCCTCGCCGTGCATCAACAACGTCGGCTTCGCGCTCGCCGTCGAGCGCCTGCTCGGCATCGACACGACTGAGCGATGTAAGTACGTGCGCATGATCATGAGCGAAGTTTCGCGCATCGCCGACCACCTGACCTGCCTCGGGATGGCGGCGCACGAGGTCGGCGGGTCGACCGCCGGGATGTACATGGTCGAGGCGCGCGAGTTTCTCTACGACTTGATCGAGGCTGTGACCGGCGCGCGAGTCACCGTGACATGGTGCCGCGTCGGCGGCGTGACCCATGACCTACCCGCGGACTTCACCGATCGGATCAAAGCTTCGTTCGCCCGCCTCGATCAGGTTCTCAGCGACTGCGACAAGATGCTCAGTCGCAACCGCGTATTCATCGACAGGATGGCGGGAGTCGGGAAGTTGTCGACGCAAGAGGCAATCTCCTACGGGCTGAGCGGTCCTCTCCTGCGCGCCGCCGGCGTGCCTTACGACGTTCGCAAGGCGCATCCGTACCTGGTGTACGACCGGATGGAGTTCGAGGTCCCGACCGGAGACCGCGGCGACAATTACGATCGCTTCAACGTCCGCTTCCAGGAGATGTATCAGTCCAAGCGCATCATCGAGCAAGCGCTCGCGGCGATCCCTGAAGGTCCCGTCACGATCACCGATCCCAAGGTCGTGCTGCCCGACAAGCAGAAGGTCTACAACTCGATCGAAGGCCTGATGAACCACTTCAAGCTGATCATGGAGGGCATCCACGTGCCCGCCGGCGAGGTTTATCAGGCGGTCGAGGCCGCCAACGGCGAGTTGGGCTTTTACCTCGTGAGCGACGGCAGCGGCCGGCCATATCGCGTGCGCGTGCGGCCGCCGTGTTTTCTCGGCATGGGCGCGCTCAACAAGATGCTCATAGGCCGCATGATCCCGGACATCATCGCGACGTTCGGGATGATCAACATGATCGGCGGAGAGTGCGATCGCTAGCCGGCCGGGTAAATCCCCCTTGTATCTTGGGATTGCGTAGTCGTGAAAAGATGCGCTGCGCAGATTTTCGCGTCTTCTCGCTGCGGGTGCAGGGGCCGCAGCCCCTGCCGCCCACCGCGCAGGTGATTTTTCCTTCATGCCGCCCGCCGTTGGCGGGCTCGCCCCTGCCAACGGCTTAATACTGCGCTGCCGTCGCCACGGCCAGGGGTCACCCCTGCAAACCCACCGCGGGTTTCACTACAATTAAGTTCCTCATGTCCTCCCCTGAAGCCATCGCCACGCAAATCGCGCCGCCGCCGCGTCGTGTGCTGATAGTATTGCTCGGCGCGATCGGCGACGTGGTTCGCGCGCTTCCTTTGCTCGGGCGCATCCGGATTACGTGGCCCGACGCGCATATCGCGTGGGCCGTGGAACCCAAGTCCAGCGGGTTACTCGACCACCATCGATGGCTCGACGAAGCGATCGTGTACGATCGCACGCGCCCGTGGACGTTCTTTGGGTTTCTGCGGCGAATTCGCAACGGGCATTTCGATCTTGCGATAGACCTTCAGCGTCATCTCAAAAGCGGTCTCACGTCGCGAATCTCGGGCGCCGCAGTTCGTTTTGGTTTCGCCAAGCCGAACACCAAGGAGTTCAACCACCTCTTTTCGAATCATTGGATCGCGCCGCAGCCGAACATGCGCCTGAAGCTCCTGCAATACCAGGCGTTCGGCGATGCGCTCGGCGTTGCGCCATCGACGATCGAATTCGGACTCGCCGCGACGGACGAGGAACGCGCCCGCGCGCTCGAGATGCTGCGCGATGCGCCGCGTCCGATCCTGGCCGTGATCCTTGGCTCGTCGTGGCCAAGCCGCATCTACTTTCCTGAATCGACTGCCGCGGTAATTCGGATGCTCGCGCGCCCCGACGCCGGCAGCCCGAAGCTATTTCCCGTGTTGCTCGGCGGTCCCGGCGAAAGCAAACTCGCCGGCGAAGTCATGCGCCATCTCGACGGCGTCCCCGCGCTCAATCTGGCCGGACGCACCTCGATCCGCGATCTGATCGCGATCTTTCCCGAATGCGCCGTCGCGTTCGGACCCGACTCCGGCCCGATGCATATCGCGGCCGCGGTGGGATGTCCTGTCGTATCGCTATGGGGCGCCACCGCCGCCGAGCGCTCCGCGCCGTGGGGCTTCGCCGAGCTCGCAATCAGCGGCGCGATCCCGTGTCAACCCTGCTATCTTCGTCAATGCCCTATCGGGCGCGAATGCATGCGGCGAATATCCCCCGAAGAAGTCACTGCCAACTTAAGGCGCGCGCTCGCGATGCGTGGAGCGGCCGGATGACCTGGCGCAAGATGACTTGGCAAATGACGGGCTTTGACGGGGTGCCGTTGACGCGCGGAGGATGGACCTTCTTCATCTTGGGCTCCGCCGCGCGATTTTCAGAGCCACTTCGCGACAGCCTGATCGCTTCCGCATTCGCCGCCATCGACGGCACCTTGGCGACTCGCATACGCCGCTCGCGTCATGCCGAGACGTGGTTCCAGCATTTCGGTAATATCGGGGGTCCAGGCGGCTATTTCAAGGTGCTCGACCCGATCCGCGGCCTGAATCGAATCAGGTGGATCTTCAAGCGTAGGCGCGCCGCGCATGTTGCGTCGATATCGGAGCATCTGCGGGCCGACGCCGTGCGAGTCCCGGAAATTCTGCTGCTTGGCGTCGAACGCCGTGGCGGCCGCGAGATCATAGTAACCGCGCGCATCGACGGGTTCAGTCTGGTGCATCATTTCAAGCGTGCGACGCTCGCGTCCAGGCGCGTCGTGTTGCGCGCGCTCGGCGCGGAGGTCGCGCGATTGCATCGCGCCGGATATATCCACGGCGACCTGACGCCGTATAACATCTTCGTCGCCAGACTCGAGCCGCTGCAATTCGTTTTCATCGATCATGAACGCACCCGGCGCACGATTCTGAGCCGCTTCGAGCGGCCGCGGATGCGCAATCTGGTTCAGTTGGGGCATCTCGAACTCGCCGGCGTCACGAATACGGATCGGATGCGCGTGTGGTGCGGCTACGCCGCCGCGTTTTCCGCGCAACGCCCGCGCGCGCAACGCCGCCGCGTTGCCGCGATGCTTGCGGCCAGAATGGGAATGGAACGCAAAGCCGCAGCGGTCGCCGCCCGCGCATCGGGTTCTGTGGCGCCGCATCCGGAGGCGAGCGGAAGCTGATGGCCGAGCGGACCAGAATTTCTGTGGTGATTCCGGTGTACAACGAAGTCGCCACGATCGGCCGCGTAATCGAGCGCGTGCTCGATTGCGGCTTTGATCCCGAGGTCATCGTCGTCGATGACGCTTCGACCGACGGCACTACCAGGTTTCTGCGCGAGTTCAGCCATCCGCGCGTTCAATGTTTCTATCATAGCGTCAATCGCGGCAAGGGCGCCGCGCTCCGGCTCGGCTTTGCGGCGGCGAAAAATCCTTACCTCTTCGTGCAGGACGCCGACCTCGAATACGATCCCAGGGATTACGCCGCAATGATTGGGCCGCTGCTCGACGGCCGTGCCGACATGGTTTACGGCTCGCGCTTCCTCTCCGGGCCGCATCGCGTCATGTTCTTCTGGCATTACGTGGCGAACCGCGGGGTAACGCTGCTCTCCGACATGGTAAGCGATCTCAATCTGACCGACATGGAGACCGGCATGAAGGGATTCGTGCGCGAGAAGTTGATGACGCTCAAGCTCAACGCCAATCGCTTCACCTTCGAGCCCGAGATCACCGCCAAAGCGGCGCGCGCGCGATGGCGAATCTACGAGGTGCCGGTGTCGTACGCGGGACGGACCTACGAAGAGGGCAAGAAGATCGGCATTCGCGACGCGCTGACCGCGGTGTGCGCAATCCTGTATTACAGATTTTTCGATTGATGCGATCGAACTGTAAGATGACGCAGACAGTTCAACATGACGACGCCATCCAAGTGCATCCCAATAGCGACACGGTTGACGCCCCGGCGCTGAGCATCGCCGGCGTCGATCCCGAACTCGGCTTCGCCGGGGGCGAGACGCAGGTGCTTGGCTTGACGATTGCCCTGGCCGCCGCCGGTCATCGCGCGGAGTTGATTTGCGATCCCGCGGGACGGCTCTGGGAGCGGGCTGTCGCCGCGGGTATAAGATGCCATGCGCTGCGCATCCGTAACGCTGTCGACCTGGCGGCCGGCATCCGGATGCGCGCGATTCTCAAACGTGAACGCTATGACGTCGTTCATTTCCACACCTCGCGCGCGCATTCGATGGCGCCGTTTGCGCGCGGCTTCGCGCCTGCGCTGCTCGTTACGCGGCGGATGGACTACAGGCCCAACCGCGTCTTCGCGCCGTACCTGTACAATCGCGCGGTCGATGGCGTGGTCGCGATCTCCGGCGCCGTTGCCGATTCGCTCGCGGCCGCGGGCGTCGATCGCCAGCGTACTACCGTCGTTCCCAGCGGCGTGGATTGCGACCGCTTCCGCCCGCCCACTCCTCCGCAACGCGCCCATGCCCGCGGCGCGCTCGGGATATCCGATGGCGAGTTCGTGATTTCTGCGGTTGGCGCACTCGAGCCGCGCAAGGGCCATCGCTATCTCATCGAAGCGATCGCGCAGCTCGCGCTGACCGCATCGTCCGTCAAGCTGAAATGCTTCATCGCGGGTCAGGGATCGCTTCGCGGAGAACTCGAACGCGCAATCGCGCAACTGGGATGCGCTGAAAGCGTCAAGCTGCTGGGCAGAATCGACGACCCGCGCGAACTCCTGTGGGCGTCGGAGGTCTTCGCGATGCCGTCGCTGAAAGAAGGGCTCGGCGTGGCCGCTCTGGAAGCCATGGCAAGCGCGCTCCCAGTAATCGCGAGCGACGTTGGCGGCCTCCGCGAAGTGGTTGAAGATGAGCGCACCGGAATCATCGTGCCGCCGGCGCGTCCTGAAGCAATTGCGTCGGCGATCGGCCGGATGGCGCAATCGCCCGCGCTGAGATCGCAGATGGGCACGGCGGCGCGGGCGCGCGTCGTGAAAAATTATTCGATGGCGACGATGGCCGCGCGGACACTCGTGCTCTATCGCGCGTGTGTGAGAAAAACGCAGGAAGAAGGGAAAGAAAAGGACCGAGTCAAATGAAAAGTATGACCGGCTTCGGCAGGGCTATCGCTGAGCAGGGCGGCACTCGCGTGATTGCCGAAGTGCGCGCGCTGAACCAGCGATTTTTCGAACTCAAGCTGGCGGTACCGCGCGGATGGGGCGAGCATGAGGCCGAGATTCGCAAAACCGTACAAAATGTCGTGGCCCGCGGGCGGGTCGAAATTTTTATCAAGTCGGTTGCGCTGAAACCTCCGCCGGTGCGGCTCGAGGTGAACGACCGGCTGGCGAATTTGTACGTCGCCGAGCTGCGTCGTCTCGGCAAGCAGCTTCATCTCAACGGCAATCCGGACATTGGATCGATCCTCAACCGGCCTGAAATCTTTCACGTCGTCGAGGAGGAGCACGACTCGGCCGCGGCATTCAGGCTTGGCCACAAGGCTTTGGTTCGCGCGTTGAAAGCGCTGGATGCCGAGCGGGTGCGCGAAGGCCGCAGTCTGCACAACGATTTTGCCGCGCGGGTTCGCAATATCGAAGCGGCGGTCCCGAAAATTGAACGGCTGGCCGAGCAGACGCGCACGGAAATAATGGACAATTTTCACAAGCGGATTCGCGAACTCCTGGCAGACTTGCCGGTCAACGAGAAACGTCTCTATGAGGAGGCGTCGTCCGCCTCGCAGCACGGCGATATCAGCGAAGAGATCACGCGTCTGCGCACGCATCTCGACGGCCTCAAGGCGCTGCTCAAGCGCAAGGGCCAGGTCGGGAAGTCGATTGAATTTCTGCTCCAGGAAATCAACCGCGAAGTAAATACGATGGGTTCGAAGTCGCAGAACGCGGCCCTTTCTCAAGTAACCGTTGAAGTAAAGGCGGAAGCGGAAAAGATGCGCGAGCAGGTCCAGAACCTCGAATAGGATATAGTAAAGGGGCCTTTGCACCCGGTTAATGGCTTCTATACCGTTGAAATCACGTGATTCTTTGCCGCCGAGACGCGGTATAATCTTCATCCTTTCGGCGCCTTCGGGGGCCGGCAAGACCACGATTTGGCGCGCGTCGCTCAAGGCCATCGCGGGCCTGGAGTTTTCGGTATCCTTGACCACGCGCGCGCCGCGAGCAGGCGAGGCGGACGGAATCGATTACAGCTTTGTGAGCGAAGAAGAGTTCAAACGCAGGCAATCGTCCGGCGAACTGGCCGAATGGGCGCGTGTGTTCGAGTCCTCCTACGGCACGCCGCGCGCGCCGCTGGACGCCGCGATCGCTTCGGGCCGCGATATCCTGCTCGACATCGACATCCAGGGCGCGCGGCAGATTCGCGCAATGTATCTCGGCGATGCGGTCGCGATTTTTGTTCTGCCACCGACCTTCGCCGAACTCGAGGGGCGCCTGCGCGGCCGCGGCACCGAGGAAGAATCGAAGATTCAGCACCGGCTTCGCAAAGCGCGCGACGAAGCCCAGGCCTATCCCGAATACGACTATCTGATAGTCAACGCCCAGCTTCATGAATCCGTCGCGCGGCTCGAAACGATCGTAAACGCGGAGCGGCTCAAGGTCGGCCGCCTGCGCGGCGAATTCGGGCCGTGGAAGAGTTAGCGCAAAGCACTCCCGACCAACTCGCCGGCCTCATCGGGCGGGTGCAGACCTACAATCCACAGGCCGACATCGGTCTGATCCGGCGCGCGTACGACTACTCGGCGCGGATGCATCTCGATCAGAAGCGCGAATCGGGCGAGCCCTACGTTACGCATCCTCTCAACGTCGCGATGATCATCGCGCAGCTCAAGCTCGACGTGCCTTCGATCGTCACCGGCTTGCTGCACGACGTCGTCGAGGATACGGAGGCGTCGCTCGCGGAGGTGCAGACGGATTTCGGCGCCGAGGTCGCGCAGCTCGTTGACGGCGTGACCAAGGTCTCGAAGATCACGTTCCAGAGCCGCGAGGAAAAGCAGGCCGAGAATTTCCGCAAGATGATCATCGCGATGGCCCACGACATCCGCGTCGTGCTGATCAAGCTCGCCGACCGTCTGCACAATATGCGCACGCTCGACCATCTCAGCGCCGACCAGCAGCAGGAGATCGCGCGCGAGACGATGGAAATTTACGCGCCGATCGCTCATCGCCTCGGAATCTACTGGCTCAAGTCGGAGCTCGAGGACCTGGCGTTTCGCTATCTGAATCCAACTGCGTACCAGGCGCTGAAGACCTTCGTCGCGGCCAAACGCAAAGAGCGCGAGGAGTACATCGCCAACGTCATCGAGATCCTGTCGCGCCGCCTGTCCGACAGCGAGGTCACGGCTGAGGTCACCGGCCGCCCCAAACATTTCTTTTCGATTCACTCCAAGATGCAGGCGATGGGGCTCAGCTTCGAGGAAATCTACGACCTGGTCGCGTTCCGCATCATCGTCAATACGCTGCGCGAATGTTACGAGGCGCTCGGCGTCGTGCACGCCAATTGGAAGCCGGTCCCCGGCCGCTTCAAGGATTACATCGCGCTGCCCAAGGCCAACATGTATCAGTCGCTGCACACCACCGTGATCGGTCCGCGCGGCCAGCGGATGGAAGTGCAGATTCGTACGCGCGAGATGCACAAGGTGGCCGAGGAAGGAATCGCGGCGCACTGGAGCTACAAGGATGGCAACTCCAAAGAGGTCAAGGACACCGAGCGGTTTGCATGGCTGCGGCGCCTGATCGAATGGCAGCAGAATCTCAAGGACCCCCAGGAATTTCTCTCCACCGTCAAGGACGATCTGTTTCCCGAGGAAGTTTTCGTCTTCACCCCCAAGGGCGACGTCTTCGATTTTCCGCTCGGCTCGACCGTGATCGACTTCGCCTACCGAATCCACTCCCAGGTCGGCAACCATCTCGCCGGCGCGCGCGTCAACGGACGCATGGTGCCGCTGCGCTACCGGCTTCGATCGGGCGATACGGTCGAGGTGCTGACCTCCGAAAAGCAGGTGCCGGGCAAGGATTGGACCAACTACGCAGCCACCGCGCGTGCGAAATCGCGCATCCGTCAATGGCTGCGCAGTCAACAAGCAGAACGCTCCCGCGATCTCGGAATATCGCTGCTCGATCGCGAGCTCGAACCCGTCAAGCTCAGCGTCACGCAGCTTAGATCGAGCAAGCGCCTCGACGGAGTTCTCGCGGAATTCTCGCAGCGCGACGTCGAAAGCCTGCTCGCCGCGGTCGGCTACGGAATAATCACGGCTGCGCAGTTGCTCGCGAAACTGCTGACGCCCGCCGAGCTGAAACTCTATCGTCCCGAGAAATTACCGACGCCGCTGGGTCCCGCGCAAAGAGAGCGCGCCGCCAAGGAAGCGCGCAAATCCGCCAGCGGTGCGGTCGTGGTCTCTGGAGTCGGCGACATGCTGGTGCGATTCGCGCGATGCTGCAATCCGCTCCCGGGCGAGGCGATCACCGGCTTCATCACGCGCGGACGCGGCGTCACGGTGCACGTCGCGGGATGCCCGCATGCGCTCAACACCGATCCGGATCGGCGCGTGCCGGTGGTATGGAAGGAGGGCGAGGAAGCGCCGCGGCCGATTCGGCTCGAAGTGCTATGCGCCGATCAGCCGGGCTTGCTCGCTGCGATGACCAAGGCGATCGCCTCGGCGGGCGTGAATATATCGACCGCCGAAGTGAAGACTCACGGCGCCGACGGACGCGCGCTGGCGGTCTTCGAGGTCAGCGTGAGCAGCGCCCGTCAATTGAACAACCTGATGAACTCGATCGGCGCGATCGACGGCGTCATGCGCGTGTCGCGCCTGGGCCAGCAAAACGGCAATCGCCATTGATTTCGAGCGCGCGCAACGACTGCGCGGGATATTGAAATGAAAACCTCCATTCACACCAGGCAAGCGCCGGCCGCGATCGGTCCGTATTCGCAGGCGGTCGAGCAACACGGGTTGGTCTTCTGCTCCGGGCAGGTCGGTCTCGACCCGGCGTCGGGCGCTCTCGTCGAAGGCGGGATCGAATTCGAGACTCGGCGCGTGCTCCAGAACCTCGGCGAAGTGCTTGCTGCGGCAGGCCTCGATTTCGTCGATGTAGTCAAGACCACCATCTTCATGATCGATATCGCCGAGTTTAAAATCGTCAACCGCGTGTACGGGGAGCATTTCGTTCCGCCGTATCCGGCCCGCTCGACCGTGCAGGTGGCCGCGCTGCCGCTGGGCGCGCGAATCGAGATCGACGCGATCGCGCTCAAACGCTGGTAGTCACGCTCCCGCCCGTTGGCACGGGTAGCCAGTGTTAAGGCCGCGCTCCGTTGTCGCGCGCGCCTGCACCCGGATCGGGAGAGCAAAGGGAAGAACTTAATTGAATGTGAAACCCACCGTGGGTTTCACGCTTCCTTGGGCAGGGGCCAGCCCCTGCACCTGAGTCAGGAGAAGATGCGGGCTTCGCCCTGTTAGAAGGGGGTAGGGGGGAAGGCCGCGCTTCTTTTGTGTCATCCCGAGCGAAGGCTGCCGGAGCCGAGGGACCCCGGATCTGATCCCGTGAAGACCGATGCGCGCGGAAACAACAGGCCAAGTCTTCGCGGCCCTGCCGCCATCTCCCCATAATCGCGCCGCTTTCCCGCCGCGCAACGAGCGTCGGCAGATTTCATGCGGCGCGCTCCTCTCCTCACTCATACTTCTAACAGGGCGAAGCCCGCATTTTTGTCTTAACATTGGGTGCAGGGCTCACCCCTGGCCGTTGGCACGGCTGGCCAGTATTAAGACCCGTTGGCACGGGAGGCCATTATTAAGACACCGTGCGCCCGCGGCTCTGCCGTCGCATAGTCGCGAAAAGATGCGCTGCGCAGATTTTCGCGTCTTGTCGCTGCGGGTGCAGGGGCCGCAGCCCCTGCCGCCCACCGCGCAGGTGATTCTTCTGTCGCGCGCGGTCACCCCTGCAGAATCGCGAGCGCGGCTGCGTCGAGAAATTGCCCGGACGGATCGAGCTTGCGCGCTGACCGCATCAGGCGCGCCGCGTTCGCCCGGCGCATCGCAGCCGACAACGGCGCATCGAAGAGCCGCGCCTTGTCCAGATCGATAATAATCACGGTGAAACTCTCGCGCGTTTGTGTCACCAGCAGGTTGTGCAGATTCAGATCGGCGTGAAAGAGCCCCTTGTTCTGCATCGTGTCGATCGCCGCGCGCGCCTGCCCGAGAACGTGGCTGCGCACGAGCGGATCGTCGTCGGTCTTCAGGAACTCCCACAGCGTCATCCCGCGCACCGCACGAGTCAGAAAAAATCCTCGATAGAGAGCGGGACCGATCCATTCGATCATTGCGCCCATCGGCTCCGCCGCTGGAATTCCGCGCCTGATCGCTTCAACCGTCACCGCGAGTTCATTCAACGGGCGCGGCGCGATGCCCACGTAAACGTCGCTGAGGATCGATCCGATCATTCCGCCGCGACGGCCCCGGCGCGCGAACAGCTCGAGGCCGCCCGCGAGGTTCAGCCGAAATGCGCTCCGGCGATTTCCCGCGCCCGCTTCCGATGCGGACGCCAGTTCGCCGAGCTTTTGCACGATCTCCGCGCCGTGAGAGGCGATATCGCGATGAATCACCAGCTCCCGGCGTCCGATCCTGAACGCCGCAAAGTTCGGATCGGAGCGCAACTTCATTTGCGAAGGCGGTCTCATGCTTGGGGTGCCTGGCTCATGTCCGGTCTTCGGCTGTCGCTCCCGCTTCGAAGCCACAACGCGAACACGGCGGGCGCGCGGGAGTCGATCGTTTTCTTCGCGGAAAGCAGGCTGGCCGCGCGCCGCGGCGAGGTCACGCGATCGGTTTGGCTTCCTCGATCAGCATGATTGGAATGTCATCGCGCACCGGATACTCGAGTCTGCAAGCGCTGCAGACCAGGCCGTCCTGCTTCTCGTTGAGATGCAGGTCGCCCTTGCATTTCGGGCACGCCAGGATGTCGAGCAATTCCTGACTCAGCGCCATCGCGGAAATCCTCCAGGCATTTTCTTTCGTCTTCTATGCATCCGCCGCCGTCGCTGCTGCGCTCATGCGGCCCAGTATCAACTCGTCGAGCGCGCGCGCATCGGCCGCGTCCATCGTTACTTCAAGCCTGAGAGCGTATAGCGAATCGCGCGGGAACGGAAACCGCTCCAGCTTGACCAGGTCCTTCTCGGTCGTGACGACCAGGTCGGTGTCGCGCATCGCATTCACCATAGCCTGCCAGTCGGCGAGCGTGTAGGCGTGATGGTCCGGGTAGTCGAAGACGCCGACCAGGTCCGCGTCGAGTTCGCGCAGCATCGCGTAGAACCCGCTTGAATCCGCCAGACCGCTTACCGCTAGCACGCGTCGTCCGCCCAGTCCCAGCGGAGTTTCGCGCCACACCCCATTCTCGGTGACCAGCAACGCGCGCGGCCGCACCGACGCGTGAAGTATTTTGCGCGCGGTTAGTTTCTTCATCTGCGACGGTCGAATTGCCGACGCGCCAGTTCCGAAGTTCATCACCACGATCGCGTCTGCGCGGCTGACCGCGCGGATCGGCTCGCGCATCGGTCCGGCCGGGATCATCCAGCCGTTGCCGAAGCCGCGCTCATTGCTCACCAGCACCAGATCCGCGTCGCGATTCAAGCGCACGTGCTGAAAGCCGTCGTCCAGGATCACCGCGTCGAGCGGACCGAGCTTGCTTAGCAGCTCGACGCCGTCGATACGCCGGCGCGCAACCGCAATCGGACCGGTGAACGACTTCGCCATCATCGCCGGTTCGTCGCCCGCATCTTCCGGTGAGATTTTCAGCTTGCCGCCGTCAGCCACCAGTTCGGCGCGTGCTTTGGATCGGGCGCGTTGGTAGCCCCGGCTCACGATTCCGACGCGCAGACCGTGGCTCTGCAAGCGCTTGGCGAGAAACAACGTGAACGGCGTCTTGCCGTTTCCGCCGACCGTCAGATTGCCCACGCTCACCGTCATCACCGGCGCCCGCCGTTTCATCATCCGCCAGTACAGATGCCGTGCGGCCACGCCGACTCGGTAGAATCCCGCCGCCGCCGCGAGCCCGAACCAAATTGGAAGAAATGGAGCGGGAAGATCCCGCTGCCACAATCGCTCGATTCGTGGGCGATTCGGACTCGGCTCGCTTGAGGGCATCGGTCAGCCGAGATTAATGAGCCCTTCGAGCTGCTTCAAGGCGAACCGCGCGCCGCCCGACGACCTGATCACAGCAGCGCGCGCGCGTTGGCCCGCCTGTTGTCGCGCCGCATCGTCGGCGAGCCATTGCGAAGTTTCACTGATTATGTCGCGCGCGTTTTTGACGATTCGTGCGCCGCCGGAACTGACCAGCGACGCCACTATCTGCTGCTGGTTCTCGTGATACGGACCGATCAGGACTGGGACATCGGCCAACGCTGGCTCGGCTGGATTTTGCCCGCCGCGTCCTGGCGCGAGGCTGCCGCCGACGAACGCGATCGATCCGCGGCGATAGAAGCTGCGCAGCTCGCCCATGGTGTCGAGGATCAAAACGTCCGCGTCGCGCGCCGCGCCCGGTGAATTGAGTTCCGACGCCTTCATGTAATCGAGCGAGGCCGCTTGCAGCGCCTTTTCGATCTCCGGCGTGCGCTCGAGATGGCGCGGCGCTATCGTCAGCGCGAGCTGTGGAAAGTTCTTGCGCAGTTCACGGTAAGCGCCCGCAATCACGGCGTCCTCGCCCGCCGCCGTCGATCCCGCGATAAAAATTTTCCGCCCGCGTGCAAACGCCATCAGCTCAGGACGAATTGGTTCTTCATTCGCCATTTCCGCCTGCGCCGCTTCGATTTTGGTGTTGCCGGTGACTACCACTTTTGCCGCGAGATCGAACTTCGCGTAACGCCGCGCGTCTTCGCGGCTCTGCGTCAGAATCAGGGTTGCCCGGCCGAGCGCATCTTCAAACAGGCCGCGCGCGCGCAGGTAACGACGCAACGATCGTTCCGACATCCGGCCGTTGACCACCGCGATCGTCGCGCCCGTCCGCGCGGATTCGATGAAGTAGTTCGGCCAGATTTCAGTCTCGGTGATCAGCACCACGCTCGGCTGCACGCGCTCCAGAAAGGATCGCACCGCGCGCCGATTGTCCAGCGGCGCAAGCATCCACGCCGCCGCACCCGGGATTCGGCGCCTGGCCGCCTCACGTCCCGCCGCCGTCATCGCGGTGATTGCCATGACCGCGCCCGGATGGTGTTCGAGCAGGCCGTTGGCGACCGGCCGAATCGCTTCGATCTCGCCGACCGAAGCCGCATGAATCCAGATTCGCGGTGCGCCCGCGGTATCCGGAAAATCGCCGTGCCCCATACGCTCGCGATAGTCCCGCAGGTTCGCCGGATGCGCGGCCAGCAGCGCAAACGGCAGCGCCGGATACCACAACAAATTATACAGCGCGCTTAACATCGAAGCCTCGTCGATCCACACACCTGACGAGTCGAATTTACGATCAGTGAGTATCAGTTAACGAGACCGCCATTGCCGGCCAGATCTTCGGGGGACATGAATTGAAGGTCGTAGAGCTTTCGGTACTCCTGCCCGCGCGCAAACAATTCGTCGTGCGTTCCATCTTCGACTATCCGGCCGTGAACGACTACGACGATCCGGTCTGCCCGGCGCACTGTGGACAGCCGATGCGCTATCACCAGCGTTGTGCGGTTTGCCATCAGATGCTCGAGCGCTTCCTGCACCGAGCGCTCGGCGGCGGAGTCCAGCGAGGAGGTTGCCTCGTCGAGGATCAGAATCGGCGCGTCTTTGAGCAGTGCCCGCGCGATCGCGATTCGCTGCCGCTCTCCGCCCGACACGCGCACGCCCAGTTCGCCCACCAGCGTGTCGTAACCGTTGGGCAGCCGCGTGATGAAGTCGTGAGCGTTGGCGAGCTTGGCGGCCGCGATTACGCGCTCGAGATGCTTGTCGTTGCTGCCGTACGCGATATTGGCGCGAATGGTGTCGTCGAACAGAAACGTGCTCTGCGTGACCAGACCGATTTCCGCGCGCAGCGACTTAAGCCGCAGCTTGCGTATGTCGATTCCGTCAACCGTGACGCGTCCTTGCTGTACGTCGTAAAAACGCGGAATCAAATCCGCCATGGTGGATTTGCCGCCGCCGCTCATCCCGACCAGCGCCACGACTTTGCCAACCCCGATCTCCAGGTTGATATCGTGCAGCACCCATTCGTCGCTGTAGGTGAAACTGACGTTCTCGAACGCGACGCTGTGCGGGCCGGGCCGCAGCTCGATTCCATTGGGATCGTCGGGCACCTCGCTCGGATGATCCATCATCTCGAAGACGCGTTCGGCCGCGGCCAGCCCCTGCTGAATACTGTTGTTGGTCTTACCCAGCGCCTTAAACGGCCGGTACACGAGGATCATAGTCGTAAAGAATCCGGCGAATTGTCCCAGCGTGCGGGTGCCCGCCTGCAGCGATCCCACCGCCCACCAGACCACCGCGACCACCGCAATCGCGCCCAGCGCCTCGATCAGCGGCCCCGTAAACGCCTTGATCCGCGCCACCCGCATGAAAATTCGGAACAGCCGTTTGAGCTCCCGATTGAAGCGCGCGCGCTCGTAATCTTCCATCCCGAACGCTTTCACGACGCGATTTCCCTGGAAGGTTTCAAACAGCAGCGACTGCAAGCCGCTCAATTGCTTTTGCTGATTCTTGGTCTCGCGCCGAACTATCTTCGAAAGACTGGAGATCGGCAGAACGACGATCGGGAAACCGATGAAGGCGAGGATCGCGAGCTGCCAGTCGAGCCAGAAAGCCGTCACCAGCAAGGCGATCAGCGACATGCCGTCGCCGAAGATCGAAAACACGCCGCCGCTCAAACTCGACACCACCAAGCCGACGTCGCTGATGATTCGTGCAACCATCACGCCGGTCGGCGTGCGGTTGAAAAAACTCAGCGATTGGCGTTGCAGGCTCTCGTTCAGATCGGCCCGGATATCCATCGTCAGCTTCTGGGATATATATGCGCTCAAATAGTCGTCGGAAAAATTCGCGAACGCGCGCAGCATGAACAACCCCGCCAGCGCTAATGAAAGCTCGCGCAGCTTGTAACCGGTGCGCAAATCGATCGCGCTCGAGCCTTTGAGATTGGCGACCAGATCGACCACCAACTTCATGATGAACGGGATTCCGGCGCTGGCCAGCGACAACACGCCCATCGCCACGCCCAGCAACAGCACGTACGGGAACAGGTATCTGCGGAGGTACGCCAGCAGGCGCCATTGCAATGGGGTAAGCAGCCTCATGCGGTCATCTTCGATCCGATCATCTCGAGCGCGATCGCCGCGACTCGTCCCGCGGCTCCCGGCGATCCGAGCTTCTCGCGCAATGCCTTCAGCGCGGCCACCGTTTCCACGCGTATCGTGTCGCTCAAAAGCGGCTCGGCGGCTCGTACGAGCTTCTCCGCAGTCACGTCGCCCTGGATCAGTTCCGGCACGATTTGCCGGCCCGCCAGGATATTCGGCATCCCGATAAAATCCACTCCCGTCACCAGCATTCGCCCTAGGATATAGGTAAGTGGCGACGCTTTGTAGGCGATTACTTCGGGGCATCCGAGCAGCGCCGTCTCCAGCGTGGCGGTCCCCGACGCGACCAGCGCGAGTTCGCTCGCCGCGACAACGTTGTATGTGTCGCTCTCGACAATCCTGATTCCCGCCAGGTCCGTACGTCCAACCTCGGCGAGTTCGGCCTGGGTCAGGGTCGGCGCCAGCGCGAGCGCTATTTCAAGGCCGTGATCGCGCGCGACAATCCGCGCCGCCTTGACCATCGGATTCAGCAGGTAGCGAACTTCGGCGCGCCGGCTGCCTGGCAGGATCGAGATGATTCGCGCGCGCGGCGGGAATCCATGGCGCTTCAGCGTCTCCTCCCGGCTCTGGACCGTGGTGACCCGATCGAGCAGCGGATGCCCTACGAATGAAACGCGCTCGCCCGCGCTATGGAATAGTTCGGCCTCGAACGGCAGCACCACCGCGAGGCGGCCCGCGCGATCCACCAGCTTGTCGATTCGGCCGCGCCGCCACGCCCAGACTTGCGGCGTGATGTAGTAGAGCACCGGCACGCCGGCGCGCCTGGCCGTGCCGGAGAGAATGAGGTTGAACTCCGCGTAGTCAATCAGGATCACAAGGTCCGGCTTGTCCCGCCTGATGATTCGACGCAGTGCGCGAAACGCGCCAATCGTGCGCCCAATCGTGGAAGCCAGTTCCAAAAGTCCCAGCCCGTGGATGTCCTCCGTCGCGACGATCGCCCGCACCCCGGCCGCGCGCATCTTCTCGCCCGCAATTCCGAACAGGTCGCACGACGGATCGCGCGCGAGAATTTCCCGCGCCAAATCGCCGCCATGAAGGTCGCCCGACGCCTCGCCCGCAACAATCATGATGCGGCGCCCGCGTGCGGTCTCTTTCAGGCGTTCATCGAGCGGCGACGGCGCTTCGTCATTCAACGGCATCGAAGGGATTGTGATTGAAAAACACGGCGCCGCAAATAGCCCTGCCCGTGCGATTCAGTTGTCGGAAGCGAACCGCCTGCGGATCGCGTCGCGTATCTGATCGAGCGGTGAACCCTGCTCCGACATCCGTTGCGCCAGCAAGGCCTCCTCGGTGCAGATTTCGCAGGTCGCGCCATGGCGGCCGCGATAACAATCGAGCAGATTCTGATGACCGTCCGCCTTGTCACATCCGCAATAGCAATGCAGTTCCGCCAGTAGCGCGGGATGTTTCTCCGCAACTCTGTACGCTTGCTTTACCGGACCGATGAACTGGTTTGGATCGAGCGTCAAACGCCCCTGCGCCGCGTTGGCCGCGACGGTCTGTGCCTCCGCCCGCCCCGCGCAGCAGCAATGACCCGCGATGCACATCGTCCCGCGCGCGCCGCCATTCTCCGCCGATGAACCGCCGAACGACGGCCACAGATATGCCAGCGCCAGAATCGCCGCAACCGAGGAGCCGAAAATGATTGCTCGTCTCATGCTGCATCTCTCAACCCTTGTTCAGGGTCTTTCTGAGGTCATCGACGATATCCTGGGCTTTTACGATTTCGCCGTTGTATTCACGCACCAACCGCCCATCCGGTCCGATCAGCATCATATCGACCAGGTGGCCGATCGAACCGTCCGGCATGACTTGCCGGATGAGCTTGAAGCCCGCCAGCGCTTTATCGATGTCTCCGGGACTTCCGGTCAGGAAATACCATCCTTTCTCGTCCGCCCCCTGCTGACGTGCGTAATCGAGCAACTGCTTGGGGCCGTCATGCTCGGGATCGACGCTGATCGAAACGATCGTGACCTTCGAACCGAGGTCGGGCCCCAGCCGGAGCGCGACGTTTGCCAACTTCGCCGTCTCCATCCGGCACTCCCCCGGGCACGAAGTATAGATGAAATCCACCACCAGCGGTTTGCCCTTGAGCGACGCGAGCGAGACCTGGTTGCCATTCTGATCGACGAGCTTGGTGTCGGTGAGGCAGCTCGAGGTGGCCGCGGTTGAGTCGCGGTGGCATCCAGCAGCCGCGAACAGGCTCGCCATTATTAGTACGACAATGGTGAGAGATATGAGATTACGGTGAATACTCATACTATATCCCTACTGGTAAATGATCTTGCTATAGCTACTCAGATAGTCAAAAGAGCGAATCTCCGGCTTTAAGGTCTGCGGTCTTGATGCGTACGATTCCGGAATCGTCCTCGTGCGGCAAGCTGACGGGCACGCACGACGCTTTGCCTTCGGTCATCCGATCGATTGGGTAGTGATTCCCGCACACCCGGCAAATCAGTTCGCCGCCAACGACCCGGTAGCCGCGATGGAACGCGAAGCACTGGCGGCATGCGTCGAACACCGAGCGCATCTTGCCATCGACCCCGCGCGCGAGCACGAAGCGCAGCCGCTTGCCTGCGTCATCGGTGTAAGAGAAAAGCCGCGCGCTACCGGGACGCATCGCGGACACGTTGACAACGACTTCGTCGCTGCCGGTCACGGTTGTGCAATCTGAGGTCGCGATGAAGATGAGAAACGCGGCGGCGCCGGCTGCGAGCACCAGACCGCCGAGAATCTTGAGCCTGATCGGACGCATCACAAATCGATGCTGTCGCAGCGGACAGCAAGCGTCAAGGCGCGACCGAATCCGTCAGCATCACTTCCTTGATTCTCTCGGTTAGTTCCATCACGCGAAGCCCGTCCTCGGCGCTGACGGCCGGCGTGGACCTGCTGCGAACTGCCGCGACGAACGCATTGACTTCGTCGGCGAGCGGATCGCCTTCGCCGAAATCGATCTGCTCCGCCGAAATGGTGGGGAACTGAGCGCCCGGCGCCGGCGGAGTTTTGCGATACATCTGGATGCTGCGCGCCTCGTAGTCAACCGAGAGGTATGCGTCGGGCTGGAAGAAGCGAATCTTGCGTTCGCGCCGGGCCGACACGCGGCTGGTGACCAGATTTGCGATGAGACCGCTCCGGAAGCGGATGCGCGCGTTGGCGAGGTCGATTCGATCGGTAAGGATCGCGACCCCGACCGCCTCGAGCGACGCGACTTCGGATGGCGCCACCGACAGGATCACGTCGAGGTCGTGCACCATCAGATCGAGCACCACATCTACGTCGGTGCCGCGCTCGGTGAACGGCGCGAGCCGATGGCATTCCACGAAGCGGGGATTTTTCACGATCGAATGCAGATGAACGACCGCCGGATTGAACCGCTCGAGGTGGCCTATCTGAAGAATGCGGCCGCTCGTCGACGCCAGCGTGGCCAGTTCACGCGCCTGCACCAGCGTCTCGGCCATCGGCTTTTCCAGCAGCACGTCGATGCCCGATTTCAGCATCGCGGATGCGATCTCATGATGCGTCACGCCGGGCGACGCGACCGTCACGAGGTCCACCTTGCCCGCCAGCATCCGGTAATCGGCCAGCGGCGTAGCGCCCACTTCCGTCGCTACGGCTCGCGCCCGCTCGGCGTCGATATCGACGACGTGTACGAGCTTGATTCCCGAAATGGCGGCGTACTTGCGCGCGTGCAGGGTGCCCAGGCGGCCCGCGCCAATCACTGCGGCGCGCAGCTCAACCACTGGTTTCCGCATAGCCGTATAACGTCACGTTTTTCGCGCACGCGAGCTCGAGCGTGCGCTCGCGTTCGAGAATCAGCGCAACCTCAGCTTCGACGCCTAACATCGCCGCGCCGATCTCGGCGAGCAATTGCACCGTAGCCGGGCCAATCGCGGGGCGATCGAAGCGCATGTCCTGGCCCGGTTTGGCCGCCTTGGCCACCACCAGGCCCGCGCCCACCAGCCCGGCTGCGCGGCGCAGCGCGGCGTCCGTTCCTTCCAGCGCTTCCACCGCAGCGACCATCCCGTCGCGGACCGCGACCGTCTGGCCGATGTCGTAGCTGCCGAGCCGGCGCGCGACCGCGAATGCGAGCTCGAGATCGCGGATTTGCGCGGGAGTCGGCTCGGGTCCGGCGCCGACGCCGGCGCGCGCGAGCCAATGCTCGATCATCGGGATCGGATCGATCATTTTGATTCCTTCGGTTTCGACTTCACGCGCGACGCCGCGGAGCACAGCGTCGTCGCTGAAGCGTCCGATTCCCGCCAGCATCTTAAGCGCGCGCGCGTCGGGCGCGAAAGAATCTTTCAGCCGCGCGCGTGAGATGCCGCCAGCCATCGCGGCTTCCGAGACTCCGGCATTTTTGAAAACGTCGATTATTTTCTGCAGCTCGCCGACTTTGATCCAGGTTACTTCGTCGGCCACCGAGTCAAGTGCGCGATCGCTTTCATTGAGGTGCGCGACGGCGATGATTTTTATTCCGCGCTCGCGTGCGGCGCGCGCCACTTCGAGCGGGAAGACGCCGTTGCCCGCGATGAGCCCGAGCTTATTCACGCTCGCGGCCGACGACTCCGCGCTTCGAGTTGTTTATGAAATCAACCAGCCGCACGACTTCGGCAACCGTACCGTACTCGTCCAGGACCTGCTTCACGGCATCGTCGCGCAGCATCTTCGAAAAGAACAGCGTGCGGATCGCGGACTTGAGCGCCGCAATCGTTTCGGGCTTGAAGCCGCGCCGCTGCAGGCCGACTTCGTTGACGCCCGCCAGCCGCGCGCGCTCGGCTCCCGCCACCATCGAGTACGGCGGCACGTCCTGCGCCACCTTCGCGCCCGCCGCCACGATCGCGTGAGTGCCGATGCGGGTGAACTGATGCACCCCGACCTGGCCCTCGCAAATCGCGTATTCCTCGATCGCGCAGTGGCCGGCCAGCCCCGTGCACGCCGCCAGGATCACGTGGTCGCCGATGATGCAGTCGTGCGCCACGTGCGCGTACGTCATCACCAGCGTGTGACTGCCAAGTTTTGTGATCATCCCGCCGCCTTCGGTGCCGCGGTGAATGGTCGCGAACTCGCGAATCATGTTGTCGTCGCCGATTTCGACGACTGACGGTTCGCCCTTGAATTTGAGGTCTTGCGGTTCCGCGCCGATGGCGGCGAACTGCCATATGCGATTGCGTTCGCCAATCGTGGTATTACGCTCGATCATCGCGCAAGGCCCGACCACGCTGCCGGCTGCTATCTTGACGTTCGGTCCGATCACCGCGCCGGGACCGACTTCGACGCTCGTGTCGAGTTCGGCCCGCTTGTCGATGACCGCGGAGGAATGGATTCGGCCCGCTATCGGATTCGCTCCTCGACTTCCATCGCGGACAATTCCGCCTGGGCCGCCAATTCGTCGCCGACGCGCGCCACCGCCTGCATCCGCCACAGCGGACGATGAAATTTTAGAATTGTTACTTCCATCCGCAGCTGATCGCCCGGGATTACGCGGCGGCGAAAGCGCACTTTGTCCAGTCCTGTCAACATGAACAGACGCGCCGGGTCCCCGCCCACTTCATTGAGCGCCAGGATCGCCCCCGACTGCGCCAGCGCCTCGACGATCAACACCCCCGGCATCACGGGATGACCCGGAAAATGCCCCGCGAAGTACGGTTCGTTGAAGCTGACGTTCTTGACGGTTACGACGCGGCCCTTGACGAGTTCTAAGATGCGATCGACCAGCAGAAACGGATAGCGATGGGGCAGCAGCCCCAACACGCGCCCAAGCTCCGCGACTGTTGCGTCGTCAGGCACCGGGAATTACTTCGCGCATCTTGTTTCGAGCGGCCTACTTCGAGATCGTCGACCGCTTGGCCGCCGCCGAGCCGAAATCCGACGGAGCCGGCGCGCCGGCCTGCCCGCTCGCGCGCGATACCCCGCCGCCGGCGCCTTCGCCGACCGAGCCTATCGTCACGTGCATCGCGTTGTAACTGCGGATTAGCTGGTCGGTAACGTCGATGCCCGGAGCACCCCACAGGATCGATCCCTTCTCCATCACCATCGTGTAGCCGTCACGCTCTCCAAGCGTGCGGATGACTTGCGCAAGGTCATGCACGATTTTCGCCGTGACCGCCTGGTCCTTGGCCTGCAACTCGTCCTTCGAGTCCTTGTAGTCGCGCTCGAAGTTCTTGAGCTTTTCCACGTACTGGTCCTGCAGACTCTGGCGCTGATCCTGGTTCATCAGCATGCCCTTTTTCTCCATCTCGTCCTTAAGGGACTGGACCTCATTTTGCTGCCGCTGCAGGCGCCCCTCCACCGATGTGACACGGCCCTGGAATTCGGCCTTGGCCCGCTTGCCGGCGTCGCACTCATTGAGCGCTCGCTGCACGTCAACATACGCGAACTTCAGGTCGGCGTGCGCGGGAACCGCCGCGGACGTCACCGCAAGGAACGCACCGAACAACGCACCGATGAACAACCGTTGCCTCATACAGCCTGGAAAGCCTCCTGTTGACTACCTGCCTGGGACGCGTCCTCATCACGGCGCATCCCTCGTGCTTGGGAAATATACACAATAGTACTTCATCGAGCATCAAATCCAGTTGCCCACGCCCTGGTCGTCGCCCGATGTCGAAAAATCGATCGATGCTAGAGCGGGGAGCCGGCCCCGATTTCGAAGACGGTGCTCTTATCGGCCGGCCGCGCGTTAATCGGGAAAGCGATATCCACCGCCAGCGGCCCGAATGGTGATTTCCAGCGCACGCCGAATCCAAACGACGCCTGCAGCTTGTCGATCGCGATCGAATCCTTGAGCAGGAACGATTGCCCTGCGTCGCTGAATACCACTCCGCGGATTCCCAATCCCGACAGTATCGGGAACGTGATTTCGTTGCTCAGCAACAATTCCTTGCTGCCGCCGACATCCTGAACGCTCAGCGGTCTGCCGCCCTGGTTGTACAGCGTCACCTGCGGTCCCAACGAATAGAGCTGATAGCCGCGCACGTCGCCGGGACCGCCGACACCGCCGGGGAAGAATCGCTCGAACAGTGGCAACTCGCCGCCGGTCCCGCTTTGCAGGTTGGTCCCGATGCCGAACGTGATTCCCTGTGACACCACGAACGTTCCCAGCGACTGGCTCTTCAGGAACGGGTAGAAATACCGGAAATGCGCGACGCCCTTGATGAATTCGTTGCCGCCGCCGACTCCGCCGAACTGCATGCTGAGACTCTCGACGGTGCCGGTGCGCGGATCGATCGGATTATCCACCGTGAAGCGGCGTATCGTCGGCGTAATTTCTGAGGTCTGCGTGTAGCCCTTGTAGCGCGCGATTTGGTAAGTCGTATACTGGTTCAGCCCCGTGATTCCTACGCTCTGAAACGAGTAGCCCAGTCCCGCCTGCACGTCCTTGAGAGAGAACGGCCCCAGCTTCTTGAAGCCGAGCTCGGTCAGCGGATAGGTCGTGGTCAGGGTGAAGCCTGCCGACGACTGGTTGAAGCTCAGCAGGTAAGTTTTGTTGTCGAACAACTGCAGGCCCACGCCGAGCGGCATGTCCAGGAACCACGGCTCCGTATAACTGGCGCTGTAGTTCTGGAACAGGTAGCCGACCTGCGCGTTGAGGATCAGCGATTCGCCGCCGCCGAACAGGTTGGTGTTGCCCAGCGTAAAGTTGCCGAACAGCGATTGATAGCTGTCGAATCCGCCCGCCACCTGGAACGACGCGGTGTTGGCCTCGCTCACGTTCACGTCGAGGTTTATCTTGTCGGGCTGCGCCGCCGGCGAGGTCGTGATGCGCGTGTCGGTGAAGAATCCCAGCCGGTCCAGCCGCACCTTGGAATCCCGAATCTCTTCGGCGCTGTACGGCTCCTGCTCCTGAATCTGGATCTCGCGGCGGATTACCTTGTCCGAGGTCTTGGTGTTGCCGCTGATATTGACGCGGTCGATTAGCACTTCGTGACCCGGATTGATCACGAACACCACGTTGACTCGCTTGGTGGTGTGGACCAGTTGCGTGCGCGGGTCGATGTTGACGTACGCGTAGCCCCGGTTCGAGTAGAAATCCGACAGCGCGAGCACCTGGCGCTGCAACGCCGAGCCGCGGAACAGTTGTCCGCTCTTCATCGTCAGCAGCCTGCGCAGTTCGCGGCGCGGAAACTTCAGGTTGCCTTCGATGTTGATTCGGCCGACGCGGTACGGGGTGCCCTCGTCGATGGTTATTACGATCGTAATCTGCGCGCCGCTGCGCACCACCTGCGGCTGCGCGACCTGCACGTTCAGGTAGCCGTTGTCGTAGTAAAACGCCGTCAGCCGATCGACGTCCTCCTGCATTTTCTTCCGATCGAGCGCGCCCCATCCGGTCAACCAGCTCAGCAATTTGCTGTAGGTTCGCGTTTCCATATTGCCGCTCAAAGTGGACGATGAAAACGCCTTGTTGCCCTCGAACACGATCTTGGTGATCTGGACCTTCGATCCCTCGGTCACGTCGAATTCGCCGAACGCCGTGTTGTCGGGCTGTGGGATCGCCTTGAAGACTACTTTGGCGTCCGTGTAGCCCTGGTCCGCGTAGACCTGCGTCACGCCGGCGATCGTCTCCTTTACCGCGATCGGATCGAGGATCGACCCCGGATGCATCTTCACCGCCGCGACTATCTTGTCGTCGTTCGACCGAACCGCCTTCATCCCGTAGAACTTGACGTCGGTAATTTGCGGGCGTTCCCTCACCCGGTACACCAGCACGCTGCGGCCGCCCTGCTGCTCTACGCGGGCGGTCACCGATTCGAAAAACCCCATCCTGTAAATCGACTTGATGTCCGCGTCGACCGCCGTCTGATCGAGCGGCTGGTTCGCCTGCTGCGTGATGTGGATCAGAATCGCGTCCTGTTCGACGCGTTGATTACCGGCGATCTCAGCCTTGGAGATTATCGGCGCCGGGCCCTGCGCACGCGCGCTGACGGGGGCGAACAACGAAAACGAGAACGCCGCCAGCACCACCAGGATTAGCGCGCCGCCCGGCGTCCGCATTGCGCGGCCGGCCGGCAATAGCCCGCGGGGCGGGCGATGAAGCCCGAAAGATGACGGCGCGCGTGGCGGGCGCGCGTTGAATTTTCCGGATGTCACTCAAACACACCAAAAGCGCCGCCCAAACTAGCCAATCGCTCCCCGCATGTAAACCGAATGCCCCGAAGCGGCTAAACTCGATTGTTCCGGTGCCTCACATGGCAAGGCGATTAGGGTGAGGAACATTTGTGCGGCGCCGATTCTGCTTACTCGGGGGCAGGGGCTGACCGCTGCCGGCGCTCGTCCACCAGCTTTCCTTCATGCAGCCGCAGCGCGCGCCCGACGCTGCGCGTCAACTGCTCGTTATGGGTTGCGATCACCAGCGTGATCCCAAGCTCGCGATTGAGCTTGTGAAACAGCTCGTGCACTTCTTCGGCGGTATGCGGATCGAGATTGCCCGTCGGCTCGTCCGCGAGCAGCAGCTTGGGCCGCAGCACCACCGCGCGCGCCACCGCGACGCGCTGCTGTTCGCCGCCGGACAGTTCCGCTGGCCGGCGCCCCAGCTTGTCGCCCAGCCCGACGATCTCGAGCATCTCGGCCGCACGCCGGCTCGCTTCGGCGTCGCTGATGCGGCTGATCAACGCCGGCATCATCACGTTTTCCAGCGCCGTGAAGTCCGCCAGCAGGTAATGGAACTGGAAAACGAAGCCGAGCTTCAGGTTGCGGAACTCCGCCAGCGATTTCTGATCGAGCGCGAACAAATCCTCGCCCTCGAAATAAATCTTGCCCGCGGTCGGCTCTTCCAGGCTCCCCATGATATGGAGCAGCGTGGACTTGCCGGTTCCCGATTGCCCCACGATCGCGATCTCCTCGCCCGCCTGGACCGTCAGATCGAGACCGCGCAGCACGCGAATCTCACGATCAGCGTCATAGAATGTCTTGTCGAGGCCGCGCACCTCGATTAGGCGCCCCTTCGCCTGGTTTGGTTTTGCTTTCGTTGCCACCGCGCCGCGCCCCTCACTCATAGCGAATCACCTCGACCGGCGAGAGCTTCGCCGCCTGCAATGCCGGGTAGATCGACGCAAGCAGGCACAGCACGATCGTCGCCGCCGCAACCGCGATGAAGTTCCATGGATTCAACTCCACCGGTACCGCGTTCACCATGAACATGTCGGCCGGCAGATGAATCAAATGATACCTGCCTATCAGGTACGCCGTCACGAATCCCGCGCCATCGCCCAAAACCGTGCCGACCACGCCCAGCGCCGCGCCTTGGCACAGAAAGATTGACGCCACCGAGGCCGCCCGCGCACCCATCGTGCGCAGGATCGCAATCTCTTTGCGCCGCTCCATCACCACCATCACCTGCGTCGCAATAATGTTGAAGGCCGCCACCAGCACGATCAGCAGCAGCACCATGAAATAGGTGAACTTCTCCAGCTTGAGCGCGGAGAACAGCGGCGCGTTTGCCGTCGTCCAATCCGAGACTTCGAAGTCAGGCCCCGCCATCGCCGCGATCCGGCCGCGTATCGCCGGCGCGTCGAACATGTTGACCAGCCGCAACTCGAGGCCGCTTTCGAGCGACGCATCGTCGGCCAGCAACGCGCGTCCGTCCTTCAACGCGACGAAGATCAGCGTCGAATCGAACTCGTACATGCCCGAGTGAAAGAACCCCGTCACCACGAATCGCTTGAGGCGCGGAGGCCCGATTCCTGTTCCCAAGCTCGCCGGCGAAATCAGTATTACCGGGTCGCCCGGCCTCACCCCAAGCTCGAACGCCAGCGACTTGCCGATGATCGCACCGGGCAGCTCGACGTGGCGCTTGACGCCCTTGTCCACAATCGTCACCGGATGCGTCGTCTCGAGGTCCGCGAGCGTCCCGTTCTCCAGCGTGTCGCTTAATTCCTTGAGCACCGCATTGTCGTGTGGCTGGACCCCGCGGATAATTCCGCCCGACACCAGCCCCGCGCCGCCCGAGTCCGTGCTCGAGACCGCCATCACCTGCGACGTGACGAATGGCGCCGCCGCCGCCATCCCCGGTAGCGCGGCGATCTGCTTCTCGAGATCGGCCGGATTCCACACCCCGCCATCGCTGCGCTCGATGGTTATCTGCGGCGTAAACGTGAGCAATAGGTTGCGCAGGTTTTTCTCGAATCCGCTCATCACCGATAGCGCCAGCGACAACGCGAACGTCCCAAACGTTATCCCGACCAGCGAGATGATCGCGATCAGCGACACGAATCGTTCGCGCCGCCGCGCGCGCAAATATCGCAGGCCAATCAGGAATTCGTAGCGCAACGCGTCACCTTCGCAGCCCGTCGTCGAGCCTGCAAGAACCGGTGTCCCTCGGCTTCGCTCGGGATGACGGAATAAGGCAGGCTCGCCTCTTTTGTGTTCGATTGAATCAAATCGGGTCGGTCATCGTCATAGTCGCCGAGCCCCGCGGCCATTGCAACAATTCCAACAATTCCGGGTTGCGCTGCGCAGCGGCGGTGAAATATGCTCACGACGTTTTGACCCGAAATGCGGAGGATGCTCGGATGAACCGTCTTTTGGCTGGGGCGTTTGCCGCCGCACTGCTGATTTGCGTTGGCAACCTTCGCTCCCCCGCGTTTGGCGCCGATCCCACGGGGCTGCCTGAACATAATACAATTACAATGAACTTCCAGAACGTGGATATTCCCGTTCTTGCCAAGTTCATCAGCGAGATCACCGGCCGCAACTTCATCATCGACGAATCCGTGCGCGGCAAGGTCACCATCATCTCGCCGACCAAGGTCACTCCCGAACAGGCCTACTCGATCTTTCAATCCGTCCTCCAGGTAAAAGGCTTCACCACCGTTCAGGCCGGCAAGGTCATCAAGATTGTGCCCGCGCGCAACGTGCGCTCCTCCGCCGCGCTTACCGAATCGAAAAACCCCGCCGAGACCAAGGGCGACGAGTATGTCACCCGGATGGTGCGGCTTAAGAATATCGACGCCGCTTCCGTCATCGGCGTGATCCAGCCGATGGTCTCGCACGACGGTCTGGTCGCCGCGTTTCCCAGCGACAACACCGTCATCGTCACCGACGACGCCTACAACGTCGAGCGACTGCTCCAGATAATCGGCAGCCTCGACGTGCGCGGCGAACAGGCGACCATTGTCGTCATTCCGCTCAAGCTCGCGTTTGCCGGTGAACTCGCGCCCGAGATCGATGCGCTCATGACGGCCAAGATGCAAGGCGCCAGCGCAAGCTCCCAGATGCCGCGGCCTCAAATGGGCGTCGCGCCTTCCGCCACCGGCGGCGCCGGGATGGGTTACAAGGTTATCCCCGACGAACGCACCAATTGCCTTATCGTCATGGCGCCGCCGCTTCAGATGCGTGAGATCCAGGAAATAGTCGCCAAGCTCGACGTTAATCCGCCGCTGGCCACCTCGCGAATCCACGTCTATCGGCTCAAGAACGCGCAGGCGCTCGAGATAGTCCAGGTGCTCAACACCCTGCTCAACGGCGGCGGCGGCCCGACCACCATGTCGCCCACCACCGGCAAGGGTTCGCTCGGCCGCTCCAGCTTTAACAGCGCTGCCAGCGGCGGAATGGGCGGCAGCTCGGGCTTTGGCGGCATGGGTGGCGGCATGGGCGGCGGTGGCGGGATGGGCGGTAGCGCGAGCTTCGGTGGTTCCAGCGGCGGCGGCGGAATGGGCGGCACGAACGGCTCCGGCGGCTTCGGCGGCGGTGGCGGCGGCGGCGGCGGGATGTTGAACCGCGGCGGCTCGTCCGGCAACACCGGTGCGGCGTCGGCCAGCTCTGCCGGCAAGAGCATCGATTTCTCTTATCCGGTAAATATCACCGCCGATCCCGCGACCAACGCGATGGTTATCAGCGCGTCGCCGCAGGATTGGCAGACCCTCAAGCAGATCATCGATGAGCTCGACACCCCGCGCGTCCAGATTTTCGTCCAGGCCATCATCGTCGAGGTCTCTGCCGAGCGCCAGCGCCAGTTGGGCGTCAATTTCAATGCCGCGATGAATATCAGCGGCAGCACGCTCGGCATCGGCTCGCTTAATTTCGGACAGCTTCAGAATGTGCTTGGCAACCCGCTCGGATTGACCGGCCTGGGCCTCGGCCTCGCCTCGAAAAGCATGTGTTCGATGGCCGGGGCAGCGGCGGCTGCCACCGGGACGACCACCACTGCTGCCACCATTATGATCCCCTGCGATATCGCGCTCATCACGGCGCTCGAAACCGACACTCACGCCGACGTGCTCTCCGCGCCGACGCTGCTCACCGCCGACAATGAAGAAGCGATGATCGTCATCGGCCAGAACCTGCCCTTCGTCGGCTCGTCCGCGGCCAACGCCGGATTGCCCGGGCAAATCTTCAACTCGGTCGAGCGCCAGAACGTCGGCATCACGCTCGATATCGTGCCGCAGGTCTCCGAGGGCGACTACGTCAAGCTCGACATGTATGAGGAAGTTTCCAACGTCGTCAACGGCACCGCGAACAACACGCTCGGTCCGACCACGACCATCCGGTCCGCCTCGACCAGCGTGCTGATCCAGAACCATCGCACCGCGGTTATCGGCGGCCTGCTCGCCAGCCAGGATTCGCACAATAATCAGGGCGTTCCGTTCATCTCCGACATCCCGGTAATCGGAAACCTGTTCAGCAGCAAGAGCACCGACAAGCAGAAGGACAACCTGATCATCTTCCTGACTCCTCATATAGTTCGCAACAAGAGCCAGCTGCGCGATCTCGCCCTCGACGAGCGCCAGCAGTACATCAACTCGCTCGGCCGCAAGGAAATTCACGATATGCCCGCCTCGCAGATCCGCCAGGTCTACAGGCCGAGCTTCTCGATTCCTGTTTCTCCCGCGGCCGACCTGAACGCGCCCGGCGGTGCTCCTCCGGGTCCCGAAAATCCGGGCGCCGCAATCGGGTCCGCGCCCTACGGCAACGAAAGCGAAACTCCCTTCAATAGCCCCGAGATCGGTCCGACCTCGACGAACAAGACGACGACCGGTTACTCGACTGCGACTTCGGCGATCACGACGAGCGCCCCGCCGTACTCGGCGTCGTCCGCACGATTTGTTACCACCGGGCCTGCTGCGCCGCTGGATCCCGGCGCCGGCAAAGTCTCGGCGGGACCAGCAGCCGACGGCGGCGGCTTGGCGGGCGCGTCGAGCGCGCTCGACGCGACGAAGGCCGGTGTCACTGCAGGCGTAACCCCCGGCATCGCCCCCTAATTCTCGCTCTAGCTGTTCTAACAGGGCGAAGCCCGCATCTTTGTCTTAACAGACGGGAAGCAGTGAAAAACGAAACCCGTAAGCGGTTTCGCCTTCTTAAAAGCTACAGTTAAACATGGCCAGGCAAATCGGTCCCGTTCAGGCCCGAATCGAATACACGGGCATAGCCGCCGTCACCGCGGCGCTGCGTGCGATGCCGCTGGAACGGGCGGTGCGCGCGGGCGCGCGGCTGGGAGGATGGGCGATGAATTTCGATCGCCCCAACCGGCCGATCGCGCTCAAAAACCTCGAGATCGCTTTCCCCGAGATTACCCCGGCGGCGCGCCTGGCAATCCTGCGCAAGATGTATCGCAGTTGGGGCCGCGTGCTTGCCGAATGGACCCACTTGCCCGAACTCAGCCGCGCCAACATCGAGCAGGTCGTCACCTACGAGGGCAAGGAAAATTGGGACGAGGCGGAGCGGCGCTCCAACGGCCGCGGCTTGCTATTGCTGACCGCGCACTACGGAAATTTCGAGCTCCTGCCGATCGCCCACTCGGTTTACGGCTACCACCTCGCCATGGTTCATCGTCCGCTGCGCAATCCGCTTGTCGACGCCGCCGTATGCGCCGAGCGAGTCCGCCATGGGAACAGACTTATCGCGCGCAAGGCAGGCGGCCGCGAGATGATGCGGATGCTGCGGCAGAACTGGATGATCGGAATCACTCTCGACCAAGACGTGCGCAAGGGCGTGTTCGTCGATTTCTTCGGGATGCCCGCCTCGACCAGCGACGGCATGGCGCGGCTGTCGATCGCGACGGGTGCGCCCGTGATACCAGTCTTCATGGTGCGAGAGGGCGACTCGATTCATAACAAGATCAAAATCCTGCCCGCCATCTACGCCGAGAAGACTCGCAACCGCGAGGCTGCCGTGCACGAGTACACGCAGCGCTACACCGACACGATCGAGCAGATGATCCGCGAGCATCCCGATCATTGGAACTGGATTCACCGGCGATGGAAAACCCGCCCGCCCGGCGAACCCCGCTTCTACTAGCCCGCGATTTCCAAATCGAATTTGTTCCCCTTCCCTATGGGAAGGGGTTAGGGGGCTTTGCCCAACATGTCAAGGCCGGACCGAAAGTACATCGGTGGCCGCAGGAAAAATACGTCAGGTTGAGGGTTGGAAGGAATGGTGGTTTGGCTTCTTGCAGGGGGAGCGCGAGGGGGATCTCCGCCTCGCCATTGCATTGAACATCTGAGGAGTTGAGCAGGGAGCGGAGCGGTCTTATCCGG